>Ga0209131_1003432_pt1 | contig 10538 bp, 9 predicted proteins | sample GraSoi_2013_40cm_FD_185826 | JGI IMG/M metagenome (GOLD analysis project Ga0209131, IMG submission 185826) | Grasslands soil microbial communities from the Angelo Coastal Reserve, California, USA - Sample 9_17_2013_40cm (SPAdes) (version 2) | ecosystem: Environmental > Terrestrial > Soil >...
TCTTACAGAAACGGCGGCAGTAACGATTTTCAATCCTTGCGATGCGCCGAAGCTGCAATGCCTTGGTGTTGCATTCATCAGCGTCGACGCGCGCGTGATAGATGTCGAGTCCGGCGCTGTGTTAGCCGCCGGAGAGACGGGCGAAATCGTCATTCATGGCCCGCAGGTATTTCTCGGGTATTGGGGCCATCAGGAAGCGACCGAGAAGGCATTGGTAACGATCGACGGGAAGCGGTTCCTGCGAACCGGCGATTTGGGATATCGAGATGAGGACGGATACTTCTTCATCATGGATCGGCTGAAACGCATGATCAACGCTTCCGGTTATAAAGTCTGGCCCGCCGAGCTTGAGGCTGTGATGTTCCATCATCCTGGAATACAGGAGGTATGTGTCATCGGCGCCAACGATTCGTATCGCGGTGAAACTGTCAAGGCCGTGGTCGTGCGTAAGAGGGCATATAATGAGTTGACCGAACAAAACCTCATTGATTGGACGCGAACACAGGTCAGCGCCTACAAGGCGCCGCGTATTGTTGAGTTTGTGGAGGCGCTGCCGAAGAATGCGTCCGGGAAGGTCATGTGGCGCCAACTTCAGGAAGCTGAGTTGTCGCGATCTGCATCGTCATCGGCGGACAAATAGCGATCTGCCGGAACGTTGGAAAAAAGCGCAAAGCTTTGGATGCTCAAGGGGCGCACTGTGAGGAAATTGCTGGGGCTGCGTGCAAAATGCATCAGACCCTTCCAACTCTTCGACTTCAAGAAGGTTCGCCAGCAGAGTATTGAAGTCAGATCGAAAAACGTTTTGCCTGCGTACTGCAAGAGTTCGCTTTGGACCCCTCCAACAGCGACTTCTCAAAGTGCGCATCGGCGTGGGTTACAAAAGTGATCACCGGATTATTCGCTGGACGAATTGCCGCCGTTTGATCGGCAGTTCGATTCGTTCCGGTGGAGCGGGTCGGAAACGCTTCGAAAAGGTCCGGGCGGCATTGCCTGAGACACCCAATGAGGGTGATGGTGTCGACGGCGAGTCGCCGAAGTCCCGATTTGAATTTACGTTCCAATCGGGCTGTGCGCAGGAGCGCGTGTGAAGGCAAGCGTACACCGTACAACGGTCTCGCAAGCGTCCGGTTTGCCTCACGAAAGTCATCTGGTGATGTCCTAAAAAGTGGCGAAAATGACGTTTCGCTCAAGTGTCTGCAACCGTATGTTCGGCGCCATATGCTTGAGCCGCCGCCGGCGCGAGCGTTTAGCGCTGATCGCAGAGCGAGAGTTGACTTTGGTGCAACGCGACGCGGCGTCGATTTCCATAAGGTAGTATCGGAACGGGAGAAACAATCAGGTGAGTAACTGGAGCGCACGCAAATGGGTCTTGGCAGCTCGTCCGATCGGTAAGCCTAAGGAAAGCGATTTTAGATTTGAGACCGGTTCTGTTGCCCAACCTGGTGACAATGAGCTGCTGCTGCGGACAAAGTTTCTCTCGCTCGAACCTTACATTCGTGCTCGCATGGACGAGGCGAAGTCCTACGCTGTGTCTACGGCGATCGGCGAGGTGATGTTTGGCCGAACCATCTCGGAAGTGCTGGTCTCAAACCATCCGGCTCATAGTGTGGGCGATATCGTGCTCGCCAAGGCCGGGTGGCAAACGCTGAGCCTCTCAAATGGCGAGGACATCCGGAAACTGGATCCTAAGATTGCTCCCCCGACCGCTTTTGTGGGAGTTCTTGGGATACCCGGCTCTGCCGCCTACATCGGAATGAGGGTAATTGGTCAACCCAAGCCCGGCGAAACCGTAGTGGTTGCCGCAGCGAGCGGGGCGGTCGGCTCCCTCGTCGGCCAGCTTGCGCGCAGAGCGGGCGCTCGTGCAGTAGGAATCGTGGGAGGAGCCGAAAAGTGTGCGTTCATTAAGGACAAGCTTGGTTTCGACGAGGCAGTCGACCATCGTGCAGCTGATTTCGAGCAACGGCTCGCAGCGGCTTGCCCGCAAGGGGTCGACGTTTATTTCGAGAATGTTGGTGGCGCCGTCTGGACGGCAGTATGGCCGCTGCTAAATCAGTTTGCGCGCGTGCCGGTATGCGGACTAGTCGCGCAATTCGGTGCGCCGGCTCCCCCGGGGCCGGATCGAGTGCCGGCAACGATCCGGCAGGTTCTTTCGAAAAGTCTGACCATACGTGGGTTCATTGTCGATAATTACCCCGAGATGTTTCCAGATTTTGAGCGAGAGATCGGCGCCGGGTTGAAGGACGGAACGATTCTTCAGCGAGAGGACGTCGTTGACGGTCTCGAAAACGCACCTGCTGCATTCATGGGTATGCTCGAGGGGCGCAACTTTGGAAAGCTGCTTATTCGGGTCGCTGATTAATGGGCTCAAGTGGACTCACGGCAAGCGGCACTTGCTGTGCTTCGGTTACGGAAAGGCGTCATGGATCGCGGCCATGAGGCCCAAAACTTCGCAATGCATTGTCAACAGTCAAAAGTGAAGATTGTCTCATGAACTTCTCGATGTCTGATAGCCAACGTGAATGGTTGGAGCGTGTCTCGTCGTTCATGCACAAACATGTGTACCCTGCCGAAGATACCTATAAGGAGCAGGACGCTGCCGGCGACCGTTGGAAAGTAATCCAAGTCGTCGAGGATCTGAAAAGGAAGGCCCGGGCCGAAGGCCTCTGGAACCTGTTCATGCCGCCGTCGTCGCATGAGGATGATGAGTTCCGAGGTGCCGGTCTTTCCAATCTCGAATACGCCATGCTTGCCGAGGAGATGGGCCGCGTCTATTGGGCCTCCGAGGTTTTCAATTGCTCGGCGCCGGACACCGGCAACATGGAAGCGCTGATACGCTATGGCAGCCGGGAACAAAAAAGGGCGTGGCTACGTCCGTTGATGGACGGCGAGATCCGCTCCACGTTTCTAATGACTGAACCTGGTGTCGCATCGTCTGACGCAACAAATATCGAGACCAGCATCAAGCGTGACGGTGAACAATATGTCATCAACGGTCGCAAATCGTGGTCGTCGGGCGCGGGCGATCCACGTTGCAAGATCGCGATCCTCATGGGCAAGACGGATGTGAACGCGCCGAGGCATCAGCAGCAGTCGCAGATTCTCGTGCCGCTCGACACGCCCGGTATCAAGATTGAAAGAATGCTTCCAGTATTTGGATTCGATGATGCACCGCACGGTCATGGTCAGATTTTGCTTGAAAACGTCCGAGTGCCGGAGAGCAACATACTGCTCGGCGAGGGCAAGGGTTTCGAGATCGCCCAAGGCCGTCTCGGCCCGGGACGTATCCATCACTGCATGCGGATTATAGGCGCGGCGGAAGCGGCGTTGGAAAAAATGGTGAAGCGACTGTCGTCGCGCACGGCGTTCGGCAAGAGGATCATCGAATATTCGATCTGGGAGCAGCGGGTTGCCGAGGCCCGTACCGATATCGAGATGACTCGCCTGCTATGCTTGAAGGCTGCCGATATGATGGACAAAGTCGGTAACAAGACTGCGCAGCTCGAAATTGCGATGATCAAGGTGGCGGCGCCCAAAATGGCACTGAAGATCATCGATGACGCGATCCAGGCATTCGGGGGGGCTGGCGTCTCTGACGAAGCGGGTCTGGCCAGGACTTACTCTAACGTTCGCGCGTTGCGCCTCGCGGACGGCCCCGATGAAGTCCACAATCGTGCGATTGCACGCCAGGAGCTGCGCAAATACGCCAACGCGCCGCTTCAATAGCCAAGCGAGCGGGCCCGTGGCGCAAGGCATAAAGCAGGACGAGGAATACGCGGGGGTTAAGCCGATTGAGGAGCGTCATCGCATCAATGAGGCGGGCCTCGATCGCTGGATGCGCCAGAATATTGAGGATTATCTGGGACCGCTTAACGTCCTTCAGTTCAAGGGCGGTCAGTCGAATCCGACCTATCGGCTCGACACGCCCGGCGCTTCCTACGTTATGCGCCGCAAACCATTCGGCAAACTGCTGCCGTCAGCACACGCCGTTGACCGCGAGTTCAGGGTGATTTCAGCCTTGCACAAGCAGGGATTCCCGGTCGCGCGGCCTTACGCGCTTTGCATTGACGATGAAGTCATAGGATCGGCATTCTACGTCATGTCGATGGAAGAAGGACGAGTGTTCTGGAATCCGACACTTCAAAGTCAGTCGCCGCGGGAGCGATCCCTGATTTTTACCGACAAGATCAGGACCCTTGCGAGGCTTCACAGCTACGACCCGGAAAAGATAGGTCTTGGCGACTTCGGTAAGCCTGGCAACTATTTCGCGCGCCAGATCGACAGGTGGACCAAGCAATATCGCGCGTCGGCAATCGAAGTCATTCCGGAGATGGATCGCCTTATTGAGTGGCTACCGCGCACGGTACCGCAGCAGGAACGAGTGTCGGTTGTGCACGGCGATTACCGGCTCGACAATATGATCTTTCACCCGATTGAGCCCCGCGTCATCGCCGTGCTGGACTGGGAACTCTCCACGCTTGGTGATCCGATGGCTGATTTCACCTACCTGTTGATGCAGTGGGTGATGGCGGGCCTGGAAGGCGCAGATCTAGAGCGGCTCAATATTCCCACGATCGAAGAGGCCGAAGGGATCTATTGTAAGGCTTCGGGAAGATCGTCAATTCCCGACCTCAATTGGTACTTTTCCTATAACCTTTTCCGGCTTGCCGGCATCACGCAAGGTATTGCTGCGCGGATAAGGGAAGGTACCGCCGCGAGCGCCAAAGCAGCGGAATCGGCCGCGCAATGTGTCCCGCTTGCAAGGGAGTCTTGGAAGTTCGCTCAAAAAGCTGGCGCAACCTAAAGAGGGCCGTTTTGAAATCAGGGAATGGACATGCGGCGGAAGCGAATTGGGATCTGCTTAGACCCTCGTCATCGTCGAACGTTCGCGGCAGATTTCTGCTGCGAAAATGAAGCGGCCCTTGTGGACGATTGGTCTTCATAACTTTTGTCTTCCTCGGCGACGCCTAGGCCTATTTTGCAACATGAGTCGCGACGCGACCAAAGAACTCTGGAGAAAAACGACATGAACACGGTCAAGGCTCCAGTGGGGCAAATCCGAACCGAGGTGCGCGGACACGTGATGAAGATCATCATTGACAATCCCGCTAAAAAGAATTCGTTCAGCCCGCAGATGCTGTATCAGATGTCGGACGCCCTCACTCTTCTGGATAAGACAGACGAATATTGGGTTGGTGTGGTTTGTGCCGAAGGTGGCGACTTCACCGCAGGTCTGGATATGCCGAAGTTTTTCGGTCCGAAAGCCGAGAATTGGGACTTGAGGGAGGGAACAATCGATGTCTTCGCGCTTGCCAACAGGTGTCGCAAGCCGATCGTTACCGCCGTGCAGGGTATCGTCTACACAATTGGCATCGAGATGATGCTTGCGGGCGATATTGTCATTGCCGCCGATGACTGCAGATTTTGCCAGATGGAATCCAAGCGCGGCATTGCGCCGTTCGGGGGAGCGCACTTTCGCTTCCTGACAAGGGCCGGCTGGGGTGACGCCATGTATCATCTTTTTCTATGCGACGAGTTTACTTCCGAGCGGGCATACAAGATCGGTCTCGTGCAGGAGGTGGTGCCGGCAGGTCAGCATATCGAGCGCGCCATGCAGGTGGCGGAAACGATCGCCAAAAATGCGCCTATCGGAATTCAGGTTACGAAGGAAGCTGCATTGAAGTTCATCGAGAGCGGGGAGGGGGCGGCCGTCGATTACATTCCGAAAATCAAGGATCGGGTCTTCAATAGCGAAGATTTCAAAGAGGGAATCCAGTCATTCGTCGAGCGGCGAGCGGCCGTGTTCCGCGGCCGATAGTATCGGCATAGAACGCTGGGTAGTTCAACCACTGAGGATTAAGGACCAGACATGGGTAGCATAAAGAAAGCTTTTGACCTGGCCGGAAAGACCGCGCTTGTCACCGGTGGATCACGCGGACTTGGATTGCAGATCGCAGAAGCGTTCGGCGAGCAGGGTGCCAGGATCGTCCTGTCGTCACGCAAGGCTGGCGATCTAAAGCAGGCGCAGGAGCACCTCGCCGGTCTGGGCATCAAGTCTGATTGGATCGTCGCCGACAATGCTAAGGACGATGACGTCAAGCGGCTCGCGGACGAGGCAATCAACAAATTAGGAAAAGTGGACATTTTGGTCAACAATGCGGGCGCTACCTGGGGCGCATCCACGGAAGATCACCCCATCGAGGCCTGGGACAAAGTGATGAATCTAAACATTCGGTCTCTATTTCTGCTCAGCCAGCGGATCGGGAAGCTCTCGATGATTCCAAACAAGTACGGCCGCATCATCAATATTGCATCGATTGCCGGCCTTCGTGGCGGCACAGGCGATATGCAAATGATTGCTTATCACACCAGTAAGGGTGCGGTAGTGAATTTCACTCGTGCGTTAGCCGGCGATTGGGGTCGCCACGGGATTACCGTCAACGCGCTCGCACCGGGATTCTTTCCGTCGAAAATGACGAAAGGCACACTCGAGGCCGTCGGCGCGGACAAACTCGCGGCGGGTGCGCCTTTGCGTCGTATCGGCGATCAAGACGATCTGAAGGGCGCAGCGGTCTTGTTCGCAAGCGATGCCGGCAAACACGTCACGGGACAGATACTTGCCGTCGACGGTGGTTTGACGGCCGTCTTGCCGTCTGCCTGACCCCAACTATTTCGCCTAGACCATGGGATAGCCGGGGTCTTCGTTGAACACCTGCGACCTCTGCTGATCGCAATTGCCGAAGCGATGGTTCCCGAAACTGCCGCGACGCCAGCCCTATCATCCGTCAAAACGGATATCGCCTATCATGACTGAGATGACGCTTGACAACGTAGAGCACTTTGTCGGCAAGAGCCTCGGAACATCGGATTGGATCGAGGTCGACCAACCCAGAATAGACCAATTTGCCGAATGAACCGCGACCGACAGTGGATCCACGTAGACGTAGAACGCGCAGAATTCATCACGTTATTTCCCCTGAAAAGCGAATTTGCCGCTGAAGTTGCGGGCACCATGTTTTGCAACGGCTTGCACCCCAGCCTGCATATCGTGCGTTTCCAATAGGGGTGCGCCGACCAGGCCGACAAGGCGATCAGCGGTGGAAGCACCACCTTCAGCAGCAGCCCGTATCAGGCGTTTGGTCGCTTTCAAGGCTTGCGTCGGGCCCTTGGCCAGCTTTCTCGCGAAATTCATGGCAGCATCGTCGAGTTCCGCGTCTGGAAAAACCTTGGTGACAATGCCCCATTTCTCGAAGTCAGCAACACGGTAAATCGAAGCGGAGTAGCAAATCTCCGTTGCACGTGCGGGACCGGCACGCTCGGTTAGAATCTGCGCGCCTCCAAGCAACGTCGTAGCGCCAATCATGGCTTCCAATTGAGCAAACTGTGCCGTTTCGCTGGCCCACAGGACATCGCAGCGAAGTACTATCTCCAGGCCGGCCGTCAGGCACATTCCTCGGACGGCGGCGATCGTGGGAATTGGAAGATCCTGCAAACGCTCCATGAGCGGGATATGTTTGGCAAGGTGGGCTTCGGCAGCGTGTGCCGACAGGCCTTCGAACATGGCTGGAACATCGGCTCCGGCGCTGAAATGCGGTCCGCTCGCTTTTAACAACAGGGCGCGCAGCGGAGCTCCGGCAATCTGGTCGATGACATCGCTTAACTCGTCCAGCATCTCCCATGTGAACAGGTTAAGCGGAGGCCTCGAAATAGTGACGACTCCGAGGGCATCATCGATCTCGAATGTCACGCTGGCCATTTTCTTTTTCTCCGTTCAATGGTGTGCTGTGAAGTTTCTTTGCGCTTATGCAATCCGTTGAGCTGGTGGCAGCTGGTCCTGCGATGTCGCGAGCGGGCCTGCTCGCGATGCTGAAGCCGTTTTTCGTGAGACCTTTCCCACAGCCGTCTTCGGAATTACTTCGATGATCTCCAAAAAATTTCGGCATCTCGATCGGAGCAAGCTTGTCGATCAGAAACATCTTAAGATCTTCTAGCAAGAGCGGTGCAGCTCCTTCCTTGAGAGCTACGATGGCCTTGACGGTCTCGCCACGATAGCTGTCCGATACATCGATGGCAGCGGCTTCTCGAAAATCCGGGTGCTGATACAAAGCGTCTTCGACTTGGGTTGGATAGACGTCGCCCGGTCATCATGAAGAGATCTCTTGAGTCATGGGCCCTCTGTCGCTCGACTGAGTTCGCAATAATTAGTACTTCGGCTTGAGGATGTGCGTTTGCATCCAGACGCCGATCAGCCTGCCGATCGTTGCGCCTGAATCTTCTTGAATGAAATGCGTCCCCGGGACCGTTGCTTCAGTCTGATTTTTCCAGCTTCGGCAATACTCACGGAGCGGTCCGGTAAGAATGGCGCCGGGATTGGCATTAATGAACAGTTTTGGGATTTGATTTTCCGACATCCAGCTTGCGTACGCGTCGACGATCGATTTGACGTCCGCCGGTTCACCTGCGATTGGAACCTGCCGCGGCCATGTGAGCGTCGGCCAACGATCTTCCCGGTTGAGGAACGGCTTGCGGTACTCCGTCATCTCAGCCTCCGATAGCCTTCGCATCACGGAGCCTGGTAGTACGCGCTCGATGAACAGGTTGCGGTCGAGTATCATGGATTCTCCCTTATCCGACCGAAAGCCTTGGAATATTGGGGTGGCAGTCTCGCTCCACTCATCCCAGCCTGCGATGGGGCGTACAATGCCTTCCATGTACGCGATTCCGGAGACGCGCTCGCGATGATGATTCGCCCAGTCGAAGCCGAGCGCCGATCCCCAGTCGTGGATCACAAGCACCACCTTATCGACCGATCCAATGACGGCGTCGATGAAAGCCCAAAGATGATCTCGATGTGTTGAGAAGGTGTAGGTTGTCGGACCTGGATTGAGCAGCTTATCCGAATCGCCCATTCCGATTAGATCGGGTGCTATCAGGCGACCGTATCCGTGAAGCTCCGGGATCACGTCGCGCCATAGGTAGGATGACGTCGGATTGCCGTGCAGGAACAGGACGGGCATGCCCTCGCCATGTTCGTGATAGGCCATCGACTTGCCAAGAATGTTGACGGTTTTCTTCGAAAGGGGCTGGTCGGTCATTGCGTTGCTTTCAAAATGCTTGCGGAGGATGCGGAAGGGCTCGGCGGCTCAGTCCCCCACCCGCATCAGCACGCGGCCAAACGGCCGGTCCTCGATCAGGTGGCGAACCGCGTCCGCCGCATCGGACAGCGGAAACACTTTGGCGATGGTTGGCTGGATCTCACCTTCGGACAGATAGCCGATGAGTGTCTTCTGCGCGGCGGCCAGCGTCTCCGGCGCAAAGGCCCTAAAAGTGAAGCCACGCACCTTGGCCGCCTTCCAGATGATGTCGGTGAGGTTGACGCTCGCCTCGCGACCGCCAGCGTAACCGATCACCGCGTACGTCCCTCCGGGAAGCAGGCAACCAAGCGCCTCGCCCGTGAGCTTTCCGCCCACGCCATCGATAATGACGTCCACACCCCTGCCACCGGTCAGCCGCATCACGCCGTCTCGCAGGCTCTCGCGCGAGAGGTCGATGACGTGTTCGTAGCCGCAAGCACGCGCCTTTTCCGCTTTCGCGCTGGTGCTGGCGGTGGAAATCGCGAGCGACGCGCCGAGCTTGCGTGCAATTTGAACACTCTCCATACCCACCGCGCCACCTATACCGGGAGCAAGCACGCTCTGCCTGGGTTTGAAGGCAACAAACTCCGTTAGCACGAGATAACCCGTCAGATAGCCCGCACCGGCTAGGAAGGCAGCAGCTTGATCATCGTCGATATGCGAGGGGATTGGCATCAGGCCCGCGGCGGGTGCGGCGACCGGCTTTGAAGCTGGGGCTCTTTGTCTCCACCACTATGCCCGCCCCCATCTGACCGCCAACCCGTGGCAAATTCTCAGGTGTGGCAGCATAATGGTGGCCGGAGCGAAAGGTGTTATCCAGCGGATTGATCCCGACCGTGCGCATCCGCACGAGTACCTGACCGTCGTTCGCAGCCGGTGCCGGAAGATCAACGAGCTTGTTCTCCGCATAACCGCCGTAGGCGCGATACTGGATGGCTTTCATGGATGAGGTTCCTTTCAAGTTGCGCTTTTCGCGGCAAGGGCGCTGCCCCACAGCGATCCCGGGTTGATCCGGTTGGGATAGAGGGCGAGCATCCGGTCGTAGAGGTCGCGTGCCGTTGCGGTCTCGCGGTCCACCCGATCGAAATCGCGGATATATCGACGCGTCGCGTCGATGTGGCGGGGGCTGCAATCCGGGTCGAGGGGGCCATGGCCTACGACGACTGCTTGCGGATTGATCGCGGCGAGCCGGTCGATGGCCGCGAGCCAGGCCTGCCGACCGGCTCGGTCAGACTCCACAAGGAACGGATGTGTTTCGTTGTAAATCGCATCACCGGCGATCAGGAGGCCAAGCGACGGGATATGCAGCGCGGTCGTGTCGTCAGTGTCGGTGTGACCGGTGTCGATCACCCGGATCTCATGTCCCTCCAGATCGAAGTGCTCAGCCTGCAACTCGGCGGCGATCGT
>Ga0209131_1003436_pt1 | contig 10524 bp, 8 predicted proteins | sample GraSoi_2013_40cm_FD_185826 | JGI IMG/M metagenome (GOLD analysis project Ga0209131, IMG submission 185826) | Grasslands soil microbial communities from the Angelo Coastal Reserve, California, USA - Sample 9_17_2013_40cm (SPAdes) (version 2) | ecosystem: Environmental > Terrestrial > Soil >...
GTAAATTAAAGAGAGCTCTAACCGCCCCCCTTGTATAAGGATCATCAGGTTTAGGGGCTATCTGATTCTTCCTCCATGCTTGTGCCACTGGATTCATAGCATAAGGTGTCAGTTTTGAAGGATTTTTAACCTTTTCGCCCAAAATAGCCCCAAGAATAGATGCCGATATACTTGCTTCCGCAGGAAGACCCATTTTCAAAGCACCATAGCCACCTAATGCAGCACCGATGTATCTTCCCTTATTAAGGGCTGCTTGACCAAACGGTATGCGTGAAGCAAAACGTTGCAACATCGAGTGTTCTTCGGGTAACGGCGTATATTTCAGCGGTTTAAATGCAGCCGCCGCGTCAATAAATGGCGAATTTTCAAGTTCCCCTCTAAGGTGAGGTTCCTTTCCCATTACAGATTTAGTAGCAGTATCAATTTGTTCAGGGGTAAATTGCGTTACTCCTGGTTTTTTAGCTGCCGCTTCTTTCATTACTAATGTATTTGCAAACTCACGGCGCGCCTGATGCCAGTTTTTCCCCCAAGTTGGATTTGTGGCCGACATAGCATTGTGAAGGGCATTAGCTGTCTGCCTGAAAGAATGTGCTGCCTCGGGGGAAGTAGCGCTTTTAGCTGCATCATTTAAGTTAGTTGCCAGACGCCTATATTCTTCACCCGTAAGTTTACGTGTACCTGATGAATTAAATAAAGCATTATGTATTTCTTCGCCTGCCAACGCGCCTCTAGTCGGGGTTAAACGACTAGAGGTATTTTCTATTATTTTAAGTATTCCAGGGACGTCTTGTGGACGCGCCATTGCAATATTACCAAACTCAGGGAAAGCAAGAGCTGTATTTCCAGTTGGAAGGGGAGTGTTTCCCCTTGGGTGTTGAATATGAGTATTTTGTTCAAGATTATCGAAATTATTACCTATCCTAGTGAGGTTCTGATTTACCCAATTATCTGGGGTTCTTGAAGTAACATTAGTGGTTGGGGAACCTGTTGGCTTTGTCGCCGTCTCCATAAATGCATCTGTTAATTGCTGGTTTAAACCCTGTCCTGTTTTAGAAGTAAGCTCACGGTTGATCTGTGCTGGATCCCCTGTTAACTGCCCTGCTGACGGTGTGAATTTTCCTTCACTCTCGCGAACTGCTGTCTTATATTGTTGCATTTTAACAGGATTTATCTTACTTGGGGTTACGCCTGCCCGTACAGGAAAAGGTGAAAACATTGATGCTATTGCTGATGCTGCTGGTGATATGTCCTTCCCGCCAATAAGTGGAACTGAACTGGGTACTTTTATTCCTTCGGTTTTTTGCCTAGCATATTCACCTGCTGCTCCTGGCAAAGCCCCATAAAGAAGCGTAGTAGCAGGTATGCTAGCCCCAGCCGGGGCACCACCAAGAAATGCACCTCCTATCCCTTGGGTAACTGCATCTGCTATTTGTTCACCCTGATTTTGCGGTGTATGTAACCCAAGTTTCTCGGTAGCCTTATTCGTCAGCCAACCAAGGTTAGGCGGTTCGGGAATATTTTGACCTCCCCCGGTTGTCACCCGTTCCCAAACATCACTCAGTGATTTAGGCGGGCCTTTTCCTTTAAATGGATCTTTATATCCTAAGGCAGCACTTGGGGATTCAAGACCACCCAATGTAGTAGCCCCTGCCGCTGCTCCACCAACTAAATTCGTCGCAATTTTAGGAACTGCACTAGCTATAGTCTTGCCATACCCTTTCATCGTATCAAGTGGTATTCCAGTTTGTGAATCCAAATACTTATTAATATGAGAAGACATATCTTCATCACTCATTCCCTCAGGGAATTCAAACTCACCATGACCAGGAACTGTGATGACATGCCCAGCCATTATTCAAATTTCCTGGTAGCTGGGTTGAATATCCGACGTGTTGGTGCATTTGGAGGTGGTGTACCTATAGCTCCGGGTGCAGCAGGAACTGTAGATTCATCAGTCATTTTTCCCGTTGTGCCTATATTAAACAAATCTTTATAATCCGCAGATGAAAAAACTGGATTCTTTTGCTCAAATCTAGCCACAGCCGACTCGAAAGCTGGATCAAGCACTCTGTGCTTTTCTAAGTAAGCATCTGCCATTTGCCCTAAAAGGACATGCCTGTCATTGATCTTATCAACCATAGACATGACTGCTTTGTTGGCTGGTAATGTCAGGTTAGGGTTACCAAATGCTTGTTCTAACATTTTCAATTCTTGAACGCGGAACTGACCAGCGTTAGGCCCCAGCATTCCACGAAGGCTTTGAAGAATTGAACCTGAAAGTATTTTTGAGTAGACCTGATTAGCTGTTGCACCATGACCCGGTTTTATCCATTCAGCGGCTTTTTCCCATGTACTTGGGTCACTATCTGGTGTTTTACCCTGTTTTATAAGTTCTTCATTCCTAGCCCTACCATCTGCGGCCCAAGTTTTAAACAGGCTTTGGGCTTCTTCCTGTAAACCACGCACAGTTTCTACAGCTTTAGAAGCTGGACCTGGATGGAAATCAGGTGAATCTAATAGGTCACGGGCTACTTTTAACTCAGGAGCTAGTTTAACAGCTTGCACTTGAGAATCACGATAATTCTTTTGAAGTTCGGCAAATCCTTTATTTTGAGTCTTTATTTGATCTTCAACAGCCGCCTTATTGACCTCAGTTAATGGTTTGATATTACGCATAGCATCAAGTCTAGCGTATGGTGATGTATTAGGATCCTGTGCTCTTGTAAACGCTTCCGACATTATATCAGGCATTGTTGGGGGCTTGCTGGGGTGCTTATCAGCATAGTCTAATTCTTTAATAGCATTTTTTTCAAAATCTGTTTTTGGGTTATCTAGATCATAGTTTGGCATCTCAATCTTATCAGTTTTAGCCTGAGCTAACTGAGTTAAATTATTCCTAATAACTTTCTCGGCAGGTATAACACCTGCGGTATCGGCCAACGCCAACTGTTGCCCGGGCTTGGCTGCAACCCCAGTTGGCACATCAGAAACCATCGCGGAAGGTGCTGCTTTTGGTACAGGTGGGGCAGTAGCTAAAATGCCCCCTGCTGCCGTTGGCGGGGCTGTGGGGGCAGTTAATGGCGCTACAGGTGCAACAGGCGGGGCGTTTACAATAGCGCCCCCTGATGCTACTGGTGGTCCTGATGCTACTGGTGGTGTTGTCTTAGGCGGTGCTACAAGCGGTGTGGAACTAGAACTAGGCCCCGGTGGCAATGGTGCCCCTGGTATTTCCCACTGACGCTTCTGCCACAGCTTTCCAGTTTTGGGATCAGTTTCAATGGTAGTGCGGATACCAGACCCACCTGTATCTGGTTCTTCTTTGAAGCTGCCAAAATAACCCGGCTGTACCCCTGGCATAATCGTTGGTATTTCACCTGGAGCCTGTTTGATAGCCCGACCATATTCATCAACTTGGTATTGAGGCATAACCCCAGTTTCTAGAAGCTTATGACCCCCTCGTAACATGAGCAATCGCTCAGCTTGTGCACTGGCTTCTTCTGGTGAAGCACCAGCCGAAATCATACCTCTATAAGCCTTGGCAAGTTCAGACTGGATCACCCCTTGCGGAAGGGATTGTGGTGGTCCGTTCTGCGCTAATTGTGTTCCAACAGTATTCTTAGTGTTATGATAATCTATCATACTAGCCGTTAAGTCTGGATCAGCCCCACTCAATGCTGTGTTGTGCCTTAGATCAATCCTGTTATTCAAGCCACGAACATCATTCGGATGATCACTCAAATAACTAGCAAAGTTATAAGGTATTCTTTGCTTATCAGCTGCGCTAATTCTATGAATAAATTCTTCAGGTGACTTAGAAAGTTTTCCATACATCAAAGCACTGTTAAGCCCAGCACTCCCCATCTGAACTTTACGATCTGCCATATAAGTCTGAACACGGGGATCATTGGCAATCTTAGGGTCTACCCCAGCTTTGATCATCTGTTCCGGTAAACCAGACATAATATGCTTTTGATGCCAATCTTCATGGGCTTTTTGCATGTCAGCCCCGGAATTAAGGGCTGCTGCTCTCTTCCATTGAGCATCAAATTCAGGTGTGCCTGGTTTCTCAGTTAAACCTAGTTCTGGGTGCTCACTAGCCAGTTTAGCAGCACTACCTGATCTAGAATTCAAGCCTAATGGGCCATATGATTTGGAACCTTTAGTATCTGGGCTAATGTTAAACAATGCTGCCATACCAGCTTTGCCAGTTTCAGCCTTTGTATGAAGACGCATTGCGGCTGTTTGTGTTGGATCAGCATCACTACTTACCCCAGTCTCCCGTGAAGCTATTCGGGTTGACGGTGAAGGCCCCTGTGAGCCAGCTTGGGAGTCCTGAGGAAAAGGGGAAGCCGGGGCGGCACCCCCCGAAGCCGCAGTAGGTGTTGCTTCTGATCCTGTTTGACCAATAACAGGTGTTTCTGCGTCACGTCTGCCACCATACTGCCTCTTTTCCCTCTCGTCAGCCTCCTTCATATTCCAAGCGCCAAGCATCGTATTAGCCGCATCGCTCAAGCCATTTGCCCATGTATAATAGGGGTACTTAGAATTTGGTGGGGTATATTTCTTATCCATTAAAGCCTTGGCATATTCCCTCTGCATCTTTATTGCATTGGACGTAGGCCCAACATCTTCAGGGCGTTGAGTAGGGATATATTGAATACCAGGGATGGGATCTGTTGCCATTTCAGGTAACCGCTTCGTTGTAGTCAACCATCAAGTAACCATCTTTATCAGTAAGCACAGCCCATGGTTTTACCTTGATAACGTCGTCTGCTATCAGGCCGACTTGTGGTTCGTTTGACCACAAGAACTTAAAGCTGTAAACCGGCAAGCCATTCCGTAGTTTACCTATCTTAACAATATCACGCTTTAACCGTCTATCTGATTTAATCATAGCCCCGCCTAATGAACCGCCCAAATTAAATAAACCAGACATCAGAGCATTTTGTTGTGCCACTTGCGCTTGATAATTCTGTTCTTGCATTTGTTCTTGAGTATTGACAGCACCCGTGTAGTCAGCGGGCTGATAATTCGCTCCAGGTGACTGAGTAAGAGCAGTCCCAGGGGATGTGTATTGCCCAAACCCCGCCAATTGCATTCCTAAACTTGCAGGCATTCCATAAAGTGATGATGCCTCCGAGAAGGCTTGTGGTTGGAATTGACTTGCTGCCCCAGAAACTGCCATTTGCTGCGATTGTCGCAATTGCCCCATTGCCTTTTCATATGGCCCCCAAGTGCTCGGATCGTTTGTCGCAGTGGGACTAGGGTTTAAACCTTGATTTTTAAGTTTAGTATCTAATTCATTAGAAGACTGTGACATCCATGGTGCTTGACTCTGCAACCATTGGTTCATCAACATTCCTTGAATGCCAGACGACTCATTTCCTATTGCTTGAGTTGGACTTTGACTCCCATAATTGGCACCTTGAATAAGGGATTGTCCGCCCTGCCCAGCCGCTTGCTGAGTTCCTGTTAAGGTATTATAAAGGCCTTGTTGTGCTGGGGACAGATTAAAATTTGAACCATAAATAGGGACTCCAGTATTAGGATCAGTCCCAATCTGCTGGTAACCAAGCGAACCCAACCAGTTACTCTGGTTCACCATGGAACCGGCTTGGCTAGACATTCCAGCCTGGGTATTAAATCCTTGTTGTGTCTGGGCTACTTGGCCAGCCGGAATCGGAGTTGGAGGTGAGCTTCCGCCGCCCATAACTATGCCTCTATTTCAGTTATTGTAGGGGTAGACCAAATCGGCTTATTGAGTAAATGCTTCCAACTTCTACCACTTACAATATTACCTATTTGCTCTCTGCTCATACTAAATTCATTAACAAGTTCTTTAATTGATAGTCCTTCCCTCGCTTTAAATCTTATCCGCATCACTTGTTCTTCAGTTAGTTTTGCTTTCGAATTCAATCTACCGAACCTATGATAGGTTTCATTTGTCAGACTAGTGCCCGTACTTAAATGCTTCCAAATCTTTCCTTTAACAATTCTAGAAATATGAGTATCAGACACATTAAATTGCTTAGCCAATCCAAGCATTGATTGTTTTTCAACCTCAAATTTATATCTAATTTGCATTATTTCTTCTTCAGTTAATTTAGCAGATCCATTTCTAGTGCCAAAGCTATGACGGCCTTTAGATTTGCAATCAGCATCATTGTCATCCTTAGTTCCAAGAAATAAATGATCCGGATTTATGCACAAAGGATTGTCACATTTATGGAGAACCCATAGCCCATTTGTAATCTGCCCAATGAACATCTCATAACTAAGTCTGTGTGCTGATTTATTTACATGACCCAATCTACAAATAATACCATATCCGCTGCTAGATTTTGTCAGCTGCCATTCCCAACAAAATGTCTCAAGTGGCCCCTCAATTTTCTTGATTGAAGACAATAACCATTCTTTAGTAACAGGTCTACGGCTTGGCATATTATCACATCTTCCCAGGTGTGGTATGATTGCCTACAAGTGCCCTAAGCAATGTACTCCTATTTCTTGAACTAGTCCATGGATTCATTGACGGTACCTGCCCCGCCATTCCTTGCCCCAATGTACCCCCTTGTACAGGGGTAGAATTCCCTCCCCCTAGACTTGGCCCAAAGCCACTATACCCACTTCCTGGTTGTTGCAAGGGTGAACCCTGCGGAAAACCAACTGGCGGAGTCATAGAAGGTTGCCCACCTATAGCAGAAACAGCTTGCCTGCCCATAGCGGAAGTAGCATAATTAGGTGGCTGGTTTCCTAATGGACCAGGCGCTCCTGGTGCCCGATTATAGAGCATTATTTAGTTCCATTCTTTTGTCCTGAAGTAGTTCTATAAGCAACTTTGCTTAAAGCATCACGAAATGCAACTAAACGAACACCTGTGTTTTTCTTATTATCGATGTGACCGTAAAAACACCTCATTACCCCCTCAATTTTAAAACCTAATTTCAGACAAGCCCGTATAAGCCGTTTATTCCTTCTAGACGTTACCACCGTCAGCCTACCGACCTTGAAATCACTAATTGCAACATGAGCGATTGCTCTACAAATACCAAGAGTTATAGTATGCTCCTGTGTGTAACAACTCAACTCCAAAGCAACACCATTGAAATTCTGAAATAGAATCCCGCCTACTAAATTACCTTCTCTATTCATAACCCCCCATGCCTTATTTACAGGCTGCGGAAAGATATTGAATGACTTGTAAGTCCATAAACTCACTGCCTCATCTTCGCCGATTAAGAGGCCAGTACTCATAAGATATTCCTTTAATAGGGAGTGCTGCCCAGCATTCCATACCCATCTAAAGGTGACTTCCCCAGCATTCCAGGTGGCAGTTTATTAAATAAACCTAACTCTTTAGGTTTTTCGCTTGCTGGATTTGGAACTATTGATGAAGCCCCATATTGAGGGGTAGTAGCCTTACCTACTTGGGGTTGACCTCCAAAGCCCCCACTATACATGCTAACCAAATCTGGGGTTTGACTTGCCCCAGGCTGGTGCTGACCTAAAAGGGACAGAATAGTTGTTAAGTCAGGATCATCCATTAGAAACAACCTTAGGTTTATTGCTGCCCTTTTAACTTATCTATAATTGATTGATATTGAGGCCAAAGTTTATAGCCCCCTTCGGGAGTTGGGTAGTGGCTTTCCCTTAAATCAAATAATTGATTTATCTGATTTGGTTCCTGCCAACCTTTTCCATAGACATTGCTAGGCCCATAATCAAGTATCGAATCGTAACCTCTTTTTCTGGCCTCATTAGCTACAGCCGATTCTTGCAACCAAAGACCTAACCTATTAAATGTGTTATGTTTATCCCTTGGATTATAATATATATCATAAGGTGGGGTATTCCCACCTGGGACATATTTGTCCATAAACTTATTAACTAATCTGAAACTGGGATTTTTCCCTATAGTGGCTTCATCAGCGGCTCTTACTGCATCATTCCTAAGGCTTGCTGATCCTTTAAGCCCAAACAAATCCTTTGCACCCTGATTAGCTAAGGAATCCCGCCATTCACCTTCCACTAATAAAGGATTTTTTATTAAAGTATTTCCAGTAATCAGTTGATTGCCACCCCACATTTCTCCTTCTTCATATCCTTTCAATAAATCAGGATCAGATCCTTTAGGCCCATAGATAACACCTTGACTAAGTGCTGGGTGTCCAGCTTGTTGCGGTTTCTGCCATCGTGATACATTAAGATTTATACCCTCCGGGGTAAATTCAGCCCCTTGTTTTATTAATTGATCCTCAAATTTAGAAGGAAGAGTACCCATTCTCGTAGATAACTTAGCCGCAATTAAAGATGGTACGATCCCTTTAGAAGCTAACCCCGCACCTTTAGCAACAGGTGATAACCATGAAAGTATGTCTGGCAACGCCTTAGCAGCAAAATCTTCTGTTCCTGGCGTGTACCCTAACTTAGCTTTTGATGGGTTCTTAGGGTCATAATCAGGATTAATACGAGGCTTATAAAATTCAGATTTGAGGTATTCAGGAACTAGATTGTTATATAGAAATTTATTAACTGCCCCCTGATTATAGGGGTCAACTGGGGTTGGGTTACTTAAGTCAAGATCTGAATAGTCATCAGCCATCGGTCTAGATCATTCCACCCATTTCGAGAACAGCATTGAAGGCGACAACTTGTAGCAAAGGTAAACTAAAGACCAACCCACTGTCGAATACAGCGGTATCAAACACTCCAAGATCAAAAGCACCTGTTGAAGGCAAGGTATCTTGTGAAATAAAATTAAGTTTAACTCTAATGGCCATAGCGTGTCCTAAGGCATTTACACTAAGCCAATTGGTTTGATAAACGACACCCCCTGACCACAAACTTTGATCCCATACAGCCACGTCCCATAAGGAACTAGTACCAGCCCCGCTAAAAGATGTAACTGGAGATGTCGTCGTTGAATTACTAAATTGAACGTCCACGCCAATCGTTGGTGTAATAGGCCCCTGAGCTATCAACAATGGCTCAACCATTGTCATGCGTTTAGTACGACCAGGGTCATCAAAATAATTAAAAGCACACTGCATATCAGCATTGATATTAGTAAACAGATCAGAATCGCCTATGTAAGCCTGAGCGACATTCCCAAAATTATCACCAAAATAAAGAAGATTATTATATATTTCGAAACAATTAGCATTCCACCCTATAAATTGGCACCATGCACCAGTTAGGGTATTCATCACATATTGAACTTGGCTTGCATTGGTAGCAATCGGCACATTAAGGAACAATAAAGTCTGTAAGGGAAAAGATATTAATTGCCAGCCAAAATTACCATTATACAAACTAGCGGCTTGGAACATCGCATTCTGAATGCGTGACGTAATAGCAACTGATCTATCAGCTGATGGATCAAATGGAAGAGCAGTTGATAGTGGTAGGACACCTTGTAAAGTAATAATACCAACATCAGAACCAATTCTAGATGTACACCTATCACTTATTGGTGGTGGCAGATCAAATGTTCCAACTAAGGAAAAAGAATTTGCTGAAGTTGGATCAGTTCCTTGATAAATTGATATCTGACCTTTATTGCTAATGAAACAAATGTAATCGTTAGGGCCAGACCCACCATCAACAGTCCAATTGGCTATTGCTTGAAGGAAGCCGCCTTTATTCCATAAAGCACCAAGGTCCAAACTGCCTGCTATTGGGCCTGTAATAGCATCAGTCGGCATAAATGCCGCTATAGTGGTTCCTTGCCCAGCCCCATTATTAAGAATATACCAAATTCTACGCTTCTGAACCGCTATATTCCGTATGTTAGCCGTACTAACCCCATTAGGTAATCCAGTTATAACTGGAATTGTCCATGAAGTCCCATCATACATTCTTAACTGGTCGACACCATTGACTATTTGAATAACTGTATTTCCTAAAGCAGGGGTAAAATTTACCCACTGCCATCTATTACCTGATAAACCCGACACAACAGGCGTAGGTGATGTAAACTGAGTAGAAGTGTCATAAATTTTACCCCCTGATGCCGCAAACATCTTTTCATTGCCTAGGGCACGATAAATAATAAGGGTTTCAACAGGTTGTCCTGTTAAGTATGTAGCTCCAGTTGTAGCCCAAATATTATAACCACCCCTTAGCTCTACCCAACCTGGGCGTGGCACCCAATTATTAAGGATAGGGGCTCGCTTTGGCAGAATGTTATCGTTAGAGCTCTTTATCTCTAACTTCTACATGTCACCATGTAGCTCAGACTATATCATCGCTTTCGCGTCGGGCGCTCGTGGAGCCATTATTCTTTCGTCAGGCTCTAGTCGTTGCACCTTCCACAGCCCTAGGCTTGTAGGCTTACATCTGTGGCTTGGCTCAGGATTGTCTCAAATTACTTGAGATGTTCCCTGAATTCACCCGATTTTCATCTCGTGCCTTCATCAAGCAGCGAGCGGGACCCTATCGATCCATTGCAGCGAGAGGGCTTAACGCGTCCCACCCGTCCGTCGGACTAGGAACTATCTTAGTTGTAACATCAGGAGCTGGGAA
>Ga0209131_1003438_pt1 | contig 10518 bp, 10 predicted proteins | sample GraSoi_2013_40cm_FD_185826 | JGI IMG/M metagenome (GOLD analysis project Ga0209131, IMG submission 185826) | Grasslands soil microbial communities from the Angelo Coastal Reserve, California, USA - Sample 9_17_2013_40cm (SPAdes) (version 2) | ecosystem: Environmental > Terrestrial > Soil >...
AGTGTAACAGCGAGGTCATGGTGGACGACGGGGCTCTGCTCGGCCGATGCGGCAGGACCGACGACCCCGCAAAAGGCCGCCAGAAGGGAAACGAGCACAATTCTCGCAAGGCTCGGTCGCATGGCGTTACCTTTATTCATGAGGGGCGTACCTCCGCCTCTGCCGCGTCGTGGCCGGGCTTGTCCCGGCCACCCCGATTATGGTTGCTCTGCGCTCTAACGCCCGGGGGTCGCCGGGACAAGCCCGGCGACGACGCCGGATTTCGTTTGCGCGATCGAGCCGGCTAAGGCTTCGGACCGATATTCAGCGAGGAGATGTCCATCACGTAGGTGTAGAGCCCCGACATGAATCCCGGCCCTTCGGAACGCGCAAACAACATCTTGGTGCCGTCAGGCGAGATTGACGGAAAGCCATCGAAACTGTCGTTGAACGTCAACCGCACCGGCTCTCCGCCTTCCAGATCGCCGAGGAAGATCTCCCAGTTCGACGGATTGTCGAGGAGCGGACGCACGAACACGTAGTGCCGGCCATCGGGCGCCGGATACGGCGCCCAGTTCATCCAGTCGTCGTGGGTGCGCTGGATGCGTTCGCCGGTCTCGACATTGATGGTAAAGATCGTCATCGGGGTCGGACGTTTGGTGCCATAGATGGCGCGGCTCCAGGCGCGCGTGGTGATGGTCTTCGAGTCCGGCAAAAAGAACGGCGCGCCCTCCTGCCAATCCGGCGTATCGGTGAGTTTTCTCTCGCCGGTGCCGTCGATGTTCATCAAATAAAGGTCGAGGGCGCCGTCGATCTGGCGGGTGAACACGATCTTCCTGCCATCGGGCGAAATCGACACTTCCGCATCGTAGTAGACGTTGTCGGTCAGGCGCTTGCGATTTCCCCCGTCGATGTCGGCAATGTAGAGTTCGGTGCCCTGCGGGTAGTTGCGCTCATCCGACACGTTTCCGAGCGGAAAATCCATGTGATCGCGCGTTGACGTGAAGACCACGCGCTTGCCGTCGGGAAGGAAGTACGAGCAGAGGTCCTGCCCGCGGTCATTGACGCGCCATCTGGTCTTGCCGTCGTCGGAAAAGATCCAGGTCAGCGCGCCGGTGCTGCGCGGCGGCGCGTGAGCCCCCTCAGGATCCTGCGTCTGCGCAATGACGTGGTAGTTGTCCGGCGCGTAATAGGCTTCGGCCGCTGACGGCACGTTCGGAATGCGCCAGGTCGGCAATTCCCGCGGTGAAGCCTTCACAGGCTTGACAACGGAATAATCAGTGCGCCCGCCCAGGACCCGCAATTCTCGCGGGCTGGCGTCAGCCGGTTGCGTCGGCAGGCCCGGCTCCGCCGGGCCTCCCTGCGCCAGCGCCGGGCTCAGAGCCAATGTCGCGACGGCGCACGATACAAATACGAAGGACATGGACAGAGTAGATCGTGATCTAACCATGGGCTCTCGTCCGTTGGCGTAATCTTTGAGAAACTGCACGGACGACTTTTTTCAAGTCGCGCGCCGGTCAACTGGAAGCGGCCCTTCCCAGGTCTGCTGATTTGCATGCAAGGATGCGGATTGATCCCGCCGCATCATATTATAACCAAAGTAGATGAAAGTCAGTCCGATGAGTTCCGTGATATACAATACCTCCACGTAGCCGAAACGGGTAAAGCTGCCGCCGATGCCGGGAAGAAGCGCCCCAATGGCAATGAGGATGTTGCCGAGGAAACGGGCTCTTCCCCGCTCCTTGGCGAAATATTGGATCGCGGAATAAACAGCGCCGCCAAAAAGAAAAACGAAGGCGTAGAGGTTGAGCAAGGGCGAAAATCCCCTCACCCACTGCCAGGCAAACACTCTCCCGGTGAGGCGGTGATCGAAGCCGTCGGGAATTTCAATCGGCGAGGACAATACACAAACAGCGGCGATGACAATGGCCGCCGAGCACACCACGGCCGAGATATCGGCGAAGCGTTTTTTCATGAGGAGGTAAATGGTTCCCTGCGCCAGAGGGTATCCGCCAAGCAGGGCCCCGACGATGTACCAGACCTTGGTGTTCCATTCGGTCCAGCCGAAAATGGCGTTGATGCTTTCCGTGAGCGTGCCCATGCCGAACGTGAGCACGCCCAGGGTCCACCACAACAGGTACTGCGACTTCTTGGCGAGATAGTGCGGTACGATGCGGCTGAGAAAGAAAACTGAGAAGAGCGTGGTGAGAACTGGTATGTAACTGATCATATCGCTCACGGGCTGCACCTCGAAACGCGAATGACCTTATTTACACCTTGCTCGCAGCGCGAGGCAATGAGACCAATTGCAGCGAAATCGGGCGGATGTTTCTCCTTCCCTCCCCGGCTCACGGGGGAAGGGGGCGTTGCGGTGACGCATCGTCCGGGCGAGAGGTCGAAAATATCCGCGCGTAGATTGCGCCCGGACGTCCAGTCGGTCACGCCAATCTGTCGGACAGGGCGGCCAAATGGTGATGGAAGCTTGCCGGATTATCCTACCCCGAGAAGCACTTTGGCCCGATGCCCGTCGTCACCTTGACGGAAAGCGCGGTGCGACGGCCGTACCGTCCGCGAGACGGTGCCCGCTGGGCGAGAGCGAGGCAATTTGCTTGAACCCGTTGTCACAAGGGTTGCTTCGACCTCATGGATAACGCATGCTTTAGAGTGTTTTTAATGAGGCTGACCTCGTGGTGTCATGGCCCGCTTGGCGATGACGGCAAAGTGAGGCCAACCTAGTTGGGAAACGTTCTAAAACAGCTGAAGAAGAGTCATTGCTGCCGCATCGTTCGTTGTTGCCGGGGTGCAGGTGAAATATGAAAAATAGGACTGGTTCATGCCGACGAGCCTCCGACCGCCTGGTCACTGCTAACCGAAGCTCGCGGCTGCGGACCGTCGTTTTATCCGCGTCCCTGGTTGCGGCGGCCACAGGCCTGTGCTGGGCGCAAGCTTGGGCGCAAGCGAACTCCAGCGCTTCGCCAACCCAAGCGGCGTCCGCGTGCGCCGCTTACGGCGGCTGGATCGACGTAAAGACGGGGCAACCCATTGACCGGGGGGAGTTGTTCCGCGATCTCGTCGCCAAGGCTGCCGTCGTGCTGCTGGGGGAATCGCATACCGACGCGGATCACCATCGCTGGCAGCTGCACACTTTGGCGGGGCTGCATGGCCGTGGGGGAAAGATAGTCATTGGCTTCGAGGCATTTCCGCGCCGCCTGCAGTCTGTCCTGGACGATTGGGTCGAGGGCAAGCTGACCGACGAGGCTTTCCTGAAAGCATCTGAATGGCGACAAGTCTGGGGCTACGATGCGGCTCTCTACATGCCGCTGTTCCAATTCGCTCGCCTCAACCGCATTCCAATGACTGCCCTCAACGTCGAGCAGAAGCTTGTATCGCGGGTGGGCCAGCAAGGGTGGGAGGGTGTTCCTGCGGCGGAGCGCGAAGGCCTGTCCGACCCCGCTCCAGCCAGTCCGGCCTATCAGCGTGAGCTTGCTCGCGTTTACCTCTTCAAGAAAGCATTGCCGCCTGGCGCCGATCCGTTTTCCGCCTCTCAGGGGACGAGCCCCCCGGAGCCCGACGAGGCAGCGGTCGCGGAAGCCGTGAAGCAGCCCGAATTCAAACGTTTCGTCGAGGCTCAATTGACCTGGGACCGCGCTATGGCGGAAGCGCTGGCCGGCGCCAAGCGCAAGTTCTCCGGCGCAACGGTCGTGGGAATTCTGGGAAGCGGCCACGTCGCCGAGGGCCACGGCGTTCCGCATCAGCTGGAGGCTCTCGGGGTCGCCGGCGTGACGACGCTCATCCCGGTATCGGCCGACGCAGCGTGCATGCTCGTCGGCACCTCGTTTGCCGACGCCGTGTTCACGCTGCCACGCGAGGACGAAACGCCGCCGCCTGATCGTCCAAGGCTCGGCGTGGTGCTGGTAGACGGCGACGGAGCGCCCCGCATCAGCCGGGTGGTCGGCGATAGCGTGGCCGAAATTGCCGGCCTGAAAGTCGGGGATCATGTGACGCGGGCCGCCGGCCTTGCGATTCGAAATCCCGACGAACTGGCCGAAGTTATCGCCCGGCAGGCGCCCGGAACCTGGCTGCCTTTGAGCATCAGGCGTGACGGGCAGGAGATCGACCTTGTCGCCAAATTTCCGGCGCGCCCGAGACAGGATCGATGACGCCGGGCTTAGGACGCGTCGGGAAGTAATTGCATCACTGACATGTCATCGCCCGCGAAAGCGGGCAATCCAGTGACCGCCTGATTCGCCGGGGGGTACTGGATGCCCGCTGTCGCAGGGCATGACAAGACTGTGATTCACTTAATCGGGAACAAGTCCTTACTCGGCAAATGAAATGCTTGTTCACTCCAGGCGTCCGGTCTGACGTCCGGTCTGACGATGCCGCTTCTCTTTTGATTTCACCGCGGACGAACTCTTTTCGGCCTTCCCAGATTTGTCTTTCTCCGACGAACTCTTTTCGGCCTGCTCGGATTTGTCCTTCTTCTCGGATTCGTAGTTTGGCCAAACCCAAGCCCCATAGGCATTCGCAGACAAGAGGACAAGAATTGCTACCGGAACTGCAACAGACATCTCTCCAATCCTCCTGGAAACCCTCGCAGGAGCAGTCTGCTTATTTGTCCAGGATTGCAAAACAAAACAGCTGATGGATTGGACTTTTTACACAATAAAACTGGCGTTGAAATTGCCCGTATAATGGTTCTGAAAGTCAGAAAACAAACAATTCGCCGACTATTTGCGCGAGGCCCAACCCCTCGACCGAGGTGTACGGGCTCGCCTTGAATATGAGCGGATCACTAACCGATTCGCTAATAAGCCGGAAACGGACCGCCCTTTCTCCGCTTCAAATTGCTCCTACCGGCGCTACCGATCGTCGCCAGATCGGAAGCTTTACGAGCAGGCCGGTAAATGTCGGTTTTCCGACTTTTCTGCGCACGCGCTTTCACAGTGACTTTGTTGTGCAAAAGCCTGATGCGCGCTCTATTTTGCTTTGGACTCCCGAGCGAATAAGCAGAATGGCTCTGCGAAGGTTCTCGGGAGAGTCGGAGAAATGGAGACGGTTTGGGGAGCTGCGTTGGCAGTCCTTTTCGTTCTCGCGACTGCCTTGTCATCAGGGCATGTCGACAGCAGTTCGTCAAAGGATAAATCTGAACAGAAAGATAAATCTGAAGAGAAGGATAAATCCGAGAAGGATAAATCCGAAGAGAAGGGTAAGAGTTCATCAAAAGATAAATCTGGGCACGCCGATAAGAGTTCATCAGCGAAGGGAGCGAAGAAGAAAGACATCCCGGACGTCTGGCGACTCCGTCAATGATACCTGGCCGAAGCACGAACTGCGGCAATCGATTCACGGCAAACCACCGATTAAGCCCACGGCGCCCGCTGCCAAGTCGCGCCGTCAGCGGCGCACCACATAATCGGGGCGGGGTATGAGAAAATTCGGTTGGGTTGGTTTCGCGCTCGTTGTGTCTTCGTGGGTTGCGGCCACCGGCGCGGCGCGGGCCGGAGATACCTCATCGTCGCGGAACAAGAAGTTCATAGACTGCCGGACGCCCGGCGCTCCTTACAAGGAATATGGCTGTCTCGACGCCTATCTGGGCGACGGTTTCCTCGAGCGCCTCATCAACTACTACAGGCTCGAATGGGGCCACGAAAAGCCCCCCAGTGACCCGAATGCGCCGCCTGCACGCCGGGCCGGGTGGCCCGACGCGCCGACGACGACGCCCCCATACCCATTCACCGAGTGGCCTTACGGCGGAACCACGCCCATCGGCGTCACCCGGCCCGTCTCGGTCGACAGCCCGTTGATGGTGGCGCTGGCCAACACTGCGCTAGGTCAGGTGTTGAAGGCCGGCAACATGCAAATCTACGGCTGGATCAACGGCGGCGGCAACATCAGCAGCAACACGGTGAAGCCGGGCGGCAACTGGCCGGCGGCCTATGATTTTACGCCGAACCGAGACCAGCTCGACCAAGCCGTCGTTTATTTTGAACGCCTCCCTGACACGGTGCAGACCGATCACGTCGATTGGGGCTTCCGGCTTTCTGCGATCTACGGCGAGAATTACCGCTACACGACCGCTTATGGTTTGGCGAGCTATCAGCTGCTCGGCCACAACCTTTATAACGGTTACGACTTCCCGATGCTCTACGGCGAACTCTACCTTCCGCAATTCGGCGCCGGTCTCATGTTGCGCTTCGGGCGTTTCATCGCGATTCCGGACATCGAAGCGCAGCTTGCACCCAACAATTACATGTACACCCATTCGCTGACCTACACCTTCGACAACTACACCAACACCGGCCTTATCAGCACCCTTGCGCTCAACAAGAACTGGTTTCTGCAATGGGGCTTGACGGTGGGCACCGATACGATGCCATGGCACCTGGGCCAGAGGGTGCCCAACCCATTTCCGAATCCGGTGTTCCCCGGCAATACAATGCTCAAAGACCCCGGCGCCCAACCGTCCGTCACAGCCGGCGTCCGCTGGCAGAGCGACAGCGGCCGGGACACCGTTTACGTGGTGGAAAACGGCATCAACAATGGCACCTGGGGATACAATAACCTGCAGTGGACGGGATTAACTTGGTATCACAAGATCAACAAGTCATGGCATCTCTCGTGGGAAATATACTCGCTTCGTCAAAAGAATGTCCTTAATGCTACTGATCCCGCCGGCATCATCGCCAATGGCGGTTTTCCATTCACGCCGGCCAACGGAATCAATTTCAACGCTCCGTTTTTCGCACAATGCGCCGATCCCCGGCAGCTTAGCTGCACTGCGAGAGCCTTCGCGACCGTGCTGTATTTGAACTACCAGTTCTCGCCGATGGACAATGTCTCTTTCCGGCCCGAATTCTACGACGACATGCAAGGCCAGCGGACCGGGACGAAAACACGCTATGTGGATTTCGGCCTCGGCTGGCAGCACTGGTTTTCGCCGCAGGTGGAAATTCGCCCCGAGGTGACTTATTACCACGCTCTCGACGCGCCAGCCTTCAATGGCAACTTCAATGCGAACCCCGTCATTCCGCCCACCAAGAAAGACGCGCTAATCGTGGCGGCGGATCTGATCTGGCACTTCTGAGCGGGGCAGAAAGCTGTTGCGGCAGTGCGCGGCTGGCTCGCCGAAGTGGCCCACGAAGGCGGCGAGCGATTTCCAGTGCTCGCTCGGTTCTGGGGGCAGTGGGTGTGCCGTTTAGGTCACGGCTTCTTTGCGCGCTTTTCGCTTATTAGGATGGGAATCCAAATTAGCCCGACAATGATCAATGGCAGCAGCGTAAGGAGTTCCCACAGGCGGACGTGATAAGCAATGTGGTCCTGATACCCCAACGACGTCACGACGAAGACCACAAACATGACAAATGGCGTGGCGAGTGCGAGAAGCCACGTGAAGTTACTGAAGATTGTCCGCGCCACTTTGCCGATGGACATGGTGCTCACTTGGCTCGCGCTCAGTGGTCAATGCCTCGATGGCTCAACTTGGAAGACCGGTACTTTTTGCCCTCGTTACGGAAAACGCGATAGCGATGACACGTAAGAGTGGTGATTCCATGAACGAAATCCGTTCAAGGGAAACCGCTGCCATCCTCCGCTTGATTCGACGGGGCGCTGATTGACTCCTAAGTACAATGAGAACAAATAGGGAACATGCAGACCTCAAAGCAAGTTGTAACAGGGCATGTATACGCCTGTCCCTATTGCCGTTGTCGAGGCGCTTCGCGAGCGCATTCGATGCCTTGAGGGCAGGGCGCGGCATCGGCGCGCGGTATTGCCGTTCGGCGTCAAGGCCATTGATGAGCGTTTGCCGGAAGGCGGATTGGCGCTCGGGGCGCTGCACGAAGTGGCCGGCGGCGGTAACGGCGCGATAGACGGGGCTGCCGCTGCACTCTTCGCCGCAGGGGTCGCAGCGCGGACCCGGGGTCGCGTGCTGTGGTGCGTGACCCGCCAGGATCTGTTCGCGCCGGCACTCGCTTCGGCTGGGCTCGCGCCGGACCGGGTGATCTATGTCGAAGCGGGAGACGAGAAGTCGGTGCTGGCATGTTTTGAGGAAGGATTGCGGCATGGCGGATCTCATGGGGGACTTCATGGCGGATTTGGCGCCGTGGTCGCCGAAGTTGCGCGGCTTTCCATGACGGCCTCCCGCCGGCTTCAGCTTGCAGCAGAAGGTTCCGGCGCCATCGGCATCGCCATCCGCCGCTTCCCTGCTCCCTCTCCCCGCTTGCCATCAGGGCGTTTACGCCCGTCGGAGCCTGTCATCGGGCCGGCCAAAGGCCGGACCCGTTGGACGGGCTATGGAGAGGGTCAGGGTGAGGGGGCCTTTCCACAGACTCAGATTCGAGACTCAGACTCGCGGCGGCGCCCCCTCACCCGGAATTTGCGCGAAGAGCGCGCAAATTCCGACCTCTCCCCGCAAGCGGGGAGAGGTGAGGGCCAGCCGACCGCAGCTGTGACGCGCTGGCGCGTCAGCGCGCTGCCGTCTCATCCGTTACCGGTTCCGGGCATTGGACGCCCCCGCTGGCGGCTCGAACTGGTCCGCTGCCGCGGCGGCGAAAGCGCCTGTTTCGAAGTGGAGGCTTGCGATGCGCAGGGTCGTCTCGCTCTTCCTTCCGACCTGGTCCACGGATCGGGTCAGAAGGCAATTGGGCAGCGCCGCACCGCCCGCTGAAGCGCCGCTCGTCCTGGTCGGACGCGAGGGACGGCGGCGGGTGGTGCTGGCTGCGGATGCGGCCGCGCAACGGGCCGGCCTCAACGCCGGCATGCCGGTGACCAAGGCACAGATTCTTGTTCCGGGTCTCATCGTCAGGAATGCGGACCTGCAGGCCGACGCCGCCGCGCTCGACCGGCTGGCGCTGTGGATGCTTCAGCGTTACGCCCCGATCGTGGCATCCGATCCGCCGGACGGAGTGGTGATCGATACCACCGGAGTGGCCCATCTGCATGGCGGCGAGGAAGCCATGGTCACGGCGATGGTCGAACGGCTCGCCGCATCCTGTTTTACAGCGCGCGCAGCGCTCGCCGATAGCTGGGATGCGGCCCATGCCTTTGCCCGCTATGCCGCCAAGTCCTTCGCCGACAAGTCCGTCACCGTCGTTCCGCCGGGAGAGAGCGCGAAGGCTGTTCTTAGTCTGCCGATTGCGGCCCTTCGTCTGCCCAGGGACATGGTTGCGGACCTCCGCGTCCTCGGCTTCGAGCGCATCGGCGAACTTGCCGACAAACCGCGGGCGCCGCTCACGTTGCGTTTCGGCCCCGAGCTTGGCCGTTGCCTCGATCAGGCGATGGGACGGGCCAGCCAGCCGATCGATCCAGTTCGCTCAGGAGACCTCATCGAGGTGCGCCGCAATTTCGCGGAACCCATCGCCGCCGCCGAGACGATCGCCCGCTATACGGGCAAGCTCGTCATAAAGCTCTGCGAGGCCTTGGAAGCCAAGGGACAAGGCGCAAAACGTCTCGATTTGCTCTTCCACCTTGTCGACAACCGCATCGAGGCGATCCGGATCGGCACCGCGCTCCCGGTCCGGGATGCCAAACGCTTAACGCGCCTCTTCTGCGACAAGATCGAAACCATCGATCCGGGTTTCGGCATCGAGATCATGCGACTGGCCGCCACTCTCGCCGAGCCGCTGCCGCCGAAGCAGACAAATTTCTCGCTGGCCGGGGAAGCGGAAGCCGACATTTCCGGCCTCATCGACACCCTCGCCAACCGCGTCGGCCACAGGCAGCTTTACCGCTTTGCTCCGGTCGCAAGCGACGTGCCGGAGCGCTCCATCCGGCGGATCGCCCCGATGGCGGCTGATGCCGGCGCCACATGGCCGGATCAATGGCCGCGCCCTGCGCGCTTGCTGCCGATTCCGGAGCCGATCGAGACGGTCGCGCTCTTGCCCGATCAGCCCCCGGTTGTGTTCATCTGGCGCGGCATCAGGCGCCGCGTTAATCGTGCTGATGGCCCCGAACGCGTGTTCGGCGAATGGTGGAAGCACGATGCCGAGTTAAGGGCGGTGCGCGATTATTTCCAGGTCGAAGACGATACCGGCGAGCGCTTCTGGATCTATCGCGCCGGCAACGGCGAGGATGGGACGACCGGCTCGCATCGCTGGTTTCTGCACGGAATCTTCGGATGATGAGAGCGGAATTCGATCACTCGATCCGTCGTGGCCGGGCTTGTCCCGGCCACCCCGATTATTCTTGCGCTGTGCTTCAAATCTCGGGGTCGCCGGGACAAGCCCGGCGACGACACCTGTGTGTGATTCAAAGTGCTTCAACATGACCGGAATCCGCTCTAGCGCCCGCTATGTCGAGTTGCAGTGCACCTCGCACTTCTCGTTCTTGCGGGGAGCGAGCTCATGCGATGAGCTGTTCGAGCAAGCCGCTCGGCTCGGCATAGAAGCGCTTGCGATCGTCGACCGTAATTCCCTGGCCGGCATCGTTCGCGCCCATGAGGCCGCCCGCACGGCCGGCGTGCGGCTGATCGTGGGGTGCCGCCTCGATCTTGACGATAGCCCCTCGGTCCTCGTCTATCCGACGGATCGTGCTGCCTAT
>Ga0209131_1003440_pt1 | contig 10515 bp, 15 predicted proteins | sample GraSoi_2013_40cm_FD_185826 | JGI IMG/M metagenome (GOLD analysis project Ga0209131, IMG submission 185826) | Grasslands soil microbial communities from the Angelo Coastal Reserve, California, USA - Sample 9_17_2013_40cm (SPAdes) (version 2) | ecosystem: Environmental > Terrestrial > Soil >...
AGGGAGAGCGTCCGCGACGTGCTCCGTTTCATGATGCGGCTGCCGTCGTTCCTGCACATGGCGTTCGGCGCTTCGCTTCACGCGTTCTACGGCTACGGCGCAGCGTACTTCGTGCCGGTGTTCCTGATCCGCGTGCACCACATGGACAAGCTCGAGGTCGGGGCCTGGCTCGGCGGCATCGCTCTGACGACCGGAGTGATCGGCATCTCGCTGGGCGGCGCGATCTCGGACCGGCTCGCCGCGCGCGACCCGCGCTGGTACATGCGCGTGCCCGCATTCGCGTCCGCGCTCGCGATCCCGTTCGCGGTGATCTTCTATCTGTGGCCCGATCCGCGCACCGCGATCTTGCTGTCGGTGCCCGGAACGCTGTTGGGCGGTGTGTATCTCGGACCCACCTTTGCGATGACTCAGACACTCGTGAAGCCGCAGATGCGCGCGCTCGCCTCCGCGATCCTGCTGTTCATCATCAACCTGATCGGGCTCGGCGGCGGCCCGCTCATGGTCGGGATCGTTTCCGACCGCTTGAAGCCGATGTACGGCGACGAGTCCGTGCGCTACGCGCTGCTGTGGATCGTCACGGTGGGCGCGGCTTGGGCGACGCTCCAATATCTGCTCGCTGCCCGGACGCTCGAGCGCGACCTCCAAGCCAAGCACGCCTGAGCCGTCCAATGATCGCTTTGATTTCCCAGTAGTTCACAGTAGGGGTAGACTCGGCTTCGTTCTCTCTCGAGCAGTCCCCCATCTCCCGAACTGCTCGGGCCCGCGCGCGTTACGAGGCTCACTGGCGCGTCGACCCTGGGCAAAAGGATGCAGCCATGAGCGCCGCCACGACGAACGCGATCCCCACGGGTCGAATCGGCGAGAACCGGCACATCTGCGCTTTCTTCCACGGAGAGGAGGAGCGCTACCGGGTCCTCCTGCCGTTCATCAAGGAAGGCTTCGAGCGCGGCGAGAAGGCCTTCCACATCGTGGACCCGAAGCAGCGCGTCAGTCACGCGCAGCGCCTGGAGTCTGTCGGCATCGACGTCATCGGGGCCGTGGCCGACGGTCGCTTCGAGCTCCGCACTTGGGAGGACGCCTACTTTCGCAGCGGATATTTCGACCAGGAAGCGATGCTTCGCTTGCTCGAGGATGCGCTCTCGGTCGCGAAGCTCCGCGGCTTTCCGCTGACTCGACTGATCGCCAACATGGAGTGGGCGCTGGAGAATCGGCCGGAGTCCGACGACTTGATCGAGTACGAGACGAAGTTCAATCACCAGTTTCCCAACTGCGTCGACTGGGTGCTGTGCACCTACGACCTGTCTCGCTTCGGCGCGGACATCGTGATCGACGTGATGCGCACCCACCCGCTGATCCTGATCGGCGGCGTGCTGCACGAGAACCCGTTCTTCGTCCCGCCCGACCGATTCCTGCGCGAGCTCCGCGAGCGCAACGTTCTCGGCGGGTAGGGTCCCGGCCGATGGACGGCGACTTGCAGCGGCAAGTCGAGGTTCTTCAGGGTTGCATCAACGACCTCGTGAGCTTGTTGGCGCTGCCCGCGCTGTGGAGCGGGCGGGACCCGAGCCACGTCGTCGAGACGCTGCTCAGCGTGCTGTCACGCATGCTGCGCCTGGATTTCGCCTACGCGCGTCTGAACTCGTTCGCGGCGCTGGGCGAGCCTGTCGAGCTCCTGCGAGTGCAGCGGGGCCGCAAGCCCGCGCCGCCGGCGCGCGACGTCGGTCTGGCGCTCGAGCCGTGGTTCTCGCCGAACGCGCCGACACTCGTCTGTGTGATTCCGAACCCGGTCGGCGAAGGGGAGCTTCCCATCCTGCAGAGCTGGCTCGGCTTCGAGAAGGGCGGCGGCGTCGTCGTCGTGGGCGCGGAGCGCGGCGACTTTCCGAGCGACATCGAGCGGCTCCTGCTGAACGTCGCGGTGAGTCAGACGGTGATCGAGCTGCAGCGCGGGCAGGTCCTCGCCGAGCACAATCGCGCCGAGGAGAACCGGCGCCAGCGCAATCGGCTCCAAGCCGAGAACCTGTACCTGCGCCAGGAGCTCGACAGCGAGCGGAACTTCGGAGAGATCGTCGGCGGGAGCGCCGCCCTGCGCAGCGTCGAGAAGCTGATCGAACAAGTTGCGCCGACGAACGCGTGCGTGCTCATCCAGGGCGAGACGGGGACCGGCAAGGAGCTCGTCGCGCGCGCAATCCACCGCTTGAGCGGCCGCAACGAGCACGCTTTCGTGAAGCTCAACTGCGCGGCGGTTCCGACGGGCTTGCTCGAGGCCGAGCTCTTCGGGCACGAGAGGGGCGCATTCACCGGCGCGATCGCGCAGCGCATCGGCCGCTTCGACCTCGCGAATCGCGGCACGCTGTTCCTCGACGAGGTCGGCGAGATCCCGCTCGAAATTCAGGCGAAACTACTGCGGGTGCTCCAGGAACAGGAGTTCGAGCGGCTCGGCAGCACACGCACGATTCACGTCGACGTGCGCATCGTCGCGGCATCGAATCGAGACCTCGCGGAGATGGTCGCCGAGCGGACCTTCCGCAGCGACTTGTACTACCGGCTGAAGGTCTTCCCGATCCTCGTTCCGCCGCTGCGCGAACGGGCCGAGGACATTCCCCTGTTGGTGCAGCATTTCATCGACCACCACGCGCGTCAGCTCGGGAAGCCCGTCACGGGAATTTCCCAAGCGACGATGGCGGCTCTCAGCGGACAGAGTTGGCCGGGCAACGTGCGCGAGCTCGAGAACTTCATCGAGCGCAGCGTGATCCTTTCGACCGGCGCCACCCTCGAGGTCCCGCTCGGTGAGCTCGCCCTCGTCTCGGAACAGACGAGCGCGAAAGGCACGCTCGAGGAGGTCGAGCGCGCCCACATCCTCGACGCGCTGCGCGCGAGTGACTGGGTGCTGGCCGGTCGCGCAGGTGCCGCGGCGAAGCTCGGGCTCGCGCGCACCACGCTGCAGCACAGGATGCAGAAGCTCGGTATCGCACGCCCGGCGTGATGCCCGCCTTCGGGCACCCCTGGCCTAGGGCCGGCAGCGCTCGCTTTTGCGACGCACGTCACACGCGCTCCCGCGAGGCATGGCGATTGCTGGGCAACTCCTCGTCCAACCAAGGAGGCCCCCCGTGCAAACCACCGACTCATTCGCCCAGCACGCCGCGGAATCACATCGCCCGCTCGATCCCCTCGTCCTCCTCGACGCCAGGGCCGTCCGAATGCCGTGCAAGCGCGGCGCGGAGATCTGTCGCGCCGGCGAGATCGCGAGGTTCTGGTACCGGATCGCCTCCGGCATGGCGCGCCAGTGCGCGCTCTCCGCCGATGGCAAGCGACAGATCGTGGACTTCCTTGCGCCCGGCGACTTCTTCGGCTTCTCGAGCACGGACGAGCAACCCTTCACGGTCGAAGCCATCGTCGCTGGCACGTGGTTCCTGCGCTATCCGCGCTCCCAGGTCGAGCAGCTGATCGACGCGCATCCGCGACTCAGCGAGCGGTTCCGGAAGCTCGCCTTTGCCGCTCTCTCCCGCATGCAGGCGCGAATGCTCCATCTCGGGCGCACGACCGCGCAGCAGAAGGTCGGCTCGTTTCTGGTCGAGATGTCCGAGCGCTCGGCGCAGAGCCCCGACCACGAAGTCCGGCTGGGCATGACTCGCTACGACATCGCCGACTATCTCGCACTCTCGGTCGAGACGGTGTCGCGAACGCTCACGGAGATGAAGCGTGCCGGCCTGATCCGCTACAGCGAAGCGCGCGCGATCCAGATCCTCGACCGCGACGCGCTCGAGGACCCGGAGCTCGGCTACAGCTGAGGAACGACCCTAGGCCGAGCGCGACCGGGTCCTCTGGCGGCGGAACGGGAGATAGTCGACCCCGCCGCCCTGCGGCGGAATCGGCTGCCGGTACAGAGTCATGAGCCGCAGCACGTCCGATGGGATGTCGGTGGTCACGGCCAGGCCGAGCCCCTGTGCCTCCTCGGCGCGGATCGGGTAGTCGTGAGTCCAGGTGCCGGTCGACATCTTCTCGGCGAGCGCGTCCGCCTTCTCCGGCGCCATGCGCCCGTCGAGGAGCTCGCGCACCGCTCGCTTCACTTGCACGATCGCCTTCCTCGCGACGTCCGAGAGCGCCACGGTGCGGTCGTCGATCTCGGAGATCGGCTTCTGCTCCATCACCTTCAGGAGCGACGCGGCCGGGAGCTCGCCCAGCTGAGGGTCGACCGGGCCCAAGACCGCGTTGCGCGACATGACGATCTCGTCGGCGGCGAGCGCGATCAGAGTCCCGCCGGACATCGCATAGTGCGGGACGAAGATGGTGACCTTGCCCTTGTGGCTGCGGATCGCGCGCGCGATCTGCAGCGCCGCGAGCACCAGCCCACCCGGCGTGTGCAGCACGAGGTCGAGCGGCACGTCGTCGTCCGTCATCTGGATCGCGCGCAGGACCTCCTCGGAGTCGTTCACGTCGATGTAGCGCATCACCGGAAAGCCGAGGAAGCGCATCGTCTCCTGGCGGTGAACGAGCAGGATCACGCGCGAGTTTCGCTGCTCTTCCAGCGCGGCGATCTTTCGCTTGCGCATCGCCTCGAGCATGCGCTGCTGCATGACTGGCTGCAGCGTCGAGAGCATGAAGAAGATCCAAAAGAGATCCATCACGGACACGAGTGCTCCTTTCGGACTCAGCGATTGCCGGACGGGGTGAAGCCCAGCGTACCCTCGTCGGCGCCGTAAGGCCGGTACGCGCGGGGCGACAGGCGAAGCGGTGGGGCGAGCGCCCAACCCGCGACGAATCCGCCGATGTGCGCCCACCAGGCGATGCCGCCCCCAAGCGCCTGGGTGAACAGAGACAGCGTGCCCTGCAGCAGCTGCATCGCGAACCAGAAACCCGCGAAGGCAAAGGCCGGAATGTCGTAGAAGAGGGGCAGGAACAGCACGGGCACAGCGACGACCAGGCGCGCGTGCGGAAAGAGCCGCGCGTAGCAGCCGATCACCCCGGCGATCGCGCCCGACGCGCCGAGCGCCGGAACCATCGAGCTCGCGTTGAACAGCACGTGGGTCGCCGACGCCAGCACGCCGCACGCGAGATAGAAGAGCGTGTAGCGGAGCTTCCCGAATCGATCCTCGACCGCGGGGCCGAAGATCCAGAGCGTCCACATGTTCACGATCAAGTGGAACCAGCCACCGTGCAGGAACGTGTTGCTGAGCAGCGGGAGAAACTCGCCCTCGCGGAGCTCGAGCGCCGGCACGAGCGCGTAGCGGTAGAGGAACGCTTCGAGGCGCTCGGGGCCGAGGCTCACCTCGACGAGGAACGCGAGACAGTTCAGCGCGATGAGCGTCGCCGTCGCGACGGGCGGGAACCGGACCGGCACCGGCGCTTCGATGGGAATCAAAGTGACTCAAAGCCTGCCCGGCGCAGCTGTCGATCGCATTGATCGAGATCAACGCGCGGCCCGGCCCGCGGAGCGACTCTCGGGCCAGGAGGTGTCCTCGATGCAACTACGAGCTCTCGACCGTGGGTCGTTCGGTTTTCTCGACCGGCTGCGACGCGCGCAAGACGAGTTGAATCGCTTCCTCGGTGCGCTGCCGCTCGCGCAAGCGAGCGAGTTCCCACCCGTGAACGTCTGGGCGAACGCCGACGGCGCGATCGTCACCGCGAAGCTGCCCGGCCTCACGCCGGAGCAGCTCGAGATCACCGTGCACCAGGACACGCTGGTCCTGTCCGGGAAGATCGAGCCCGAGGCGTTCGCGAAGGACGCGATCGTGCACCGCCGCGAGCGCCCGAGCGGGCCGTTCACGCGCACGATCGCGCTGCCGTTCAAGATCGACGCCGAGAAGGTCTCGGCGCGAGCCTCGCGCGGAATTCTCACGCTCGAGCTGCCGCGGCCCGCGATCGAGAAGCCGCGCCAGATCCGCATCGCGCGCGCCTAGCCGGGAGAGGAGAACACTCGTGAGCGATACAGAAAAGGCGGGGAGCCAGAAGCAGACCGAGGCCCAGAAGGACGCCCCGGCGCAGAACGAGCGGCCCGTGCTCGTGCCGCCGACCGACATCTACGAGACCCAGGACGCCGTCGTGCTCCTGCTCGACGTGCCGGCCGCGGCGCCCGACTCACTCTCGGTGACGCTCGCGGCGCGCGTGCTCACGATCTCGGCGCAGACCGTGCCCACGGCGCCCGAGGGCTACGCGCTCGTGCACTCGGAGTACGCCGAAGGCGACTACGAGCGCTCGTTCGCGCTCTCCGAGCAGGTCGACCGGGAGCGGATCGCCGCCGAGTTCCGCGAAGGCGTGCTGCGCGTGACGCTGCCGAAGGTCGGCGCGTCGGCCGTGAAGCGCATCGCCGTGAAGGCGGCGTGAAGGAGAACGACATGAAGATCACCGACCTGGTTCCCTGGCGCCGAGGCGAGAGCGTTCCCGTGCGCCGCTCAGGCGCGGCGCCGGCGCGCGAGCTGCAGCTCGATCTGAACCGCGCCTTCGACGACTTCTGGCGCTGGATCGAGGCGCCGGGGTTCGGCGGGAACGGCGAGTTCTCGAGTGTCTCGCTGCCGCGCGTCGACTTGCGCGAGAGCGAAGGCGAGGTCGAGGTCGTCGCCGAGCTTCCCGGCATGGACGAATCGGACGTCGACGTCAGCATCGACGAGGGCGCACTCGTGATCCGCGGCGAGCGCAAGGCCGAACAGGACCGCGAGGAGCGGGGCTACACCCTGCGCGAGCGCAGCTACGGCCGCGTAGAGCGCGTGGTGCCGCTGCCCGACGGCTTCGACCCGGACTCGGCGCGCGCGACGTTCAAGAACGGCGTGCTCACGGTGAAGCTCGCGAAGACACCTGCAGCGGAGGCGCCCCCGAAGCGCATCGCGGTGAGAGGCAAGTGATGACACTGCGCAAGCTCGACCCGCACGAATGGTTCCGCTTCTTCGATCACGTCTCGGAGCGACTGCTCGGCAAGCGCGCCGAGATCGAGATCGCGTCTCTCGAAGTCGGCGCACAGGTGCTGACGGAGTGGCTCCCCATCGTCGGGATCTTCTACGACCCGAAGGACGACTTCGTCGGGATCGCACTCGAAGGCTTCGAGCACCGCGTGTACCGCCCGCGCGAGATCTACATCGACGAGCCGCCGCTGGGCTGGGGAACCCTCGGCCTGGTCGATTGGGAGGGCGCGCTCCGGATCGTCCGCCTGCGCGAGCCGCTGATGCTTCCGGCAGTCACTTCATTCTGAAGGAGTCATTGATGGACCAGGGACCTCTCGAGGCGAATACGCCCGCGCCGGACTTCGCGCTGCACCGCACGCCCGATCAGCGCGTGTCGCTGCACGAGTTCCGCGGGAACCCCGTGATCCTCGCGTTCTATCCGGCGGACTGGAGCCCGGTGTGCGGCGACCAGATGGTGCTGTACAACGAGATCCTGCCCGAGTTCCGGCGCCACGACGCCGCGCTGCTCGGCATCTCGGTCGACGGCGCCTGGTGTCACCTCGCGTTCGCGCGCGATCGCAAGCTCGGCTTCCCCCTGCTCGCGGACTTCGAGCCCAAGGGCGAGGTCGCGCGCACCTACGGCGTGTACCGCAAGGGAGACGGAGTCACCGAACGCGCGCTCTTCGTGATCGACGACGGCGGCATCATTCGCTGGAGCTACGTGTCGCCGATCGGCGTCAACCCGGGTGCGGAGGGAATCCTAAAGGCGCTCGAGTCCCTTTCTGCACGGGCGCGATCATGACGATGCACAGACGAGCGAGTACGGCGGAGTTGGTGGTGCCCGTGCGCGCGAGCGACCACGTGCTCGGGCCGGCGACGGCGCCGGTCACCCTGGTGGAGTACGGCGACTTCGAGTGCCCGCACTGCGGCATGGCGCACGCAGTCCTGGAGGAGCTGCTCGCGGCCGCGGGCGACCAGCTCCGCTTCGTGTTCCGCAACTTCCCGCTCACCACCGTGCACCCGCACGCGGAGAATGCCGCCGAAGCCGCGGAAGCGGCCGGCGCCCAGGGCCGCTTCTGGGAGATGCACGACCTCTTGTTCGAGAACCAGACTGCGCTCGAGGACGACGACCTGGTCGCGTACGCGGCGGCGCTCGGCCTGAACCAGGCGCGCTTCATCCGCGAGCTCGCGAGTCACACCTACGCCACGAAGGTGCGCGAGGACTTCACGGGCGGCGTGCGCTCGGGCGTGAACGGCACGCCGACCTTCTTCGTCAACGGCTACCGCCACGACGACTCGTTCGACCTGCCGACGCTCGCGAAGGCGATCGCGCGCGCAGCCGAGTGACTGGGGGACAGCAAGACCACAAACCCGAAGGAGATCAGCGCATGCGAAACGATGGAGACATCAAGCGAGACGTGGAAGACGAGCTCCGCTGGACGCCGAAGCTCGACTCGACCGACATCGCCGTGTCCGTGAAGAGCGGCGTGGTGACCTTGACCGGCTTCGCCAAGAGCTACGGCGACCGCTACGAGGCGGAGCAGGCGGCGAAGCGCGTCGCCGGCGTGCTCGGCATCGCGGACGACATCGAGGTGCGGCTGCCGGCGACCGATCAGCGCCCCGATCCCGAGATCGCGCGCGACTGCGTCGCGGCGATCCAGGCGCGTCTGCCGCTCGTTGCAGAGCAGATCAAGGTGATCGTGAAGACCGGTTGGGTCACGCTCGAGGGCCAGACGGAATGGAACTTCGAGCGCGACGGCGCGGCCGCCGCAGTGCGCCGCGTGAAGGGCGTGAAGGGGGTCAGCAACCTGATCGTGCTGAAGCCGCGCGTAGCGCCTGCGGAGATCAAGAAGAAGATCGAGGAGGCGTTCCGGCGCCACGCCGAGATCGACGCGAGCCGCGTCACGGTCGAGGCGAACGGCGGCGAGATCATCCTGCGCGGCACCGTGCGCACCTGGGCCGAATCGAAGGCTGCCGAAGACGCGGCCTGGTCGGCGCCCGGCGTCTTCAAGGTCGACAATCGACTTCAGATCATTCCGTAGCTCGGAACGGAGTGACCGGAACCCCCTTCGGTCATTCCGTTCCGCTCCACCGCGCTCCGTCCAGCATCGGGTGCTCCGCCGGAGTAGAATCGCGGGCCTGCGTTCCTCTCGAGGAGTCACTCATGGACGGCACCCCCCTCGCCGCGAACCGCGGGGCCCCCGATTTCGCCCTTCACAGCACGCCCGACCAGCGTGTCTCGCTGCGCGAGTTCCGCGGCAACCCGCTGATCCTGGCCTTCTATCCCGCGGACTGGAGCCCGGTCTGCGGCGACCAGATGGTGCTGTACAACGAGATCCTTCCCGAGTTCCGGCGCTACTCTGCCGCCTTGTTGGGCATCTCCGTCGACGGCGCCTGGTGCCATCTGGCGTTCGCGCGCGATCGCAAGCTCGCCTTCCCACTGCTCGCCGATTTCGAGCCCAAGGGCGAAGTCGCGCGCCGCTTCGGCGTCTACCGCGAAGCGGAGGGAATCTGCGAGCGGGCGCTCTTCGTGATCGATGGCGAGGGCATCATCCGCTGGAGCTACGTGTCACCGATTGGTGTCAATCCCGGCGCGGAGGGGATTTTGAAGGCCCTGGACGCGATCTCGGCGAAGGCCCGAACGTGAGCCAGCGCAAGCGCCCCGACGCCGTGGAGCTGGCCGTGCCCGTAGCCGACGACGACCACGTGATCGGACCAGCCAGCGCGCCCGTCACGCTCGTGGAGTACGGCGACTTCGAGTGCCCCCACTGCGGGGCCGCCCACCCCATCGTGAAGGCGCTGCTCGAGCGGCTGGGCGCGGAGATCCGCTTCGTGTTCCGGAACTTCCCGATCGCGAGCATTCATCCGCACGCGACTCACGCAGCCGAGGCTGCGGAGGCGGCAGGCGCGCAGGGGCGCTTCTGGGAGATGCACGACGTGCTCTTCGAGAACCAGACCGCCCTGCAGGACACCGACCTGGTCGCGTACGCGAAGCAGGTCGGCGTGGAGCGCGCGCAGTTCGTGCGCGGTCTGTCGGGTCACGCCTACGCGGCGAGGGTGCGCGAGCACTTCATGGGCGGCGTGCGCTCCGGCGTGAACGGCACCCCGACCTTCTTCATCAACGGCCTGCGGCACGACGATTCCTTCGACCTGCCGACGCTCGCGAAGGCGATCCAGCGCGCGGCCGAGTGAGTGTCCTGGCTATTCTTCGAGCTCCGCGAGGCGCGCGCGCAAGAAGGCCTCGCTCGTCACGACGCGCCCGTCGTCGAAGCGGATCTGGTAGGGCTCTCCCGACACGGACGAGGTCGAGCCCACATGACGGATGAAATCCTCGGCCGTCTTCACGCGGCTCCCCGCGTTCTCGAGCTTCGTGCGCAGGTGATCGGCGGCGGTCCTCGCGTCGTATGCCGTCCCGTTGCGGACGAAGCTCGCATTCGAAAGCTGCGCGACGGATTGAATCAGCGCCTCGATCTTGGCGGCTTCGGACGGCGCGGCGGCGAGCGCGCCGAGTACGAGCGCGGCCGCGAGCAGCCGAGGTATCAGCAATGCGGGCACGTGTGAACTCTACAAAATGCCAGGGGCGAGTAGGGCCTGATTCTTGCTCATCTCGCGCACGAGGGTAAGGAGGAACCGGAATGGCTCCCAT
>Ga0209131_1003441_pt1 | contig 10514 bp, 7 predicted proteins | sample GraSoi_2013_40cm_FD_185826 | JGI IMG/M metagenome (GOLD analysis project Ga0209131, IMG submission 185826) | Grasslands soil microbial communities from the Angelo Coastal Reserve, California, USA - Sample 9_17_2013_40cm (SPAdes) (version 2) | ecosystem: Environmental > Terrestrial > Soil >...
AGCAAAAACCTTGGGCGAATTCTACGGCTGCAGCAGCCAGGCACACTTTAACGTCATCCGCATTCCAGGTGCTCTGGGCAATGCGCTGACGGATTACCGCTGCTACCACGGCTCCGACGCCTTCAACTATCAGCCCTACAACCTGCTGGTCACGCCGCAGGAGCGCGGCGCGGTGTTCTCCACGGTCAATTACAAAGTGACCGACGGCGTGGAGATCTACGCCGAGATGCTGATGAACCGCACGCATTCGGGGTACCAGATCGCGCCACTGCCCTTTGACGCGACCTCGGACGACGTCATTGTTTCCAAAGATAGCATTTACAACCCGTTCGGCCTTGATTTCGGTGGCGACAATACACCCAATGGCAATTTCCGCCTGCGCCTGCTGACACTGGGTACGCGCCATAGCCAGACCACTTCCGACAGCAAACTCCTTACTACGGGCATCAAGGGCAAGCTGTTTGATACCGGCTGGCAGTGGGACGCCAACATGAGCTACGGCCGGCTGGACCAGAGCGCGGACATCGACGGCTATATCTACTTCCCGGATCTGGCGAAGGCGGTCGGACCGTCGTTCATCGATCCGGTGACGGGAGCACCCACTTGCGGCACTCCCTCCAGTGTCGACCCGGCCACCGGATATGTCATCCCGGCGGTGGTTGTTCCCAACTGCACACCGATCGATATCTTCAATACCGATCTGCCCGCCACGATCGGTGCCCTGAAGCAGATGAGCACCGACTACAAGACGGACAATACCTTCGTCACCAAGTCGGCGACATTCAACCTGAACGGCAAGGTCGTTGCGATGCCGGCCGGGGATCTGCAGGCTGCGGTAGGCGTTGAGTACCGCAAGCTGAGCACGATCTTTGAAGCCGACCACCTGGTCATCGCGCAGCCGCCGCTCTTCATCAAGTGCATCATTTCCCAGGAGGCCTGCACCGGGCCGTCCACAGGGCGGTATGACGACAAGGAAGTCTACGCCGAGTTCTTCGTGCCCTTGCTCAAGGACATGCCCGGCGCGAAAGCGCTGAACCTGGACATTGGCGTCCGCTATTCGAGCTATAGCCTGTTCGGTAACACGACCAAGGCGCAGTTCAAAGTCGAGTACCGGCCGATCAGCGACCTGCTGCTCCGTGGCACGTATTCGCAGGTCTTCCGTGTACCGACACTCGGAGATCTCTTTGCCGCGCCGGCCATCAGCAATCCGACCTTCAACGACCCCTGCTATGGCCTGACTGCGGCCCAGGCGGCCGCCAATCCGAATCTGGCGGCTGCCTGCGTGGGCGTCCTTGGGAACGGCAAACCGGACGGTTCCTACGCGTTCAATGGCACCTCCCAGATTACGGCCGTACTGCTCAGCAACCCGAACCTGAAGCCGGAAACCGGCAACGTGGTTACCTACGGATTCGTGCTGCAGGTCCCGGGTGTGCAGAACCTGTCGATCAGCGTTGACATGTGGCGGTACGAACTCAGTAACCTGATCACGGCACTGGATCCGAATTACGTGAGTGATCAGTGCCTGGCGAGTGGCAATCCGGCCTTCTGCAGCCTGAACACCCGCTATACCTTTGGGGTGAACCAGGGCGAGGTGAGGGCCTTCCAGCTGCCGACCATCAACCTGGGCGAATTGAAGGAAGACGGTACCGACTTCGGCGTGAAGTACCAGCTGAAGAATACGCGTGCCGGCAACTTCAATTTCTCGCTGGACGCCACCTACATCAACAGCTATCTGAACACGCCTTTCCCCGGGGCGGCTTCGCAGGAGATCGCGGGAACGTTTGATACCCAGTTCGGCAACTATGCCCGCTGGCGCGGGATCGGTAGCGTCGGCTGGGCGCTCAGTGACTTCAGTGCCTTGGTGTCCACGCGCTATGTCCACCACTTGGTTGTTCACAACCCGGCGACGCAAAGCTCTCCTGTCAGCGGCGGAGGTTTCCCTAACTATGACCTGAATATACCTTCGGTCATTTACTGGGATCTCACCATGGGCTATTCGATCAAGAGCACGAAGACGAAGATCCAGCTTGGCGTACGCAATCTCGCCGACAAGCAGCCACCCGTGTTCTACCAGAACAACGTCATCAACGCGGATACGGACGTGAGCACTTACGATACGCTGGGCCGAGGGTACTTCCTGACTTTCAATCAGAAGTTCTAAGTTCACAGGAACAGTTAGACTTAAGGGCCGCGGGGTATCTCCCGCGGCCTTTTTTTTCCAGCCATGAATCGACCTCCGCCCAACCCAGACACACTTCTACAGGCCGCCTCCAAATTCTTTGACGCAGCGGATTTCGAGGCGGCCGAGGCTTACTGCCGCTGCGCCCTGGGCGTAGCCCCTGCCCACATCGACGCCCTGACGATGCTGGGCGTCATCCAACTCACGCAGCTGCGGTATGCCGAAGCTGAGGCGGTTTTCGAGCAGCTGTTGCAGTTGCGGCCCAAAGAGCCCGCCTATTGGATGGATCTCGGCACGGCACGCCGCGGCGCCGGACGCCACGAGGAATCACTGGCGGCCTATGCGCGCGCCGCCGCACTCAGTGGATTTCTATTACCAGGTTGGGCTGACGCACATGGCGCGCGCCGATTTGCAATCCGCCAAGGCACTATTAGCCAAGGGGCTGCAGTTGGCGCCGCAGGACATGGACATTCGCCTCCGTTATGCCGAATGCTGCTACCAGGCGACCGACCACGACGACGCGCTCGCGGCCCTCGAGGCCTGGCCCACGGCCGAGGACACGCCGGCCCGGGTGGCGCCGGCGGTGGGCAATCTGCTCATGAACCTGGGCCGGCCGCAGCGCGCCGAAGCGACCGTGCGCCGGGCGCTGGCCGAAGGGCAGGACAACCTGGTGGCGAAGCTGACGCTGGTCCAGCTGCTCGAGCGCACGAACCGGGTCGACGAGGCCGCCGTGCTGCTCGAGGAGTTGCTTGCCGATCCCAGGTCCGAGAGGCTGGGGGCGGACCTGCGCATCGCCAAGGCCATCGTGGCGCAGCGCCAGTCAAAGCACGAACTCGCCCTCGAGCTGCTCATCCAGTTGATGCCGGATTTCAAGCGCGCCCACGAGCGGCATCGGGTCCTCTACCCAATGGCGGTGACTCTCGATGCGCTCGGTCGATACGCCGAGGCCTTTGCCGCACTCGTCAAGGCGCACGCCTCGCAGGTCGCGCGCGTTGAGCGCGTCGCGCCGCTGGCGGCGGCGCGCGGCGCACCACAGCTGAAGGTGACGGAGTTGGCCTGCGACCCGGAGGACGTGCGGCACTGGGACCACTCCGGGGCACCGTCCAGCGCGAGCAGCCCCGTTTTCGTGGTTGCATTCCCCCGTTCCGGAACAACGTTGCTCGAACTCACGCTGGATGCGCATCCCCTGCTGCAGTCCATGGACGAGCAGCCATTCATCCAGAATGCGCTGGAGGACATGACCGCTTTCGGGGTCAAGTACCCAACGGAGTTGGGGCGCCTGAGCGCGCAGCAGCTGGACGAGGTGCGCGGCCACTACTGGCGCCGCGTCGCGAAGAAAGTGCAATTACTTCCCGGTGCACGGCTGGTCGACAAGAACCCGCTGAACATCCTGCGCCTGCCCGTCATGCGCCGCCTGTTTCCAAATGCGCCGATCATCCTAGCGATCCGCCATCCCTGCGACATCGTGCTGAGCTGCTATATGCAGCATTTCAGCGCCCCCGACTGGGCCATGCTTTGCGCCGACCTGCCGGCGCTGGCGGCGGGCTTTCGCAAGACCGTTGATTACTGGTACCAGCTTGCCGCCATGCTGGAACCGGACATCCTGGAAGTGCGCTACGAGCAGCTGGTCGCGGACTTTCCTGCCGTCGTGCGCGGCCTCGCCGACTACCTGCGCCTGCCCTGGGACCCGGCCATGCTCGCGCCCGCCGAGAGTGCGCACGCCAAGCGCTTCATCAGTACCCCCAGCTATGCCCAGGTGGTACAGCCGGTCCACGGCAGGTCGGTGGGCCGCTGGGAGAATTACCGCGCCTATCTGGAACCGGTGCTCTCAGAACTGCAGCCCTATCTGCAGCGCTGGAATTATCCGGTCTGAGGCATCCTGAACAGCAGGTAGGTCGACAGTATGTACTTGTCGCCGCTCAGGGGTGGCAGGCCCTCGTGCTGGTACATCCAGTACGGCGGAAACACCAGCAGCCGGCCAGCACGCGGTGCCACCGTCAGCTTGAGCCCCGGTAGCCGCGTTTCACCGCCGGCGGCGACGTCGTTGAGATACCACAGCAGCACCAGGTAGCGATTGGCGACATGATTGACCGCGTCGAAATGCAGCTGGAAACGCTGGTCGCCGCCGCCGTGGTAGCGCTTCATCACCAGGTCCGAAGTCAGCGCTGAATTCGGAATCGGTATGCTTAAGTCGATGTCGCGGTTGTAGCGTTCGAGCGCCAGGTCGATAATATTCCGGAACATGCCGAGGAAGCCCGCGTCGGCGTAACGCGTGACGTTCAGCTCGGTCCATTCAGATTCTTCCAACCCCGCGCGGACACCGCGCCCGTTGGTGGTATGGAAGCGCTGCAGGCTGTTAAAGGAATCCAGGAGCTGGCGGCACAAAGCCGGATCGAGGTTGTTGTCGTAGACGCGCACATAGTGGCTCAGCTCGTTGATCGCCATGAGTGCCATGGTAGGGTGCACCTCGGCCGCGGCGCAAATGGCGGCCTTGACGCCACCGCGAGCCAGCGGGAGTCACTACATGGTATTGGAACCCGACATCGTGTTGCGGATCCGATTCACATCACGGCGAGTCTGATCCTCAAGCGCACTGAATTCCTGCTCGGTCAGACAGGTGGTTTGCGTCATGATGTGCGAACCCGTCTGCAAGTCGTCGCGGCAGTAACGCGCGACGCCGCCCTTAACGACACGCACATAACCGGCAACGCGAGGAGCAGCAGTCGGAGCCGGGGGAGCGCCTGGTATGGCACCCGGCGCAGCGCTCGTTGCTGCAGGCGGTGCTGCGCTCGCTACGGGAACGGACGCGGTCCCGCTGGCGCGGGAATCGGGTTGCCCAGCGCAGGCTGAAATCAGCAGGGCACAGAAGGCAATGGTCAGGGCGTCGCGCACTGCAGGCTCCTTGGCGATGAAAAAGTCCGCGGCGGTAGTCATTCCCCGACACAGTGGTGCATCATGCCGAATCCAGGCGCTGCAGCGCAAGTCAGCCTATAATAGTGTTAAATCATGAGCACCACTGCTGAGGCCAAGGCCCTGCTGCGCCAGGGGCGCGTAGCGGAAGCCGAGCAGCTGTTCGATCAGATACTGCAGCGCTCGCCGGACAACGTAGAGGCCCTGAACGCGGTGGCGCTCGCCTCCCTGCGGCGCGCCGACAGCCGCAGGTCCGTGGAACTGCTGGTTCGCGCCGTCACCCTCCAGCCCGGCGACGCCCTCTCGCACTATCACCTCGGACGCGCGCACTCCGTGGCGGGCGATCTGATGGGCGCACTGCAGTCCTACGCCTCGGCCATCCGCCTGCTGCCGGATTTTCATGTCGCGCGGCTGCACTACGCTGAATCCCTCGACCGCGCCGGCGACATGGAACGCGCGCCCATACACTACCTGCGCGCGCTGCAGGACGCGCAGCAGCAGGGGCACTGGCTCGATCCGGCCAGCACACCCCGCGGTCTGCAACCCATCGTGACACGCGGCGTACAACTGGTGCGCGAGGCGCGTCGCGCGATGTGCGCGCAGTTGCTGGAACCCCTGCAGTCGAAATTCGGAACAGCCGCGCTCGAGCGCGTTAGCGAGGCGGTACGCATTCATATTCGTGAGGCGGTCCCGAATTTCCCGGATCCGCGCCAGCAACCCACCTTCTTCTACGTGCCGGGACTGCCCGCGACGCCTTATCTGGATCGGCAGCTGTTTCCGTGGATCGAGGCGATGGAGGCGAGCACCGCAGCGATGCAAGTCGAGCTGCAGCGCCTGCTCCCCAGCACCGAGGGGCGCGAGCGCGTGTTTGGCACCGCGGAACTCGAGAGCTCGAACCTGCGCGGCAGCGGAGGTCCACCCAGCTGGAACGGCTATTACTTCTATCGCTACGGCCTGCGGCGCGAGGACAATTGCAAGGCCTGCCCCGCGACGGCCGCGGCGCTCGAATCGGTGCCGTTGTGCCATATCCGCCATCACGGCCCGGAAGTGCTGTACTCGGTATTCACCGCCGGTACCCACCTGCTTCCGCATCGTGGGGTGACCAACAGCCGGCTGGTGGCCCATCTGCCGCTCCTGATACCGGCCGACTGCGCCTTGCGAGTGGGCGGTGAACTGCACGCCTGGCAGGAAGGCCGCATCGTCGTGTTCGATGACACCTACGAGCACGAGGCGTGGAATCGCAGCACCGAGATCCGCGTGGTGCTGATCTTCGACATCTGGAATCCCCACCTGAGCGAGGCCGAACAGGCCGCGATCAGCCTGCTCGTGGCCGCGATGGGAGATTTTCGCGAGTTGGTGGACAAGGGCTGAACCCGATGCGTTTGGCACAGCCGTTTTACCGCCTGCCGGTGCTCTTTGACGATCAACGGCTGCGTACCGAGATCGCCGCCCTGCCGGCGGAGTCCTGGGCGGCCCATCCCAGCGGCACCCCGGGCAACACGGCCGTGCGCCTCATCAGCGTCGACGGTGGCGAGAACGATGAGGTCGACGGCCTGATGAAGCCGACGCCGGCGCTGCAGCACCTGCCTTATGTGCGGCAGGTGCTCGCCAGTTTCGCGGTCGTCTGGGGCCGTTCGCGGCTGATGCGGCTCGCTCCCGGCGCGCAGGTGGTCGAACACGCGGACATCAACTACCACTGGCACTATCGGGTGCGGATCCATATCCCGGTGATCACGCGCCCCGAGGTGATTTTCCACTGCGGTGGGGATCAGGTGCACATGGCCGCCGGCGAGGCCTGGCTGTTCGACAGCTGGCGCCTGCACCGGGTCGATAATCCCACAGACCAGGAGCGCATCCACCTGGTTGCCGATACCACAGGCACGGCGGCGTTCTGGCGCTTTGCCGGCCTGTCCGCACAGCCGGGCACGGCCGTCCAGCATCATCATTACGACCCGATCCGGAATGTGCCGCTGCTGCTTGAGCGCATCACGCTGGCGCCGGTCATGGCTCCGGCGGAGGTAGACCTGCTGCTGACGGACGTGCGCGCGGAACTCATGCCCCTGGAAGATTCGCCGGAGGGCAACGCGCGCCTCAGCCTGTACCGCCAGTTGCTGGACGCCTTCGGCCGTGATTGGCGGCAGTGCTATCTGCTGTACGGTGAAAATCGCGACGGCTGGAAGGACTACGCCGCCCTGCGCCAGGACCTGCGCACGGCCAGCCGCGCTGCAGCCGAGGGGCTGGTCATGCGCAGTAACGGGGTGCACGCCCACCGGGTACTTGAGGCCAAGCTGCTGCGCGCCTTGCTGCCCGCTATCCCTGAGCAGGACGCACCCAAGCCCGCGTCCAGATCGGCGACCGCGGCTGCCAGACCTTCGAGTTCGCGATCCGCCGTCCCGCAGTTGGAGCGGCCGCTGTTCATCGTGGCTGCGCCACGCTCAGGCAGCACACTGCTGTTCGAGACACTCGCCGTGAGCAATCAGCTCAGCAGCCTCGGCGGCGAGGCACATGGCCTCGTGGAAGACATTCCCGAACTGCGCCCCGGGGCCGCCGCTGTCGATTCCAATCGATTGCTTGCCACCCACGCCACCGGTCCGGTGGCCACGCAAATCCGCGCCACGCTGCTGGCGGGTTTGCGCGAAGCTAGCGGCCGGCCGCTGGCGGGTGACAGCCGCCTGAGACTGCTCGAGAAGACACCGAAGAATTCGCTGCGGATCCCCTTCTTCAGCCAGATTTTCCCGGATGCCCGCTTCATCATGCTGTGGCGTGAGCCCCGCGACAGCCTGAGCAGCATCATCGAGGCCTGGCGGGCCGGGCGCTGGATCACCTACAAGAATCTCGAAGGCTTTTCCGGTCCCTGGTCCCTGCTGCTGCCGCCGGGATGGCGCGCCATGAACGGCCGCTCGCTCGGCGAAATCGCCGCGTTTCAGTGGGAAGCGGCGAACCGGATCGCGCTCGATGACCTGCAGCAGCTGCCGCGCTCACGCTGGACCGTGATCAACTACGCCGATCTCATTGCCAGTCCTGCCGCCTGCATCAGAGGCGTATGCGAGTTCGCGGAGATCGCATTCGACAGCGCACTCGAGGCGCGCCTGGCGGCACCGCTCCCCCTGTCGCGATACACGCAGACCCCGCCGGCGGCGGACAAGTGGCTCAAGAACGCTGAGCTGATCAATCGGGTAGTGCCGCAACTGGGCGCGCTGCGCGCCCGTCTCGCTGCAGAACAGCTCAGTCGCCAAACCGGTATCCGTGCCGCTGGATGACCAGGGCATCGCGGTCCTCGACCAACGCTCGCAGTTTATCGTCGTAGTAGCTCGGGTAATCGGCGTGTTCGGACACATTGCGCCGCTTGGCGCCATTGATATAGGCGTGCATGTCTGAACTTACCACCTGACCGACCGAGCTGAACATCTGCATCAGATCGGCACGCAGATGCTCGAGGCGGCCGACGTGCAGCAGCCCAGAGCCGTCATACATGTACTTGTACAGGAAGCTGTAGAACCCGAGATTGGAGGCCCGCATCCGCTCCAGCGCCGGCGCCGGCATGTTCAGGCCGCGCCCGGTGTAGGTCGGAGGCAGGGCCGCGAGCACGGCATCAAGCTTGCTGCCCGGATTGCCCAGATCGAGCATGTTGCGCACGGTGCGCGAGAAATCGAGTTTCCCGCCTTCGCTCAGGATCCCGAACAGCGCGTTGGGCTGCTTCTTCTGGGCCTGGAAGGTGTACCAGGAAACGTAGTAACTCCAGGGGCTGCGCACCAGCCCCAGCGCCGGAAGCTGCGCATACTGCGGCGGAACCAGCGAGCGCGGGAGGTGATAGCCCACGCGGCGCGCGCTCGACACGAAGCGCACCAGACATTCATTGACGAAGGTGCCGCCGGACTTGTGCAGGTGAAGAAAGACGCAGCGGTCCGTGACGATCATCGGGCCTGCACGACGACCGCCAGCCGTTCCCTCACCACAGGCTCGTCGACACCGAGGTGCCGCTCACCACGCGCTATGCCGTCCAGCAGCGCCGGCGACGGCTCGAAATCGCAGATCATGTGCACGCGGGCCTGCCCGTCGCTGGCGTTCCAGACACCGTGCATATCGCTGTTGTTGAGCACCCAGACTTCGCCCGGCCGCATGCGGTAGCTCAGACCGGCGCAAAACATCCAGGCCTGCTCTGAGCTCACCACGGGCACGTGCACACGGAGCGACTTGGAGAAGTAAGGTGCCTTGTCGATGTGCGCGCTGACCACCGCGCCCGGCGGCAATTTTGCCAGCAGGCAGCGCAGCGGCGCGGCGCCGATCACTTCCTGGATGATGGATCTCGCGTAAGGCAGCAGCGCCAGCGGCGGACGCTCCTCGATGGGCTTGGGGCCCTCGGCAGGCGCGTAGCCGCGCAGGAAAATGGCCTGCGCCACCTGGTGCACGCCGACCCGCCCACCGCTGCCCTGCCAGAGCGCGGCGGGCAGGGATTCGACCTCGTGCCGCAGTCGCGGAGCGTCGATCGTCAGCGGCAAGCGCAAGCAGCCACCGACCAGGCGGGCTTTATCAAGCACCGGCAGACCAGGCAGATCCAGCATCGCGATACTCTAACCTACGCCTGAGATCAGCGTCATGTCCGCACCCGGCAAGCGCCAGCGACCGCTGTGCTAAGGTGCAGATTCGTTCCCCGAGCAGGAATCGACCTTGGAACCGACACTGGTCCTGGCCCCTGACGCGTTGATACGCAGCCGCGGCGGCCGGCTGCTGGTACACACGACCACGAGCAGCCTGCCCGCCTTTGAAAGCGATCAGCCGATGCTGATCGGCTGGCTCTGCCAGTTCGCCACGCCTCGCAGCGCCGTGGACGCACTGGCAGACCTGCCGGAGGGCGACCGCGAGGCGGGAGCCAGACTCATCGACTACCTGGTGCGCGGCGGCACACTGATTGCCGCGGACACCGCGAAACGGCAGCGCAACAGACTCGCAAGCACCTGCGCGCGCTCGCGCGCACGCTGTATGAGACCGCCTGCGATACGCTGGCTTTCGGCCCATGGATCGAGAATGAACTGGCCACGCGCAGCGGCATCGGCCTGGAGCGGCGCCTGACCGCGCTGCTCATGGGACTCGATGGACTGCGCCAGGAGCTGGCGGACTCGCGAGCCAAGCATCTGCTGGAACAATTGCACAGCCTCGGGATCAGGGAGGGCGACCGTGGGCTAAGACTCCATATCGGGGCCGGAGAACACCGTCTTGCGGACTGGATCAACATCGACGTGCACCCGGCGCAGCTGGCGATGAATGTACTGCGCGGCCTGCCCTTCGCGGGCGCCTCAGTGCGCGTCGTGTTCCTCTCGCACCTGCTCGAGCATCTGTACTTCCCGCGCGATGTGCGCGCGCTGTTTGCCGAGCTGCGCCGCGTGCTGGAACCGGGCGGCCGAGTGCGCATCGTGGTGCCGGATAT
>Ga0209131_1003442_pt1 | contig 10513 bp, 10 predicted proteins | sample GraSoi_2013_40cm_FD_185826 | JGI IMG/M metagenome (GOLD analysis project Ga0209131, IMG submission 185826) | Grasslands soil microbial communities from the Angelo Coastal Reserve, California, USA - Sample 9_17_2013_40cm (SPAdes) (version 2) | ecosystem: Environmental > Terrestrial > Soil >...
GTGATCGTGGTGCTGATGTACTTCCCGATCTTCGAGCTGGCCGGGAGCATCAAGTGAACGCGGTCATCGGCAAGGAAAGTGCCGTCGGCCTGCATGATGCGCTGCTGACGGCCGCCGTCACCCAGACGCAGACCAGTGGCCGCTCCACGCTCGACTATCTTGAAGAGCACTCGGGCCTCGGTCCGGTGGAACTCACCGCGGCGCTGGCCGAGGCTTTTGACTATCGCATGCTGACGCGCGATGACCTGGCGCGCCTGGAGCCCGCGTTTGACCTGCTCGCCCCGGCGGAGGCCACGCGGCGCGGGTGCCTGCTGGCGCGCAGCGGCCGGAAACTCCTGGCCGTCATCGCCGACCCCTTCGATGCCGACACCCGCAGCTGGCTGGAAGTCCGCGTGCCGCAGACCCTCGAATGGGTGCTGGCGCCGCGGGCCGAAATCGCCAGCTATATTTCGCGTCACGAACAGTCCCTCCGCGCGCTCGACTCCGCCGTGGCGGGCAGCAGCTCGGAAGGATCGGCGAACGGTGCCGTCGACAATCTCTCGCTGGCCTCGATCAGCCAGGACTCCAGTCCGATCGTCAAGCTGGTGCACTCGACGCTGTACGACGCGCTGCGCGCCGGAGCGAGCGACGTGCATCTCGAGACGCTCGCCAACGGGCTGGTCGTGCGCTACCGCATCGACGGCGTCCTGGTGCAGATGGCTTCCGTGACGGGCGCGGAGGTGTCCGAACAGGTCATCTCGCGCATCAAGGTCATGGCCGAGCTCGACATCTCCGAGCGGCGCGTGCCGCAGGACGGACGCTTCAAGGTCGCGATCGACGGACGCGCCATCGATTTTCGTGTCTCTATCATTCCCAGCGTCTTTGGAGAAGACGCGGTGCTGCGCATACTCGACAAGCAGTCGCTCACCGAGAAGGTGCACGGACTGACGCTCGACTCCCTGGGGTTCGATTCCGAAACGGTGAGCCAGTTGCGCCGGCTCAGCACCTTGCCTTACGGCATGTTGCTGGTCACAGGTCCAACCGGCAGTGGCAAGACCACGACGCTGTACGCCGCCATTTCGGAGACACAAACGGGTCAGGACAAGATCGTAACGATCGAAGACCCGGTCGAATACCAGCTGCCAGGGGTTTTGCAGATCCCGGTCAATGAGAAGAAAGGCTTGACCTTCGCGCGGGGTTTGCGTTCTATTTTGCGTCACGACCCGGACAAGATCATGGTAGGCGAAATCCGCGATCCTGAAACGGCGCAGATCGCCATCCAATCGGCCCTGACCGGCCACCTGGTGTTCACTACGGTGCACGCCAACAATGTATTCGACGTGATGGGGCGTTTCGTGCACATGGGCGTCGACAGCTACAGCTTCGTCGCGGCACTGAGCGCCATCCTGGCCCAGCGCCTGGTGCGCATCGTGTGCGAGCAATGCGCCGACACCTACACCCCCTCGCGCCGCCTGCTCGAGGAATCGCAGCTGGAAGTGTCCAGCCACGCCGCCTACGAGTTTCGCGTGGGCAGAGGCTGCAAGCATTGCCGCGGCACCGGCTATCGGGGCCGCAAGGCCGTGGGCGAACTGCTGGTGCTCAACGATGAGATCCGCGAGGCCATTATCGCCCGCGCCCCGGTGCGGCAGCTCAAGGAGCTGGCGCAACGGTCCGGAGTGCGCCTGATACGCCAGTCGGCGCTCGAACTGGTCCGGAGAGGCGAAACGACGCTCGAGGAGGTGAATCGTGTCACCACTATGGCGTGATGAGATCGGCCTATTCCTGGCGCCGCACAAGCTGGCGCTGACCCGCATGGCCCGCGGCGTGCGGCCCCGGAGCGCTGGCGAAGTGGCCTGGACGAACGATATCGTGGAGGACACGCACTGGGCCGCGCCGCTCACGGCGCTCGATGGCCTGCTCGCGAAGCGTGAATGGCAGGGGGCCGTGGCCCGGATCGTGATCTCCGACCAGTGGGTGCGCTACGCGATCGTGCCGTACTCGGCAGCTTTGAGCGGCGAAGAGGAGCGGCTGACGCACGCCCGTCACGTGCTCACGGGCATCTATGGAGAAGTGGTCAGTCACTGGACCGTCACGCTGAGCGACAGCCGGCCGGGATCACCGCAGGTCGCCTGCGCGCTGCCGGCAAATCTGCTCGAGGAGCTGCAACTGGTGCTCACGCGCCACCGCGTGCCCCTCCGTTCGCTCCAGCCGCAGCTGGTGTCGGCCTACAATCACTGGCGCGGCAAGCTGCCTGATGGCGGCGCCTGGTTCGTGTCCATCGAGCAGGGGTCGCTGGCCGCCGCGCGCCTGGCGCCGGGCGGATGGGATCGGGTGCACAGTGTGCGCATCGGCGCGGACTGGACCGTGGAACTGCGCCGGCTGCAGACCTTCGGGCGCCTCGCCAGCACCACGGCGCAGGAAGGCCGCGTCTATGTGGACGCGCCGGCGGCGCTGCGGATCGCGGCCGGCACCAGCGGCGCGGACCTGGTCTGGCTCGATGAGGAACTCGCGGGCGATTCTACCGCGGGCAAGCTTGAATTCATGCGCAGGCACCAGGCATGAGCGCGCCACGACTGCTGCTCGATTTTTCCGGCAAGCGCTCACGCGGCGGGCCGGTGGGCGTGGCGGTGGCCGTGCTCGGCACGCTGTTCCTGATGGGCGTCCTGGCGCAGCAGCATGCCCTGGACAATCAGCGCGCCGGCCTCGAAATGCGCCGTGCGGCGCTCTTAGGGGCCCACCACCGCGCGCAGAGCACCGATTCGATCACCGGACTGAATGCGCAGGATGCGACCAAGACGGTGCGTGCCCTGGCCGCGCCCTGGTCGCAACTGCTCGCGGAGCTCGAGACGGCCAGCGGAGATACCGCCGGCAACGTAGCCGTGCTCGCCATCGAGCCGGATCAGGCCAAGCATCGGGTGCGGGTGACCGCCGAGGCGCGCTCCCTGGAACTCGCGCTCGCCTATGTGCAGCGGCTGCGCAAGACCGCGGTGCTGCGCTTCCCGATGCTCGACAGCCATGAACTTCGGAGCGACGACAAGGATCATCCGGTGCGCTTCCAGATCTCGGCCGACTGGACCGATGCGTCATGAGCGCGCCGCACAACGCATCCGGCGCGCACCGGGAGCTGGCGGCCCCCGCCGTCACGCCGCCGGCACCGCCGGTCCCGCAGGTACAGGCGCCCGAGCTGGCCCGGACGGCCGCGGGCGTGCCCGCCGCGGCAACGGGAACGGCTGCCCTGCAACGCCTCCAGAACACCGCCTCGCGCTCGCTGGCCGAGGTCGCGTATCGCATCCGGCGCCTGGGCCTGGCCGCCACAGCGGGCATCGCCGCGGTGGTACTGGCCGCGACGCTGTTCGTAGCCAATAATCTGCCGCAGAGCGCGGCCGTCGCGGCGCTCAAGGGCCAGCTGCTGCGGCTGACAGCCGCCGGGCCGGCCGCTCCGGCCGCGGCACCGGGCGCTGTGAGCCTGGCTTCGCTTCCGCCGCGCGGCGACGCGCCCGGCGTGGTGGCCAAGATCCTGGAGGAGGCCAACGCCTCGAGCGTGCCGCTGCCGCGGGGCCAATACGAATATGTGCCGGCGCGCGATGGCGTCGCCGCCCGCTACCGGATGACCTTCCCCTTGCACGCGAGTTATCCGGCCATTCGTGAGTTCATGGATCGGACGCTACTGGCGCTACCGGCGGTCGCCGTCGACGGACTGCGCATTGAGCGCAAAAACGTCGGCGATGATACGGTCGATGCCGAACTCAAGCTTTCGGCCTACGTGCGGAGTGAGGAGTAATGGTGCATACCACGCGGCTCAAGGTGCTGTTCGCGGTGGCCGCCGCGATTGGCATTTACATAGTGGTCTCGCGCCCCGATCCGGGCGCGACGACGGCGGCGCCGGCCAGTTCGGCCGCCCGCGGCGAGGCGGACACGCTGCCCGCCAGTGCGACGCACGGCACGGCTCGAGCCAGCAACCCGGACAACGGCAACCTTCTGACGCGGCTTGCCCATCGCGTCGCCTCGAGCAAGACGGTCGCCTCGTTGTTCCACACCCAATCCTGGTACGTGGCGCCACCCGCGCCGCCGCCGGCGCCCGTGGTGGCGGTCGCGCCGCCACCGCCGACCGCGCCGCCCCTGCCGTTCACCGTGATGGGCAGCTATGCTCGCCCCGGTGATTCCACGGTTTATTTCCTGACGCGCGGCGATCGCGTCTTCGATGTGCACGTCGGCGATACCATCGACAACACCTACAGCGTGGACAGCGCGGCCAATGGCCAGCTGCAGCTCACCTACAAGCCCCTGAACATCCAACAGACATTGCCGCTGGGAGGCTCATAGTGAATTTGAATCTCGGCAGGCTGGGTGTCGCCCTGGCCGCGGCGGTGCTGCTCGTCTCCTGCGCCAGCTCCCGGGTGCATCAGCAGGGGCTGGATGCCATCGAGCAGGGCCAGTACGAGGTCGGTCTGCAGAAGCTCGAGCAGGCGGTGGCCAGCGACCCCGGCAATCTCGCCTACAAACTCGATCTGAAGGGCCGTCACGACGAGGCCGTGCAGAAGCTGATCGCCGAGGCCGATCGCGCGCGCGCGGCGGGCGATGCCCACGCCGCCGTGGCGACCTACCAGCGCGTGCTCGCGATCGAGAGCGGCAACAACCGTGCCACCAAGGGCCTCGAGGGCGTCGAGGCCGATATGCGCCATGCGCAGCAGGTGACTGAGGCGCAAAATGACCTGCAGGGCGGTGAATTCGATCAGGCGGGCGCACTGCTGCGCAGCGTCCTGAGCGAGGACCCGGGCTACGCCCCGGCGGTGGCGTTGCGCGCCAGGGTGGATGCGGCCCGCGGGCCGGTCACCGTCACCCCGCGCCTGCGCACACGCGACAATCGCCCGGTCACGCTGCAGTTCCGGGACGCGCAGACCAAGATGGTCTTCGAGGTGCTGTCGCGCCAGACCGGCATCAACTTCATCTTTGACAAGGACGTGAAGAGCGACAGCAAGACCACCATCTTTGTCCAGGACGTGCCGATCGAGCAGGCCATCGACCTGGTGCTCGGCCAGAACCAGCTCGCGCGCCAGGTGCTCTCCGAGAACATGGTGCTGATCTATCCGAATACGGATGCGAAGCAGAAGGACTACCAGGACCAGATCGTCCGGACCTTTTATCTGAACACGGCCGCGCCGAAGGATGTCGAGAGCCTGCTCAAGACGGTGCTGGACGCCAAGACGCTGGTGATCAACGAGCGGGCCAACGCAATCGTCATGCGCGATACCCCCGAAGTGGTGCGGATGGCCGAGAAGCTGGTGGCTTCCGTGGACCTCGTGGAGCCCGAAGTCATGATGGAAGTGGAAGTACTCGAAATCACGCGCACCCGCATGCAGCAGCTGGGCATCACCTATCCGTCATCGGCCAAGTTTTCGACTCCCAGCGGGCTGGTGGTCAACGACCTCTCGAAGCAGAGCGGCTCGACCATCACGGTCTCTCCGCTCACGGTCACGGTTGATGCTCTCAAGACCACCGGCAATTCCAATGTGCTGGCGAGCCCCAGGATCCGCGCACGCAACAAGGAGAAAGCCAAGGTCTTGATCGGCAGCCGTGTGCCGGTGATCACCACGGCGGTCAGTTCCGCGGGTATCGGGCAGACCTCGATTGCCAACACGCAGGTGCAGTACCTCGATGTTGGCCTGACCCTCGAAGTTGAGCCGACGATTTATGCCGACAACGATGTGGCGATCAAGATGCAGCTTGAGGTCAGCTCGATCGTCAATACGATCAACGTGGGTGAGACTCGGGCCTATGAGATCGGGACACGCAATGTCTCGACCCTGCTGCAGCTCAAGGACGGCGAGACGCAGATCCTCGCTGGCCTGATCAAGGACAGCGACACGCACAGCGCCTCGAAGGTACCGGGCCTGGGCGATATACCCATCGTGGGCCGCCTGTTTGCGGATCACAACACCGATAAGGAAAAGACCGAAATAGTCCTTTCCATCACCCCGCGCATCATCCGCGCCAAGGCTCGCCCCTCGAGCGATACCACCGAATTCTGGTACGGCACGCAATCGCGCAGCGGCATGGCGCCGCTTGGCTCCGCGCCGGCTCCGAGCAGTGGCCGGAGCTCTGGCGGCACGGGTGTCCCTGCGCCCGCTGCCACCGGTGCGGCGATGCCTGCGGGTGCGGACACGAACGCACCGGTCCAGCATGCGCCGACCAATGTCGACACCCTCGGTGGTGGCGGCACGGGCACGGTGACCGGCGGCGCGGGCGGCATGCCCGTGTCACCAGGATCGACCGCGCCTTCGCCGCGCCTCGCGGCCCTGCAGGGCATTACCGATGTGCCTTCAGCCAAGACCAGCGACAGCGATGGTCCGCCACCGCACCCGACCGCGACGATCAACGGGCCATCGGAAGTCAAGGTGGGCGATGAATTCACGGTGACGCTGCAGATGCAGACCGACCAGAACATGGGGCGGGTGCGCGCACAGTTGCGTTTCGAGAGTGCGGCGTTCCAGCTGCTGGCAGGCGATCCGGGCTCCATGGTGCCGGACTCCAGCGGCGCCAAGGTTGTGGGCCGGCCAGGCGGCGCGCAGCTGGATGTCACCTCGACCGATCAGCCGCTTAGCGGCAGCGGGGACCTGATCGTTTTAAAGCTCAAGGCGCTGCAGGCGCGCCCAAAGACGGCCATCGCGGCGCAGATCTCGGCAATGGGCAGTAGCGGTGTCATCGTCGGCTCGGCCACACCCACGCCGCTGACGATCTCCGTGAGCAACTGAAGAGCGCCCGCACCGTGGCCCTTCTGGCGTGCCATCGCGGCTTCACGCTTATCGAGCTGGTGATCACGGTGGCGATCATCGGATTGCTCGCCAGTGCGGCACTGCCGCTGGCCAGCATGGCCATCCAGCGTGAAAAAGAGAGCGAGCTGCGCGCGGCACTGCGTGACATCCGCAGTGGCATCGACGCCTACAAGGATGCCGCCGAGCGCGGCAATATTGCCGTCGATGCCGATGCCTCGGGTTATCCGCCCGATCTGCGGGTGTTGTACGCGGGCGTCGAGGACGCCCGCAGCCCTGACAAGGCCATGATCTATTTCATGCGCAGGCTTCCTCGCGACCCATTTTTTCCGGATGGCACGGCCGTGGCCGAGGCCACCTGGGGACTGCGCAGCTATGCGAGCCCGCCCGAGGCCCCGCAACCGGGCGTCGATGTTTTCGACGTCTATTCACTGGCGCCCGGTAAGGGACTCAATGGGGTGCCCTACCATGACTGGTAGCGGGCGCCCGCGCGGCTTCACCCTGATCGAGTTGCTGGTGGTGATGAGCATCATCGCGGTGCTGCTCACCATTGCCGTACCGCGCTATTTCAAAACGCTCGAGCATTCGCGCGAGACAGTGCTACGCCAGGACCTGAGCGTCATGCGCGAGGCGATCGACAAGCACCTCGGCGACTACGGCCAGTACCCCGATTCGATCGGCGCGCTGGTGGAGCGTCATTATATACGCGCCGTACCCATCGATCCGATCACCAAGTCGGCGGACGGCTGGCTCGTGGTGGTCTCCGATGACGCCGACCACCCCGGGATTCGCGATGTGCACAGCGCCGCCGAGGGTCTCGGCAGTGATGGCACACCGTACAAGGAGTGGTAGAGCTGTGGGCGCGGTTGTGCCACGATGCGGCGCGCGAAGGAAGGGGGCTGGATTCACCTATATCGGCCTGCTGTTCGCGATCGCGATAATCGGCATCACGCTGGCGACGGTCGGCGTCGTCTGGAGCACGCAGATCAGGCGCGACAAGGAAGTTGAGCTGCTGTGGATCGGGGATCAGTACCGCACCGCGATCGGCCGCTATCGCGCGAGCGGGGGACAGTATCCGCAGGCGCTCACGGACTTGCTCGAGGACAAGCGCTTCCCGGTTGCGCGCCGGTATCTGCGCAAGCTATTCACCGACCCGATGACCGGGGCGGTGGACTGGCAACTCATCCAGGCGCCGGCCGGCGGGATCCTGGGCATTGCGAGCAGCTCACAGGGCAAGCCGATCAAGGTTTCCGGCTTCGCGCTCGCCGACGCGGCCTTTGAAAAGATGCAGTGCTACTGCGACTGGAAATTTGTCTACGCGGGGCGCTTCCACCGCAATCGGCGCTTGTCCACGCCCACGCCTGCGCCCGCGAGCACACCCTGAATTCCCTTTGATCTCTTTCTACACTTAACGGAATTCCCATGTACAAACGCTATGCCCCGTGGCTCCACCGAATAATCGCGCCTCTCGTGCTGGCGTTGGGGGCCCCAGTGATACTGGCCCAGGCTCCACCTACACCATCGCCGGCGCCCGCACCTGCGACTACGCCGGCGCCCGCACCTGCCGCTGAAGCTGCGGCGCCAGGCGCTGCCCCAGTCGCACCGGTCATGGACGAGGCGTCCAGCTACAGCATCGGACTGGTGCTTGGCACTCAGCTGCGCAGCAGCGGGCTCGATGAGACCCTGCTTCTGGATGCGGTGATGCACGGCTTCAAGGACGGCCTCAGTGGCAAACCGCTTGATCCTCAGGATAAGGATCGGGCAATGCAGTTAATGCGTGCTGGACGCGATGCCGCGGCCGCCCGCAACCGCGCCACGGCGCACGATTTCCTGGCGAAGAACAGCACGGCCGCAGGGATAACCAGCACGGCCTCCGGTCTGCAATATCAGGTGTTTGATGCGGGCAATGCCAAGGCGGCCTCACCGACGCTGACGGATCGCGTTACGGTGAACTATCGTGGCCGCCTGATCGATGGCACTGAGTTCGACAACTCAGACAAGCACGCACAGGCGGCGACCTTTGGCCTGAACGGCATCATCAAGGGCTGGCGCGAGGGGATCCAGCTGATGAAACCGGGTGCGAAGTGGCGCTTGTTCGTTCCGCCCGAGCTGGGCTACGACCTGAATGCACCGCCGGGTATTCCGCCGGGTTCATTGCTGATCTTCGACGTCGAGCTGCTCAAGGTTGAGCCGCCCGGCGTCATGAGTCCGCAAGCACCCAAGGACAAGAAGGGGGCCGTGCCCGTGGCGCCCAGGAAGCCTGCGTCCGTGAAGGCCCCAGCCGCCCCCACTGCCGCCCAGTAGGGCAGGGGCTAGGGCACGATCCAGTCGCTCGCGGCGGTGAGCTTGGTGCCGGAATCCCCGGTGAGGCGAACGATATAGCCGCCCTTCGAAGCGAAGCGCTGCCCGGGTGCGAGCGCCAGGCGCGGGTAGTAGCCGGTGATGACGCGGTGCTCGAGCATGTTCTCGATGCGCTCGATCAAGTAATCGCGCACGAAGGCATCGGCCATGTGATTGAGGGTTTCGGAGAGCAGTCCACAGGCGAGAAAAGTGTCGGCCTGCATCTGCACATCGGTCACCGGGATATTGCGGATGCGAAACCAGCCGAGGGGGTAGTCGACCCGGATGCGGCGCTTGTCAGGCAGGTCAAACGGGTAGGCGATGCGTGTCGTGGTGCGCCAGGCGCTCGGGAGCGGGGCATTCTCGAGCCCCCCCATCAGGCCCGAGATCCAGACCTGGGCGGCCTTTGCGGGCCTGGCGTTCAATGCGCCGAGATCTGTAGGCCGCAGCCACAGTACCAGGCCGTCGGCCGGGCCGATGTCGGCCAATGCCGCGGAGAGTCCGCCGGCGGTCCCCTCGAGTGGGCGATTGACCACCGTCATGCGGGCGGCGCGCGCGCTGACTTCGAGCGTCCGGGCCGCCGCACCGCCAATATCGCCCGTCCGATACACTTGCACCAGGCGGTGAATCGCGGGGCGCGCGTCGCGATCCTGCAGCTGATGGGCAATCAGCCCGGCTTCCAGCAGCACGCCCTTGGAGAAGTACAGCGTGTGGAAATCGCTCTCCGCGACGACCGGCAGCTGTACGTTCGGGAACAGGCACGGCAGCGCCGCCTGCTCACAGAAATGATGGACGGGAGCCCAGTTGCGTCCGCCGAGGCCCGATATGACGGCAAACACCGGCTGCGTGGCCAGAAAGTGCTGCAGCTGGCTCTCCCAGGTATCGGGCGGACCCTCGAGTTCCCACACGTGCAGGTTCCAGTGACGCGTCACCATGAACATCTGCTTGCGATAGCTGTACATCCGCGGGCTGGCGAAGCGCGCATTCGCGTTCTTTTCGGCGAAGTAGTCGTTGAGCACCGCCAGCATGGCATCGCGCTTCACAGGATCGGCGTCGGGCGTCACGATCGTCGCAAACTCGAGCACGGTGTCGCCGACGCCGGGGACCGATTTTGCCGAGAGACTCCTGAGGTACGCGATCAGCGCGGCCATCGACGCGTCGTCCAGCGCAAAGCGCGGCATCAGCACGCTGAGCGGTTTGCCGTCCACGCCGATGCCCTCGCGGATGGCGCGCGCCAGAGTCTTGTCCGTGTACGGTTCGCGGTTTGGTCGTGCACCCTCGATGAAAGGCAGGTCCCGGACCTGGCGGTTTTCAGTGTTGGCGTGGTACAGGAACTGGCCGGTAATAGGCGGAATGAAGCCGCGTCCTTCCGCCGACCCCAGCCCACTGCGACGGTGGCAGTTCACGCAAGCGGCATCAATGCC
>Ga0209131_1003445_pt1 | contig 10509 bp, 9 predicted proteins | sample GraSoi_2013_40cm_FD_185826 | JGI IMG/M metagenome (GOLD analysis project Ga0209131, IMG submission 185826) | Grasslands soil microbial communities from the Angelo Coastal Reserve, California, USA - Sample 9_17_2013_40cm (SPAdes) (version 2) | ecosystem: Environmental > Terrestrial > Soil >...
GCACGTCAGGTCCGGAACGGCCTGATGGTCGCAATGCTCGCCATGCATCCCATCCGGCTGAAAAACTTTGCCGCCATGGAAATCGGGCGCAGTCTTGTTGAGATCAAGAGCTCGTGGTGGATCGTGCTGTCGGCATCGGAGACAAAGGAGGATCGTCCCGACGAGCGACGGATCGATAACATCCTCCAGCCAGCACTCGATCGCTATCTCAAAAAGCACAGGCCGTTACTGGCTGGAGAAGATCAGTCGACCGTCGCGGCCTTGTGGCTTTCATCCAACGATGGTGCGCCCATGAGCTACGCCGGGGTCGAGCGCGTCATCACCGAAACCACCCGAGCCACCGTCGATGTCGCGGTCAGCCCGCACCTGTTCCGAACCGCTATCGCTTCCAGCGCGGCCATTCATGGCGGCGCTAAGCCGCATCTCGCGAGTGCGCTGCTGCATCACAAGGGATCTGGTGTCACCGAAGCGCGTTACAATCGTGCATCAAGCCTGAGCGCGGCCAAAAGTTTCCGGGAGATCATTCAAGGATACATAAAGGGCTAGCACGCTCGCGCAGGACCGGTATCCGAGGCCGGTCAATGTCCGCTTTGCATCACCTTGCGGACTCAAGTCGGACATCACGGCACTTCCGAAAAGTGCCATTAGCGGAAGTCACGGTCGGGGCCTAACCGATAGGTCGAAGATGACTAGCTGTTTGACTGGATGCGCTATTTTGGCCATAGCTGCGCATAAAACGCCTTGTTAGACTGCCAACGGTGGTCATGATCGCGAAGAAAGCCCGATAATGGAACGAAATCCGACAATTGGTAGACTTCTTCGGTTTTGATGCAATCGATGGCTGCCGATCTCCCCCACGCTTCAAGCGAAGAAACGCAGCGCCTGGAGCAGATGCTGCGGGAGAACGAAGAGCGTTACTTGCTTGTAAGCGAAGCAGTTGCTGAGGGCATTTACGATTGGAACATCGAACAAAATACACTCTTCGTTTCCTCCCGCTTGATGGGGATATTTGGATTTGAAGGGACCGGCCTAACGGCCGAGGACTGGTACAAGCGGGTGCATCCCGATGATTTTGATGGCTATCGGCTGGCGCTAAGAGATTGCTTCAAACGCCAGCTAGTTAGGCTACACTGCCATTATCGCATCAAAGCCGCTGACGGAGATTATCGCTGGGTCGATGATCACGGAATGCCGATCCGCAATGAATCTGGTCGCACGATTCGACTCGTTGGCGCCGTCTCCGATGTCACCGCGGAAAAGGAACAAGCCCGGCAAGGGGAAATTCTATTTCAGCAATTCAACGCCGTCCTCGATACAATCGATTATGGCGTGCTTTTCATGGGCCCTGAATTGCGAGGCAAGATCATTAACCGTGCATTTCGCAAAATGTGGGGAATCTCAGATCAATTTATCCAAGATACCCAACCGAGTATGGCCGACCTTATCAACTACAACCGGTACAACGATATATACAACGTGCCAGAGGCCTCGTTCGACGACTATGTTGCGAAACGCGTCGAGGTCGTGCGCAGCGGCACCGCTTTCGAAGGGGAGCTACGCCTCCGTGATGGCCGCATTATACACTACCAGATCCAGGTGCTGCCGGACGGCGGCCGATTGCTCACCTACTTCGACATTACTGAGTTGAAGCGCAACGAAGAAACGGCGCGAGAGGCGAGAAACGCCGCTGAGATTGCGCTCGAGGAATTACGCACTGCACAGGACCGCCTTGTTCAGGCGCAGAAGCTCGCCTCGCTCGGGCAGCTCACCGCAGGCATCGCGCACGAGATCAAGAACCCCCTCAATTTCGTCAATAATTTCTCCGCGCTCTCCAGGGACTTGATCGATGAACTGGGCGATGCTCTCAAACCGGTTGCTCTTGACGACAAAAAGCGAGAGGAACTCGTCGAGTTGACGGATATGCTGAAAGGCAACCTTGAAAAGGTGGTCCAGCACGGCAAGCGTGCCGACTCGATCGTCAAGAACATGCTGTTGCATTCGCGGGAGGGTTCTGACGAGCGTCGGCCGGTCGATGTCAATTCTCTCGTCGCGGAGGGCCTCAACCTTGCCTATCACAGTGCGCGAGCTGAGAACCAAGAATTCAAAATCAGGCTGGAGCAAAACTTCGATCCGGCCGCCGGCCAAGTCGATCTGTTCCAGCAAGAAATCACGCGGGTGCTTCTCAACCTGATTTCAAACGGTTTTTACGCCGCAATGAAGCGCAAGGCGGAGATGAAGGATGGTTTTGAGCCTACCCTTGCAGCCGCGACCAAAGACCGCGGTCACAGGGTCGAGATCACGATACGCGATAACGGTAGTGGCATTCCACCGGGAGTGAAGGAAAAAATGTTCCATCCCTTCTTCACGACCAAACCGCCAGGCGAAGGAACGGGTCTTGGTCTCTCGTTGAGCTACGACATTGTCGTCAAGCAACATGGCGGGTCGATTGAGGTCGACACCCAGCCCGGTGAATTCACCGAATTCAAGGTCATTCTTCCGCGCATGGCCGGCAAAGCAGGGGCAGACAAATGAGCTTGCTTATTCTTGTTGTTGACGACGAACCCGATGTTGAGGCGCTGTTTCGCCAGCAATTCAGACGCGACATCCGCGACGGCCGCTTCACGATGGATTTTGCGCAATCGGCAGACAGCGCACTTAAATTGATCAGTGACGCGGCGGGTGCATCGTTGATCCTGATCCTTTCCGACATCAACATGCCTGGAATGACCGGTCTTGAGCTTTTGCCGAAGGCCAAAGCAGCACGACCGGACGTTCCCGTCATCATGATCACCGCCTACGGCGACACGGAAACCAGGCGAAAAGCGCTGGAAGGCGGAGCCGAGGCGCTCCTGACGAAGCCTATCGATTTTGTTGCTCTTCGCAGCGAGATCGACAGCCGTGTGGCAGGGGCTGGAGCCGAGGTCCGTTAAGGGTCAAAAGGCGAAATACCGGCTAAGAGCATATGTTTTCCGCTTTGGTCCCGAAAGCGGACTCAAGACGGACATCGCCTGAGGTCCGTTTCGTGCCAATGCCGGTCATCTTCGGGTGCCGATATCAGACATAACGAAGGGGATCCGACGAGATTGAGTGGTTCAAGGCGACGTTCTCGATTTCGCCGCGCGTGATGCCGATATCCATTAGCTCCCTATCGGTCAAATTGCACAACTGACCTTGCAGCCTCTCTCGTTTGCGCCACTGTTGAAATGCATCCCACCAAACTTCCATGGGGCTGTAGACTTGTCGCCTCGGGGTTGCCTGCCCCAATTCGGTGGCTCCGTCGATCGTGCTCATTGCGAAGTTTCCCGGCTGGACTGTGTCACCAGCCGAGGGTGCCAGGACATGCACTGGCGCGCTTAACAGGTGGCTTACATTTTTCTTACCGGCGGCTTATTCTTCGTGCCAACGGGAGCTGCATAGGTGGCCCCCAGCAGGAATGGCAGCTTGCGCTATCTCTTCGAGGACTTCACGTTTGACACAGAACGGCGCGAACTGCATCGGGGGGTGGATGCGGTGTCGATCACACCGCAGGTTTTTGACCTGCTCGATTACCTGATTCGAAACAGGGAGCGCGTCGTCAGCAAAGACGACCTCATTAGTGCCGTTTGGAAAGGTCGCATCGTCTCAGACGCCGCACTGACGACCCGTCTAAATGCCGTTCGGACCGCGATCGGCGACACGGGCGAGAAACAGCATCTGATCAAAACGCTGCCGCGTAAAGGCTTCCGCTTCGCGGCTACAGTGCAGGAAGACCAAAGGCGCATAGTTGACGCGGTTGGCCGGACGGAGCATGGCGGCGAGATGACGCCGACACAAGCTTCAGCGGTACGGCTGTCCATAGTAGTGCTGCCATTCGCGAATCTCAGTGACGATCCCGCGCAGGACTATTTTGTCGATGGTGTGACCGAGAGCCTGACCACGGACCTGTCACGGATCAGAGGCTCGTTCGTTATCGGCCGACACGCCGCATTCACGTACAAAGGCAAAGCGATTGATCTCAAGCAGGTCGGTCGCGAGTTAAACGTCCGCTACGCGCTAGAAGGGTCGGTGCAGCGTTGCGGAAATCGACTTCGCGTCAACGTTCAGCTGGTAGACGCAGAAACCGGCGCGCATCTTTGGGCTGACCGTTTTGACAAACCCATCGCCGATTTGTTCGATATGCAGGACGAAATCGTATCGCGGCTCGCCAATACATTAAATGCACAGCTCATCGGGGCTGAGGCGAGGCGAGCGGAACGTTCATTGCGCCCCGATGCTTTAGACCTGTATTTCCAAGGGATGGCTCGTTGGAACAAGCGTTGGACTCCAGAACACATGGCGCAAGCAAGAGGATTTTTCGAACGCGCTTTAGAGCTTGATCCCGACAGCGTCGAGACGTTAGTGGGCATGGCGGCGGTCGATGGAGCAAGCGCTGGCTCTTTTCTCGCTGATGACCCTGACGTGCTCTATGCCGCGGCCGAAGCGTCCTTGATTAAGGTGCTATCCTTGGCCCCGCAGCACGCCCCTGCTCACATGCTTCTGGGTGGCCTCCAATTTTCCACCAAGCGCGTGGCGCAAGGCATCGCTGAATGCGAGCACGCGTTGGCTTTGAATCCGAACTTAGCGCACGCTCATGCTCACATCGGTGTCGCCAAAGTTTATGTCGGTCGCGCCGCAGAAACAGAGGCACATGTACACGAAGCGCTGCGCTTGTCTCCTCGCGATGAAGGTGCACATCTGTGGATGAGTTGGGTTGGACTCGCCAAGTTGCTGCTTGGAGCCGATGCCGAAGCGGTTGTGTGGTTACGTCGAAGCTTGAATACCAACCCAAATTATCCCATAGCGCATTTCGAACTCGCCGCAGCGCTCACGCATCTCGGGAAGCTGGATGAGGCGCGACCTGCTGTGAAAGAGGGCCTTGCGCTAGATCCAACTTTCACCATCCGTCGCTTGAAAAGTGCCACAGTAAGCGACGATCCGACGTTTCGCGAGCAAGGCAGGCGGGTCATCCAGGGGATGCGCATTGCGGGAGTGCCGGAGGGGTAGTCCGCTATGGGTCAAAAGCTGAAAAGCTCAACGCGAGCATATGTTTTCCGCTTTGCCCCTGAGAGCGGACATAGCGCAACGCATTCGGCATGTCCGGTTCGTGCCATTAGCGGAAGTCGCACTCATTCGATCAACTCGTCGCGACAGGGCGACCACCTGGCCGTGATGTCATTCGGGCAGCCCGGCTTGCCGCAATCCTTCTTGGTATCGCGAGAGGTCTTCGGCATGCCGATAAGGGCCAACCATGTCTTTGAGACTGGAAACACGTAGCGCGGGATTTAGGTGCCGCAGCCGAGCAACTGCCTTTTGTGCTTGCTCCGGCCGTCCCGCCATTGCATTGCTTGCGGCGTCGATACGTAATCCAGTTTGAAAGTCCGGATTGTCCTGCAATGCCATTGCTGCCCACGATGCCGCTTCGTCATACCGGCCCAGGAAGAAATGCGCATGCGCGGTCCCGACTCGCATTCCTGTTACCCGCGGATCAAGTGGGCTCAGGCGCTTGGCACGTGCGAAGCGCTCGATCGCCGTTTCCGGCTCGCCGAGCCAGATTTTTACCCAGCCGCCGAAATTCCATGCCTCGGCCAAATTGGAATTAAGCACAAGCGCGCGATCGATTAAGCCGGCGCCTACCCCGAGATCGCGAACAACAAACGCTAGCGCATTCCCGCCAGCGGCGAGCGCGATCGCGTCATCCTTGCCCAACTCAACCGCCCGTTGGGCGAGCCTCTTCACTTCGGCAATCGCGTTCGCTGTGTCTGAAATCCAGCCATTGATCTTGGCAATGACGTAGCAAAAGGCTGCACGACCGTAGGCGGAGGCAAAATCCGGGTCGAGCTCGATCGCGCTGTTGAACAGGCGCAATGCCTCGTCGTTCGCTTGCCGGTTACCAAACTGATAAAGCCTGGCCAGACCGCGCAAATAGAGGGCATAAGCGTCGAGACTCGCGGTCGGCTTGCGCTTGGCGCGCTCGATCTCGGCTTTTTCCACCGCAGGCGCGATCGCCCCGACAACGCTCTCAGTCACCTGGTCCTGCAGATCGAAAATGTCGCCGAGCCCACCATCAAACCGGTCTGCCCAAAGATGTGCTCCAGTAGCGGTATCGACCAGTTGTCCCGTGATGCGCACCCGGTTAGCCGCCTTGCGAACGCTGCCTTCCAACACGTAGCGCACCCCAAGCTCGCGCCCCACCTGCTTCACGTCGACGGCGCGCCCCTTGTAGGTGAAGCTGGAGTTTCGGGCGATGACAAATAGCGCCTTGAAACGGGACAGCGCCGTGATGATGTCCTCGGCCATTCCATCGGCAAAGTATTCCTGTTCCGGATCGCCGCTCATGTTCTGAAACGGGAGCACGGCGATGGACGGCTTGTCGGGGGGAGGGAGGACCTGAGGTTGGCTCATAACCAGACCTGATTTTACTGCGGAAGGGGCTTGACCAGTCAGCCGAACCCGCCACGCCCGCATCGGCTCAGCAATATTCTTGAGGGCCTGCGGTCCCATATCATCACAAGCAATCTCGACCTTGCCCCGGACCTGCCGATAGGCATCGTCGGACATGCAGACCCTGCCCGGTTCGGCGATGCCTTCAAGCCGGGCAGCAATATTGACGCCGTCGCCGAAGATATCATTATCATCAAAAATGATGTCACCGACATGAATGCCGATGCGGAATTCGATCCTTTGATCCTGCGGCACGGCGGTATTTTGCTCGGCCATGCTGCGCTGGATTTCAACCGCATTGCGCACCGCATCGACGGCGCTGGCAAACTCGACCAGCATTCCGTCGCCCGTAGTCTTGACGATGCGACCGCGATGCGCCGCGATTGCGGGGTCGACAAGCGCTTTTCTAATCGACTTTAACTGGGCTAGCGTACCTTCTTCGTTGGCACCCATCAGCCGACTATATCCCGCGATGTCCGCCGCAAGAATAGCCGCCAGTCGCCGTTCCACGCGCTCTTCGCTCAAGACGCACCTCGGCCGGGAAATCAAATAACTATTTAGCAGAAAAATAAGCCGATGTCCGATTGCCCAATGTCCGAGATGGGTCCAAACCGGAAATACTCACCGCGAGCAAATGTTTTCCGCTTTGCCCCTGAGAGCGGACATTGCGCAATGCAGTCAGCATTTCCGTTTTGTGCCAGATGCTGACAGTGTCCCATTTGTTGAGCTAAGCTAGTCCAGCCACAATTGCCGAGATTGCCACGATCATGCGTACCATCATACTCGAAGAGCATTTCGCAACGCCCGGCTTTCTCGCTGGGCCCGGTAACAACCTCAAGGAATTTGGTGGCCGAGCCGACCAGATCATGCGCGATTTGTGCGACGTCGGTGAAGGCCGGCTCGCCCAGATGGACGCCGCTGGCATCGACGTGCAGGTGATCTCGCTAACCGCGCCCGGTGTCGAGCAACTCGAAGTCGGCGAAGCAGAGACCTTCGCGCGCGAGACGAACGATGTGTTGGCAGACGCAATCTCTAAGCACCCGGCGAGATTTTCCGGCTTTGCCGCATTGCCGATCGGAACGCCCGAGAGGGCGGTAAGAGAGCTTGAATTTCGCTTTGGCAAACAAGCCTTCGCCGGTGCCTTGATTAACGGCCATCATCGCGGCCGCTATCTAGACGACAAATTCTTCTGGCCAGTGCTGGAGGCAGCCGAAGCGCTCGGTGCACCGATCTATCTGCATCCCACAAGGCCACCCAAGGCGGTGATCGAAGCATCGTTTGGCGGCTTCTCACCGCCCGTCACTGATATGCTGGCGGGCCCGCTATTCGGCTGGCATATGGAAACCGCAGTGCATGTGCTTCGCATGGTACTTGGCGGAGTGTTTGATCGTTTCCCGAAGCTTCAAATCGTGATTGGCCATATGGGCGAGGGTCTGCCGTTCTTCATGCAACGCGTCGATGTGGTGCCCGTAGAGCTGACCCGGCTCAAGCGCCCCGTCAGCGCTTATCTGCGCGAGAACGTACACTATACTTTCGGCGGCTTTAACTTCACGCCGACATTTCTCGATCTGCTGCTTGAACTCGGGGTGAGCCGCATCATGTTCTCGTCCGACTTTCCTTATGCTTCTATGGCCAAGGCTCGCGCATTTCTGGAGCAAATTCCGGTTTCACCAACGGACCGTGCACTGATCGCACACGGCAATGCAGAGAAGTTATTCAGGCTTTGAGTTTCGCATTCTGACGCTCGTTTTGACGCGGATCTTCCAACGCCCAGTATCGTCACGACCAAGCCTCACAGGTGCTCTCCCCTATAACCGAGCAGAAGCGCGCCCAGCATGAACCAACCGATCCCGATCCAGATCGGCCACCCGACATATCGGTCCATGGTCAGCACATTTATTCCGAGCAGGATGGCCATGACGACGAACCAGGCGTGAATGACAACGGACCAAGCGTTCATCGCTTCTTCCACCCCAAGATATCGAGGATCGTTTCGCCGGGACCCATCAAGAGATAGTTGCAGCGCCGGGGTCCGCCAACTCACTTTGAGCACAATTGGTCTACTGCGCTCCTGGAAGCGGACTTTCCATGCCGCCGTTTATAAGTACACGCCCTAGTTGAGCCCTTTGCGAAACCCATCGACCTATGAACAGCAATTGATGGGTATCGCTTCCGCCTTCGCTCTTCGAGCTACGGCGGACAAGTCGCTCCACCCATCCTGTACGCCCTGGCCAGAATACTCCGCCTCGGGCGGGCTTTTGGCGATCTAGCGCCCATTGATTCACGTCGCGGGAATCGGCTGAGGCCGATACCGCGGTGCAGGTGCGGAGAGAAAGCTTCCCGCGAGTTGGTCTCCGTATCGGTCAACGACCGCTCGCGCGGCAGGAACTAGTTCATCAAGAGATCTGCGGAAATCATCTAGAAGAATTGGCTTGGGGTTCGCCGGCGGATCAATCCGCTGAACGGCTGGCGGACCGAGCAGAAGCCGCGCTTGGTTAGTTGCGGCTAGCGATTGCAGACGCATAGCTGCGAAAATTACGTCGGCCCAAGCTAGTTTTCCCGCCGGCGTTCATTTGGTCGTCGGAGACGACGTATGAATCCTCTCCGCAGCCCAAGCTCAGCACGTCAATTTGATCACGTTCGATATCAAAACACACTAGCGCTTCAATTACCGCAAGCATCACGGGATTGTTGGCCCATACCCCACCATCCACCAGCGTATAACCATTATGTTCTAGCGGGCGGAAGTAGGTTGGTGCGGCCGAGGTTGCGAGGGCAACCTTCACCATGGATTCGAAGCGATCTACCTTATAATCGGAGTGGTGTGGTGTCTTGAAGACGAAGACTTCACTGTGCTTGCCCTCAAATGCCGGAATGCATAGACGAACAATTGAATCTCCTAAGAGCTTCGCTCCCAAGGCGTCGAGAAGAAGGCTCTCTAGGGCTGTTCGTTCATAATGATAATGAAGGTAGCTTCGCTTGGCTCGCAACCAGTGGCGCATCCGGCCGATCGGCGATTCTGTAGGTTGTGGGAAAACATCGGCGCCCCGACGAGTGTAGAGGTCCGCGAGTTCAGACGCCCTCAGCCGGCTCCGAGACCGAGCGCGATGATTCCACCGGTCGAGGTCCCGGCGACCAGATCGAAATATCTGGCGACGGACGCGCCGCCGAGATATCGCCGTTCGAGTTCGGCGAGAACAGTTGCAGGGAACAGTCCCTTAATGCCGCCCCCATCGATAGATAGGACCCGAAAACGCCGGTCTTTCGGCCAATCCTGTGGAATTCGGCGTTGAGGAATCGCTCCCTGCGAGCGCGGATCACCGGGTCTGAATTGTCGAGCGGTTTCGGACATGCTTTGCGCCTCCTCGGCGGGTGTCGGCCTGGCCCGAGAAACTCACCGGATATCTGCCAGTATTCGAAGAACAGAAGCCACTCCGACGTCCACGGGATGATCGTCAGGGCGATCGACATCTCTGGAGTCCAAAACATCTCGGCCGGGTCCCAGAGGCACAGCATTGGCCAGTCCGGTCTACGATCGTTCCAGTAGATGTGGGGTAGGAACTTGTCGCTCTTTAACGCATCGGCACCGATCAGCGGGTCGATGACGTGAACGGTCACATACGGATTTTCCAAGGTCCAGCCGTCGAAGATCGTTCGTCGAAAATAGACGATCCTGATTCTGTAAGTTTTCGACGCCGGTCTTAGCTGCCCCTCCCAGACGCCGATCCAGGCGGCGTTCGCTGTCATCTGAAAATCTGGAAAGAGGCGCCGGATCGCGGCGTCCTGCTCATCCACGCTTAGGTAGGTCATCGGGGTGTTCACCGAAGAACCTGTGCGAAGGCGCCGACCGTACGGTGCTGGGAGCGGACATGTTGCCGGCCATCGCGGCGGGAATTGCTGCCTTCCCCGGGAGATACCGGCTGCCCGTAGAACCCACGTCTTTTCCGACGCGCTGGACGTAGTCCTTCACGGCCGACCTTGCCGGCTTCTCGCCGAAGAGATCCTCGAGAATCTGCTGCATCTCGGCGAGCGAAATATCGCCACGCAGCC
>Ga0209131_1003446_pt1 | contig 10506 bp, 13 predicted proteins | sample GraSoi_2013_40cm_FD_185826 | JGI IMG/M metagenome (GOLD analysis project Ga0209131, IMG submission 185826) | Grasslands soil microbial communities from the Angelo Coastal Reserve, California, USA - Sample 9_17_2013_40cm (SPAdes) (version 2) | ecosystem: Environmental > Terrestrial > Soil >...
TTTCTTGCTCGCTGCGAGAAGAAGATGATTACAAAACAAAATGCCACGGCCAATCCAACGGAGACAAAAAGCTTTGCATAAACCCCGGAGTCGTAAACCAGGTCACGCGAAAGTGTGAAAAGAAAATAGGTTACCACAGCCGTCATAATGAAAAAGCAAATGGTAGCCGCTCTTGCAACTTTGGCCGGGTCTTTTAAAAAGAGTTGTATTTGTTCCATCATTTGTAATGCTTATCTAATTCCTTCATCAAACTTACGATTTCGTCCACTTTTAAAACATGGTCAATTTTTGTGAGTGACAGGGCTGCTTTAGGCATGGTGTCGATCATGCATTCTGTGGGCTCTTGCACAATAGTCAGCCCTCCTTTGTCGTGAATGTGTTTCATACCCAAACCACCATCGCGGTTAGCACCCGAAAGCAAAATTCCAATGAGTTTGTCGCGATAAACATACGCGGCCGTGCCCAGCGTAATGTCAATAGAGGGCCTCGAGTTGTTAATCATCTCTTCTGTGCTCATCGCAAAATAATTTCCAAGCTCAACTGACATGTGGTAATTCGATGGAGCCAAATACACTCCGCCTTTTTTTATCTGTTCTTTATCGTATGGTTCTGTCACCGGAAAAACACTTTTAATAGATAAAGCCTCCACGAAGCCATTGCGCACATGCTTAAGCCGATGCAGGCACATAATGATAGGCAGCGGAAAAGTTTTCGGCAATTGAGAAAGAATTTTTGTTATCCCCTGAAAACTTCCTGCTGAACCGCCAATTACAACGGCCTTATAACTGTTATCCAGGCTGAACCTACTCATGGGGCCCATCCCTAATCCTTTATTTTTTTGTAAACCTTTTCTTCATTGTTGGCCACCAAAAAACGATTGGCCACATCGCACCAGATCAGTGACTCTTTCGAACCAATGGCGAGATATCCGTATTTGAATAAACTCTCGTGAAATTTTTTCAACACCTCATTTTGCAAAGCCTGGTTGAAGTAGATCATGACGTTGCGGCAGAGGATAAGATCAAATTTGTTGAAGATTTCGCCTACCACCAAGTCATGCTTGCGGAAGGTCACGTTATTGTAAAGATTTTTGTCAAAAGTTACTCTGCCATTCTCCTCTTTATAATAGTCTCTCAAGCTCCATTTGCCCTCAAAACGTATGTAATTCTTCTCGTTGAGGTCCATGTTTTTGGCCGGATAGCTTGCTGTCTTGGCTTTCTCTAAAATATTTACGTCAAGGTCAGTAGCGTAAAGCGACACATCATTGTGAATGCCCATCTCTTTCAGAAGTATCGCCATCGAAATCACTTCTTCGCCAGAAGAGCACCCGGCATGCCAGATGTTAAAGGTCTTATGATTCAACAATATCCCGGGTATAATCTCATCGCGCATCACCCGCCAGAAGCTGGGGTCGCGAAACATCTCTGTTACATTAACCGTGAGTTCATCCAGAAACTCATTGATGAACGCAGGTGAGTCATTGAGTTTTTTGAGAAGCGATTCAATTGAAAGATTTTTTAACTCGATGATGCGAAGAATGCGCCTCTTAAAAGAAGACATTGCGTAATTCCTGAAGTCATAGCCATATTTGGAATAGATCAGCTCAGTAATTCGCTTAAGGTCGGCAATGTCGATGTCTTGTACCACAAATTAGATTTTAGCCTGACTTCAAATAAAACAAAAATAGACTTACCAAACTGTTTTTTATCATCGGAATATAACAGAAATATTACATTAGTTAAATTGGCATTAACCTTCGAGCGAATCCTTACTAAATCCCATAGGCAGCAATGAAGCTGCCGAAGGTGCCTTCGTCCATTTTTTGTCGGGCCCAAGCATGATTATTTCCATCGGTTTATGTTGTCGTTGCTCAAACTCCAGCATGACCTGCCGGCATGATCCGCAGCAGGCTGCAGGGGAGAGGTCCTTATGATTTTTTTTATGGGCCACAACGGCCAGCTTCAGAATTTTCCGATCAGGATGACTTGCTGCAGAAGCATAAAGTGCCACACGTTCGGCACACATGCAAAGTGGATAAGATGCATTCTCTTGATTCGCTCCTGTTACTATCGTTCCATCATCAAGCATGAGCGCAGCACCTACACAAAACTTGGAGTAAGGCGCGTAAGAATGGTTTGTAGCTTCTTTTGCTTTGTGAACTAAATACTTTGATTCAGAGTCCAGATCTTCAAGATGGTCGAAGGAGGTAAACGTTGTTGTCATAGAATTTTGAAGGGTGATAAAGTTAAATATTTTCTCCACTCTTTCTAAACTGTTTAACTTGCCGATCCTTTTTAGCTGAACAGAAATCAGACTTATGAAAAAAATCCTTGTGCTCGGAGCAGGCCGATCTTCCTCAGCATTGATTTCGTATTTAATAACGAATGGTTCAACTAACGATTGGCAAGTTACGGTTGGTGATTTCTCAAAGGCCGCAGCACAAGAAATTGAGAACTTAGAAGAAAGTAAATCTGCAATCCGCGATACAGATGTGGTGATTTCTCTTATCCCAGCAAACCTTCATCCACTGGTGGCCAAAATTTGTCTTGCCGAAAAGAAACATCTACTCACTGCCAGTTATGTTTCAGATGAAATGAAAGCGTTTGACACAGAAGCAAAAATGAGTGGTCTGCTGCTTTTGAATGAATGTGGCCTTGACCCCGGAATCGATCACATGAGCGCCATGCAAGTGATTGACAGGATTAAGGCTGAGGGAGGGAAGATGGTTTCGTTCGAATCATTTACCGGAGGACTGATCGCACCCGAAACTGATCCTGAGAACCCCTGGCGATATAAGTTCACCTGGAATCCAAGAAATGTAGTTCTTGCAGGACAAGGCACTGCAAAATATTTGCAAGGCGGAAAATTCAAATACATTCCCTATCAACAACTTTTCCAACGTACTACACCGATCACTGTTCCACTGCTTGGCGAATATGAAGGCTATGCTAACCGCGATTCATTAAAGTATGTTGGTGCGTGGCACACTACGAAACAAAGGTTACTGCAGCGCATGGAACGTGCTGGCGCAATTGGGCTGTTGTGATGATACTTATTTGATGGATGGAATCCATACAATGACACACAACGACTTCATTTCTTCATTCCTCGATGCCGGAAAAAATGCGCAAGAAGAAATTTGCAGGAGTTTTTCACTTTCTTCAAACGGAGAAGAACTAAAACGATTGAAGTGGAGCGGGTTCTTCTCAGATGAAAAAGTGGGTTTGGAAAAAGCGACACCAGCCCAGGCACTCGAGCACATTCTCAATAAAAGGTGGAAACTCAAACCAGGCGATAAAGATTTCATTGTGATGTGGCATCGGTTTAAGTATTTGCTTAACGGAAAGGAAAAAGAAATTCAGGCTTGGCTCACAGCTGCGGGAGAAGACGAAACTCAAACAGCTATGGCAAAAACCGTTGGTTTGCCGGTTGCTATTGCGTGTAAGCTTTTATTGCAAAATAAAATTCGAAGCCGGGGAGTGGTCATTCCGGTTACGCCAGAAATTTACCTGCCCATTTTGAGCGAATTGAAGGATTTGGAGATCGGATTGGAGGAAAAAATTTACTGAAGGAAATTAATTCCACAAAAGGCTCAAATTTGATTTATTTCATTGAAAAATTGGCTCAACTTCTGCAATCTTTGCATTTCGAAAATTGTTGATTTAGGGTATGAGGGACTACGAAATCTACACATTAAAAAATGGCATCCGTGTAGTGCACAATTACATTACAACAACCAAAATTGTTCATTGCGGAATCATGCTCGACATCGGCAGCCGTGATGAAACGGTGACCAATCAAGGCATCGCCCACTTTTGGGAACACATGGCTTTCAAGGGCACACGCAAACGCAAAGCATTTCATATTCTTAACCGACTCGAATCTCTTGGTGGGGAACTGAATGCCTTTACCGACAAGGAGAAAATTTTATTTTACGCCTCCTTGCGCGATGAATATTTTGAACGTGCCCTCGAGTTGCTTACCGACATCACATTCGATTCTATTTTTCCATCAACCCAGATCAATCGTGAGCGCAACGTGATTCTCGAGGAGATGTCGATGTATTACGATGATCCTGACGATTCGCTGCAAGATGAATTTGACGGAGTTATTTTTTCGGGACACTCCATGGGAATGAATATTCTCGGCACACAAAAAACAGTAAAAGCATTTCAGCGGAAAGATTTTAGAGAATTTGTAAAAAAGCATGTCGACACTCGCAGAATTGTTTTTTCATCCGTTGGCAATGTGCCTATGGAAAAAGTAGTAGCTCTTGCCGAGAAATATTTGGGACCGGTTCCAAGATTGGTTTCGCGCACTACCCGAAAAAAATTTAAAGGCTACAAAGCAAAAGACATCATGCTCAAGCGCAACGTAAAACAGGCGCGCTGTGCCATTGGCCGCACCGCTTTTCATTCATCGCACGAGAGACGCACTCCGTTCTTTATGCTAACCAATATTTTGGGCGGAGGCGGAATGAATTCACGTTTGAATATGGCCTTGCGCGAGAAACACGGTTTTGTCTACAGCATCGGAGCACAGTTTGTTCCTTTTACAGACACCGGGTTGTTTGTGATTTCATTTGGAACCGAGCCAACTCAATTGAAGAAGAGTATTGAGCTCGTAAAGCAGGAACTACAAAAGTTGAAAGATGAAAAGCTGGGAGTGAAACAACTCGCAGCATCGAAAGAGCAGATTCTCGGACAAATTGCAATGGCCGAAGAAAACAACATTGGGTTTATGATGATGATGGCGCGCAATCTTTTGGATTTAGGAAGGATTACATCGCTGGAAGAAATTTTTGAACGCGTGAAAAAAACATCAGCTGTTGATTTGCAAGAGCTCGCCAATACGATGTTTGATGAAAATAAGATGAGCGTGTTGAGAATGCATAGTTAGTTCGCTGACCACTGTCGACAGTCGCCTAAAAACAAAGCCATGGATTTTTTCCCCGAAGACCTTCAACACTACATTGAATCTCATACAAGTGATGAACCTGCTCTTTTGAAAAAAATCAATCGCGAGACCAATGCACAAGTGCTTATGCCCCGCATGTTGTCGGGTCACGTGCAGGGAAGGTTTCTGTCGATGATCAGTAAGTTGGTGAGACCAAAAAATATTTTAGAAATAGGCACCTATACCGGCTATTCGGCCCTTAGCATGACGGAAGGATTGCTCCCTGATGGAAAACTGATCACCATCGATATCAATGAAGAATTGGAGAACCGGGTTCGTGGTTATTTTAGTGAATCAGACTTTGCAGATAGAATTGATTACCGACTCGGTGATGCCCGCAAAATTATACCCACGTTGAAAGAGACCTTCGATTTGGTTTTCATCGATGCGGACAAAGAAAACTATTCACTGTATTTTGATTTGGTTATTGATAAGGTTTCACGAGGAGGTCTAATCCTTGCAGACAATGTTTTATGGAGCGGCAAAGTGCTTGATGTCAAGCCTGACAAAGACACCAGTGCTATCATCGAATTCAATAAAAAAATTCAAAACGACCCAAGGGTAGAGAATCTGTTGATGCCTTTACGGGACGGGGTGATGATGATACGCCACAAATAGTTGCCACAGATTACACGGATTCGCACAGATGAGTGTTTAAATAAATCTTCTGTGATGATTTATGTCATCTGTGGCATATTTATTTATCTTTGTTTTCGATATGAGATTTTTTGCAGTTGCACTCATTTTTTTCGGAGTTGCTGCCTCATACGCACAAACTCCGCAAGTGCCCCACAAGATTCATTTCGCAGGAATGACGCTCACCATTCGTGATGACGCCAAACGCGAAATCCAGAACGATGTTGATGCACTCACCCGAAGCCAACGCTACTTCAATATCAAAGTAGAGCGAGCAAGAACTTATTTTCCTATTATCGAGAAAATATTTCGCGAGGAAGACCTGCCAATGGATTTTAAGTACCTCGCATTACAAGAGAGTTCGTTAGTATCTGATGCAGTTTCTCCCTCTAATGCAGTAGGCTTTTGGCAATTCAAAGACTTTACAGCGCAGGAGATGGGCATGCGTGTGGACCGAGATGTTGATGAGCGAATGAACATCTTTTCTTCTTCTCGCGCTGCCGCTCGCTACATCAAGCAAAACAATTGGTATTTCAATAACTGGGTGCTTGCCCTTCAAGCCTACCAGATGGGGAAGGGAGGCGTGAAAGAATCGCTTGGTGAAAAATACAATGGCGACAGCCACATGGAAATCAACTCGGAAACGTACTGGTATGTAAAGAAGTACCTCGCCCATAAAATCGCCTTTCAGGAAGCATGCGAAGGCTCAGCTCAATTGAAAGTTGGATTGTATGAGCCGAAAGAAAAAAGAAAGTTAAAGGATATTGCCAATGAACTATCTCTGGATGAATCTACCCTGAGAGAATATAATAAATGGGCTAAGTCCGGAAACATTCCGGAGGATAAGCCTTACATCGTTGCAGTGCCCGGGGGAACTATTCCGGAGGATTTCAACATGCTGGTGCTGAGTCCTTCCAGATCACCCGTAGCCAAAACAACGGCCATAATAAAGGGCAAGATGGATATGGACGTGAAATTTCATATCAACGGAGTTTTAGTAGTCAAAGCACTTAATGGGGAAACGGTTTCTGCCATTTCAAAAAGATCAGGGGTAGATGTTTCCAAATTCATTCGTTATAACGACATCCCCATTGATTCGAGAATAAAACCCGGTGCGTATTATTTTGTTAAGCACAAAAGAAAGAAGGGCTCGTTTAGTATTTACCAAGCTAAACCTGGTGACAATTTATGGTTGATCAGCCAGGAGCAGGGAATTCAGTTAAGGCAACTCAAGAAGTTCAATCCCGATCTTGGGGAACAAGTTCTTGCAGCAGGTACAATGGTAAAATTGAATAGCAGCAAGTCTTTTATTCCTGTTCCAATAGATACTGACACTGAAATTGCTGAATTAGGTGAGGAACCTTTTGCCTGGTCGATTCAACCGGTTCAAAAAAAAGAAACGAAACTTTCGCGGCCTGCTGAAAATACACTTATCGTTGAGAAACAAAAGCGAATCGTATTACCAGATTCACTTGAGGTAGTGTCGCCAAGTCAACTGTCAGAAGAACCACAAAAAAACGAGACTATTATCTACGAAGTGAAAAATTCAGATACACTCTACGGCATTGCCCGGCAGTTTGGTGCAACAATCAAAGACATCATGGAGTGGAATAACAAGTCATCACTGACTATCAACCCTGGAGAGAAGTTGAAAATCTTTAAAAGGTAACCTTCCATTTTTTACATTTTCTGCAAAATCCTTACTTTGAGCCTTTTAAATTTCGAGTGAATGAAGGTGGATTCATAAAAAAGGATAATTTTGCCAAGCACCTAACCTATTTTACCAATCTCAAGAGATGATGTTGATGGATACAGAACTTAAAACATTGGACCTGGTTATGTTGGTGGACGATAACGACACCGACAATTTTATCAGCAAACGAATCATTGAGATCACCAAGTTCTCAAATCGAGTAGAAGTCAAAAGCTCCGGCAAGGGAGCCCTCGATTATTTGAAAGAACATGAAAACCACTCGCAGAATCTTCCCAGCATCATTTTTCTTGATATTAACATGCCCGTGGTGGATGGATTTGTATTTCTTTACGAGTTTGAAAAATTCAATGAACTCGTTCGCAATAAGTGCAAAGTGATTATTCTATCCAGTTCAGACAACAAACGCGACATTGATAAGATTGTGAACAACAACCATGTGATCAAGTTTATCACCAAGCCCCTTACTGAAGTAGCCCTCGAAGAAATTAAACTAAGCAATATCTGAGTTTTCGCCTGGGATTTATATTTTTGGTATAAACCTCAGCCTATGAAACTCCGTTAAATCTGTTATGTCATTGATCATGGCAGCGTTGCTCAATTTTTGCGCACTTGAAACATCAGCACAAATTGTCAAAATAGATTCTACAACCAAGTGGAAGAAAGCTTTTAAAGCCGGGTTCAACCTCAATCAAGCATCATTTACTTCTAATTGGAGAGCAGGTGGAGTAAACTCACTTGGCTTCACTTATTCCCTAGGTGTTTCATAAATAAGTTGATTTGTTGTCAACTTATTTTAGGACGGGAGATTCTTGAATTATAAAGCCAATTTATAAAAGGGAAAGCAATTCGTGGGACAACGAGTTTGATTTGCTCTATGGAATGGTAAATAATCAAGGGCTTGGCTATCGCAAAATACTTGATCGGATCTTTATCGACACAAAATACGGTCATTCGCTGAGCAAGAAGTGGAACCTTTCTGCTTCGGCCAACTTTCTCACACAAGTTCGCTCAGGGGTATAAATACTTGAAAGCGAAATCGGGCGCTGATTCTTTAATTGCACTTTTAGATTTTCTTGCTCCTGCTATCACCCTTTGCTCCACGTTTGACAATGGTGAATGATGTCACTCGTTTCGTCACAACGGATAACATCAAGCCCTATGGTGTTTTGGAATGATTCTCCTTTATGATCATAACCGGGACAACAGAGTGCAAGTAAGCCAGTCATTTTCACTTGGCGTTTTATATACATTTCAGAATTACACTGACAAGAAGTGATGAGGCTTTCCGAAAAAAAGAGAGCCGCAGATAGCGGCTCTCTTTTTTAAGCGTTATTTTTTTAACGATATAAAACTGAATGGAGAAAGATGAAATCATGAAGCGATACAAAAGAAAAAGGGAAGCGATCCTAGATTGCTTCCCTTCTGAAAGTATCAGCTCTGCTGATTACTTCTTCTTCTTAGCAGCTTTCTTAGCTTTCTTAGCTGCTTTCTTAGCGGGTTTTTTTGCCATAGCGTTTTAATATTTTGGTTAAAACTGTTCGAAAGGTATAATAAAAAATTAATCTGCAAAAATTTTCAGCTAAAAATTTTTAGTTCACGAAAAAATTTCAGGTGCGATAAAATTCTATCCACATTCAATTCATCACTCACATCACATCAAAAAATATTCACTTCAGGTGTGAGTGTGATCAAAAATTTTTCACGCACTGATGAAATAATTCTCTGTGCAAGTGAAAAAATTTCTTCACCAGTTGCATCTCCGTAGTTCACTAACACAAGAGCTTGCTTCTCATGCACGCCAACATGATTAAAAGTTTTTCCTTTCCATCCGCACTGCTCAATGAGCCATCCTGCAGGCACTTTAACTCCTTGATTTGCAGGATAATGAGGCACAATTGGAAAATCACTCTGAAGTTTTGAAAATTGGTCTTCACTCACCTCCGGATTTTTAAAAAAGCTTCCTGCGTTGCCAAGTAATTTGAAGTCGGGTAATTTTTCCGACCTGATTTTGATCACAGCATCACTCACATTTTTAATTGTTGGTTGAGTGATGTTCATCTTGATTAATGTATCGGATAATGCGCCATACGAAGTGTTGATGCGATGATTTTTTTTACTCAACGTTAAAGTAACACTTGAGATAAAATATTTTTCTTTCAGGTCACTTTTAAAAATGCTTTCGCGATATCCAAACGTACATTCTTCGTTTGTGAATGGTTTTACTCTGCCTGTCGAGAGTTCTACAGCTTCTACTTTTTCGATCACTTCGCGCACCTCTTTTCCGTATGCTCCGATGTTTTGCATGGGAGCTGCACCAACGGTGCCGGGTATTAACGAGAGGTTTTCAATTCCACCCCAGTTGTTTTGAACACAATGCATCACAAGCGAATGCCAATTTTCTCCCGATTGCACTTCAAGAAGAACGGCTTCATCAGTGTCATGAATAATTTTCTTCCCCAAAATAGAATTAAGGACCACGAGTCCATTAAAATCTTTGGTGAAGAGCACGTTGCTTCCACCACCAAGGATCAACCGTTGCTCGCTTTGGAATAAATCGCTCTGCACCAGCTCGATCAGCTCACCTGTTGATTTTACTTCGCAAAAGTATTTAGCTTTCACATCGATACCGAAAGTATTGTATGGCTTGAGGCTGACGTTTTTCAGGATGTTGGTCATCTGATTTTATGAATCAAAGGTTGAAAGAAGAAAATATTATTGTAAATCGAAAATTGTATCCCGAAATATCGGAACCTAAATTTACCCGATGAAGCTAATCGAGTGCCCACGCGATGCGATGCAAGGGTTGGACGAATTTATTCCAACAGAGAGGAAAGCAGAATACATTAATCAATTGTTGAAAGTGGGTTTTGACACCATTGATTTTGGAAGCTTCGTTTCTCCCAAAGCAATTCCTCAGCTCCGTGATACCGTTGACGTCTTGAAAAAGCTCGATCTGTCTGATACTAAATCAAAGCTTCTTGCAATTGTTGCAAACACGCGGGGCGCTGAAGAAGCAACCAGGTTTGATGCGATCACTTATCTTGGTTTCCCTCTTTCCATTTCTGAAACGTTTCAGCAACGCAATACAAACAAATCGATAGGTGAGGCGATGAGAACGGTGGGTGAAATCCAGAATCTTTGCAAAAAACACAATAAGGTCCTGGTAACGTACATCAGCATGGGCTTCGGCAATCCTTATG
>Ga0209131_1003447_pt1 | contig 10505 bp, 13 predicted proteins | sample GraSoi_2013_40cm_FD_185826 | JGI IMG/M metagenome (GOLD analysis project Ga0209131, IMG submission 185826) | Grasslands soil microbial communities from the Angelo Coastal Reserve, California, USA - Sample 9_17_2013_40cm (SPAdes) (version 2) | ecosystem: Environmental > Terrestrial > Soil >...
TCGCCTTGCAGAATGAGCTGCTGGCGTTTTTCAATTCCGCGTACGAGGTGATGACGCTGTCCGAGTTCACTTGGCTGGTCAGGTTTTCGCGCGGCGACAAGAGCCTGCGATCGCTGTTTCCAGGCGATCAACCCCTTGGCGGCGACGCGGATCTCGAGTGGACGGAATGATAAGGCTTACCGTGCGCATGAGTCTCACAGCCGCGTTGGCAATTCCATCCTTCCTTCTTTTCGCATGTTCAACGACGGTGGAGCGCAGCGTCGACCAGGTGCAAATGGTGACCGCGGGACAAAAGGAGAGGCAATGCAAGTCGCTCGGGACGTTCACGGTCGAGCAGCGCGGCGGACCCGACAAACCTGGCGCGGCGCTCACCAAGGCCCGTAGCGAGGTAGCGCGCCGCGGCGGAAACGGGATCTACGTCATTTCCAATAGCGTGGATTGGGAGACGGGCGTGGTCGTGAACGCGGAGGCGCTTCAATGCCAGTTTTGAGCGTGACATTACAGGAGGTGTCAGCCATGTTTACGCGAAGCAGACTTGCCTGTTCATTTTGCGGAAAGAGCGCCGCGGATGTCTCGAAGTTGGTGGCCGGCCCGAAGGTCTACATCTGCGACGCCTGTGTTGCAGCGGCCAGTCGCATCATGAGCGAGCCGGGCGAACGAAAGCCGCCCGAGTCCCCGCGCGCGCCAGGCTTCTGGCGCCGCATTTGGCAGCAGTTCATACATCGGCAGGCTCTTGCTTGAAAAGCATTTGCGTTTTTGCCGGATCGAATAGCGGCGCCAGGGGCGAATACGTCGCCGCCGCCAGGGAATTGGGACGTGTACTCGCTCAGCGACAGCTCGGCCTGGTGTATGGCGGCGCACGAGTGGGACTGATGGGCGCCCTTGCGGACGAGGCCTTGTCCGGAGGCGGGCGCGTGATCGGCGTCATGCCGGAGGCGTTGGTGGCGAAGGAGATCGCCCATCAAGGCCTTTCCGAGCTCAGGGTCGTCAAGTCCATGCATGAGCGCAAAGCGACGATGGCGGACCTTTCCGACGGGTTCGTGGCGCTTCCGGGCGGCTGGGGCACCCTGGAAGAGTTCTTCGAGGTCCTTACGTGGGGACAGCTCGGATTGCACCGCAAGCCGTGCGGGTTGCTCAACGTCCACGGCTATTTCGATCGGCTGCTGTCGTTCGCGGAGCACTGCGTCGAAGAAGGCTTCGTGAAGCGCGAGCATCGCTCGATGATCTCGGTGTCCGGCTCTCCGAATGAATTGCTCGATGTGCTTGCGGCCTACAGGGCGCCGGATGTGAAGAAATGGATCGAGCGCGCAGAAACGTGAGAGGCGTAAAATCGGCCGACTCGCCCACCCTGGAGCGAGCAACGGGAGGATTTCCATGAAGAGAATGACCGTAGCATTGGCAGGACTGTTCGTGGCAGCGGCCGTCGCGCAGCCGGCGATGGCGCAGGACAAGAAGGCGGCCGAGAAAGCGCCGATTCGAGCGTCCAAGACCCTCGTCGACAACGATCGCGTGCGCGTAACCGAAAGCGTCTTCAAGCCCGGCGAGTCGAATCCGTCGATCAAACGCGGCTATCGCGTGACCCGGGTGTTGAAGGGCAACACGACCATCGAGCGTGTCACCGACGGCAAGAAAGAGGTCGTCGAGTACAAGGAAGGCGCCGTTATCGTTGCGCCGGCGGGCGTGAGCTCTATCAAGAATATTGGCAAGGGGGAAGTCACCATCTACACCGTGGTGCTGAAGCCGGAATAACCGGCGTTCCGGGCGGGCGCGTGCAGCTTTACTCCGACGGTTACGCGTGACGACGTGGAAGTAACGCTGCACTCCGCCATCACGTGTCCCGAGTGCGGGACCACCACGGTCGAGGAAATGCCCACCGACGCGTGCATCTATTTCTACGAGTGCAAAGGGTGTCGCAAGTTGCTCAAGCCGGCGGCGGGCGATTGCTGTGTGTTCTGTTCCTTCGGAAGCGTCAAGTGTCCGCCGGTGCAGCTCGAGAAGGGGTGTTGTGCCTAGAGCGACAGTTGATGGAATTCCCGACCGCCCCAAGACTCGCGCGCTGACTCAGGAGCGGCACCGATGAAACTACTGCAGAGCCTTCTCGCGCTGGCTGTTCTCCTCGGAAGCAGCCCGATGGCCGAGGCGCAGTCGTACCCATCGCGCGCGATCACGATCGTCGTGCCGTTCGCCCCGGGCGGGCCGACGGACACGATCGCCCGCCTCCTCGCCCAGCACATGCGCGGATCGCTGGGCCAGACCGTGATCGTGGAAAACACGGCCGGCGCCAACGGCAACATCGGGGTGGGCAAGGTTGCGCGCGCCGCGCCCGACGGTTACACGCTCATCATCGGCCACTGGAGTACGCACGTCGTGAATGGAGCGGTCTATGCGCTCACGCACGATGTGCTGAAGGATTTCGAGCCGATCTCGCTCCTCACGACCAACTCGTATCTGATCGTCGCGAAGAACGCCGTTCCCGCGAACGACCTGAAAGGTTTCATCGCGTGGCTCAAGGCAAATCCGGACGTGGCGTCGGAAGGCACGGCGGGGCCAGGCAGTCCCCAGCATGTCAGCGGCGTGTTTTTCCAGAACGCCACCGGTACGCGCTTTCAGTTCATCCCCTACCGCGGCGCCGCGCCGGCAATGCAGGATTTGCTGGCCGGCCAGATCGACATGATCATCGACGATCCCACGAATTCCCTGCCGCACGTGCGCGCCGGCAGGATCAAGGCCTTCGCCGTCACGGCTCCGAGCCGTCTGGCGGCAGCGCCCGAGATCCCGACGGTGGACGAAGCGGGATTGCCCGGATTCTACTTTTCGCGATGGCACGCGATCTGGGCCCCGAAGGGCACGCCGAAGGACGTCATCGCCAGGCTCAACGGCGCCGTGACTGGCGCGCTGGCCGATCCGGCCGTGCGGTCGCGCCTCGCCGATCTCGGGCAGGATACTTTCGCGCGCCAGCAGCAGACCCCTGAAGCGCTGGGCGCTTACCACAAGGCCGAGATCGAGAAGTGGTGGCCGATGATCAAGGCGGCGGGAATCAAGTCGGACTAGCGATGGACCCGCTGAGCCGGAGTACCTGCGAAGTCTGACCACGCGTGCGCGGCCGCAGCGCTGATGGGAGACAAGAAGCATGGTGACATTGGCATTCGCGCAGACGATGGCTCGATACAACGCCTGGATGAACGGGCGGCTCTACGAGCTCTGCGCGCAGCTTCCCGACAGCGAGCGAAAAAAGGATGCCGGCGCCTTCTTCAAGTCCATACACGGCACGCTCAATCACCTGCTGCTCGGCGACCGCATCTGGCTGGGGAGATTCATCGGCCGTCCGTTTGCCGCTACCTCGCTCGCGCAGGAGCTATACGCGGACTTTTCGGAGCTTCGAGCGCAGCGGGCGGCGACCGATGCCGCCATTTCCACGTGGGTGTCCACGTTGAAGGAAGAGGACCTGAGCGGGACCCTGACTTTCATGAGCATCGTCAACCCGACGCAACGGCAATACCCGTTGGCGTTCGCCGTTGCCCACTTCTTCAATCACCAGACCCATCACCGCGGCCAGCTTACGACGTTGTTGTCTCAGCGCGGCATCGATCCGGGAATCACGGACCTGCTGTGGTTGCCTGATTCCTGGAAGGCAAAGTCGTGAGCAACGCACCAGCAGGCTGGCACACTAACGAATCCCTCAAGGAGGCCACATGAAGCGACGTCTGTTCGCCATCGTACTGGTCGCGGGTGCTGCGTACGCGGCCGAGCCGGATCCCGAAGTGCTGAGCTACAGACTGCCCGGCGATCTCCGCTGGGTCGAAAGCCCCGCCTATCCGGGCCTCAAGAACGCCGTCGTCTATGGCGATCCCACCAAGCCCGGGGCGTACGCGGTGCGCAACAAGTTCTCGCCGAACACGTTCAGCCGGCCGCACTTTCATCCGCATGACCGTGTCATCGTGGTGCTGTCGGGCACGTGGTGGGTGGGAACCGGCGAGAAGTTCGATCCGGAGAGCACCAAGCCGATGCCCGCGGGAACCGTCGTCGTGCACTACGGGGGCAAGGTCCATTACGACGGCGCCAAGAACGAAGAGTGCGAGCTCATCATCTACGGCGTAGGGCCGGGGACTTCGACGCGCGTCGGGGATTCGAAATGAACGCGCGCGCCCTCGTCGCCGGACTGCTCCTCGCCGCCTGTGCGGGAATGCACACCGCGCCGCCCGAAGTGCGGCAGACGCTGGCACCGACAGGGAAGCTTCGCGTCGGCGTTTATATCGATAGTCCTCTCTCATACATGCGCGACGCCGCGACGGGCGAGGCGAAGGGCGTTGCGCTCGAAACGGGCCGGGAGCTCGCGCGGCGCCTCGGCGTTGCCTACGAAGTGAAGGAGTATCCGCGAGCCGCGGAAGTCCTGGTGGCGGTGAAGGCAGGCGAGGTCGATTACACGATCACCAATGCGACGGCTGTGCGCGCGAAGGACATGGATTTCACCGCGCCGCTTCTCTTGCTCGAGCTGGGCTACCTTGTGCCCGCGGGTTCGTCCGCGTCGACGCCGGCCGAACTTGATCGTCCTGGCGGCCGAATCGGCGTCACGCAGGGAAGCACGTCGCAAAGCACGCTGCCGCGCCTGCTCAAGAGTGCCACGATCGTTCCGGCAGCGTCGGTCAAGGGCGCGATCGAAATGCTGCGGCAGCGCAGCGTCGATGCCTTCGCCACCAACAAGCCGAATCTTTTCCAGATGTCGGATTCGCTGCCGGGCTCGCGCGTGCTGGACGGCCAATGGGGCGTGGAGCACATCGCGATCGCGATTCCGAAGGGCAGGGACCAGGCCATGCCCTGGTTGCAAAAGTTTGCCGCCGACATCAAGTCGGAACAGCTCGTCGCGCGCGCGGTCGAAAGGGCGGGTCTGCGAGGCGCCCTGTAGGCATGGGCACGGATAACGCCGAAAAGCCTGTTGGCTTGAGAGATCATCGCTTCGGAGGGATGCCGCTCTTCACCGCCGGCTCGCTTCGCGCGTTCGAGATGGGCATGGCGGACATCCCGGTGCTGCAGAGATTCTACGAGACCAATCCCGAATATCACCTGATCGTCGGCGGACAAGCGCCCGGGCCGAACGAGGCGCGCGACGAATTCGCGTCGCAATTGCCCGCCGGCTGGCCGTTTCGGAAGCGGTGGATGCTCGCCTTCGAGGATGACAGCCATTCGATGGTTGGAATGGCGGACGTGACCTCCGACCTTTTCGCCGACGGTATCTGGCACGTCGGGCTTTTCGTCGTCGCAACTTCCTTGCACGGCCGCGGCACCGCCCACGCGCTCTATGGCCGCCTCGAATCCTGGATGCGCGACAATGGCGCGCGCTGGCTGCGCCTTGGCGTGGTCGAGGGAAACGCCCGCGCGGAGCGCTTTTGGGAGAAATCGGGCTATGTCGATCTGCGCAAACGTCATGGGGTCGAAATCGGCAAGCGGGTCTGCACGCTGCGCGTCATGGCCAAGCCGCTGGCCGGTGGCGAGTTGTCGGACTACTTCGCGGTGGTAGCGCGCGACCGTCCCGAATCAGCGTGAACGTCATAGCCGACTCGTTGCGCGCGCACGCGCTGATGTTCGAGCGGCCCGTGGCGCCGAAATACGGGGACGCCGCGGGAGGACGCATCCTGGTGGCGTTCATCGTGGTCGCCATCGGCGTGTTCTTCGCCCTTCGCTACTTGATGGGCCTTGCGGGCGCGCGCGCATCGCCCCTCGCGAGCCTGATGTTTGTCGCCCTCTTGCTCGCCGCGTTCGTGGCGGCACAGCGCTTCTTCGTGCGCGTGCCGATGGCGGAAGTCGGGCTGCGCCGATTCTCGAATTGGACACGGCGCGAGCGACTGTATTTCTTCCAGGTGATTCCGCTCGCGGCGGTGGTCTTCGCGTTTGTGTTCCGCGACCATTTGCGCGCGCTGCTGGAGCTGCACGGCATTGCGGGATTCGTGTTGTTCTCCGTTGTGACCGGGCTCGTCTGGGGGATGGTGCAGGAGTTCTTCTACCGCGGCTGGCTGCAGACCGAGCTCACGCGGCGCTTCGGCGCCCTCGCGGGAATTCTCGTCGCCAACACGGTGTTTACCTTCGGGCCCTTGCACCTCAACTATCTGCCCGGACTCGCCGGCATCCAGTGGGGTGGCCTCGCCGCGGTTTTCGGCATCGGGTTATTCTTCGGCCTCGTGTATCAACGCTCGGGAAACCTCTGGATTCCGGCGGTGATGCACGGCCTCTGGCCCCCGAACATGAGTTGATGCCGCCAACCGAAAGGAGCATTCGATGAATTCGAAATTCACCGCTCGAGTCCTCGCCGTCTGCGCTGTCGTGAGCGCCAGCGTGGCCGCCCAACCCGTCGTGAACGAACCGACAGTGTCGGCGGATGCGGCCTTGGAAATCGTCGCCGGTGCGCTCGCGGCCTGTCGCAAGGAAGGCCAGAAGGTGAGCGTCACGCTCGTCGATCAATCCGGCCGCGTGAAGGCCACGGTGCGTGACGACGGCGCCTCCCCGCACAGCTCCGAGCACAGCATGCGCAAGGCATATACCGCGCTCACCTATCGCATGCCGTCGGCGGACTACGGCAAGCGCGCCGCCGAGGCCAAGGGGGTGGCGATCGGCCCGCAACTGCTACCGAACATCACCACAGCAGCGGGCGGCATGCCGATCCGCGTCGCAGGCAAGGTGGTCGGTGCGGTGGGCGTTTCCGGAACTCCGAGCTCCGCGGGCGGTGGAGAGGGTGACGCGAAGTGCGCAGCCGCCGGCATCGAGAAGGTCATCAAGGAGTAGACCGTGATCTCGAAGATCATCAGGATTCTGGGGCTGGCGTTCATCTTCGCCGCTCTCCCGGCAACCGCCGCCGACTACCCGTCTCCCAAGGAGGGAAGCTGGGTCGCGCGGGACTTTCGCTTTCACACGGGCGAGGTGATGCCTGAATTGCGCCTCGGTTACACGACGGTCGGCGCGCCCACGGGCGAGCCAGTGCTGATCCTGCACGGCACGACGGGATCGGGCACCGGCATGCTCAACGCGGCTTTCGCGGGGGAGCTTTTCGGGCCGGGACAGCCACTCGATGCGAGCCGCTACTACATCATCCTTCCCGACGTCATCGGCCACGGCAAATCGAGCAAACCGTCGGATGGGTTGCGCACGAAGTTTCCGAAGTACAACTATGACGACATGGTGGATGCGCAGTACCGATTGCTGAGGGAGCACCTGGGCGTGCGCCACTTGCGGCTCGTGCTCGGCAATTCCATGGGCGGCATGCAGGCGTGGATATGGGCGCAGAAATACCCCGATTTCATGGACGTTGCGGTGCCGATGGCGTCGCTGCCCACCGAGATGGCCAGCCGCAATTGGGTGATGCGCCGGCTGATCATCGATTCCATCCGCAACGACCCCGAGTGGATGAACGGCGACTACACCCAGCAGCCGCGCTCCGCCCAGATGGCCTCGATCTTCTACGGCTTCGCCACCAACGGCGGGACCCTGGCGCTATTCAAGGCCGCGCCGACGCGCGAGAAGGCCGACCAATTGCTCGACCAGCGTCTCAACGCACCGTTTCGCGCCGATGCCAACGACGTCCTTTACGCGTGGGATTCGTCGCGCGACTACAACCCCTCGCCGGGCCTCGAGCGCATCCAGGCGGTGGTGCTGGCGATCAACTCCGCCGACGACGAGCGCAACCCGCCGGAGACGGGCGTGCTCGACCGCGAGATCAAGCGCGTGAAGAACGGTCGCGTGTTCCTGATTCCCGCGAGCGAGCAAACCGCCGGCCACGGGACAACCGGCCAGGCGAAATTCTGGAAGGAGGCGCTCCAGGAATGTTTGCAGACCGCGCCGCGCCTCACAAAGTAACAACGACCCCTAGCGGTTCGACAGGGAATCGGCGATTTCCGGCGCCTTCAGCGGCGTCGAGGTCAGGATCGGCGAAAACGCATCGTTGGCGTAGAGGAGAAAGCGTTCCTTGTTCTCTCCGTTGCGCGAGCCTTGCCAGAGAAGCGTCCATTCGCCTTGCGGCAACGCAGGCCGTTTTCCGTCGCGCAACGTCTGCATGAGAACCAGGGGACAGGTCTGGCGCGTCGTCTCGGCGCGATAGCTCGTCCTGTGGGCCATGTAGTCGAGCATTGCCCGCTGGCCCTCGCCGAGATGAATGCTCGCGATGCATCCCGGCCTTTGCAGATGCGCGGCCAATGACTCGAACGGCTCGCGGAAGCTCTTGGCGTTGTCCAACCACGGCAGGAGAAGCGTCATGACCACTCCCCACCCCAAGGCGAGGTTGGCCGCCCACAAGGAAAGCCACGGTTGCGGTCCCGGGCGCTGAATCCAGGTCGCCACCCACAGCGCGCAGATGGCGAGGGCGCAGCACACGAAGAGCGGATGAAAGCGGAAGTCGAAGTCGGTGGGGAGATGCCGCGAGATCACGGGAACCTCGGGCGCGTGGCCGTGGATCACGCCGAAAACCCAGATTCCCCATGCAACGGCGGCAACGCACACGGCGAGCAGCGCAGTGGCGACGGAAGCCGCGAACCCGAGGCGGGCCGGGAATTTGTCCACGCCGGCGCTGGCAAGAACGCATAAGGGCACGAGGATGGGAAGCGCGTAGAGCTCGCGCACGCTCGCCGCGGTGCCCAGCACCACGAGGATTCCCGCGCACATCGCGCTCGAAAGCTGCAAACCCCGCGGGATCCGCAGCCCTTGTTCCCGAAGGCCGCGCACCAGAACGTAGAGGGCCAGGATCCCTGCCGGCAGCGAGAACCACGAAAGCGTGCGCGTGAAGTAGAACGGCTCGTTGTACCCGCCAAGTTCCGCGAAACCGAAATAGCGTCCGAAATTGTTGATCCAGAACCATTCGCGGAAGAGCATCGGATCGCGTTGATAAAGGGCGATCGGCCATGCCAGCAACCAGGGCAAGGCGAAGAGCAATGCCCACGCAAGCGTGGCCACGTAGCGGCGCGTGCGCCACTCGCGAAACACCGCCGGCAGCAGGATCGCCGCGATGCCGACCATCGACGGCTCGACCAGGCCCTTCGCCATGAAGCCGATTCCCACGCCCGTGCCGAGCAGGGCGCCGGCGCGCAGCGGCCGCTCGAGCGCCCAGCACAATCCGTAGAACGCTACGGCGAATCCCGTCGTGAGCAGGATGTCGGGGATCAACGTATGCGCGAACATCGCAAAGCCGATGGTGCCCAGGAGCAGGAGCGCGGCGCGGACGCCGTGGCCCCGGCCGAAGAGGCGATTGGCGGCGAGCGCGGTGAAAGCGAGCGTTGCGAGGATGAAGAAAGTGGTCGCGAGCCGCGCGCCGTCGTGAAGCGGCAGAAGCGGCGAGAAGAGGCGCGCGCTCGCGGCGGCGGCCAGGTAGTAAAGCGGCGGCTTTTCCATGAAAGGCTCGCCGCCGAGCGTCGGCACGACCCACTCGCCGCTCTGGAGGATGTGGTAAACCAACCCGAAGCTGTAGGCCTCGTCGGGTTTCCAGGGATCGTGCCCGATCGTGCCCGCGAGGAGGAACGCCCCGAGCAGCGCGACGAGGCAAAGGCCCCCTTTCGTCACTTGAGCAGCGTCTGCCTGGTGAACTCCACCGTCGCGTAGAACTGGTAGTCGACGTTCGGCTTCTTCGCGAAGCCGTGGCCCTCGTCCTTGGCCATGAGGAACCACACCGGCGTGCCGCGTTTCTTCAGGTTCGCGACGATCTGCTCGGCCTCCGTGTAGGGCACGCGCGGATCGTTCAAGCCCTGCACCACGAAGAGCGGCTTGGTGATCTTCTCGGCGTTGTTGAGCGGCGAGATCGATTCCAGGAAAATGCGCATCGCCGGATCGCGCTCATCTCCGTACTCCACGCGGCGCAGGTCGCGGCGGTAGCTTTCGGTGCGCTCGAGGAAGGTGACGAAGTTGGAGATCCCGACCACGCTGAGCGCCCCGGCGATGCGATCGGCAAAGTGGAATGCGCAGGCGAGCGTCATGTAGCCGCCGTAGCTGCCGCCGGTGATGCTTACGCGCGAAGCGTCGAGGTCCGGCTGGTCCTTGATCCAATCGAGCAGCGCTCCGATGTCCTTTACCGAATCCTCGCGCTTCATGCCGTTGTCGAGCTTGAGGAAGCTCTTGCCGAAGCCCGCCGAGCCGCGCACGTTGGGAAAGATCACCGCGACACCGAGCTCGTTGATGAAGTAATTGTTGCGGCCGATGAAGCCCGGGCGGAACTGCGCCTCGGGGCCGCCGTGGATGTTGATGATGACCGGGCGCTTGCCGGCGAACTTCGCCGGCGGCTGGTAGTGGAAGCCGGAAATCTCGCGGCCGTCGAAGCCTTTCCACTTGATGAGCCGCGGCTCGGGAAACTCGTTGGTGTTGAGCTCGGGGTTGTTGCCGTTGGTCCAGCGCGTGACCTGGTTCGTCTTCACGTCATAGGAGAAGACGTCGCCGGCGGAGCGCGCGGAGGTCATGTGGAAGGCGACCTCGGTGGATTTGTTCCGCCATTCGAGCCCGCCGATGACGCCCGGCACGAGCGGCGGACGCGGCTGCTCCTT
>Ga0209131_1003452_pt1 | contig 10500 bp, 7 predicted proteins | sample GraSoi_2013_40cm_FD_185826 | JGI IMG/M metagenome (GOLD analysis project Ga0209131, IMG submission 185826) | Grasslands soil microbial communities from the Angelo Coastal Reserve, California, USA - Sample 9_17_2013_40cm (SPAdes) (version 2) | ecosystem: Environmental > Terrestrial > Soil >...
CCGCGTCATTCGCGACGTAGAACGCGTAGTCCCAGTGCACATTGTTCGGGAATGTGCGCGTGGTCCAGTTCACGTCGACAACGCCGAATTCCGGCGCCCAGCAGCCGATCGGATCGTTCGTGCAGTTGAGGTCGGTTCCCGCGCCGGTCGTCTCCGCCTGGTCGGGGATGAACAGCACGTTGCGCGCGAACGCCTTGTTGGCATCGTCATACACGCAGTGCGAGGCCGTGAGGATGATCGAGCGGCCGGAGGTGCCGTCGTTCACGACGGTGCCCGAGCAAACGAAGCCGGTCCATTGCGTGCGCTGCGCGTTGGACGGCATCTCGAAGTAGATGCGTCCCGCCGCGTCCTGCACCACGCCCTGCCCGGTCCATGGCGCGTTGGGAACCGTGCCGCCGCCACCGCCGCCTCCCGTATTCACGGTGAACGACACCGTGGGCGACGTCGTCGAGCGGCTCGGCTTGGCGTTGTCCTTGGCGACCACGTACCAGCTCCAGGCACCGTTGGTGAAGCCCGAAAGGTTCACGCCCCATTGGTCGCCCACGCCCCGGGTCGCCGGGAACGACTGCGCATGCGGCACTCCGCCTCCGCGAATGAAGAAGGTGACGCTTTTCACGCCGCTCGCGTCCGTGACGTTCGCCGTGAACGTGGCGGCCGCGCCGATAGTGGCGCCCGCGGCGGGGCTCATGCCGCTCACCGTGGGTCCCGTAACGTCTCCACTGCCCGCTTGCGCGACGATGTCGTGTCCGTAAGGCGAGAGATTGCCGTTGCGGCCGCGGAGGTATCCGAGACCGCGCTCATCGATCGCGAGGTCACGCGGGATCGCCGCGGCCCTGCGGTCGGGTGTCCAGTGCTCGATGACTTTCGCCGCGCGAACTTCCAGCGCGCGCGGGGATTGCGCCGCGGACTCGCCGGCGGCGCCCAGCAGGAAAGGCAGGAACAGCCCCAGTGCAATGCGGCGAGACAGGCTCTTCATCGGTTTCTCCCTTCGGGATTGGAGACGGCGCCTGGGTTTGTCGGCTGTTCTTGGTTGTCGGCCAGTCGATGGTAGTCCAACGGGTGGCGAAATCAAAACGAAAAAGCCGGACCCAGGGCCCGGCTTTTTCGTGACGCTTCGCTTCCCGGCTACTTGAGCTCGTTCCAGAAGTAGGTGTAGGTGAGCGCCCACAGGTACGCCTGCTGCGCCGGCGTCGAGCCCGCGCCGTGGCCGCCCTCGGTGTACTCGAAGTAGATCACGTCGTGGCCCTGCTCCTTCATGCGCGCAACCATCTTGCGCGCGTGGGCCGGATGCACGCGGTCGTCGCGTGTGGTGGTCCAGAAGAAGATGCGCGGGTACTTCGCATCCTTCTTCACGTTCTGGTAGGGGGAGTACTTCGAGATGAACGCCCAGTCCTCGGCCTTGTCCGGATCGCCGTACTCGCCCATCCACGACGCGCCCGCGAGCAGCTTGTTGTAGCGGCGCATGTCCAGCAGCGGCACCTGGCAGGCCACGGCTTTGAAGAGGTCGGGGCGCTGGATGAACGTCGCGCCGACGAGCAGCCCGCCGTTGCTTCCACCCATGATGCCCAGGTGCGTGGGCGACGTGATGCCCCGCTTCGAAAGGTCCTCGGCGACCGCGATGAAATCCTCGAAGGATTTGGGATGGTTCTCGCGTAGCGCCTTCGTATGCCACTCCGGCCCGAACTCGCCGCCGCCGCGCAGGTTCGCCATGACCCAGACGCCGCCGCGTTCGAGCCACCCCGCGCCGATCGTGCCGCTGTAGTTCGGGAGCATCGATACTTCGAAGCCGCCATATCCGTAGAGGATCGTGGGATTGTTGCCGTCGAGCTTCGTGCCGTCGCGCATCACGACGAAGTAGGGAATCTTCGTGCCGTCCTTCGACGCGACCTCGTACTGCAGCGTCTTCAGGCCGTTCGCGTCGAAGAACGCCGGCAGCGACTTCATCTTCTCGCGATCGGCGTTGCCCGGCGTGGCGAGGTAGAGCGTGGTCGGCTCGACGAAGCTCGTGACCGTCATCCAGTAGTCGTTGCTGTCGTCGCGGTCGAGCGCGGCCACGCCCACGATCGAGGACGGGGGCACCTTCACGCTCGTGGACACCCAGCGGTCGCCCTTGCGGCGCAGCTCGACGACCTTGCTCTTCACGTTGTCGAGGATGTCCAGGACGATCATGTCGCGGGTCACCGTGTAGGATCGCAGCGCTGCCCGCTCCGTGGGCTCGTAGAGCACCTCGGGGTAACGGCGCCCGGCGAGGAAGCTGTCCAGGTCGAAGGCGAGGAGCGAACCGGAAGCGTAGGTTCCCTTCGGCAGCTTCCACTCGGACTTGAGCTGCACCAGCAGCCGGCCGTTGGCCGCGCCCACGGCGGCATCCTTCGGCGTGTCGAGCTTCACCCATTTATCCTCGACGCGGATGAAGTCCTCGCTCTCCCAGAACGTGATGTTGCGGCTGATCATCTCGTAGCGGCGGCTCTTCTCGTCGATCACGTTCGCGCCGACGCCGACGTCGGATTCCTTGCCCTCGAAGGCGAGCTTCGCGCTCTCGACGGGCGTGCCGCGCTTCCATTCCTTCACCTGCCGCGGATAGCCCGAAGTCGTGAGCGTTCCCGGGCCGAAGTCGCGGTCGATGTAGAGCGTGTCGCGGTCGCGCCAGTCCGCGGCGCCCTTCGACTCCTTCAACACGAAGCCGTCCTTCACGAATTCCTTCTTCACCGTGTCGAATTCGCGGATCTCGGCGGCATCGGCGCCGCCTCGCGAAAGCGTCAGGAGGCAGCGCGTGTAATCCGGGTAGAGGCAGTTCGCGCCCTTGAACACCCACTTCTCGTTCTCGTCGGCGGACAGCTTGCCCACGTCGAGCACCGTCTCCCACGCGGGATCTTTCTTGCGGTACTCCTCCATCGTGGTGCGGCGCCACACCCCGCGCGGGTTCTCCGCGTCCTGCCAGAAATTGTAGAGCCACTTGCCGCGCTTGGCCGCAGAGGGGATGCGCTCGCGCGAGTTGTAGATCGCGACCAGCTTCTCGTGCAGGCCCTTGAACTCGGGCCGCGCCTCGAGCTCCTTCACGCTCTGCGCGTTCTGTTCCTTCACCCACGCCATGGGCTTCTCGCCGGTGACGTCCTCGAGCCAGAGGTAGGGATCTTCGGGTTGCTGGGCGATGGCGGTGGCGGACATGAGCAATAGCGCTGCGGAAATGACGGACTTCATGGCTTCATGGTTTCCTTGAGGGGCGGCTTGTCGAGCTCGAAAGTCTTGTGCAGCACGCGCACGGCGAGCTCCATGTACTTCTCATCCACGACCACCGAGGTCTTGATCTCGGAAGTCGAGATCATCTGGATGTTGATGCCTTCCTTCGCGAGCGCTTCGAACATCCGCGCGGCGATGCCCGCGTGGGTGCGCATGCCGATGCCCACCAGCGAGACCTTGGCGATGTGGTCGTCGCCCTGCACGCCGCGCGCCTTGATGTCCGGCTTCACCTTCGACTCGAGGATCTTCATCGCGCGCTGGTACTCGCTGCGGTGGACCGTGAACGAGAAGTCGGTCATGCCGTCGGTGGACGCGTTCTGGATGATCATGTCCACGTCGATGTTGGCTTGGGCGATGGGACCCAGGATCGCGAACGCGATGCCCGGGCGGTCGGGCACGCCCAGCACGGTGATCTTCGCCTCGTCGCGGTTGTGCGCGACGTTGGAAATGATGGCCTGTTCCATGTCTTCTTCCTCGAACGTGATGAGCGTGCCCATGTCGGTGGACGTGACGTCCGTGAACGACGAGAGCACGCGCAGCTTCACCTGGTACTTTCCCGCGAACTCGACGGAGCGGATCTGCAGCACCTTGGAGCCGAGGCTCGCGGCCTCCAGCATCTCCTCGAAGGTGATGGTGTCGAGGCGCCGCGCCTCCGGGACGATGCGCGGGTCCGCGGTGTAGACCCCGTCCACGTCGGTGTAGATCTGGCACTCGTCGGCCTTCAGCGCCGCGGCGAGCGCGACACCGGTCGTGTCGGAGCCGCCGCGCCCGAGCGTCGTGATGTTGTTGTCGTCGTCGATGCCCTGGAAGCCCGCGACGATCACCACGTGGCCGTCGTCCAGGTCCTCGCGCATCTTGCGCTCCTCGATTGCCAGGATCCGCGCCTTGCTGAACGCGTTGTCCGTGAGGATCGGCACCTGCCAGCCCGTGTAGCTCTTCGCCTTCACGCCCAGCTTGTGCAGCGCGATCGACAGCAGGCCGATGGAGACCTGCTCGCCCGTGGACGCGATCACGTCCAGCTCCCGCGCGGAAGCGTCGGGATTGAGCTCCCTGGCGAGCCCGAGCAGGCGGTTGGTCTCGCCCGCCATCGCGGAGGGCACGACCACGAGCTTGTGGCCCTCGTCCACGAAGCGCGCCACGCGCCTCGCGACCTCGCGAATGCGCTCCGGGCTGCCCATGGAGGTGCCGCCATACTTCTGGACGATCAGTGACACGGGGATGAATCGGGAAAAGCCGCTATTCTAGCGTGGCGCACTCCCAAGGAATGCATGAAGAACTTCCTGCGCTCCCGTAACGTCCGGCTGCTGGCGCTCGCCTGCGGCCTGCTCGCGACCCTGTTCGCCTGGTACCAGGCCGGACGGGTGGTCGATCGCGAGGAATCGGCGCAATTCACCGCGCGCGGCAACGTCGCCACCGCGGTGCTGGAGCGGCGCATCCAGCGCTACCTCGACATCCTCTACGGCCTGCAGGCATTCGCATACCACACCGAGGAGGTCACCCGGCAGGACTTCCGCCAGTACGGGCGGGCGTTGCAGCTGGGCAAGCGCTTCCCGGGTGTCCAGGCGGTGGAATTCATTCGTCGCGTGCCACTCGCAGACCGGGACCATTTCCTCCTCAGCCTGCGCTCCAACCCCTCCATGGGCCCGGTTGGAACCCGCTTCGCAATCCAGCCGCCGGGTGACCGCGAGGAATATTGGGCCATCGACTACGTGGAGCCGCTCGCAACCAACGAATCGGTGGTCGGCCTTGACGTGCTCTCGCGGCCGGCGTCGCGCGCGGCGGCGGAGCGCGCGCGCGATTTCGGCGAGCCCAGCGCCACCGGCCGCTACCGGCTCGCGCAGGAGTCGGGCGCGAGCTACGGCCTGGTGATCTACCTGCCGGTGTTCGGGCACACGGCCACCCATGCGGGCCTCCTCGGGCTCGTGAACGTGGTCCTTCGTGTGGACGACATGCTCGCCGACACGCTCAGCGACTCGTTGCTCGGCAACGTGCGTGTGCGCATTCACGACCTCGGCGTTGTCGGCGCGGTAGCCGCGGAGCCCACTTCCGCGACGCTGTTCTATGCATCGGCAAACGAGACCGCGGACACGCCGGCGACCTGGTGGCAACAGAAGCGCGCGACCGAGAAGACAGTGACCGTCGCCGGCCGCCAATGGCTCGTGCAGTACGACCAGGAGCCCGTGCTGGTGCCCTGGCTGCAACCCCCCGCCCTCGTGGTGCTGGCCGCGGGCCTTGGCATGACGCTTCTTCTGTACGGGATATTCCAGGCGGTGGCACGCTCGCGCAGCGAGGCGATCGAGCTCGCGCGCCGCGCGACGGAGGGCTTGTCCAGGCAGCTCGCGTTCACGCAGAAACTCGAATCGAACACCCGCGACAGCAACGAGCGGCTGCGCGCGGTGATCGAGGCCGCTCCCGTGGCCATCATCGCGCGCGACCTGGATACCGTGATCCGCATGTGGAATCCGGCGGCCGAGCGGCTCTTCGGCTGGAAGGAGAGCGAGGTCCTCGAGACGAAAACCTCGGTCGTTCCACAGCACCTGCGGGATGAAACCCGGACGCTGCGCGAGAGCGCACAGAAGGGCGAGACCATCTGGGTCGAGGAAACCCAACGCCTGCGCCGCGATGGCTCGCTCGTGGACGCCTCCGTGAGCATGTCGCCCATCTACGACGACGGGCGCGTGGTCGGCACCATGGTCACCATCACCGACATCACGCGGCGCAAGCAGGCGGAGGCGGCGCTGCGCGAGAGCGAGTCCCATCTGCGCCTGGCGATGGAGGCCGCGCAGATGGGCATGTGGTACTGGGAGGCCGACACCGACCGGTTCACGCATTCGGAGGGGCTCAACGTCCTCTTCGGCAGTCCCACCGAGGCCGGCAACGTCGACTACAGGATTCTCCAGGAGCGCATGCACCCCGAGGACCGCGACCTCTTCGCGGCGACGCTGCGGCATGCGATCAAGCATGGCGGCGATTTCCAGGTCGACTACCGCGTGGTCTGGCCGGACGCCTCCGTGCACTGGATCGCCAACCGCGCCCACGTGCATCGCGGCGCCGACGGCCGCGCGCAGCGCGTGATCGGTGTCGCGATGAACATCACCGACCGCAAGATGGCCGAGCAGCGCGTGGCCCACATGGCGCACCACGACGCGCTCACCGGCCTGCCCAACCGTGTGCTGTTGCGCGACCGCATCCAGCAGGCCATTGCCCAGGCGCATCGCGCGGGTTCGCAGGTCGCCGTGCTCTTCCTCGACCTCGACCGCTTCAAGACGATCAACGATTCGCTCGGCCACCAATTGGGCGACCGTCTGCTGCAATCCGTGGCGAGCCGCATCCTCGTGTGCGTGCGCGAGGGCGACACGGTCTCGCGCCTGGGCGGCGACGAGTTCGTGATCGTCGTGCCGGGCGTCGCGACGTCCGGCGACGCATCGGCCGTCGCCTCGAAGATCCTCGAAGTCCTGGCGAGTGCCTTCCACCTTCACGGCAACGACCTGCACGTGTCCACCTCCATCGGCATCGCGCTCTACCCGTCCGACGGCGCCGATGCCGAGACGCTGATGCGCAACGCCGACACGGCGATGTACCACGCGAAGGACATGGGACGCGGCAACTACCAGTTCTTCACGCAGCACATGAACGTCGCCGCGCAGCAGCGTCTCGCCCTGGATAACTCGCTGCGCCGGGCGGTCGAGGCGCGCGAGTTCGAGCTGCAATACCAGCCGCTCTTCGACCTGCGCGACCGCTCGGTGACCGGCTTCGAGGCGTTGCTGCGCTGGCATCCGCCGGACGGCGCGGCCGTCGTTCCGCCCGGGGAGTTCATCGCCGCCGCGGAAGAGTCGGGACTCATCGTGCCGATCGGCGAATGGGTCCTGGGCGAGGCGATTCGCGAGGCCGCACGCTGGCAGGCGGGCGGCAAGTCCTATTCCCTGTCCGTGAACGTATCGGCCAAGCAGCTCGCCCGGCCCAGCTTCCTCACGCGGCTGCGCGAGCTGCTCAAGGAGACGGGCGTGAATCCCGCCCTGCTGGAGCTGGAAATCACCGAGAGCGTGATCATCGCCGGCGGCGGGGACGCGCAGGACGCGCTGCACCAGATCGCCAAGCTCGGCGTGGGCATCGCGATCGACGACTTCGGCACCGGCTACTCGGGCCTCGCCTACCTCAAGCGCTTCCCGATCGATACCGTGAAGATCGACCAGTCCTTCATTCGCGACCTCACGGTGGACCCGGAAGACGCGGCGATCGTGACGGCGATCGTCGCGATGGCGCGCAGCCTCGACGTGGACGTCGTCGCCGAGGGCGTGGAGACCGAGGAGCAGGTCGACGAGCTGAAGCGCCTGGGCTGCCGGCGCGCGCAGGGATACCTTCTCGCGCGGCCGATGTCGGCGGCCGCCGCGCGCCGCCTGGCGTCGTCGTCAAGCGACGAGCGAGCGACGGTCGGAAACCCCGCCGACTAGTTGTAGCCCGAAGCGATCGTCTTCAGGTCCTCGGCGAACACGCTCTTCGCCTGGGTCATGCGCAGCGTGGTGACGAACTTCGCCTTCACGGCATCGTTGCCCGGCCAGACGTTCTCGAGCCAGCTCATCGCCGCGCCGCCGTGGCCGGTATATGCGTAGCGGTTCATCTCCGCGGAGACCGCGGCCAGCACGCCGTTCTCGAAATAGTCCTCCCACTTGATCTTCTCGGCCGAGCGCGTCGCCTTGATGTTGGCGAGCCGCGTCTTGATCTCGCTCGTGCGCGCCTGGCGCCGCGCGCTCGTGTACTCCGCGCAGCGCTCCTTCAGCCACGGGTTGCTGTTGGCGAGGGGCTGCGCGCAGACGGGCGGCGGCATTCCCGGAAGGCGCGTCTGCATCATGTCCTGCGCGAACTGCATGCGCCCCTTGGCGCCCACTTCCAGGACGAGCAGCGGGAAATACGAGTTGGCGTACGGGGCGAACGCGTTCGCCGAAGAATCGTCGGCGGAGATCATGATCGGCGCCTTGCGCCCCGGAACGTCGATCAAATCGCTGGCACCCATGCTGCCCGCCGAATAGACCGCCAGGCGCTTCACCTTCGGCTTGAGCTCGTAGATGTGGTGCGTGACGCAGCAGTTCGCACCGCCCGTGTTGGTCGAAAAGTGCACGTCGGGCTGTCCGTTGCCGTCGAGGTCGCGGCCGATCGAGTTGATCGTCCACTTGGCGCCTGGGTCGGTTTCCTTCGGGTTGGACTGCCAGGCAGGCTTGCCCTTGGCGAAGATGATGGCGCGCTCGTCGCCGCCGCCCTTCGGACGCGCGACGACCGCGTCGAACTCGTTCAGGGACTTGGTGCTCGCGCTGTCGAGGCCTTCCTTTTCGAGCCACGCAGTCGTGCCCGCGTCCTGTGCGAACGCAACGGGGGCGAATGCGAGCGCCCCTATGATCAGCCAGCGCAACTTGCTGAGTTGCATGGTCAAACTCCTCCCACGTTTTGTGCGCGCTAACTTACCACGACGAGCCTTGCATCACACCCGCTTTCGGGTAGCATCGATGGACGGCGTGGTCGTGGGGAGCGATCCATGCATCAGTACCAGCGGTGGCGGACCCTGATTGGCCGAGCGCGGACGCGGCAGGATGTGGACCAGGTCGTGCGGGAGTACGTCGCTTGCCTGCTCCCGTCGGAATTGTTGAAGCTTCCCGAATCGAGCCAGGCGGCGGTGATCGAGGCGACCATCGATCTCGCCGGCGCAGCGCTCGCCCTTCGCCGCGACGAGCTCGGCTTCGAGGGCGACGATGAAACCGCCGCGCTCATGCACGAGATGACCCAGACGTTTTCCGCCGCGTCGGCGCGGATCGCGCATCTCCAGCAGAAAGAGCCGCACTAGCCCCCATGCGCGCCATTATGACGGCCCGGTAGCTCGTGGCGCGACACCGGTACCGGTACAATCCTCGAAACGCGTGGCCCATTCACGCGCGCCAAGGGAGGCGCAGGTCGTGGGTAGCTTCACCGTGTGGACGCTGATTCGGCCGCATCGCGAGGGCGGCTTTCTCGTGAGCGTGAGCGCTATCGCGCTGCGCAGCGACGTCCGAACGGAGCCGGGCGACTACGCGAGCGATCGTTGCGCGACCGTGGAGCTCGCGAGTACCGCGGGGGCGCGCCTCGCCGGGGCCATCATTGCCGCGATTGAAGGCCGCGGCGACGAGGTCGTGTCGCGCGACACCACCATCGACGTGTCCGACTTCCAGCCGCGCAAATAGGCACCGCGGGAAACCCACAAAGAAAAAAGGGGCGGTCCCCATCCGGTGTAATCTGCCGCCTCCAGAGGGCCATTTCCATGGGATTCCGCTTCCGCCGCTCGTTCGCCGACGCGTGCCTCGCGCTCCTCGCGGGAGCGGCGGCGTGGGCCAACCAAGCGGGACCGGCGGGCGATCCCCAGTACTTCGTCGAGGGCCTCGCGTGCCAGGGCGGGAAGTTCAGCCTGAAGCTTCCCGCGACCTTGCCCGCGCTCCTCGCGCTGGGCCCGCGTCCCCGGGTGGAGCGCCTCGAGACGCAACGCTGGGAGGGCTACACGACGACTCACGAGCGCGTCCTCTTCGACGGGCTCTACGTGGACCTCATCGCGTACTCGAACGATCCCGGCAGGTACTCGCTCGCGAAGGTCACGATCCGGAGCTCTGCGTGGGCGCGGCTCGCGCCCTTCGCGGTCGGCGAGCCGGTCGATGCGGCCCGCGCCAGGCTCGGGAGCGTCGCGAAGGACGATTGGCAACTACGCTCGATCTACGCCGGAGAGAACGAGAGCGTGCGTTTCGAGACCACCCGAGCCGGAAACGTCTCGGCGATCATCTACGAGTGCTACACGGGTTGATCAGCGCGTCGAGCGCCTCGACGAGCTTCGCGAAACCCACCGCGTCCGCCGAGGGCGTCACCCATCTGGGGAACTCGCAAACGTGGGTGCCGTTGTGGGTTGAGGATCAATCGGGGCTCCGGCTGAGAGTGCGCGAAGGCGGAGACTATCAAAGTGCGCCAGAATTCTGGCGGAGGGTGTGAGATTCGAACTCACGAGGGACTTTCATCCCTTCCGGTTTTCAAGACCGGTGCCTTCAGCCTCTCGGCCAACCCTCCCGCAAAAACGCGACGCTACGCTTTCCCTCAACCCACTTCCGCTTCCGGTTTTGGTGCGCACGTAACCTGAAGGATAGTGCGCCCCACGCTCGCCAAGAGCGGGCGAGCGGCAAGACCGGTGCCTTCAGCCTCTCGGCCAACCCTCCTGCAAAAATCGCGACGCTTCGCTTTCCCTCACCCACTTCTGCTTCC
>Ga0209131_1003454_pt1 | contig 10496 bp, 8 predicted proteins | sample GraSoi_2013_40cm_FD_185826 | JGI IMG/M metagenome (GOLD analysis project Ga0209131, IMG submission 185826) | Grasslands soil microbial communities from the Angelo Coastal Reserve, California, USA - Sample 9_17_2013_40cm (SPAdes) (version 2) | ecosystem: Environmental > Terrestrial > Soil >...
GCTTCGAATTCGACTTTGAAGCGCTCCTGGATAAACATGACGAGCTGCACAACACTGAAAGAATCGAGAATCTTCGCCTCCAGGAGGTCGGCCTCCGGATTGAGGTTTCCCTTGTAGCCACTCTCGCTGCGGACATAGTCGCTGAGCACTTCTATTTCATCGCGCATCTCCAACTCCCTTTGTACTTATTCCTGCATACGGCCGGTGTATCCAGCCGCCGCTCCCGCCGGCGGCCCCTGCAGACCTAGCAAGCGCCGTGCCAAAGGGCGCGCTCGAATCTCCCGCCTATCCGGTCGCCCAGTCGGTGCCGACAGCTCACGCGTCCAGCGCATCGGGCTGAAGGATCAGGCGAACGCGCCCGGCCTGAGTCATCGAAACATGGACGAAGGGTGACAGCGTCGCCACGACGACCTGGAGCCGCCACACCCTCAGAAACAGGGCGCGTCCGACTCTTTTCCAGCCGAAATGCTGGTGGGCCCGCCGTGAGGTGAGGTTGAAGCGCGTCAGCCGGCTGAACGTATAACGGATGCCCCTGCGATTCAGGAACTCGTTGGCTCCGTTCCAGAGACCGACGAACCCGAGGCCCATGCGATGCTCGGGAAATAGATAGAAGTCGAAATCGAATACCGACTCCCGCTCGGGACCCAGAATATAGGTGCACCTGACCTCGTCCTCGTTGTACGTCCTGGCGCAGAACCACATATAGCCGATCAACGCGTCCTTCCGGAACGCCCCTAGGCAGACGGCGTTCTGAGTAAAACGATCCTGCATCGCGTCCGGGCGCACCGGCATCAGTGCCAACTCCGGATCTCCCGCCTTGATCTCGCGGATCTCCAGTTGCTTGGCGAACGCGCCCGGCAGCAGCGGCTTGTCCGTGATCGGCTGCACCATGAGCTCATAGAAATAAAGGCGCAACCCGGGCGATAGAATCGAAAGTACCCGGTCGATCGCATAGAGCAATCCAGCCGCCGGGCCGAATTCCCGGAACGGTCCGCTGATTTTCTGCAACATGGGCTTGGAAAACGAAGATGCAATGTCGACCCATTATTGTATCTCGACCTCGACCTGCGCCGCTCGGAAACGCAGGGCGGTCTGTCGTTCTTCTCGCGATAGAATACGAGCTCGTACATTGCCGGGGTAGCTGTGGGCGCGAGAAGATGAGCGGCATTTGTGGTTGGATCGGCGACTCCCGCGCGCCTGGACAGCAGGCAATCGAGGGAATGGGCGCGGCGCTGAACCGCCTCGACGGCAGCACCGTGCGCTGTGCGTCTTCCGCCTTCGGTGCGGTCGCCACGGCGGGCGGCTACGCGGAGGTTTTCCAGGACGACGGGCAGCTCGTGGCCGTCTGGGGGCGGCCGCGCTTCAGCAAGTCGGAACTTGCCGGACTCGCGCGGCGGCATGGCATGGCGCACGCCCTTGCGCACGGCTATGCCGGCGAGGGCGCCAAGGTGCTGGACGCGCTCTCGGGCAACTTTGCGCTCGCGATCCTGGACGCCCGCCGCGGCGCCGAGGCGGTGCTCGCAATCGACCGCATGGGCACGCGCCCGCTGTGTTACTGCGTCGTCTCCGGCACCCTCGTGTTCGGATCCACGCTCGACGCGATCAGCGCCTTCCCGGGGAGCGCCGCCGAGATCAACCGGCAGGCGATCTACGATTACGTCTACTTCCACATGGTGCCCGGGCCCCACACCGTCCTTGCCGGCCGCCATCGCTTGCTGCCGGGATCCTTGCTGACCTGGCGTAACGGCAGATTGGAAACCCGCCCGTACTGGGAAATGCGCTACGTCGAAAACGAGAAGCGGCCGATCCCGGAGCTCAAGAAGGAATTCCTCGCCGTGATGCGCGAAGGCGTGCGCGAAGCCGCGCAAGACGGAACAGTCGGGGCATTCCTGAGCGGCGGCACGGACAGCTCCACGATTGCGGGCTTCCTGGGCGAGGTGACGGGGAAACCCGCGCGTACCTACTCGATCGGGTTCGAGGCGCAGGGTTACGACGAGATGCGCTACGCGCGAATCGCAGCCCGCCATTTCGGCACGCAGCATCACGAGTACTACGTCACGCCCGCGGACGTGGTCAGCGCGATCCCGAAGATCGCCGAAGTTCACGATCAGCCGTTCGGCAATTCCTCGGCCGTGCCCGCCTACTTCTGCGCGAAACTCGCCAGGGACGACGGGGTGGACTTGCTGCTCGGCGGCGACGGCGGCGACGAGCTTTTCGGCGGCAATGAACGCTATGCCAAGCAGTATCTTTACTCGCTCTACAGCGACCTGCCCCGTGCCTTGCGCAAGGGGCTGATAGAACCGGTCGCATTCCTGCCCCCCGAAATCGGCATTGTGGGAAAAGCGCAACGCTACATCAGGAACGCATCGCAGCCGATGCCCGCCCGGTATGACAACTACAATCTCCTCGAGCGTCTTGGCGCCGGCAACATATTTACCGCGGAATTCCTCGGCACGGTCGATGTGGAGGAGCCCCGCATGCTGCTCGATCACGCCTATGACGGTGCGCGGGCGCACTCGCTGATCAATCGCATGCTCGCGCTGGACTTGAGGTTCACTCTGGCGGACAACGATCTGCCCAAGGTCGCGCGCGCCTGCGAGCTCGCCGGCGTCGAAGTCCGATTCCCGATGCTCGACGATGCCGTGGTGTCGTTTTCCTCGGCTCTGCCGCCCCGGCTCAAGCTCAAGGGCACGCGGCTCCGGTATTTTTTCAAGGAATCGTTGCGCGGCTTTCTGCCCGACGAAATCATCGCCAAGACCAAGCACGGTTTCGGACTCCCTTTCGGCCCCTGGCTGCAGACCCACCGCCCGCTGCGGCAGCTTGCGCTCGACAGCCTGGCGGACCTGAAGAAGCGCGGCATCGTTCGCCCGGATTTCATGGACGAGCTCATCTCCACGCACGTCGAAAGCCACGCCAGGTATTACGGAACGATGGTCTGGGTGCTGATGATGCTCGAGCACTGGCTCAAGCGGCATCGCCTTGTGGTATAAAATAGCTCCCTCTCAACTCCCGATTCCATCTGTAGCTGAGGCCGATCATGACTCCAGCGCTTCGACGCCGCATCTTCGTGGTATTCCCGCAAATCTTCGCCGTGGCAGTGCTCGCGCTGTTCGCGCCCGCAAGTCGAAGCGCGGACGACGGAGGTCAGGGCTTCGAACCGCGCGAGATCTACATGCTTCCGGTGTATTGCAAATACACGCAGATCTATCGAAAAAACCTGGCGGGGGGCAACAACCCTGCGGAGATCGAGCGATATACGAAATTGATGGGCGACACATTCAACCATCTGCACCACTACTGCTGGGCACTGCAGACAAGCAATCGCGCGGTGTTCGAAACTAACAACCCCCAGGAACAGGTCCGCTGGTTGAAGGCTTCGATCAACGACCTCGAGTATGTGATTCAACGGGCGCCCTTGGATTTCCCGCTGCTGCCGGAAATCCTCACCAAGAAGGGCGAGGTCCTGATTCGGCTGGATCGGGCCGGGGAGGGATTGCTCGAATACGAGCGCGCGATCAAGATCAAGCCCAATTACTGGCAGGCCCACGCTGCCATGAGCGACTACTACAAGCAGACCGGCCAGCTCGGGAAAGCGCGGGAGTGGCTGGAAAAAGGCCTGTCGGTTGCGCCGAACGCCAAGGCGCTGAAGGAGCGATCGGCGCAGCTGGATTCGGCGAAGGGCAAGCGCAAGACCGCCCCGCAACCGGTCGAGCGTTGACGTAGTCGCCCTACGCTCCAAGAAGAGTGCCCCCGATACCCGGCATATCTGCCTGGGCTCGCGACTCGTTCCTATTCGTGATGGGCCCACTTTCGCGCTGCCTTTCGATCCTGGTGTACCACCGCGTCGTCCCCGAGCCCGACCCTCTGGTGCCGGATCATGTCTGCGCGAGGGAGTTCGACTGGCACCTCGCGGCGCTCGAGCGTTGGTTCACGGTGCTGCCGCTGCGGGAAGCGGCTGCCAGATTGCGAGGCGGCACTCTTCCGGCGCGCTCGGCGTGCGTGACGTTCGACGACGGCTATGCGGACAACGTCACCGTGGCCCTGCCCATACTGCGCCGGCGCGGAGTACCCGCGACGTTCTTCCTGGCCACCAGCTTCATCGACGGCGGCAGGATGTGGAACGACAGCGTGATTGAGGCCGTGCGCGGAGCGCAGGGCGAGACTCTCGACGCGCGCTGCGCCGGGCTCGATGCGTTGGGCATCTCCACCATCGGCTTGCGGCGCCAGGCGATCGAGAGAGTGCTGGCGGCATTGAAGTATCTGCCGTTGGAGGAGCGGCAGAGGCGCGTCGAGGAGCTTGCCGCGCAAACGTCCCGCACGCTGCCATCCGACCTGATGATGACGGCCGAGCAAGCGCGCCACCTGCACGCGAGCGACATGGAGATCGGGGCCCACACGGTGACGCACCCCATTCTCGCGCAGCTCGACCCGGAACGCGCCGAGAGCGAGATTCGGGAAAGCAAACGCCGTCTCGAGGCGATCACGGGTAACCCCGTTTCGCTGTTTGCGTACCCGAACGGAAAGCCCGGGCGCGATTATCGCCGCGAGCACGTCGGCATGGTCAAGAGGCTGGGCTTCGAAGCGGCGGTCTCCACGACCCCGGGCGTCGCGCACGCGGCGAGCGACCCGTTTCAGCTGCCACGGTTCACCCCTTGGGACAGGACTCCGGGCAAGTTTGTCCTGCGGCTATTTCACAACACCTTTCGAACGAGACCGGAACAGGTCTGAGCGCCGACCTGTTCGAGTTCAGCCGCGGTCAACCTGTTCCTCATTCGCGGAATCGATATTTATCCGCGCCTGTCGGGGTTCATCTGCGTGTCGAAGCGGGTTCTGGCGACCGCACTCGGCTCGACGCCTTCGCTTACGTTCACCTGCGGCCTCTCCGATGCGCCCTCTTTCTCCCGGAGGGCCTTGATCTCCTTTTCGACCAGCACGCGGGTCAGAACCAGCGCAACCAAAAGGTTGTACGGCACATCGTAGTAGGCCAGGCTCAGGAACGCGCCTCCGACGAAGTAGGCGACCAAGCTCACCTGGATCATACGGGCGAGATCGTGCGCCCATTGCAGTCCTGCCCGACTTCGGGAATTCCTGATGATCCACGACGCATCGCGCCACACCAGGATCCACAGCAGCAGGAACAGCGCGAGCCCGACATAGCCGTGCTCGCCCAGCACCTGGAAATAAATACTGTGCGCGGCACGGATGACGCTCGGGTCGGGCGCGTAGCGGTCGAAGACGCTGCGGCTTTCGATCACGAAACCACCACCGAGGGGCCGGTCATTCGCAACATTGATGGCCACCTGCCACGCGTTGATTCGGCCCATGGAGGATCCATCCTGATCGTATTGCTGAATGGACCACATCCGGTCCATCCACTTTTCCGGCATGAACCCGATCGCCACCGGCACCAGCAGGGCGAGCGCGAAGCCGGTGATGAGCTTGCGGCGGCCCTTCCACCAGAAGAACACGAGCGTCGCACCGAACGCGAGGAAGCCCCCGCGCGAGTACGAACCCAGCGCCGAGAAAGCGCACAGCACAATGGTGGCGAGCAGGCCCCAGCGCAGCCAGCGTTTGGTGGACTGCAGGAACAGGTAGTACAACAGCGGAACCGTCATGATGGTCGCGAGCGCAAGCGAGTTGTTCTCCTCGATGAACGATCCTTGAGGACCGAACACCCGGAATTCTCCCTCTTCCCGCAGGGTAAAGAGCCCGCCCTTGACGCCGAAGAATGCGACGGAACCGGCCATGACCCAGACCAGCACCTGTATGTGCTGCTTGCTGTTCAGGAGGTACAGGGAGACGAATATCATCAGCTGAATCTTCATCACCCGCTCCCACATCGGGTAGGACAGATCGATGTCGAGACAAAATAAAGTGGTGACGTTCATCCACACGATCAGCAAGAACAGGACCACGGTGACCGGGGTTACCGGCAGACGTTTCGGCGCCGCGGAAAAGAGCAACCCCACCAGAGTTGCGATGGCGATGAGCTGTGCGAAGGAATAATCGTAGGCGAATCCCCAGGTCAACCGATGCGGGTTCATCACGCTGACCCAGAGCCACAGGAATACGCCGATGGCGGGCCGCCACAGGATAAACGGAACCGACCCGAACAAAAATGTGGCGAGAATGATATCTCTCATGCTTGTTCAGTATCGCCGGGCGCGATCAGTTGAAATTTCATACTCCAGTCGTTTCTACCAGCACAGCCCCATCACCTTGCCGCGAAGCGTCTCGCGCCGCGGGATGTTGACGAGGTCGAGCACGATCTGGTCATCGCGCACGTGGCGCGCAAGCGCCTCAAAGATTGGGGGGCTGCTCAGGCCTACCACCAGAATGTCGGACGAGGATATGACGCTCTCGATGTCCTCGCGCATGAGCGATCCGATGTGCGGCACATGCTGCTCGATGAAGCGCCGGTTCGCGCCGAGCAGCCGTGACAGGTGCACCTCCGGATCGTACACGAGCAGGCTCAGTCCCTTGCCGATGAACTGCTCCGCGATCTGCACCAGCGGGCTCTCGCGCAGATCGTCGGTTCCGGTCTTGAAAGACAGGCCGATCATCCCCACGCGGCGGCGCCCTGAGGAAAGCACTTTGGCTATGGCATGCTCGACGTGCACGCGGTTGGAGGCGAGCACGTTCCCCAGCATCGGCAGTTCTACGTCGCGCGTTTTCGCGAGATACAGGGTTGCGCGCAGGTCCTTGGGCAGGCATGAGCCGCCGAATGCGAACCCGGGCTTGAGGTAGGCGGGTGAAATATTGAGCTGCCGGTCCTTGCATACCAGGTCCATGACCTCGAAGGCGTCGACGCCCAGCCCCTCGCACAGGCGCGCTATTTCGTTGGCGAATGTTATCTTCAGGGCGTGGAAGTTGTTGCAGCAATACTTGACCACTTCCGCGGCCCGGATCGAAGTCGCGAGGAATTCGCATGGGAGATGGCCGAACAGCTCGCGAAGCCGGGTTACCGGCGCCTCCGAATTGGCACCGACCACCGTGAACGGCGGCCGATCGTAGTCCCGGATTGACGTGCCTTCGCGCAGGAATTCGGGCTGGAAGCACACGTGAAAGTCCTCACCCTCCCGCTTCCCCGACTCTCGCTCCACGAGCGGGCGCAGCGCCTCCTCGACCGTTCCGGGCACCAAAGTCGAGCGGAACACGAAGACATGGCCGTCCGCCTTGCCGCGCATGGCGCGTCCCAGATCGTGGGTGAGCTTGATGATCGCCGACTGGTCCTGGCTGCCGTTCGGCGCCGAAGGCGTGCCGACGCAGATGAGCGAAACCTCGGAATCCAGAACCGCCTGTATCACGTCGGTCGTCACCCTTACCCTGCCGCTCGCGGCGACCTGTGCCATGAGGTCAACCATCCCTTCCTCGACCACCGGGGTCTTGCCGTCCCGGATCAATTCGAGCTTGGCCTTGTCGATATCGACGCCGATTACCGAGTGGCCGTCGCGGGCAAGGCATGCCAGCGAAACAGCGCCTACGTACCCCAGACCGAAGATGCTGATTCTCATCTAGTACCCCGAATATTGCCTGTGACGAACAAGAATACTCGCTCAATTGCAGCAAGAAACGTGCTCATGTCATGGGCCAAAGAGCAGGTCGGACGAGCCCGGCAGGACGTTGGCGCAAGCCCCTTCAGATTGGAGCGCCCGGAGGCAAATCTGCTCGAACACGCGGGCTGCCCGGCCGGCCGACATGTTCTCCTCGACGTATTTACGCGCCTGCTGCGACAGGCGCGCGCCGCGCTCGCGGTCATCGAGCAGACCAAGAACGGCCGCGGCCAGGGCATCGCCGGAGTCGGCCTCGAGGAAATGCATGTCAGGTTCGACGGGCAACCCCTCGACGCCGATGCGCGTCGACACGACCGGGCAGCCCATCGCCATCGCCTCGTAAACCTTGATGCGTGTTCCGCCGCCGACCCGCAGGGGGATTACGCAAACGTGCGCATTGTGCACGAAAGGACGTACGTCGTCGACAAAGCCGGTGAACTCCCAGTTGAGCTTGCGGGCCCGGGCGCGCTCGACCAGAGCCTGCGGAGGACTGCGGCCGACGATGACGCACCGCGCCCGGGGTCTTGCACGGGAAATGTCCGGCCACACCTCATCCATGAAGAACCCAATGCCGTCGATGTTCGCCATCCCGTCCATCGAGCCGGTGAAAACCACGGTTCCGCCTTCGCGGTCCGCCAGGTCCGTGCACGCTTTGTAGGTGAAGTAGCCGAGGTCCACCCCCGTAGGGATCACCGAAACGTTTCCGACGCCGTACTTCGCCTGGAAATAATCCCGGTCGCGGTCGGCGACGGCGACCACGGCGGTGAATTTCGGCAGGAGCTCCCGTTCATACCGTTCCATTTTGGCGGCCTGGCTGCGCCAGATCGCCTGCTTGAGCGGATTGCGGGCGATCTCCGCATGGCGGTGGAAAATTTCGGCCTCGACGTTATGCGTGAACAGGACGCTCGAACAGGGATACGGCGGCGGCGCGAGCACGGCGGCGTGCGGGAAATCCACCACCAAGACGTCGGGAGCGCGTTCGAGCTCGCCCGCAAGCACGCGTCGCCCCGCATTCGAAACGTCGGTTGCCACTGCGACGGGAAGCGCCGACGCGAGGTGACGCATGCGGGTCCAGTGGAAGAGCGCGCCGCGCGCCGCGACCGGCCAGCCGATGAAGCGATCGCAGACGCCGCTTATTTCCGCCGAATCACCGGGTCGGGCGTACGCCGGCAGGGGCGAAGCCAGAGTGATTTCAAAGTCGCCTCCCTTCATGCCGCGCAGGACGTTCATCGTGCGTATCTTGCCGCCGGAATCGGCCGGGAACAGGTATCGGGAGGACACGAACAGAAGCCGGCGCGGCCTGCTCATGCCGTCACCACGCGCTCGAACAATTGCAACTGACCCCGGGTCGTTTCCTCCCAGCTGAATTTTTCCGCGTAGCGTCGCGTCGCCCCACGATCAGGATAGCGAGCGAACAGGCGCTGCACCGCGTCGGCGACCGCTTCGGGAGTGCGCTCCGCCATCAACACGCCGGCTTCCGGCGCCGACACCACTTCCGGTGTGCCTCCAATGTTGCTGGCAACCACGGGAGTCCCGCACGCCATCGATTCCAGCAGCACATTCGCCCAGCCCTCGCGGCTGGATGCGAGGACCAGCGCGTCAGCAGCGCCGAAATAATTCCGCAATTCCTCCTGCGCCAAAGAGCCGACGAACCTGACACGGTCGGCGGCACCGGACTCCCGCGCGAGCGCGCCCAGCGCCTCCCGCTCCGGTCCGTCGCCGATGACGATGAGGTCCAGTTCCGGCAGCCATCGCAGCCCCTGAATCACGAGGTCGTGGCCTTTGCGCGGGATCAGATGGCCGACCGACAGCAGCGTGGTGCGAGAGATCCCCAGGTTGCGTCGCCCGGCCTCGCGCTCGATCGGCCGGAAGAGCTGCAGGTCCACTCCGTTGCGCAACACCTCGATGCGCCCCGCGGAAACCCCCACCCCGACCAGGTCGTCCTTGAGCGCGCGGGCCACGGTGATAATCCCCGCCGCATGGCGTGCTGCCCAGCGGATCATCGCGCGCGGCAGGCGGTAGCGCGGAATCAGGTTGACGTCGGTGCCCCGCGCGGTTATGACGACCGGCTTGCCGAAATGCCGCCCCAGCAGAATCGCGGCGACACCGTCGGGATAGAAATAATGTGCGTCGATGATCTCGAAATCGTACCCGTTCCGGATGATGTTCTTTACCGCGGAATAAACTCCAGCCGCCAGCAGAAGCGGGGCCACGCTCATGCCGAGCTTGGGCACCGTGAGGTAACGCGGATGGATGATGTCAATACCGTGGCGCCGCTCCTCCCGGGGCGCTTTTGCAAAGACGGCGTATTCTCCGAAGCGGGGGTTGCTCGAGGGAAACCACGGCACCGGCGCCACGACTTTCGACTCGACCTTACCACTTGCAAGCAGGTGGCGCAGCCGGGTTTCGACGAAGATTCCATGGTTCGGGCGGGCGGCGTGGGGATAGAGCGTGCTGAAGGTAAGTATCCTCATGTACCGTGATCGCGCCGGGTCGGCGCCTCAACGAACCGCTGCTGCCCGCGCTTCGTCGGTGGCGCGCGCGCCCATCACGTTACGCAGGAATGACTCGAACATCAGCAGCGTCCACAGCGGCGTACTGTGGTCCCGCCGCCCCGACTGGTGTTCCTCCAGCAGCCGGCGCAGGTAGCTGGCGTTGAACCAGCCGGTTTCGGCGAGCACCGGCCCGAGCACTGCCCGACGAACGGGCTCACGCAGCGGCCCCCGGAACCATTGGGCGAGGGGGACCGCAAAGCCCATCTTCGGCCGATACAAGATCTCGGGGGGCAGGTACGGTGCCAGCGCCTTCTTCAGGAGGACCTTGCCCTCCCCGCTTCGCAGCTTGAAGTCCGGCGGCAGGCTCGACACCCATTCCACCAGGGGATGGTCCATGAGGGGCTCGCGTACCTCGAGAGAATGGGCCATGCTGGCGCGGTCCACCTTG
>Ga0209131_1003455_pt1 | contig 10495 bp, 8 predicted proteins | sample GraSoi_2013_40cm_FD_185826 | JGI IMG/M metagenome (GOLD analysis project Ga0209131, IMG submission 185826) | Grasslands soil microbial communities from the Angelo Coastal Reserve, California, USA - Sample 9_17_2013_40cm (SPAdes) (version 2) | ecosystem: Environmental > Terrestrial > Soil >...
GCTTCAGGCCGGGCACTTCGAGGCGCCGCAGCAGATGCGTGGTGTTCTCGATCGCATGACGGCCCGATTCCACCGCCCACTGCCATACGGCGTTGCCGCGCGCGTCATGCTGCACGGCGCCGGGACGGTCAGGTTTCCCGCCGTCCTTGTCGCCGTCCTTTTCGTCCTTGTTCTCGCCCATGGGCTTACCAGCTGTAATGAACCCGGTACCGGACCACACTCTCCCCATCCTTCGGCACCGTGACTTTGAAGTATATGAGTTGCGCGCTGTCCTTGCTGAACTCGTGCGAATGCGTCAGCACCTGCCACTTGCTCCAGCGGTACATCGCTTCGCGCACCTGGACTTCCACATCCTGTGATTTGTGGTTGCGCAGCTTGATCTCGATCTCTTCCTCCACCCAGCGGGCGTGCGTATCGACGGCGAAATCCACCTGCCGCCGCTCACCGACCACATCGAAGGCGCTGCCGAGCTTCAGGCGCACCGTCTCGTCCTTCGGCGTGTGACCGATCACGTCTTCGCCGATGAACTCCAGGCTCCCATCCGCGCTGTCCAGTTTCGACACGCGCACGCGGCCGGCGGGTAGCGGCACGCCGAGGCCCGAAGCCGCGTCGTTGCGAAACTCGACGTAGGCGTCCACCCTGGTATTGGCGGCGTAGCCCGGATCACGCTCCGTGTAGGGCTGGCCAGAGGCCGTGGCACCCATCGCATCGTAGATCAGCAGGCGCCGGGCCGGGATCTGCCGCGCCTGATCGAAGAGCTCGAGCTGCTTGGTGGAGTTGTCCGCCAGCGTGGTGGTGCGCCCCAGCGTATAGAGGTGAAACTCATCGAAGGCTTTCTCGGCGAAGCCGTCTTCCCCGCCCTTTGCCCTCGTCAATGACATCGCGACCATTGGGCGCGGCCGGCGCGGCTGCACGCGATTGACGTCCCCGGCGACCAGTTTCAGGCGCGCATCCTTGTAGGTGGCGCCGGACTGATTGATCACGCTCACCCAGGCGGACAAATCCAGCAGGCCGGTGTTGGCGGCGCGCCCTTCGCTGAATACCACGTTGTAGTCCGCCCACCAGGTGATGCCGCTGGTCTGGTAAGTGACGCGCGCGCGCTGCGTACCGCCGACCGGCGATTGCAGCTCCCACACCAGCGTGGGCCGCGTAATCAGGCCGCCGGGCAAATCGGGGAAATTCACGGCCGAATAACTGTTCAGGGCATGGACCGTGCCGTCCGCGCTGCGCAGCACCAGTCCGTCCACCGCCGAGAGCAGCGTGCCCGCCACGCTCGCGCTCTCATTGCCGACGTTGCGCTCGACCGTGATGGGGCGATCCAGGTAGCGCAACAGCAGCTTTGGCGTGCTGACCAGGTCAAACTGGAAGTTCTGTTCCAGCACGCGTACGCCCGCATTCGCCGGCACCGTGAAAGTCACGGTCGTCGGATCGATGAGCCCGGCAACGTCGCTGAAGCGCAGGCTCGAACGTCCGGAGGCCAGCTGCACGTCCCGGTCCTGCCGGACCATCGCATAACCGGGCACGGAAGTGGCGGCGGGCAGCGGAGCGCCCGGCACCGGACGATAAAATTCCGCGGCGATGGCGCCCGGCTGTTGCGAGCTGTAGATGGTCAGCGCGGATTCGTCCGGCTGCGCGGCACAGATCGCCGGCAATACCAGGACGATGAACTGCAAACTCATCCGTGAACCCATGAGTGCGTCCTCGAATTGAAGATCAAAGTGCGACGCAGTTCACAGCGGCTCGCCGGAACTGTGAGCCCACTCCCGTGCACCGGCGGGCACTGAGAGGCACGATACTCTCTGGCCCGGCCGAATGGCATATCCTAACCCCATGCGCACAGCGCCGTTAATTACGCCTCCGCCCTCCAGGGGCTCGGGCGCCGCGCCTCCCGCACCAGCTGCGCCGCTGGCGATGCCGGTGCCGACGATGCCCATGGATCGTGACTTCATCGTTCGCAACCAGATTGCGGAGCGCTACATTTCCGGCCGCCTGCCGCTGCGCGGCGCGCAGGAGTTCGAGCGCTACTGCCTGCAGCACCCGGAACTGATCGATGAACTCGGCCTGCCCGAACGCGTGCACGCAGGCCTGCGGCTGCTCGAGGCCGGCGGTGTTGCGCTTCCCTGGGACGAGAAGGCGCAGAGCTGGTGGCAGAAGCCGACGGCCCTGATTGCCGTGGCCAGCATCGCCTTCATCACCCTGATCTTCGCGGCCGTGATGGGCGGCAAGCTGTCCGCGCGCGAAGCCACCATCCATCAACTGCAGAGCCGCGTCGCCGAACAGCCGGTGGATCCGGCCACCAGCACACGTACCGTCAGGCTCATGCCCAGCCGCACGGCACCGTCGCAGCGCGCCGCGGTGACCCTGGGCGGCGGCCCCGCCCAGATGGCCGACCTGAAGATCGACATGTCCTGGTCGAAGTACACCGCCTTCCGCGTCACCATTGACCGGAAGGACCAGGGCCGGGTGGCGGTGCTCAACTATATGTTGCGCGACTCGAACGGCGATCTACGGCTCTCGTTCAATGATTCCGCGCTCGGTCCCGGCCTTTACCAGTTCGCCATCGAAGGCATGACGGCGCGCAGCGAGATTGAACCGCAGGCCTGGATCACCCTCGCCGTAGCTCACTGAAGCGCGGCAGGCGCGCGCGCGTCCGGGCGCCTCAACTCCTAGTCCAGCACCGTGCGCGGCGGGTGATTAAGCACCGGCCGCGTCGCCAGCCAGCCACTGGCCCCGACCAGCAGCGTGGTGCACAGGACTCCGGCGGACCACATCAATCCATCGAACCTGTAGTGCAGGTCCAGTTGCCGCGCCAGCAGATACCCGCCGAGGGCGGCGCCGCAGGCGGCGAGCAGGCCGGCCAGCAATCCCATGACGGCAAATTCCGCGAAGCTGGAGCGCAGCAGCATCGCGCGCCCGGCCCCCAGCACTCGCAGGATAGCCGTCTCGTAGCGGCGCTCGTCGCGGCTGGCCTGCACCGCCGCCAGCAGGACCGTGAGGCCGGCGAACAGGGTAAATATGAACACGCTCTGCACCGCCGTCACGGCCTTGTCGATGACGGAGCGCACCTGTGCCAGCAGGTCGCCGATGTTGAAGATCGAGACGCTCGGAAACCGGCGCACCAGCGCGGCGAGCGCCCCGGCGGAGCGCGGCTGGAACAGCGCGCTCGTCATGTAGCTGCCCGCCGTGCCATCGAGCAATCCGGGCGGAAACATGATGAAGAAGTTCGGCCGAAAGCTGTCCCATTTTACCTTCCGAAAACTGGCGACGCTCACATCGAACTGCTCGCCCGCAACATCGAAGCGCAGCCGATCACCGAGCTTGAGGTCAAGGGACTCCTGGAACTCGCTGGCGAGCGACACCAGCGGCTTGCCTGAATCCGCCGGGCCCCACCAACGTCCGGCGATGATGTGGTTGTCGTCGCCGAGCTCGGCCGCCCAGGTGAGATTCTGCTCGCGATCGGCCAGGTCGCCGCGCGGGCGTCCCCGCCCGCCGCGCAGCATCGTCGGGCGCGGCAGGCGCGGATTGACCTTCTCACCATTGATGGCGACGAGGCGCCCGCGCACCATGGGCAGCATGCGCTCCGGTTGCGCGCCCGCGGCAAGCAGCGCATTGCGGAAATCCTCCTTCTGAGCGGTGGGGATGTTCACAAAGAAGTAGTTCGGCGCGCCCTGCGGCAGGCTGGCGCGCCAGTCGTTGACCAGATCGCGACGCAGGATCGCCAGCACCAGCAGCAGCATGACGCCGAGCCCGAACGCCACGATCTGCGCGACCGCCGCGGCCCGCCGGCGCGACAGATTGGCGAGCCCGTGGCGCAGCGGCAGGCTGGCGCTGCCGCGCACGCGGCCGGCGAGCGCCACCAGCAGGGCGCCGCTGAGCGCCAGGCACAGCAGCGCCGCCGCCAGCGCGGCGACGAACCAGAGACTGAAGCGCCACTCGCCGAGGGTGCCGTAGATGACTCCGGCGATCGCGGCGGCCGCGGGCGCCAGCGACAGCCACAGGCGCGCGGGCGGCGGCCCGGCGTCACGGCGCAGCACCCGCAATGCCGGCACGCGCGTGAGCTGCAACAGCGTGGGCAAGGCGAATCCGGCCAGCATGGCGATGGCCACGACGAGTCCGGCGAGTACCGGCCAGGCGCTGGCCGGAGGCAGGTCCGTGCGCAGCAGCCCTGCGAGTGCGCGCAACAGCCAGCTTTGCGTCAGCCAGCCGGCGGCTGAGCCCAGGATCGTAGCCAGCACGCTCAGCATCAGCATCTGCACGAGGGTGACGCCCAGCACGAAGCGGCGCGCGGCGCCGAGGGTCTTCATCAACGCCACCACGTCCAGGTGGCGTGCCACGTAGCCGCGCGCGCTCATGGCCACCGCCACGGCGCACAGCAGCAGCGCCACCAGGCTGGCCAGGGACAGGAAGCGGCTCGCGCGCTGCGCCGCGTCGCCAATCTGCGGGCTGGCGTCGGCGATGCGCGCCAGGCGCTCCGCGGGACGCGCGTGCGCCGTGAACCACTCGTCGTAGCGGCCCAGGGCTCTTGCGGAGCCCGCCAGCAGCAGGACGTACTGCATGCGGCTCGCCGGCTGCACCAGCTGCGTGGCCGCAAGATCGGCATCGTTGAGCAGCAGTGCCGGTGCGAACTCCACGAAGGCCGAACCCTGGTCGGGGCGCGCGATCAGGATCCGCTCGATACGCAGCGCGCGCGCCCCGACCGTGAGCGTGTCGCCGGGGACGGCCCCGAGCGCCGCCGCGAGCCGCGAATCCGGCCAGCAATAGCCCGCCGCGGGGATCTCGTGCGTCACCTCCCCGACGGCAAAGGCCTGCGCAGCGGTCTTCAGGCGACCACGCAGCGGGTAGCCGGCACTGACCGCGCGCACATTGGCGAGCTGGCTGGCATCGCCCCTGAAGACGACCGAGATCAGCGTCGTTAGGCGCGCGCTCTGAAGCCCCAGGGTGCGCGCTTCCGCCCCCAACTCCGGTGAAAGCGGCTCGGGGGTCTCCACGCGCGCGTCGGCGGCGAGCACCTCGCTGGCCTGCGCCTGCACGGCGCGCCCGATGCGATCGACGAGAAAACCCACTCCGGTGAGCGCCGCCACGGCCACCGAAAGTGACACCAGCAGCACTGCCAGTTCCCCGGAGCGCCACTCGCGCCGCAGCAGGCGCACTGCCATCCACAGCACGGCCATGCGCTACACCAGCGCTCCGGCGTCCATCGTCAGTACGCGGGAGCAGCGTGCCGCCAGTGAGGTGTCGTGCGTGACCAGCACCAGCGTGGTCTGCGCCGCGGCGTTGAGCTCGAAGAACAGATCGATGATGCGTGCGCCCGTCACGGTATCGAGGTTGCCGGTGGGCTCATCGGCGAACAGCACCGCCGGATCGCCGATCGAGGCACGCGCCATCGCCACCCGCTGCTGCTCACCCCCGGAGAGCTGCCGCGGGTAATGATCGACACGCGCGCCGAGCCCGACGCGTCCCAGCATTTCCAGCGCGGGCGGCCGCGCGTCGCGCCGGCCCTGCAGCTCCAGCGGCAACATCACGTTTTCCAGCGCCGTGAGCGAGGGCACGAGGTGGAAGGACTGAAACACAAAGCCCACGCGCGCCGCCCGCAAGCGTGCGCGCCCGTCCTCATCGAGCGTCGTCAAGTCCTCACCGGCGAGCCACACTCGTCCGGACGTGGGCAGATCCAGTCCGGCAAACAGGGCCAGGAGCGTCGACTTGCCGGCGCCCGAGGGCCCGATGATCGCGACGCTCTCACGCGCGTGGATCTCGCAGGACACGTCGCGAACAATGGTCAGAGGTCCCTCAGGGCTGCTAACCTGCCGGCTCGCTCGCTCGGCCCGGAGAACTATGTCGCGCGTCATCGGTATCCTGTCCTTTCTGTGGCTCTTGCTGCCGCTCGGAACGGCGCGGGCCGCCGCCCCGCCGGCGCCGGTGATTCTCGTTTTCGGGGATAGCATCAGCGCCGGTTACGGCATTGCCCCGGAATCGGGTTGGGTGAATCTGCTGTCGAGCCGGCTGCGTCAGGAAGGTTACGGATTCCGGGTCGTGAACGCCAGCGTCAGCGGCGAAACGAGCACCGGTGGACTCGCCCGGTTGCCGCGCGCGCTCGCGGCCCATCATCCGCGCATCGTGATCATCGAACTTGGGGGCAACGACGGCCTGCGGGGACTGCCGCTGGACAATACCCGCGCCAACCTCGATGCCATGATCGGCCTGGCGGCTCACCACGGCCGATCGGTCCTGCTCCTCGGCCTGCGCATGCCACCCAACTATGGCGAACGGTACACCCAGGGATTCGCCGACAACTACGCGGTCCTGGCCCACGCCCACCGCGTCCCGCTCGTGCCCTTCCTGCTCGAAGGTGTCGCGGACCAGCCGGCCCTGATGCAGGGCGACAGATTGCATCCCAACGCGCGCGGACAGCCGATTCTGCTGGATAATGTCTGGCCTGTGCTCAAGCCCTTGCTGCGCGTGCAGCCACACTGAAGCGTCGACCGACGGGTTGGCGGGAGTCTAGGGGTATGGACAGATTCTGGATCAAGCAGTACCCGCCGGTTACGCCCGCCGAAATCGATCCCAGCGAATATTCGTCGCTGAAGGCGCTGATCGACGGCAGCTGTGAGCAGTTTGCCACTCATACCGCCTTCATCCAGATGGAACAGCACCTCAGTTACGAGGAGCTCGACCAACTCTCCAATCGTTTCGCTGCCTGGCTGCAGCGCAATGGCCTGAAGAAGGGCGATCGCGTCGCGATCATGCTGCCGAACATCCTGCAGTACCCCGTGGTCATGTTCGGCGTGCTGCGCGCCGGCATGACCGTCGTCAACACCAACCCACTGTATACCGCTCCCGAGCTCGAACATCAGTTGCGCGACTCCGGAGCCGCCGCCCTGGTGGTGCTCGAGAATTTTGCCTACATTGCCGAGCAGGCGTTGCCGGCCACTTCGGTGCGCCACGTCGTGGTCACCGGCGTCGGGGACCTGCTGAGTTTCCCGAAGGGCGCGCTGGTCAATTTTGTCCTGCGGTACGTGCAACGCAAGGTACCGGCATGGAACCTGCCGGCCGCGCACTCACTCGCCGAGCTACTGAAGAGCTGTCCAGACCAGCCCGAGCCGGTTGAGGTCAGTCACGATGACATCGCCTACCTGCAATACACTGGAGGCACCACCGGAGTCGCCAAGGGCGCGATGCTCACGCACGGCAATATGGTGGCGAACATCCTGCAGGCCCGCGCCTGGTTCCGGCAGGTCAAGATCGGCGAAATCACCTATGTGTGCGCGCTGCCGCTGTACCACATCTTTTCTCTTACGGCGAACTGCCTGCTTTTCACCTCAGTCGGCGGCACCGGCCACCTGATTGCCAACCCGCGGGACTTCCCCGGCTTTGTGAAGGAATTGCGCAAGCACCCGCCGATGTTCTTCATGGGGGTCAATACCCTGTTCAATGCGCTGCTGAACACGCCCGGCTTCAGCGAACTGGATTTTTCCCACTTCGTGGCTACAGTCGGCGGCGGCATGGCGGTGCAGCGGGCGGTCGCGGAGCGCTGGAAGAAGACGACCGGGTGCGAGATCTCCCAGGGCTGGGGCCTGACCGAGGCTTCCCCCGCCGTCTGCGTCAACCCGCTGGTGGGCGTGAGTTTCAGCGGCTCCGTCGGGCTCCCCCTGCCGTCGACGGAGGTCACCATCCGCGACGATGATGGCAAGGAACTCGGAATCAACAGCGTGGGCGAGATCTGTCTGCGCGGCCCCCAGGTGATGCGTGGCTACTGGCAGCGTCCAGACGAGACCGCCAAGGTCATGCTCCCGGACGGATGGCTGCGCACCGGCGACATCGGCCGCATGGATGAGCGCGGATATGTATTCATCGAGGATCGCAAGAAGGACATGATCATCGTCTCCGGCTTCAAGGTCTTCCCCAACGAAGTCGAGGACGTCGTCGCACGCCTCCCCGGCGTTGCCGAAGTCGCCGCGGTCGCGGAGCCCGACGAGCGCTCTGGCGAAGTCGTCGCGCTCTATATCGTAAAGAAGGATCCTGCCCTGACCGCGGAGGCAGTGATGGAGCATTGCCACAAGTTTCTAACCGGGTACAAGCTTCCCCGCCACATCTATTTCAGAACCGACTTGCCCAAGACGAACGTGGGCAAGATCTTGAGAAGGGCGCTGCGGGAAGGCGGAAGCTAGGATTTTCGGCGCTTTGGGCTTTTAGGTTTTGCGGGACCTTGACGCTTCTTGCGCACTTGCGGAGGTGCGCCTTCCTCATGCCCAACAAGAAATACACCCAAGCCGACTCGAACATTAGCCAGTTGCTCCTGCGATAAAGCTGTGCGGATCTTGCTCTGGCTTTGCCGCCACCGATCCACTCCATCAACAAGAGTCGCGGCGCGCTCCGAAAACGTAGAATGGAATAGAGCCGCTTCATCACGACTCAAATTGAGAATATCTCTAAAACCCACAAAGAGCGGATTCGCGTGGTTTTCTATGTTGTTGACCATCGCGGTTCCAAGATCCTGTAGACGAGAGGAGAATTCCGAAACCACTTCTGGTTCGAATCCCTTTTCCCGTAGGCTAGATTTCCGAACGCGCACAAGGCCTCGGGATGTCTTTGAGACTGCGCCCGCGCGCAACAATTCCTTCAATACGGCTACAGGAGTGACGTCACCGCCGTACCTCCTCACAAGGCTGCGAAACGTAAGACCCGCACCATGCATGCGGAGTTGAATTGAGTGCCCTGCCTTGTCGAGAAACTGCGGATCGGTTCGCCAACCATGCAATACTCGAGCCGTACGCTGCCTGGCCACAGGTCGCTGAGTAAGCGGCCGACCCAACCTGGATAAACGTTCCAGTGCGCGGATTTCCTTGCGGGTCAGGCCTGTTAGCGCCGATATTCTGGAGTGATTGAGTCGATCACCAATTCGCGCGTTTTCCGCCGCGACCTTTACGCATGCAAGTTTCGCCGCAATCATGAACTCTCCAGCGCCAAGTCCGCTACGGAGGCAGAGCTTCGCCACAGGCGCCAGAGCATGCGCAAGAGCACCTAGGTTTGCCGGAGCAGGAATACTGGCAGGTCGGACTTTTAGCTTCAAATTGGACAAAGCGACCCTCATCCCGTTACGACATTGGCGTTGCGATCAAGATCTACCTGGCGTCAGAGCAAATGCCGAAAAGGCCTACTCCGAGACGTCTGAGGTCTTTCCGGGCTCTTAAGCCACCTGTGTCGCGGACTTCGTGTTCCTCCAACCAATCATTGACTTCATGCATGAACGATAAGCTTCGCTCCTGTGCAAAACGCAAGAATTCCGGAATGTGGCGGCGATGAATATTTGTGCTGTCAGCACACTGCCAGAAGAGTTTTGGCAAGTTGTGTGGCACTCCGAGGCGTCGCGTTGAAGCCAGCGCGGCATCCACGAGAAATCGAAAGTTCGGTTCGAATGGAAGGTATTCTGGGATCATGAAGTTTAAGCACCGTCTCACCAACCTATACTTACCTGAATGGACCCTTCTTATGGTCCCAAATTCCACCAGGAGTGCCACTACTTTGCTCGGTGCCAGTGTGACTTGGCACGCCGTTAGTAGTGAGGAGATGCTGCGTACGCCGCGTACCGAGAGATCGGCGGGCTGTCCAGCGTGATTAAGAAAGGATGGGTCCCTAAGCCAGCGATTTACGATACTCGAGCTTACATATCCAAAGCCGATGCGAACCACTTTCAGTTGTGATTTTGAAGCCCCCGCCTGGCGAATTGCAGAGCGACACTCCGTTAGTAGCCGCGATTGCGAGATTCCGGACTTTCGCAGAAAGGTCAAAATAGGCAGCAGGAGGTCTTGAGTGATTGGAAATTGCCCCTTTTCGTGACTTCCGAACTTGTTTTGACGTAAGTGATGCATATGGGAAACCTAACAGCTCGTGAAATGTGATTGGACTGGTAAGTAGAGTCGGGGGTTGAGCGGGCACTCGCGTACGATACGTGGCAAGATTCCTACACGGGATCTTGAAATTATTTGAAGCGTGGGCGAATTGGCAGCGTCTTCGCGACGCTTTTGCAGCAAAAGCCTGAATTCACATAAACCAACGCATCTTGCACTCTCGGCGAAGAGCGTAGTTCACCAAAAATGAAGGGTCGCCTACAACTAAGTATTAGGCGCGCAGCCGTAACAATTGGCGACGGTACATGAGAGGGGCTGAGGATACCGGCAGCGTCCGCCTTGCTGCCAAAACACTGGCTCTAGGACAGATTAATTACCGAGCCGTTGCTCCGCTTCCCACAACGCCAGTGCTTCCGCGACCACTACCCACAACACCAGAGCTCGTGGCACCGCTACCGACGACGCCAGAGCTCGTGGCACCGCTCCCTACAACACCGGAACTGGCCGCACCGCTGCCGACGACACCAGTGCTTCCGCGACCACTACCCACAACCCCAGAGCTGGTGGCACCGCTACCGACGACGCCAGAGCTAACTACGCCGCTGCCCACGACACCAGTGCTTCCGCGACCACTACCCACAACCCCAGAG
>Ga0209131_1003457_pt1 | contig 10493 bp, 7 predicted proteins | sample GraSoi_2013_40cm_FD_185826 | JGI IMG/M metagenome (GOLD analysis project Ga0209131, IMG submission 185826) | Grasslands soil microbial communities from the Angelo Coastal Reserve, California, USA - Sample 9_17_2013_40cm (SPAdes) (version 2) | ecosystem: Environmental > Terrestrial > Soil >...
GCCGTGCTTGCCAACTTTGGTTTACTGGCAGAGGACTTCCCAACACCATATCTGCATCACTATAAACTTGACAGTAAATATTGTTATTTCAGGGATGATATCGTGATCCCTTATGAACCCTTCTGCGGTGTGATGGGTGTGGGTCCTCGCGAGAATGGTCGCTTGAATACGATCCCGCCGCGGGAGAACGGTGGCAATATTGATATCCGTCATCTCACGCCCGGCACCAAAGTTGTTTTTCCCGTGCTCATTCCGGGTGCGCTCTTTTCATGCGGTGACTGTCATTCGGCCCAGGGTGATGGCGAACTCAACGGCACGGGCATAGAAACGCCAATGACGGTGACCCTGCGTTTCAAACTGCTCAAGAGCGCCAATATCCCGGAGCTACGCTTTACCACGCCGGCGAGCAAGAAACTTACCGTAACAGACACAGAAGGTTATTTCGTTACCACCGCTCACGGTCCCGACTTATTTACGAATGCCCAAAAAGCTGCACGCTATATGATCGATCACCTCACTGATACTTATGATATGACCCGCGAACAAGCTTATTGCCTGTGCGGCGCTGCGGTGGATTTGAAGATCAGCGAGATTGTCGACGCTCCGAATTTTATCGTATCAGCTTATCTGCCGTTGAGCATCTTTGTAAAACCGAAAGCACGCGCTTCACGCGCATTGAAACGCCGGCCAGCTAAAGCTAAGCTCAAATTAAAGTCAAATACCAAATCCAAAAAGATGAAAGCAAAGCGCTAGGTTGAGTACTTGTTAAATACAAAAGATGTAGTGTAAGCAACGTCATAGATTCTCAAGAGAACAAAAAATTGCCCGTCATATATTGAATGACGGGCAATTTAATTCTTCAAATGATTTCAGAAGATGCAATTTGGGAGACAAAATTTCTCCAAATAAAAATATCACAAGCCTTGCACGATTCGCTCTGGTTGCTATATGATTGTGCGTAACGAAAGAACACAATGCGCAAAATACTCGCCGCGATCTTCACCATCATCGCTAGGTTGATTGCGGTTCTCCTCGCCGCTCTCACCATCATCGCCACTATCCTCGTTTTACTGCTCTCAAGCCTGGACCATACGCTGCTCCAAGCCGAGATCTATCAACGCGCGCTGCAGGAGCATAAGGTTTATGCACAATTGCCTGCGCTGATCTCAGAACAACACTCAATGATTAAGACATGGCTCCTCGGTCCGTGCGGAGGAAATGCGCTGGCCTGCCCCACTGGGAAAGCCGCGCCTGAAATTCAAGCTTGCCTGATGAAATATCTTGGCAATGAGATTCTGACGGATATCGGCAGCGGCAAACGAAAACCCACCCCCGCTGAGACTCAGACCGCTCAAGACTGTCTCGATCATTTCGCTGCCTTGCATCCCGCATCCAGAACTCCCAAGCTTAGTAGTGGACAACTGGCTCTCCTCAAGGATCTTACCTCCGCTCAATGGAAGGCGCTGCTCCTACACTTGCTCCCACAGGATATTGCTCAAAAACTGACCGAAACCGCATTGGATAAAACGCTCGCCTATTTCAAAGGGGAGGTGGATACTGCCCGATTGCCTCTGGCGCCTCTCAAAGCGCGACTCACTGGGTCAGCGGGCGCAGAGCTCATTACGCTCCTGCTGAATTCCTCACCAGCCTGCACGAAAGAACAACAAGCACAGATCAACGCAGGCAAGTTCGGCGATGATGACGAGTCGCCACCCATCTATTGCGCCGCAGAGGGAGACGTTCTGCGTAACCTCTCGGCTGAATTGCAAAAACGCTTGGATCGAGCCGCCTCGGAAATCCCTGAGACAGTCATCCTGTTCCCAGCACCCTCGTGGCAAGACCCGCTGCCAAACCCAAACATACTCGGCAAAAATCCACAGATCGCACGACAAAGAATCTATACAGGCATACGTTTTAGTCCATTGCTTGTGCTCCTTCTGCTCTTGCTGGTAGCATTGTTCGGCGTGCGTTCCCTGCGAGGCTGGATGCGCTGGTGGAGCCTTCCTATTTTCATTGGAGGTCTTATCACGTTGGGAATCGGTGTTGCCAGCCTCACACTCTTTGGATGGGCTTGGGGAAAATATGTCATCCTCACAATCCCCCCATCCGTTGGGCCGACTCTTAGCGAACTGGGACACGAACTGACTCAATCTCTGGTGAACAACCTAGCCCTATGGCTCATGCTTGAGTCTGGGTTACTGATCTTGCTGGCGTTGGGCGTGTTCTTGGCTTCATCTCGCGTACCGCCGCCACTGAACCGCAGCTTGCCACCACTTGCCCCGCCTGGAACACCCGGCGGTCCCGTTTTGAGGCAACAGAAATCGAAACGCAAACGCAAAGACAGGTGAGCGCCGTATTTCAAACTTCTTGAACAACACACCCATCAAGAGGACTTTGATGGATGTGTTGTTTTTAGATTCCATAACCCTTTTGTAAGGATTTCCAATGTACCTTTTTCTCAATTCTGCGTCCTGTATATATCGTTCCGATTATTCTTTGATAGCAATTAAGGAGTTCGTTATGATCACAATCGTAAAATGGCTTGTCACTACAGTACTTGCCGGGTTGGCTTGGTTGGTAGGCAATTACACCGTCGAATACTTTAGACCGTATAAGAGAAATTAGTAAACAAGGCTGGACAAACCATTGTCCAGCCTTGTTGTTTTAATTGCCCTGCCATTGATAATCCCAAACCGTGGTTAGGTGTTGAAAGCCGTGCTTCGCCACTATAGGCCGGCTCATGTTGCCCGCCTCAACCACAGCAAAGGGATATCCGCGTGTGCGGATTTCTTTTAACCGCACCGAGAGCAGATTCGTGTATAAGCCTTTCTTGCGATGCTCCGGAACGGTGGAACCGGCGAATAGAGTCGCAAAAGAACCGCGGGGGAAGTACGTCCATGCAATGGAGGCGGGTTGATCTTCCATATACGCACCATAGGCGCTCAAATAGTCTCTGTACTGTAGATGCAATCCCAGCCGGTCATAAACCCAGGTGTTGGAACCGCCATAGACCGTATCCAAAACCTGGATGATGTCTTTGAGTCCAGCGCGATCGGTCACACGGCGGATATCCGCTTGTACGGGTTGGAATAAGTCCGCAGGTGCTGAATGGATATCGAGCACCATCACATCCGCAGGACCCTTGTCCTCTTCAACAAAGCTACGTTCAACGAGTTTGTCCTTCAAACTCGGCAACAAGTCATGCTCATACACCTTCCATGTGAAGGGTTGTGCCATTGGTGCGAAGTATTCCAACTCTTTGTCAATGACTCGGTCCAGGTTGCGTTCATTAGCGAACGTGAACGATACAAGGTTCATGCTGGGCGCTTTACGCACAAAGCGCACTACATCACCAGTAATTTCCTTGTGCGCCTCCGGATATAGGATACGTAAACGCAAGTCTTTATCGTACTTTACTAAAATATTATGTCTTTCCATGATGTTTTCCTTTCGACCCCCTCCGACCTCCGGTCATCTCCCCCAAGTACAAATGAAGTTCGTACTTGGGGAGGCCGGGTGGGAGCGGGGTTAATCTGCAGCCATTGCTTCAGTCTCTTCTTCTGTCTCTTGAATGCCAACGGCTTCTACTAATCCATATTGTGTTTCCAATTGATGGCGGAACTGTTGCGTATACAGGCGATAGTAATGTCCCTGCAGTTTCAACAATTCTGCGTGTGTACCTTGTTCGGCGATTTTGCCATTCTCGATCACAACAATTCGATGGGCGCGCCGAATGGTGGATAAACGATGGGCGATGACGAACGATGTGCGTCCCTGCATCAAGGCTTCCATGCCTCTTTGGATGAGTGCTTCGGTCAACGTATCCACGCTGGAGGTGGCTTCGTCCATAATGAACAGTTCCGGACGCGCCAGCACGGCCCTTGCCAGACTGATCAACTGCTTCTGTCCAACTGACAGCAGGTTGCCACCTTCACCGACGTTCTGGTCGTAACCCTTTTCAAGGGTCACGATAAAGTCGTGCGCGCCAGCGATCTTCGCGGCATCCAACACTTCTTCCTCGGTGGCATTCAGGCGTCCGTAGCGGATGTTGTCACGCACACTGCCCGAGAAAAGATGAGGCGTCTGAAGCACGATCCCGATCCGACTGTGGATCGATTCGAGTTTGTAGTCCATATAATCGTGGCCATTGATGCGAATCGTCCCTTCGCGCGGTTCGTAGAACCTACATAAAAGATTCACTATCGTGGATTTGCCGCCACCAGTAGGACCAACCAACGCGATCATCTCACCGGGCTTGACTTTGAGCGAGAAATCTTGCAACACAGGTTTGCGATCTTCGTAATAGAAGTTGACGTGATCGAATTCGATCTCACCCATCAAGGTTTGTGCTGCGATGGCATCGGGTCTATCATGGACTTCAGCCGGAGTATCGATCAACTTGAATATTCGCTCAGCTGACGCAATGGAGTGTTGCATTTCGGAATAGACGCGCGCCAGATCTTGAATAGGCCACATCATGAACGTGAGGTATGAGACGAAGGCTTGAATGCCGCCAATAGTCATGATGCCAAGCTTGATCTGCGTACCGCCATAGCCAACGATGAAACCGAGCGCCAGCGCGGCGATGATCTGCACGGTGGGGAGGAAGAGCGCCGAGAGCCATGCGGCACGATAGGATGCCTTATACATCTTGCTAGTGAGTTCTTGAAACTCTTTGGTGTTCTCGTCCTCGCGCAATAACGCCTTGACCACACGCACGCCCTGAAAGTTTTCATTGAACGCGCCGGTGATCTTTGAGTTCGTGCGGCGTGAGACGCGGTACTCAACTAAAATTCGTTTGCGGAATTGCACCGCGATATAGACCATTACCGGGATAATAGTGAAGACGATCAGTCCCAGTTTCCAGTTGATGATCACCATGAACGTGACAGATGTGATGATATTCATCACAGCCCAGGTCGAGTCCACGATGCCCCAACTCAGCAGGTCTGAAACGCGCCCCGTATCTGACGTGACGCGTGCGATCAAGCGCCCCACGGCGTTTTGAGCGTAGTACGATAGCGAAAGATCCTGCAGGTGATTGAACAACAGCTTGCGCAGGTCATATTGCACGCGCTCGCCCATTATGCCCGCCAGATAAATAAACGTAAATACGGTTCCAGCTTGGAAGACGATGATGGAGCCATAGAGTTTGGCAATACGCATCAGCGCTGCAGTATCTTTCATGTTGATGCCAGTATCTATGATATTTTTGTTCAGGTACGTGAAGTAGGCATCGGTCGAGGACGTCAACGCGATGGTGATGAGAAAGCCCAGCACCCACTTCCAATGCGGCTTGAGCAATTGCACAATCCGCTTGAACACCGCGCCGGTTAATTGTGATGTATATTCTTCTTCTTCGAGTTCGAGTATTTCTTCGGACATTTTTCATTCTCCGTTGTTATAAACGGTGGTCGAGTAGGGCCAGTGCTTTTCTCGCCCGTATCGAGACCACATACTGTTATTTCATGTTTACTTGTTATTGCTGGTTTCGACTGCTTGCATCTCAACCAGCGGATATAGTTGTTAATTTACTCTTGAAATCTCCATCTCAAGTTCTTCATCAATCCTCGTCTGGATGTCATAAATTCTCCGGTACATACCATCCTTTTGAGAAACTAATTCTTCGTGCGTTCCCGTTTGGATGACTTCACCTTTATCCAACACCAGAATCAAATCAGCGATCATCACGGATTGGATGCGGTGCGCAATGATGAACGTGGTTCTATTCTCCATCAGTTCATTCAGCGCATCGCGGATTGAGGCTTCGGTCTTCGTATCCACCGAGGAGGTTGAGTCATCGAGGATCAGAATGCGCGGGTTCTTCAATAGGGTTCTCGCAATTGTCACACGCTGCTTCTGCCCGCCAGAAAGCGTCACACCTTTTTCGCCGACCAGCGTGTTATATCCATCTGGGAAGGTCAGGATCACATCGTGGATGGCGGCGGCTTTCGCGGCACGCTCGATCTCTTCCTGCGAGACTTCGCGCCCAACGCCATAAGAGATATTCTCACGGATGGTGCGGCTGAACAGAAATGGTTCCTGCTCCACAATACCGATATTCCGGCGCAGATAGGAGCGCGAGTACTCTTTGATCTCCACGCCATCGAGCAGAATGCGACCATCGGTATATTCATGAAAGCGCGGCAGCAAATTCACCAGTGACGATTTGCCTGAGCCAGTGGAACCCAGTAGCGCAATTGCCTGCCCAGGCTTCACATGGAAGGAAATATTCTTCAAGGCGTTGGCTTTACCATCTGAGTACATAAAAGATACATTCTCGAAGACGATATCGCCTTTTACAGGACCCGTTGGCTCATACGTGCCATCATGGAGCGGTTCGCGCACCTGCTTAACCACTTCCATCAAACGACCATAGGAAACCAAACCAGTGGATGCCGAGACGATGATTCGTCCCAGGTTGCGGATGGGCCAGATTAGCCAAACCACCAAGCCGACATACGCAATATACATACCGACCGTAATCTCGCCTTTGATCGCCATGGTGGCAGCAAAGATAAATCCGAACAACATCTGAAAGCCGAGCACAATATCCGATAGAGGCCAGAACATGGAGTGCATAAAAAGCAATATTTTGCCTTTCAAGTATTTGCCCCAATTGTCCTTCTCGAACTTGCTCTTTTCGTAATCCTGTCGGGCAAACGCTTTCACCACGCGAACACCGGTCAGGTTTTCCTGCAGGGTGGTGGAGAGGATGGCTTCCTGTGCCTGATATTCCTCATATGCTTTGGTCACTTTCTTGAAGAACCACAGCGAAACAAGTAGCATGAACGGAATTACAATCACTGAGATTAAGCCCAGCTTCAAGTCCAGGTTCAGGATCGCAATGAAGTTGATCACAAACAGCAGAATGATGCGTCCCATGCCAATGCCTTGCTCGCTGAAGAAGCGGCGTAAAGCGTCCACGTCAGAGGTCACACGCTCGATCAAGTCACCGGTTGGGGTGGTGGCGTGATACGAGAAACTCAGACGCTGGATGTGGTCGAAGAGAAAATCTCTCAGGCGCCGCGTAATTCCCTCGGCGGTGTAAGCCGCCAAACGTCCGGAAAGAAACGCAAAACTGCCTTCGACAAGCGCCAGCCCAACGAATCCAACGGCGATCCAAACGAAAGTCTCTGTTAGATTATTTCCAATATATTTGCCTTGCGACAATACGTCATCAGCAAAATATCGAAGCAGCATATAAGTGAGCGTCTTCGCCAGCGCAGAGACAGCCAGCGAGGCGGTCGCACCGATATAAGGAGCGCGATAATCCACCATCATCTTCCAGATACCTTTGATGCGATTCTCCTCAAGGGAGTTGCGGAAGTCGAACGTTAGGGCGGGTTCATAGTTTGGTTGTATAGCAGTCATGGTTGCATTCTCCGTCATAGGGGTGGGGATTGATTTCCCGCATAAACAAATAAAAAAAGGCTACGGTGAGTGCACCGTAGCCTTGAAGGACAAAGGATAAGACCTAATGGTCTATGGGCGCACTGCAATAAGGTAAAACTCCAGCGACATCGGGGCTGAAGATAAGGATGGTGGTTGTGCTAAATATGGACATAGAGTGCGCTCCTTTCATTAGAATTTTCCAACAGGACGAGTTTACACCCCACAACCGAAATGTGTCAAGACTTTTAATACAAAGCTCATCATCCAACTGCCTTTTTCTTTTCATTTCTTTTCCTAACAAGAGAACGCGGTGCTAGCAACACAACGAGGACCATGACAGGATAGATCGAAACGAATGCGATCCCTAACGTGCGAGCCACACTTCCACGAGTTTGATAGATGATATCGGCATGGAAATCTGTGCATAAGGCACCAACAGAATGCAGCTGCTGATCTCGAATAGGTGTGCAGGCAGAGACCTTATTCTCAAACTCATTTTTATTGAGATTAAAATCAACGGCGGTCTTTTGCAAGCCTGCATATTGGGAATATTGAAGATCATTCAAAATAAAAGATTCTTTAAACTGATATTCATGATTGGCTGAAGCAATGACAAGCACTTCACCCGGCTTGGTCCCTTTGACGAGTGTATAAAATGACATATTCGGGTCAACGCTGGTGTTTGCATGTTTGATCGTAGTCAACAGCGAATCAAGGTAAGCCAGATACATATCGTTGCTGCCCGTATCCGCAGCCTTTTTGAACTTCTGCCCGTCAATCAGCACCGATCCGGTTTCCACCAGCGCGATCATCTGGTTCCTTATGGAAGCATAGGAAAGGTCAGTGACAAGTTTATAAAGCCACAAATATAACATGGCAAAAGCCAGCGAGAACACGATCAATAAACCATAGCTCAATCTGCGCAGCCGAGATCCGATGCGTTTTTCCAGTTCAAGCTGCTGCTCCTGCACGCGCTGCTGTTCAAGTTGACCATTTTCAACTTCGCGGCTTTTCGCAACAAAGGCTCGCTGTAGTTCAGTAGGGAGGGGTGACTTTTCGCTATTTACAAGGAGTTGCGCTTCAGCATCTTGCAGGTCTTTTCCACGCAGAAGCAGGCTTTCTTCACGCTGGCTTCGATCCCATTCCAGCGCTTTGACCTGCATACGCCGATGCGTCTGTACCCAATCATAGTCAGTATGGATGGCTTGCAAAACATGTGCGAATGACTGTTCAAAATCGTCTTGCGGACGCGAAAAAAATATCCAATTAAGATGCGTGATCGTGGGTGGTGCCAGCTTGACATCGATCTCACGCACAATGACGGGAATGATGCGCTTCCCATTCGCTACAGCATGTCCAACTTCGTCAGCGCAAATCGGGGAGGAAATCGAATCAGGGCTAACGAGAAACAGGAAAACATCGGCATCTTCGATGCCTTTTTGAATCTCCTTCATCCAGTCCACACTCGGCGGGATGTCCTGCCAGTCCACCCAGGCATCCAATCCCTCTACTGTAAATCGGTCGGTAAATCCACGGGTAAATTCAGTATCATTGCGGGAATAAGAAATAAAAAGCTGATTCATGGATTGATTATAGAGGACACAAAACGAAAAAACAAGCACAAATTGGATACAATATGTTTGCATGACCATTAAACTATATCAAATAGAAAAAACACAATATCGTTCGATAACGCTGGCAGATATGTCCTCCCTAGACGCTGTCACACGGCAATTGCCAGATGGCCACTACAGCACCTTTCGAACTTTTGCGGGATGCACACGAGTTTTGGGACTCAAAGCCCATTTGCGACGACTACCAAACGTTGACGCTTTATCTTTACGCCGGAACCTGCTTCACTCGCTAGAGCCTTATCGCCCCGCTGAAGCCCGTGTCCGTGTGATGGAGACCAAACAGAGGCAGTTTTACATTTCGATCGAACCGCTCAAGCCTTTAACGCGTGAGATCTATGAGAATGGCGTCCGCGTTGAGACGACAACGATTCACCGCGACGACCCGCGTGCAAAGTCTACGGCTTTTATCAATGCCAGTGACGAAGAACGCAAGCACATTGCCCAAGTCGGCATCTTTGAGGCATTGTTGGTGAAGAACGGGAAGATATTGGAAGGAATGACAAGTAACTTCTTTTATGTAGGACAAGTTGATAACTTATCCTACCTTGGCACAGCCCAGCGCGACATTCTGCTCGGTGTTACGCGAGCGATGGTCATCCGCGTTGCGCGGGGCAGGGGCGTGGAGGTGAAGTATCAGCCGTTGAAACTGGATCAGTTACCGACTGTGAAAGAAGTGTTCATTACATCCAGTTCGCGCGGCATTGTGCCGGTCATCCAAATTGATGAAGTAAAAATAGGGCAGGGGATTCCAGGAAAGATTACGAAGATGCTGATGTTAGCTTACGATGAATATGTGTCGAAACACGCCGAAAAGATCTAGCGGGAATCATGGAACATAGAAATCACAAGTGCCAGCTGTAATTTCACAACGCCCTACCTCTTCGTCTAACCAAAGAACTCTGAACTCGTGGCTGTTATTCTTTGATGTCCAAAACAGTTTGTCTGAAGTACCTGCCAGTCCTAAATTACTCAATATCTTTTTCTGGCAATCTGCTAGATCTAGATAAGGAGTTGGTAGGCCTTCAATCACAAGACTCAAACAGTGCCTGGGTTGAATCACATCGAAATGTTTTTGCCATTCCCAACCATCAAAGTGATTTTGAAAAGTGCCATCGTTATTGACGCGCTCAAAGGTGAACCCGGAAACACTGCGCGATCCCTTCCCATTATCAAGGAGGTAAAAACTGCTCTCGTTGTAATAAGCCGTTATAAGATAACCATTGGGATACTTAATGGGCGCGATTGGGGAAGCATTTACTGAAGTGGCTGCATCCGTCACGGGTACATTTGTAGGCGTGGGAAATTGAGTCTGCGTTGGAGTTAGAGAAGGCAGTCTTGTGGGCGTGTTCGTTATTGTTGCAGTATTGACCACCTGGGTTAATGAAGGCCCTATTGCTTGTATATCAGCAGGAGAAGCTTGAATAGATACTCGCTTCGTTTCAGCAATAGCGAGTGGCGACGAAG
>Ga0209131_1003458_pt1 | contig 10485 bp, 8 predicted proteins | sample GraSoi_2013_40cm_FD_185826 | JGI IMG/M metagenome (GOLD analysis project Ga0209131, IMG submission 185826) | Grasslands soil microbial communities from the Angelo Coastal Reserve, California, USA - Sample 9_17_2013_40cm (SPAdes) (version 2) | ecosystem: Environmental > Terrestrial > Soil >...
CAATTCCAGTCACGGAAAAAACCGCAGTCGATCCTGAAATCGCCCAGCTTGGTCAGCCTTACGACAAAGAAACCCAGGATTGGTTGAGCCGCACCATCGGCGAATCGCCGGAAGAAATCACCTCGCAGGATTGCCGCTTTCGTGACACGGCAATAATCGATCTGATTCAACGCGTGCAGCTCGAGGCCGGCAGAGCCGACGTGTCGATGGCTGCGTGCTTTAATCCAGATGCACGAATCTCGAAAGGCCCGGTCACCGTGCGCGAGATCGCCGGGATTTATGAATACGAAAATACTCTGGTGACTCTCGAGCTGACCGGACAACAATTGAAGGACGCACTCGAACACTCAGCTCATTACTTTCGTGAATATCAGCTGGGGAAAAGCCTGGCTGAACTGGTCGATCAAAGAATCCCGGGATATAACTTTGATATGGCTGAAGGAGTCAGCTATGAGCTCGATGTCGCCAAACCGTTCGGACAGCGGATTCAGAATCTGAAGTTCAAGGGCCAGCCGCTTGCCCCCAGCCAAAAGCTCCGGGTCGTGACCAACAACTATCGCGTCAATGGAGGCGGAGGTTTCACCATGTACAAGGATGCACCGGTGGTCTATCGATCCAGCGCAGAAGTGCGAGAGCTAATCATCGACTGGGTTGAGCGGAACAAAGTCATTCCCACGCAGGCCGATAACAATTGGCGCATCATCGGCGCGCAGTAAAATCGTCAAAGACGTCCTCGACTCTTTCGCAAAAGTAAGCTGCGTTTCGTTTCTTCAAGATAGCAACGCCAAAACGCTTGGTTGGCGGGAAAGGGTCGGAGCCGGCGTAAGCTGTGAGTCCCCAACGGGCTATCGCTGGGGGATTCATACGCCGGTTCCGCCATCCAGGTGGGAGTGGCCCCTAAATCGTGGGGTGAGCTTACTTGTTCAGGGCGCATTCACTTGCTAGAGCGCAGTTCATCCAAAAATCCCCTCATTTAAGTGGTAGAATTCAAGCCCAATAATCAAGCCATTATTTCTTGAAATCGGAGTCAGTCCAGAGTCTCAAAAAGAGAAGCGAATAACGCATGCCCAGCGACGTGCCAGACAGCATTACAGAGCTTCTATTAAAGTGGAGCGATGGTGACCCGGCCGCGCTGGAGCGCCTTATGCCGCTGGTCTATGATGAGCTGCGCCGCTTGGCGGCGAGATATCTCCGGCGCGAGCGCGCCAACCATACCCTGCAGCCAACAGCCTTGATCAATGAAGCCTATCTGCGGCTGGTGGATCAGCAGAAAGTCGAATGGCAGGGAAGAGCACAGTTTTACGGTCTGGCAGCCAGGGTGATGCGAAATATTCTGGTAGATCACGCCCGTAGTCATCAGGCCGCCAAGCGCGGTGGCCAACAATTCCAAGTATCGTTTGACAGCGACCATCGGGGCCGTGCTAATCCGCAGATTGATTTCATTGCCGTCCATGAGGCTTTGGAGCGCCTAGCCGCATTCGACCCAAAGAAAGCTCAAATCATCGAGTTGCGGTTCTTTGGAGGACTCTCAATCGAGGAGACGGCAGAAGTTCTGGGTGTTGGCCATGCTACCGTCGAACGGGACTGGAAGCTGGCCCGGGCGTGGCTCCAGCGAGAGCTGGAGTAATTTTCGCCCTAATCTTCTGAGGGATTTTAAACTTCGCTAACGCTTTAATTCCTGACGCAGATCAATAAAAAGGAATCATCCCCGGCGGAGAGAAGCGATTTTCAGATCATGACCTCGGAGCGATGGCAACGCATCGACCAAATCTTCCACTCAGTCCTGGATTGCGCGCCGGAAACGCGTGCGAGTTTTTTGTCTGAGTCGTGCCGGGACGACGCCGAACTGCGCGAAGAAGTGGAATCGTTGCTGCGCGCGCACGAGCAGGACGAGAGCCTGATCGACGTTCCGGCGTACGAATTGGCCGCGGAGTTTCTTGCCGAGGCCGTGGGCGGACTGCCGGCCGGCCAGCAAATTGGTCCCTATAAGATCCTCTCGCAACTGGCCACCGGCGGGATGGGCGAGGTTTATCTCGCCCATGACAGCCGCCTGGGACGAAAGATCGCGCTCAAACTCCTCCCGCCTGATTTCGCCAGAGATCAGCATCGGGTGCGCCGCTTCTCACAGGAAGCGCGTGCGGCCTCGGCGCTAAGCCACCCCAACGTCTGTGTGATTCATGAAGTCGGCAAGACGACGGACGGTCGTCACTTCATCGCGATGGAGTACATCGATGGAATTACTCTGCGCGAGCGAATCGCACGCGGACCGCTGACCTTAGGTCAGACGCTGGTAGTGGCCGAGCAGATCGCGGCAGCTCTGGCCGCAGCCCACGCTGCTGGGGTAGTCCATCGCGATATCAAGCCCGAAAACATCATGTTGCGCACCGACGGCTACGTTAAGGTGTTGGACTTTGGTCTTGCCAAGTTGAGCGAGAGTCAATCCGGACTGCATGAAGTCAATGAAGCTTCGACCATCGCCCACTTCCATACCGAACCAGGTATGCAAATGGGTACGGTCAGATACATGTCGCCAGAGCACCTGCGTGAACGCCCGGTTGACGAGCGCGCGGATATCTGGAGTTTCGGCGTGGTTCTGCACGAGATGGTAACCGGCGTCACGCCGTTCGAAGCAAGCAGCCGCAACGAAATCATCGCTTTGATTCTGAAGAAACACCCGCCCAGTCTTTCTTTATTAAGCGACCTGCCGGCAAGTTTCCAACAGATAGTTGCTAAGGCGCTGAGTAAAAACAGCGCGCAACGGTATTCTTCCGTCAATGATCTCGGCGCGGATCTGAAGAAATTGCGGCCACTGATTCCTGAAGAAAGTCCAGCCGAGTTAATGGCATCGCCCGAGCAAACCGCGGGGGTCAGGCGAGGCCCCAGGGAACCAGCAATCCGCGACCGGCAAAAAGCAATACCCGTCACCACTGATCTGTTGTCGTCGGCCCTCACTTATGTGTCACACACCGCCGAGCAAATTTTGACGGGAATCAAAGACCATCCGAAGGCAACGGTCTTTTCCGGTGTCGCAGCCGTCGCGGCCTTCCTCTTGATTGGCGTCAGCGTTCCGCGCTGGACGAAAGGGTTCATGGGCCGGTTCAACCAGCCGCCTCAGCAATTATCCCTACCCTTCCAAACGATCAAGATGACGCCGCTGACCACCACGGGGCAATCGGTCTGTGCCGCAATTTCTCCGGACGGCAAATCCTTTGCGCATGCAGAGACGAAGAACGGGCGCCAGGAGTTGCTGGTGACCAACATTGCTAACTCAGGCACTTCGGTTGTAGTGGCTCCGAGCGAGCTTAAATACCGGGGCATTACATTTTCGCGGGATGCCGGTTATCTCTATTTCACAACGGGTGAGAGGAACGAGGCTGGCGTGCTCTATCAAGTCGCTCTGCCGGGCGGTGCGCCCCGAAAAATCAAGGAAGGCGTGGATAGTCCCATCACTTTCTCACCTAGCGGAGATCGATTCGCATTTGTACGTTTCAACGTGAGCACTGGTGAATATTTTCTGCTGATTTCCGGAGTCGACGGCACCGGAGAACGATCGATAGCCACGCGGCAAAGGGGAGAAAGGCTTTCGGTGTGGGGGCCTGCCTGGTCGCCTGACGGCCAAATGATCGTGTGCGGGGCCGGCAAATGGGAGCAGGGCTACCATATGAAACTGATCGGCATTAACGTTGAAAACGGCCACGAAACGCAAATTGGGAATCAGCAATGGTTTTTCGTTTCACAAGTCGTCTGGCCCGGCGATCAGAGCGAATTGATAGTCAGCGCCAGAGAGCAGGCGACCAGCCCTTACCAACTCTGGCGCATTTCTTATCCCGGCGGCGAATCCTTCAAACTGACCTCTGATATAACTAACACTGGTTTTGACAATGTGAGCGTCTCACAGGATGGAAACGACATTGTCGCCGTACAAAACCAACAATGGTCACGATTGTGGGTGACGGCGGCCGGAGATTCCGCGCCGACAGAGCCAATCGGCTCGAAAGTCGGTCGCACTTACGGCCTGGACTGGACCAGCAAAGGTAAGGTTGTGTTTTCGTCGATGACGGGAGACAACTTGAACATCTCGTCGGTAGATCCGGATGGATTAAATGGAGTTCAGCTGACAGTTAATGCCGGGGACAATTATGCGCCCGCGGTTTCGCCTGACGGTCGGCTAATCGTCTTCGCTTCCAATCGCACTGGCAGCTTGAATATTTGGCGGATGAATGCTGACGACGGGAGCGACGTCAGGCAGCTTACTTTCGGTGATGGTAATTCTTATCCTGCCTTTTCGCCCGATGGCCAATGGATTGTGTACGATATTTACGACAGTCGAAACGAGGGCGCATGGGCCGCCATGAAGGTGCCGGTTGAGGGTGGAACTCCCGTGCGCCTCGCGGATCGCGCCCGCATGCCGGTGGTTTCACCGGACAACCGGTCCATTGCCTGTCGCACTTATACGCCGGGGCGTGCGCCGGAAATCAGCATCCTCGCCATGAGTGATGGGTCCCCCATCAAGCGATTGCCCATTCCGATCAGGGACTGGCAGCGAGTTCAGTGGACTCCCGATGGTCATGCGTTGACCTATATCAACATCATTGACGGGGTTTCCAACATTTGGAGTTATGACCTCGCCAATGGCTCAAGGAAACAACTTACGGACTTCAAAAGCGATCAGATCTTCGCATATGCCTGGTCGCCTGACTTCAAACAACTCGCCTGTCTCCGGGGAACCGAAGTCCGCGACGTGACCTTAATAATCAATCAGAACAGAATAATCAATCAGAACAGATGACGAGCGCCCCAGCCGCAACAATTCCAACGCGAGCAAGCAGAAGGGACCTTGTCATTTAGCTGCCGTCTCCAGGTGCTTCCGGCAAACCCGACTTACATTCGGGGGGGCCCGAGCCCGGAACTTTCCTCACCTTCACCAGGGCCTCTGACAGGTCATCGCTGATCTTTCCTCCACCGGGCGGATACTCCGTCGCCAATGTTTCCAGCGCTGTTTCTATCGATTCGTATAACTTTGTGTTGATGTCCCGCTGATTCTCAACCATTATCTTGAGACCTGCACAGGTCATACAACCGCGCTTATTAAGCAGGGCTTTGAACTGGGGCAATGCCCACACTTGAGCGTCAATTGACCGCAACTGCGTCCTTGCTTTGCCCGCCTTCGCTTTTGCCGTCTTCGCTTTCTTTGTCGCCATTGTGATTCTCCTCTAGGGGCTTTGGAATCCTGGACGAAACCCAAAGGTCTCGTTCAAGTGGTGATAAAGCCGACGTATTGCTAATAAATGGCGGGTTGAATATGCCCTGAGCCCTTGCCGGCGCGACTTATATAATGGCGATTGTTTGCTGTCAATCGCTTGCACCGAATGAATTGCTTCATCGAAACCGCTGGGTCCAGGCATTGACTACTAACTAATGCGTGAGGCGCAGGAGAATCCCCTCAGGCTCTGCGTGCTTTTGCGTGGAAGTTGCCCAGGGCATGTCAGATTCAACGCAGGTAAACTAGCTCGGAGCGCCAGCGCACGAGTCCCGCAAACCAGTTAGCAGCTTCTCGTGAATTCCGCCAAAGGCGCCGTTGGACATAATAGCAACTACATCGCCCGATCTTAGCTCTGAGGTCAAACTGCGCACGATCTGATCTACATCGGTGATCGCGAAGGCTGGTTTATTCTGCGCGGCGATGTCGTCTATCAATTTGGTGGTGTCGAGCACGCCGCCCATTTCAGCTGCCCGCTGGGAGTCAAATACCCGCGAGATGATCACATAGTCAGCGGGCCTGAACGCGGTGACATACTGATCCTGGAAAGTTGCATGACAAGAAGTGCGAGAACGTGGCTCAAAGACTGCGATGATACGCCGGTCCGGGTACTTTACCCGCAGGGCGGTCAAGGTTTCGCGCACCGCCGTCGGGTGATGGGCAAAGTCGTCGATCACCGTGACGCCGTTAACCACTCCACGAACCTCGCCACGGCGGCGGACGCTTTGGAACGTCTTGAGCGCCGCGGCGATGGCTTTGCGCTCAAGGCCCCATGCATCAGCAGCGATGATCGCCGCCAGACAGTTACGGACGTTGAAATCGCCGATCAGCGGCGTCTGAAATTCTCCCCATTCCGATCCCTCGCGAAAAACACGAAAACGAGTTCTTTCTTCCGCATAATCAATGTCCCGCGCCTGCCAACTAGCGTCCTGACTCGTGCCAAACGTTTCCACCTGCGTGAACAGCTTTCCTGCCAGCGACGCGACTACCTCGCGCACATGCGGACTGTCCCAGCCGGCAATCAAACGCCCATTGCCGGGCACCAGATTCATCAACCGGCGAAACGCCAATTTAACTGCGTCCAAATCCTGGTAGATATCGGCGTGATCGAATTCGAGATTGTTGACGATGGCAAGTTCAGGTAAGTAATGCATGAACTTTGGCCCCTTGTCGAAGTAAGCCGTGTCGTATTCGTCGCCTTCGATGATGAAGTAATCGCTGGCCGTAACCTGAAAGCTCGCGCCAAAATTTTGCACGACTCCGCCGACCATGAACGAGGGATTAAGTCCGCCCTGATCGATTATCCACGCGGCCAGACTGGTGGTCGTAGTCTTGCCATGGGTACCGGCAACCACCAGAGACCGGCGGCCGCGAATGAATTCTTCCTTGAGAACTTCGGGCAGCGAGCGATAAAGCAGCCGCCGACTGAGAGTATGTTCGACCTCGGGATTTCCGCGGGGAATTGCGTTGCCAACCACGACGCAATCCGGCGCCGGTTCCAAATGCGCAGCGTGGTACCCCTGCATCAAGCCGATGCCGAGTCCTTCAAGCATCGTGGACATCGGCGGGTAGACGTTTTCGTCAGAACCCGTTACGCGATGTCCGCGCGCTTGCAGCATTCCCGCCAGCGAGGCCATCGCGGTGCCACAAATTCCGATCAAGTGATAGTGCATAATTATTCGTGGTAGTTTGAGCTAAAGACAATCTACACCAGAACAATATTCCGATTCTTCGGAACCGATAAGTCCCGTTATGCCGACGGCGAAATCGGGATAGCGTTTGCAGCAAGCATTGAATGATCAGTTTGCATTGAGGTCCACCAAAAAATCTTAATCGGATCGTGAAGCCGTCTTGCCACCCGCCACGCGTTCGCGATTCGAAACATAATTTCCTCGGTTCTTAATCAATTCGAGCAGTCGACCCCACAGGTTTTCCACCTTGAGCACATCTGCATCTCCCTCCATTGGTGAGACCGACGCAGCCACCAGCTTCAACGGTGTTCGTAACAACCATTTGATAGTCGCCAGGGTTTGCCAGCCCCAGGTCCGTCGCAGGTTCTGAACCAGGCCGTCGGGCTCTGCGTGAATCACCATCTCATACGCATCTATGCCCGTAGTAGCAGCTCCGAAACCACGACTGACTCGCCGGAGATAATCCCATTGCAAGCGCGCGGCAGGCAGAAAGTGTTGCATTCTCAATTTGGGTTCGTACCACAGTCGCCAGCCGGTCAGGCGCAATGCGTAACAAAGCTCAGCATCGCCACCGGCGCTCAATGCCCGGCCTTTTCGGTCCGAAAGTACAAAGCTGAATTCCTTCTCAGCCAGAGCCCGCCACGCCTGCTTGCGCAGGCAAAGACCTGCGCCCCAAAGGTAGCCTCGAGTCTCGGTCACATCGCCGGCCTCGCCGGCCTGTTGGCCCACCGCATAGTAATTCTGGAATCGGGCGAACCAATCGGGGAGGGTCACGTCGGAAACCGCTTCAACTTGTCCGCCACAAGCGCCGACTTCCGGATGATCGGACATCACGGTTGAAACCGTATCGATCCAGTCAGCGCTGACGCGGTTGTCATCATCAACGAAACAGACAATTTCATATTTGGCTTCCGCGATACCCCGTATCCGCGCAGACGTCAGACCGAGAGTTGGCTCGCGGACAACTCGCAGCGGAATCGCAGAGTTGCGAGGCCAACTCGCGGCCGCCACGTCAGCAGTCCGATCGTCCGAAGCGTTATCGACAACTATGACTTCGCAAGGCGGTGCGGGCAGCGAGAATTTTTGGACGGCCAGATGAGCAAGCGTTTCCGGTATCAAACGCGCGCTATTGTGGCAACAGACGACGATGCTTACTCCGTCACGCATAGATCACGCTGGCCGGCCGACCGGGGAAATATGAACCAATTGACGCACAAGTTAGTTGCTCGACTTGATTCCTTCGAGATAGAGACTCTCGAACTCCCGGTCGCGAAAGTCCATGTTGTTCATATGCGGATGCAGCGACACCCCAAAGCGCTGGCGAACAACAGTCTTGAATCCCGCCTGCCTGAACATCAGGGTTAATAACTCTTCATCGTAAGACCAAAGGTGTTGCGAATACTCTCGCATCATATAGTTAACCCGGTCGACCGGAGTATCTATCGCCTGAGAAAACCCGGGATGTGCCAGAAATGTCCGATCTCCGGCGTATGAGCGCAGGAACAACTCCGCGTCCGGAGTAGACATGCGCAGCACGCCATCATCTTGAAGCACTCGGTAACATTCGCCGATCAGTTTGATCGCGTCTTCTTTAGTGACATGCTCTATGACGTGTTCCGAAAAAATCGCCGTGCAACTTGAATCTGGAAAGGGCAATCCCGTTGTCAGATCCCAAACCACCTGTACTTCCTCGGCCCGGGCGCGGTCGACATTGATCCAGCCCTTCACGGGGCGATATCCGCAGCCAAGGTTTACGCGGAGATCTGATTTCGGCAAATTCGCGAGGAAGTGCCTGGTGCGGCGGCTAGCCCGCCAGTCGTAATAGGGCGCCGCAATCTTGTTAGCCCGTTCACGTCCGATGATCGCGACGACCGGGTCCTTTAACCATTTCAGGGATGTGCGGTGGTTGTTCATTACCTGTGACAAGAGCGTTGCGGCCGTCGGAAATTACGTAGCGTTTATCTCACGACTGCGGAAGAAGACGTGCTTTGACTCTCACTTAAGAACTTTCTGGCTTCTGTAATCACTCGAGCCAGACCTTCTGAAAGCGAAACCTGCGGCCGCCAATTCGGAAGCAACTCAGTGGGATTAATCGGCACTTCTGAACCCTTAACATCGCCAAGTCCGACTTCGACATTCAGTTGAGCGGCGATCTCTTCGGCCACCTCTCGTATCTTCAACCATTTCGGGCCGGCAATCTCAGCGGTCTGCAATGATGAGTCGAACAACTCCAGCAGTGCGGCTACGCAATCGCTCTTATACAGAAATAACCGCCGTTCCTCGCCATTGGTCATGCACTTTACGCGACCCTGAAGCCCCGAAAGCACCAGATCCGTGATCACGTGACTGCGCTGGTCCGGATGCTCCCATCCATAAACATTCCACAGCCGGGCCACCTTTCCACCCAGGTGAGTTGCCCAATGCCAGGCCATCAACTTCGTCGTGCCGTAGGCGTTTGGTAGTCCTGCGAGTTGCGAAGTGGTAAAGATGAAAGGCTTCTTTGTTCGTGCCAGCGCGTCGAAGATTCTCAGCGACAGCTCGCAATTATTCCTGTACTGATCGTGTTGACGATCCTCAGCTTCGAGGAATTTCGCTCCGCCCGTATCCCAGGCAAGGAACCAAACCCGGTCGCACTTTTCAAAGGGTCCAGGATCCAGCGGACGGCGCAGATCGCAGCCACTTTTGAGATCCAGTGACGTTACGGTGTGTCCCTTCGCGTTAAGCGCCGAAACCAGTTCCCAACCAATAAGACCTTCGCCGCCCAGCACCAACTCGTTCACTTTAGCAGCCATACTCTTTCCCCGATCTTCGTCTCCTGCCGGTCGGCAAGGCCCCAATTCTCATCATTTTCATAAGGTACATTTTCCCAACTTGCCCAGTCGCCATGATGATCCTGAACCCCCTCAGTGCAGGAAGTAGGATGGGCCAGATGAAAAACTGTGCCCACCTTTTCACTTCTGGCTCCATGTGCTATTAGCTGGGCGATGCCGCGCTTGTCGACGCCAATGCGATGGCGTACGAGCGACTCGTCATAACCACGCGCGCGCTCCCACAGGCGCCGACTGGCAAAACCGAACTCGCCGGTTCCCAAAGGATGATACGGAATCACTCGACGATAGCGAAGGCAATCAAGCGCTCCGATCTGAGTCTCGCGACCCTCGCGCCAGGGAATATCAATCCGTTGAGCTGAGAAAACGACGTCTTCGGTCAAGTCACCACTGAGCAGCCGGTTCACGATATCGGGCCCAAAGGCAGCGTCTGCGTTGGTGGCTACTACCCAGTCAGATTTCGCCCGGCGAATGCCTACGTTTTTGGCATGAAACTCCAGCAGCGGTACTTTTGAGTTTTCGCAGAGGGCCTGATGAATTTCGGGGGCCACCACGTAAGCACGCAGGGACTTAAATCGCTGGGCGAGATCGAGACTTAACAGTTCGCGTCCGGCGGGCGGGTTCCATTCCACGAATACTACTTCGTCGACCAAGTATTTCGCGTTCCAGGCAATCGTCGCCTGCAACCGTTGCTTAAAGTCCGACA
>Ga0209131_1003459_pt1 | contig 10485 bp, 10 predicted proteins | sample GraSoi_2013_40cm_FD_185826 | JGI IMG/M metagenome (GOLD analysis project Ga0209131, IMG submission 185826) | Grasslands soil microbial communities from the Angelo Coastal Reserve, California, USA - Sample 9_17_2013_40cm (SPAdes) (version 2) | ecosystem: Environmental > Terrestrial > Soil >...
CGCGAACAGAGAGGCTTCGTCGCCGCCGGTGCCCGCTCTAATTTCCAGGATTACATTTTTTTCATCGTTAGGATCGCGGGGAATCAAAAGCAGCTTGAGGTCGGTGTCAGCCTGTTCGAGCTGAGCTTGCAAAGCTTCGATCTCAACGCGGGCCAGCTCGCGCATCTCTTCGTCGTCGGCGTGGTCCATTAACTCGCGCGCGCCGGTCAATTCGTCATTCAGCGTCTTCCATGCTCGATATCTTTCGACAATCTCGCCCAGGCTGCGATGTTGTTTCGCGGCCTTGCCGTACGCCGAAGGGTTAGACAACAACTCTGACGAAGAGAGTTCGTTGGTCAACTCTTCATAGCGTGTTTCAATTTGTGCGAGTTTATCGAGCATCGTTTAATAGGTCGAATAGGCCCTATAGGACCTATACGTCAGACTCAAGATAGGGGCACCAGCTCACTTTCCGCAGTCTGAGGTTCCAACTTCAGCGAGGCCTTCAACGCCTCGATCGCAACTTCCAGTTGCGAGTCGTCCGGCTCTTTCGTCGTTACGTTCTGTAGCCAGACACCGGGCTTCGTAATTGTCTTAAAGAAGGCGCCGTCTTTGCGCGCCGACAACCGGATGATTTCATAAGAGAGTCCCGCCACTACCGGAATCAAAGCAATGCGCACCAGGAAATTGAAGAGCAGCGAATCAAACTTGATCACCGAGAACAGGATTATTGAAACCAGCATTACCACCATCAGAAAACTCGTGCCGCAACGCGGATGCTGACGCGGCTGGGGCCTGGCATTGTCGACCGTCAAAGCCAAACCCTTTTCCCAGGTGAACACGGTCTTGTGTTCAGCCCCGTGATATTCAAACACTCGCCGAATGTCTTTTATCAAAGAAAAACTGATGATCATGATCAGAAAAAAGGACATGCGAATCAGCCCGTCGATAAGATTAAAGCTAACTGAGGGCCGCACCGGATGCAGATAACCTCGAGCTGAATTCCAAGCGCGCGTGTACCACGCTTCAGGAGCGCCCGCATCCTGCGGGCGGTTCGCAGGCGTCCCCGCCTGCGTTCGGCCGGCGGCAACCCGGTCGCTACCGCTCCCGGTACTGACAACCGCGGTCGGCGTGGCCCAACCCGCGGCAATGAACAGCACGTTCGTTAACAGGAGGGGCGCAGCAATGAAGAGCAGCACGTTGAAAATGAGAGCAAAAATAATCGAGCTGGCTGCCGCGGCTGTCCCGCCCTTCTTCAGCTCATCTTTGGAACGCTTCTTAGTCGGCATTGGAAACAAGCCCGGCACGGCCCCGGTTAATCCCGCAAAGTCGCCTTCGCCTTCGATCACCGCAGGCGTCAAGGCGACTTGTACTTCGGCAGCCTTCGCGTCTTCGACTTCAGCGAACGCTTCACTCGCGGAATAGTTCAGGGCTTTGATTCCCAGGCCCATCGACTGTAGCAACACAGCTCCGCCACGCAGCACCGGCAGTTTAAGGATGGGAGCCTTGTCACTCCATTTCGGCAGCACAGCCGACGTGTTGACGATGGTGCCATCGGCTTTGCGCACGGCAATCGCGTATGCGTTCGGGGTGCGCATCATCACGCCCTCGATCACTGCCTGGCCGCCAACGATCAGATCTCTTTCATTGGTGCTCATATCAACGTCTCGCTTTATAGGTCGGATAGGACCTATTGGACCTATATTTCTTTACAGCAATGCCGGCGATTTGTTGCTGGCTGCCCTGCTTTGACGCAATAACGGCAACCAGCGTCGAACGGCGCCGGCATCTCTTACTTTGGTTATAGCTAATGTTTCAGCATCTTGCTCAATTATCTTACTGTGCGGGGGTGGCTTCGGCTTCCGGACTCTTCTTGCCATATCGCCGGTTGAACCGATCGACGCGGCCGGCGGTATCGATTAGTTTCTGCTTGCCGGTAAAGAACGGATGGCAGGCCGAGCAAATCTCGATGTGCAGATCGCCCTTCCGAGTCGAGCGGGTTTTAAAAGTCTCGCCACAGGCGCAGGTCACGGTTATTTCGTTATATTCAGGGTGAATTCCAGGCTTCATTTTATTTCTCGCTTGCTATAGTCGTCGTTTAGTCCCCTCGATGAAACAACCAATGATACGGGTCGCAACTGCGCTCAGTCAAGCGCTGGCTGTTTCACAAACGTCTCTCACCATGTGCTGGTCGTTCACACTCTCGGGTCCTGCGAAACTTGTAAAATAAGTGAATTGACAACCTCTCAAATCGCATGCTACAAGTCAATTGTCCGACCTGATTTACACTTAGCATTAACACGTGAGCGTGGCGCTTGAACTGTCGCGCGCCCGTGGCTGCGCGGTTGCCGGTGGCTGCGCGGCTGTTAGCCAAGAGCGTCCTAACTGAGAGTGTATTAACCGAGGGTCATGGCAGAGGAAGGTAAACCCACCGAACCGGGTTCACGCAAGGACACAACATCAGAACAGCGCACGCAGGATCAAGCGCGCGCTGCAAACCCTTCGTCGCTAACCGCCGACGCCGAAAAAGACGCCCAGGTTGAGGCCGCGAAAGCGCGCGTCGCCGCTGTTAAGGAGGCCGCCCAAGCCGCGCCCGGCGCACCCAGGGCTCCCGTAAAAAAGAAAGAAGAAGGACCGAAACCAACCGATGCCTCCGCGCATCCGCTGGTTAAAAAATTGCACGACAAGTTCGCAGGCGCGGTGATTGAGGCCACAGAGTTTCTGGGTCAGCTCTCAATCCGGATCGAACCGTCGCGCGTCGTAGATGTTTGCGACTTTTTGAAGCAGGATGGGGCGACACCCTTTAACTATCTCTCTGACTTGACCTGTGCGCACTATCCCGATCATCGCGAAGCGCCCTTCGAAGTCATTTACAATCTGTATTCAATATCCGCGAATGAACGGGTTCGCTTGAAGGCGTGGGTCAATACCGAAGGGGGCGACGGCATCGAGAGCGTGACCGGTGTGTGGCCGTCGGCTGATTGGCCCGAACGCGAAGTCTATGATCTGTTCGGAGTGAAGTTCCGCAACCACCCCGACTTGCGACGAATACTTTTGCCGCCCGATTGGGAAGGACATCCCCTGCGTAAGGACTATCCGCTGGAGTTTGTCGAGAATAGATGGACGGAAGATCATCTGCCCGAGTTTACCGAGGTGCAGAAGGAACAACTGGAGCAACGGCGAGCATATGGCTTGGAGATTTTGTCGGCGTCGCCCGAACGCGAAGTACGCGAACTGTTCAAGAGTGGCAAAGAAGTAATGCCTAAGGACAAGTGAGGTTTGGACACTAAGCAGAGTCAGAACCGCCTGCGGTAGCGGGCGGTTGATCCGGTCAGGATAAAGATCAATGTCGCCAAAAGAAATCGCCGCCCATTACGAAGCAAAAGTTTTCGACTCGCCGGCAGCGGCCGAGAGCGCCGGATTTGCTTTGGCTGAAACCCTGTCGCCGCGCAATGTCTGGAATAAGGCCAGCGCTGCTCAGTCTCTGCTGCTGAAATTACGTGAGAAAAAAGAAAAGGGTGAAGTTAGAGAAATTGGTCTCGTAATTGAACCCTGGAGCGTGTCCGGTTGTTATGCTCCGAATGAAAGTTCATCTTAGAGACGTTTAGAGGCGGGCTACCGCCCGCCTGTGCGGACGAGACGTCCGCGTTCCCAGCTTATGCATCAAGTAGAAATCGCCACTACTCAACGGACGCTGCTCGACAACCCGGAGATGACTCTGAACATGGGGCCGCAGCATCCGTCTACGCACGGAGTGCTGCGGGTGATCCTCAAACTCGATGGCGAAACCGTGATCGATCTCGACTGCGATATCGGCTACCTGCATCGGGGCATGGAAAAAATTGCCGAGAACCGCACGTACTCGATGATCGCTCCTTATTGGGATCGCCTGGACTATATCGCGGCGGTTTCCAACGGCCTGGTTTGGGTCGAGACGGTCGAGCAAATGATGGGTCTGGCGGTGCCGCCGCGAGCTCACTACATCCGCACTATTCTGACTGAGCTAAATCGGATTGCATCGCATCTGCTGTGGCTGGGAACGCACGCGCTGGACATTGGCGCGGTGACGATCCTGCTGTGGGCCTTTCGTGAACGCGAAGAGATTCTGAAGATTTTCGAGCGGCAGTTCGGCGCCCGGCTTACCTGTCACGCCTGGCGCATCGGCGGCATGCCCAACGACGCTTATGATGACTTCGAAGCAGACGTGCGCCGCTTCATCAACAATTTTCCCAAGCGCATCGATGAATATGAAACCGTACTGTCTGAGAATCGCATCTGGTTAAGCCGCACGGTCGGCATCGGCGTCATCTCCGGTGAAGAGGCGGTGGCGATCGGTTTGTCGGGTCCGTCGCTGCGCGGCTCGGGCGTGGCCTGGGACATTCGCAAGTCGCGGCCCTATGCGGCGTACGCCGACATGGACTTTGACGTGCCGCTGGGCGACAACGGCGACACATACGATCGCTATCTGGTGCGCATGGAAGAAATGCGACAATCGCGACGAATCGTCCAGCAGGCTCTCGACAATCTGCCGGACGGACCGGTAAACGCGAAGGTGCCAAAGCTGATCAAGCCACCCGTCGGCGATTACTATCATTCAATCGAAGGACCGAAAGGCGAGATTGGTTGCTATCTGGTTTCCGACGGCACGCAGCAACCCTGGCGCGTGCGCGTGCGACCGCCGTGCTTCATCAACCTGCAGGCGTTGAAACAAATGAGCATCGGTCATTTGGTCGCGGACGTCGTGGCGATCATTGGAACTTTGGATATTGTTTTGGGAGAGATTGATAGGTGAAGGTGCGTGATGGCATTTAAAAAGCCTACGATAGTTCATATTTGGGGAGACTGTCAGGACGTTGGGGAAGCGGGTCGTCCTGGTAAGACGCGCTATTGCGTTACCTGCGATGCGCTTAAGGATGGCGAGGAAATCAAACTTCAGCACCCATGGCGAACACTAACTCCTAAAGAGGCTATAGATCTGGTAACAGCATTCCACAGCAATAACTATAGTGGGATAAAGAACTGCGAAGCCGTTGAGATCCCCGGAAGTTATCAGAAACCGTAAAATCCCGTAGGGATGAAATGTTTATAGCACCTGCAGTCCCTTAGATTCTGTGAGCCCATTTATGGGCGAAAGAAATGGGTGTCGCTCCTAAAGGAGCTTCACATCCTAAAATATCGAAGGTTCTATAAACATTTCGCCGCTCTGCGGCTCGTACTGATCGTTAGAAATAGATCATGATGCTATTGGGCTTCTTCGCACCACTGAACTTTGTTGACAGCCTGTTGCTGAAGTTCTTCAGCGAGCAGACGGTGAACTATGTCATCTGGCCGTTCATTCAGGTGGGAGCGGTGGTGACGATTACGGCGGGTTGGGTCGCTTATGCGACTTATCTGGAAAGAAAGATTTCGGCTTTCATGCAGGCGCGGTTGGGGCCGATGCGCGTTGGGCCGTGGGGCCTGTTGCAACCGATCGCCGATGCTTTGAAGTTGCTGGTGAAGGAAGACTTTATTCCCGAGAACGCCGATCGTTGGATCTTCTTCCTCGCCCCGTACATCGCGGTCGTCGCCGCCTTCATTGTCATGGCCGTGGTTCCGTTCGGACCGGACTGGGCGGTGATTACTGACGTTAACATCGGGATATTGTTCGTGCTCGCCGTGTCCAGCGTAGGCGTGCTGGCGTTGATTCTCGCGGGCTGGTCGTCAAACTCGAAGTATGCTTTGCTGGGGGCCCTGCGTTCGAGCGCGCAGATGGTTTCGTACGAAGTTTCGATGGGCCTGGCGATCATTGGCGCGTTGATGTTCGCGCGCACGCTCTCGTTATCAGGCATCGTAGCTGCGCAGCAATCTGACTCGATTTTCTTTTTACTGTACCAGCCAATCGGCTTCGTGATTTTCCTGATTAGCGGCATTGCGGAAAACAATCGCGCGCCATTTGATTTGCCGGAGGCGGAATCAGAACTGGTGGCCGGCTTTCATACCGAGTACTCGGGTTTTCGCTGGTCGCTTTTTTTCATGGCTGAGTATGCGGCGATGGTGGTGGTGACCGCGGTGGCGACCACGCTCTATCTTGGTGGCTGGTATTTCCCGTTCGTCTATCGCCTGACTGAGGCGAAGGGTTTTCACAACGCGTATGTCGTTGTTAGCTTGATGGTGTTTCTGGCGAAGGCCGGCGTGTTGCTGTATCTCTATTTTTGGTTGCGCTGGACGTTGCCGCGCTTTCGTTACGATCAGTTGATGGATTTGGGTTGGAAGTGGTTGTTGCCGGCTTCCCTTATCAACATCGTCATTTCGGCAATCGCAGTGGTCACGCTTCAGGGTCTTGACGGTTGGCATGGAATACACGCGATCGATTCGATAAATGCGGGTCTGAATCTGACGCCGACGGGAAAAGGGATTGCGATTGCCTTTGGAGTCGCCAATTTATTCGTGACCGCCGGCATCCTGTCATTAATCAATTGGCGCTCGCGGGACTTTAATTTGAAGAAGCAGCGCAGCAAGATTCGTTTCGCGGTGTTGGCCAAGGGAAAGCCGGCAGTCGCACCGGTAGTGAGCGAGCCTTAGTGGCACAGACTCCAGTCTGTGGTTGAATTTTGGGTTATTCAAATCACAGACTGAAGTCTGTGCCACTGATTGCAAATATAAATTTTGAAACCTAAGATTTCACCATGCCATTAGTTGCCGTTCCCAAACCGACGTTTGCGCAGAAGCTGAAACGCTTTTTCATGGCTGATCTTTTGAAAGGACTCGGCCTGACTCTGAAATTCAATTTGGGCGCGCTGACTTCCAAGGACTCAGTCGCCGGGAAGGGGATTTACACCGAGCAATATCCGTCGGTGCGTCCCGACGTGGCGCCGCGTTTTCACGGCGCGCCGCGATTGAACATGGATCCGGAAACACACGATACGCTTTGCATCGCATGTAATCTTTGCGCGCTGGCTTGCCCGGAAGATTGCATAGACGTCATTCCCATGGATGTTGAGGTGGTGGTGGCCGGCAAGCCGCGCCGCAAAAAAGTTCTGGACGAGTTTATCTTCGATACGTCGCGCTGCATGTTCTGCGCTCTCTGTCAGGAGGCCTGTCCGACGTATTGTCTCGAGCTGACCCAGGATTTTGAGCTGGCCACCTATTCACGCGCCGGCTTTGTCTGGAACCGCGAGATGCTCGAGCAGGGCAGGGAAACGGTGAAGTACGAATCGTAAGCATTGCGGATTTCGAATTGCGAATTTCGAAATCAAGAAACGCAGGTCTTTAACCAATTCGCAATCCGAAATTCGCAATTCGAAATTTAGATGATTCTCTCCGGTTGGGAAACAGTATTCTTCTGGATCTTCGCGATCTCCATGATCCTCGCGGGGTTGTTGACCGTGATGGCTCGCAACGCCGTGCACTCTGCGCTGTTCCTTATCTCTTCGCTGGTATCGGTGGCCGCGCTCTTCATTTTACTGGGCGCTGAATTCATCGCCGGCGTACAGATTCTGGTTTACGTGGGCGGGGTGATGGTGCTGTTTCTGTTCGTCATCATGCTGGTTAATGTGGGCGCCGAAGAAGAAGGCCGGGCCCCGATGTTTCATCGTCCTTCGCAGGTTGGGACGGCGCTGGTGTTCTCGCTGATGCTTGCGCTCGGGTTGCTTTACGCAATCAACCGCGCGTTTGAAGGGCCAAAGGACAGGGAGCAACCTCAACAAACAACGATTGCGAGGGATGCCCGCGATCAAACCCTGCCGGCGGGTGCGACGGGTGTTAGCCGTCTGTCCACAGAAACTGAGCGTGTCGGTAACACTCTCTATACCTACGCCTCCCTGCCATTTGAAATTGCGAGTTTGCTGTTACTGGTGGCAATCATCGGCTCGGTAATGTTGGCGCGAACTTTGAAGCAGGAAGCGGCCGCGGACGACGTTGATCCGGACACGCTCCAGACGGCTGCTGCGTTGGAGAGCCTCGAGGCTAAGGCGGGCGACTGAAGTGCCGTAAGGCTCGAAATGTTTATTGAACGAAATGGAGCGCGGACATCCTGTCCGCCAGCGGGCAAAGCCCGCTCAGAGTTTACGCGAAATATTGCTCCGACGGTCGGTTCGCGCTGCGCGCTCAGGCGGACAAGATGTCCGCGCTCCGACGGGTTGCACCGTCTATAAACATTTCGCCGTTACGCGGCTGAATCAGAAACGATGAATCATCTGACAATATTGTTCGCAATGCTTTTCCAGGAAGCTTCTAACGGCCGTTGGTCCAAGGCTTTTGACGGCGTCAAGCATCCGGACATTTCAAAGTTCCTGGTGTTCGCCGCGATCCTTTTTATTATCGGTGTCGCGGGTGTGCTGACGCGGCGCAACCTGCTCGTTATCTTCATGTCGATCGAGTTGATCTTAAACGCCGCGAATTTGAACTTCATTGCTTTCTCGCGTTACCTGCAGGACACGGGCACCGGCAATCCGATGTCTGGCCAGATTTTCACTGTCTTTATTATTGTCGTCGCCGCCGCTGAGGCGGCCATCGGACTTGGCATCGTGATCGCGCTTTATCGCAACCGGGAAACCATCTGGATTGACGAGATCGATTTGATGAAGTGGTGACGTAGTAGGGGCAGGGCTTGTCCCTGCCCGTCTTAAAATACAAAAACCGGGCAGGGACGAGCCCTGCCCCTACAGTTATGTACAAGTATATCTGGCTAGTCCCATTGCTTCCGCTCGCCGGTGCTGCCATTAACGGCATCTTTGGCCGGTGGTTTCGCTTTCCTGAAAAGTTGATCGGCGGCATCGCAGTCGGATCGGTCGCGCTCTCGTTTTTGATCAGTGCTGCTGCTATTTACTCGTACGGCTTCGGCGGAAATTCTCTCTGGCCAAATCCTTATGTCAGCACGCAAACGGCTTTCACCTGGATTCCCGGCGGCGCAGTGAAGCAGACACTGGGTTACGCCCAACCAGGTACCGGCCAATCAACGACGATTTCCATAGCGAATCAACCGGTTGCCGTTTCGTCCGCGCGCGCGCCCCTCCTTAATATCGAATGGAGTTACCAACTCGATCCACTTTCATCGATCTTCATGCTGATCATTACCGGCGTCGGTTTGTGCATCTTCGTTTTCGCCACCGGATACATGCATGACGACCCGGGCTTTTATCGCTTCTTCGCCTATATGGGTTTGTTCATGTTTTCGATGCTGGTGCTGGTGATGGGCTCGAACTTCGTCATGATGTTCGTCGGCTGGGAAGGCGTCGGGCTCTGCTCCTATCTGCTGATCGGTTACTACTTCAATCGCGCCGAGGCGGCGAATGCTTCGCGCAAGGCGTTTATTACGAATCGCGTCGGCGACTTTGGTTTCATTCTCGCCATCTTTGGCATCATCGCGACTTTCGGTACCGCGCAGTACACCAATGTGGTGCCCCAGGCGGCGAGCTACCCGATTGAAGCGCTGGGCCACTGGGGACTGCTGTCCTGGATTGCGCTCGGTCTGATGATCGGCGCCTGTGGCAAGTCGGCTCAGTTTCCTTTGCACGTTTGGCTGCCGGACGCGATGGCCGGTCCCACGCCCGTCTCGGCATTGATTCACGCGGCCACCATGGTCACGGCCGGCCTGTACATGCTGACGCGGACCAACGTGATCTTTCAGCATTCGCAGACGATGATGCTGGTGGTCGCGGTGATTGGCGCGTTCACTGCGATCTTTGCGGCCACGATCGGGATTACGCAAAACGATATTAAGAAGGTCCTCGCCTACTCAACTGTCTCTCAACTTGGATTCATGTTTCTGGCCTGTGGTGTGGGCGCGTTTGTCATTGGCATCTTTCATGTGATGACGCACGCGTTCTTCAAAGCGCTGATGTTTCTGGGCGCGGGCAGTGTAATTAACGGGATGCATCACGAACAGGACATGCGCCGGATGGGCGGGCTCAGAAAGTATATGCCCTGGACCTACCTCACGTTCATGGCCGGATGGCTGGCGATTTGCGGCATCATTCCGTTCAGCGGTTTCTGGTCTAAGGATGAAATTCTGTGGCGGACTGTTTCGACTACTCACATTCCCATTGGATGGTTGTTGTGGATTGTCGGAACAGTTGCGGCGACGTGCACCGCGTTTTATATGACGCGGTTGATGGCCATGACTTTCTGGGGAGAAGAAAACTTCAGGAAGGCCCATCAGCACAGCCTCGAGCATGAAGGCGATGCTATTGCCCATGATCATGTGACGCCGGCGGGACATGTGCACGAGCCGCATGAATCAGCCAAGTCGATGTGGGTGCCTTTAGTGGTGCTGGCGATCCTGGCGACGGTCGGCGGTTTTATCGGCATCAGCACGGCATTCACCGGCGGCAGGGAAGTCGGCGGCCGGATGAATATCGTTAACTGGTTGAACCCGATCATTTGGAACCCGGCGACGGGTCAATTTGGTAAGGCTGTCGACGGTCAATGGTACGCGCCGCCGAATACGACTCCATTGCTCGGCAATGAAGGTCCGCTTGCGTCGGAGGCCGGACGCACTGAACTTAAAACTCGAGTAGCCACTGGTAC
>Ga0209131_1003460_pt1 | contig 10484 bp, 9 predicted proteins | sample GraSoi_2013_40cm_FD_185826 | JGI IMG/M metagenome (GOLD analysis project Ga0209131, IMG submission 185826) | Grasslands soil microbial communities from the Angelo Coastal Reserve, California, USA - Sample 9_17_2013_40cm (SPAdes) (version 2) | ecosystem: Environmental > Terrestrial > Soil >...
AAGAGATCACCGTTCGCGAGGGGCAGGAGTTCTTTCCCCAGGTGGTGTCACGCGAGGAGACGCGACACTGGTGGTATGTCGAGGGCCATCTCTACGAAGTTTTTCTCCAGGATATTTATTTTGGTCCGGCGAGCGGGCGCCACATTCTGGGATACCTGGTGCTCGGGTACGAAATTGACGATCGCGTCGCCCGCGACCTGAGCCGTGTGGCCGCGAGCGAAGTGGCGTTTCGGTATGGAGATTTGATTGTGCGGAGCACTCTGAAGCCTGCCCAGGAATCGGAGTTGCTGCGAGTGCCGCCGAAAACCGTGGACGGGGGCCCGCCGCAGGGGGATCAGATCCGGCTGGGGGAAGAGCGGTTTTTAGCAACGGCGGTCGATTTGCCCACGCCCGGTACACCAGCGCTGAATCTATGGGTCTTGAAGTCATTCGATCAGGCAACTGCATTTTTGAGGAGCCTGAACGAGTTGCTGCTGGCGCTCGGGCTGACGGCGGTGCTGGCGGGGACACTGCTGGTTTTTCTGATCTCGCACACGTTCACGCGTCCGCTGGAAAATCTGGTGGCCGGGGTGCGCGCGCTGGAGCAGGGGGACTATGCGTATCCGCTGCAGGTGCGGGGCGGAGACGAGGTCGCCGAGGTAACTGGCACCTTCGACCGGATGAGAAGGAATCTTCAGAAAACGCAGCGCGAGTTGCTGGATGCGGAACGGCTGGCGACGATCGGGAGGATGGCGAGTTCAATCTCGCACGATCTGCGGCATTCGCTGGCGGCGGTGATGGCGAATGCGGAGTTTCTATGTGAGAGCAACCTCACCCCGGGGCAGCGGGAAGATCTTTATGCCGAGATACGGATTGCGGTGAACCAGATGACCGACTTGATCGAGTCGCTCTTGGAATTCTCCCGCACACGGGAGTCGTTGCATCCATCGTACGGCGACATTCGCTCGGCGGTCGATCGAGCGGTGCAGGGGGTGAAGGCGCATCCGGAATTCCAGCGCATACGGATTCGGATTTCCGTGCGAGGTTCGACCGAGGGCTGGTTTGATTTCAAGAAACTGGAACGCGCTTTTTTGAACTTGCTGCTGAACGCGTGCGAGGTGGTGCCGGCGGAATCCGGGAAAATCGATATCGAGCTGAGACGCAAAGGCGAGAGCCTGGAAATTCGCATCGAGGATAACGGTCCAGGAATCGCGGACGCGGTGCGTGACCGCTTGTTCGAGCCGTTTGTGAGCCACGGCAAGGAAAATGGCACCGGGATGGGATTGACCGTGGTGCAGAAGATTCTGCAGGATCACGGCGGCGACGTCGCGGTGGAACAGACGTCGTCTTCGGGAACGACATTCCGGATAAATATTCCGCTGAATCCCTCGGCGGAAAATGCTTTGGCAGCCAGGCAGTCTACATAAAACGGCATAATTTCTGTTGCGAATTCTTTGAACACAAATCCGAAATGCAAATGTGGAATGCAAACCTGAAATACAGACTCTTAGTGTGGAGAGGGCAGGAGGCGACATGCGTATGACGAGCTGGTTCGAATTTTTGCGATGGGCAATCCTGATGGGTGTGACGGCGTGGACCGCATCCGGCATCGCGCAGGAAGCTCGGAATCGGGCAGATCTACCTTCTTCGGAGTCGTTGAGTGCCGCGTCGAGTGACTCGGTTCGCGAGTTACGCGAGCAGGTTCGCGAGTTGCAGGCGGCGGTTGCCGGGATGCGCTCCGACTGGCAAAGCGCTCGCGCGGAAACGGAGGAGTTGCGGCGGGAGCTCAATGAAGTGCGCGCGGGAACAGGACCCCGGAATGCGGGGTTGAAGAACGCGGTGGCGAAGTCGGAAGCTACCGGCATCGATGTAGCCGCGGGAAGGTCACAGGACAGCTCGCAGAACGTCATACAGAATGACGCGCCGGGAAATCAAGAAGAAGACCAAAAAGAAGATCAGAGAAAAAACGAGCATGCCGGCAGCCTGGAAGAGGAATACCAGCTGTTGAGTGGAAAAGTGGACGATCAGTATCAGACGAAAGTAGAAAGCGCATCGAAGTACCGGTTGCGGCTGTCGGGCATCGTTTTAATGAATCTGGTGAGCAATCAAGGGTGGGTGGACAGCATTGATCTTCCCACGCTCGCAGGCCCAAGGCCGTCGGGCGATTCCGGAGGGAGTTTCTCAGCGACCTTGCGACAGTCGGAGATCGGGTTCGAGGCGTTCGGGCCGACTGTTGCGGGTGCGAAGACGAGGGCAGACCTGCAACTCGATCTGGCCGGCGGGTTCCCCTCGCTCCCCAACGGGATCAACTCCGGACTGCTGCGGTTGCGAACCGGCACCATGCGGATGGACTGGACAAACACCTCGGTAGTGGTCGGGCAGGATGGGATTTTCTTCTCACCGACCTCGCCCACGTCGTTTGCCTCGCTGGCTGTTCCGGCGCTCTCATACGCGGGGAACCTGTGGAACTGGGTCCCCCAAATACGGGTCGAACACAGAGTGGTTTTAGGGGAAGAGTCGAGCTTGATGTTTCAGGGAGGAATTCTGGATCCGATGAGCGGTGAAACACCGTTCGCAGGTCCCTACCGGCAGGCCGGACCTGGCGAGTCGTCGCGTCAGCCAGCGTTCGCCGCACGGATCGCGTGGACGCACGATGTTTTCGGACAGCCGTTGCGGGTTGGGGTGGGAGGGTTCTATAGCCGGCAGGATTATGGTTTCAGCCGAACCGTGGATGGCTGGGCTGGAATGACGGACATTGAACTGCCCTTGAGCCGCCAGTTTTCGTTGAGCGGCAAGCTCTATCGCGGGAAGGCTCTGGGAGGATTCTATGGCGGAATTGGACGCAGCGCGCTATTCAGCGGCGATCCCGCATTGGCCAGCACGCAAGTGCAAGGGTTGAACGCGGTTGGGGGCTGGGCACAGTTGAAATGTCGGCCCTCGAATAAATTGGAGTTCAATGCAGCGTTTGGGATGGATAATCCATACGCTTCCGATCTGAAATATTTCAAGTACGCGCAGGCATACGGGGATCCGACGCTGGCGAGAAATCAAGGAAGCTTTGTGAACGTGATTTACCGTCCCCGGTCGGACCTGTTATTTTCCGCCGAATATCGGCACCTGACGACCTATACGATTACCCAAGGCGGGAACAGCGCGGGGCACCTCAATCTTATGATGGGAGTCCTCTTTTGAGCGGGTAGTTGAAAGCGGCACGGCAAGATGCCATGGCAAGAAGATGCTGCGTAACACCAAGATGAGCCGTCACACTTGAGTTATCAACGATGAGCGATATAAGGATGTTGGTCTGGGTCGCGATGTTGTGGGCCGGCGCGACCGGATTGCACGCGCAGGCAACGTCGCAAGAAACGACAACGACGGTGCGCGGCCGTGTCGAGGTCGTCGGCGTGGAGGGCAAGGCGAAGACACGGCGTGGGGCGATTCCCGGGACGGTGGTGTGGCTGACGCCGATGACCGGAGGGGGAGGCGATGTGCCAGGCTTGCCGGCAAGTTTGCCAGCAAACCCGCGGCTGGTGCAAAGGAATAAGAGTTTCGATCCGCACATTCTGGTGGTTCCGGTGGGGTCGATGGTGGAGTTTCCCAATCGCGATCCCTTTTTCCATAACGTTTTTTCACTTTTCGAAGGGAAGCGGTTCGATCTTGGCCTGTATGAGGCTGGCACTTCGCGGATGGTCCGATTTGACCGGCTCGGAATCAGCTACATTTTTTGTAATATTCATCCCCAGATGAGCGCGGTTGTCATTACGATGGCGACGCCCCTATATGCCATTTCAAACCGCGACGGGCTACTGAGCCTGGCAGGTGTTCCTTACGGGCGTTACATGTTGCACGTCTGGAGCGAAGGCATGGGTCCGGAAAATGCGCAGCCGCTCACGCGGGAGATTACAATCGCGGAGAATGCTTCATCTCTAGGAGTGATTCGCGTTCCGGAAGCGACTGGGCAGCGTATGGCGCACAAGAATAAGTATGGCCGCGAGTACGACGAACCTACCCCCGACAACTCTATCTACAAACAGCAACGCTAGGGAAGAGTTGCACATATCAATCTATGAAAATCGACAAACTCCTCAAGCGCTACCGCATCGACCACGGAAAACACTTCAGCCTCAAGGATCACGATCCGGCGGACACGCACGGTCTGGGGTCGGAACTGAAGCCGCTGGCCAAGGAACTGCTGGTGCACGGCGTCCAGGAATTGAGCCGATTGCAGGACGTTCTCGCAGCGCAGGACTGTTGGGGCCTGCTGCTGATTTTTCAGGGCATGGACGCGGCCGGGAAAGATGGAACCATCAAACACGTCATGTCGGGCGTGAATCCGCAGGGTGTGGATGTGTGGTCTTTCAAGGCGCCGTCAGCGGAGGAACTGAACCACGATTACCTTTGGCGAACCACGAAGTGCCTCCCGAAGAGAGGCCAGATCGGCATTTTCAACCGGTCCTATTACGAAGAGGTGCTGGTGGTGCGGGTCCACCGTCAGATTCTCGAAAACCAGAAGCTGCCAAAGCCGCTGATCACAAAACATATCTGGCAGGAGCGCTTTGAAGATATCAATGGTTTCGAGCGCTACCTTACACGGAACGGCATTGCGGTTGTCAAGTTCTTCCTCCATCTTTCAAAGAAGGAGCAGAAGCGCCGGTTTCTGGAGCGGCTCGACAAGCCGGAGAAGAACTGGAAGTTCGCTTTGTCCGATGTGAAAGAACGCGAATGCTGGGACGCATATCAGGACGCGTATGAGGATATGCTCCGCCACACCGCAAAAGAGCACGCGCCCTGGTATGTTGTGCCGGCAGATAACAAATGGTTCACACGCCTGGTGGTTGCACAGGCTGTGGCGGATGCGTTGAAGGGCATGAATTTGAAGTATCCGAAGGTGAGCGGCGAGTTGAAGGCGGCGCTCGCGCAAGTGCGTCAACAACTCAAGAACGAATGAACTAATGGAGAGCCGGGCGTCCCCGCCCGGCCACCCCTGCTCCGCGGCCCCAAGACTGGACGGGCGAGACGCCCGTCGCTCCATTACTTCAACACCACCGGCAACGCCTGGTCATACGGTTGAATCGTGACGGTCAGGGATTTGCGCTGATCGAAAGCCTCCTTCGTAACCTTGAAACCGACAATGATAGTTCCTCGCTGGTCAGCTCCAGCGAGCAGCTTGGTTTCGGGCGAAAGCGGCGGCGCGGAACTTTCTTTCAAAGCCGGGAACGCCTGGAAATAGCGATCGAGATCGACGGCAGAAACAGCGTCATCGTCGAAAGTTTTGTCGTCAGCGGTGGTGAGCCTCGCTTTGAGCGTGTGAATCCACAACGGTTTGTCCGCCGTATTCCGCAGCGTGAAGGTGATTGCGGTCAGGATCATATTCTGGCCGGGCACTTCGGCCGCAGCTACGGAATCGATCGAACCTGCGCCCTGCGGCTTGGGCCGTCCTTTGAAAGCGAAGATCCCCACAATCAGAGCGACCGCAGCGAGGCAGATCAGGACAATGCCGACCGGAGGAAGATTGCGCTTGCCGGTTCCGAATTCTTCGCCGATGTGAAACTCGGTTACCGGTTCGGGTGGTGGCGAGGGCTGCGACGGCGGAGGCGCGGGATGATCGGACATGGGGTGATTGTAGATGACCTCTGACCTCTGCCATCGCATTTCTGTAATTGAATGCTCATGCGTTCTGGTATGAGGTCACGGCTGTTTATTCGGGGCTTACCTCGCCACCGGCATTTGTTGTGCGCGCTTTCGAGGCGGGAATCGCCGATGTTACCAACCCGACCGGAGGAGGCGGTCCGTAGAATTGTGAACCTTGGCAGTTTGATCTTTACACTTTGATCTTTACACTTTGCTCTTCCACGAGGACGGCGATATCACCTGCCGTCCTCGTTTCCTTTTGTAGCCGTCCTGTCGTTTGAGCGTCCTGCCCGCAACCTTTATAATCCCAATTTCGGCCGTCAACGCAATCGTTGCCTATGCCTGTCATTCCCGCAATTAAAGCCGTGACCAGATGAAGATCCGTACCGGAATCGAGGTGTCGGTCCAGTCTGATATCGGTTGTGTACGCCAAAATAACGAAGATTCGTTTGGTTATTGGGAGCCGGAGGACGACCAACAGTTCCTGCGCAAGGGACGGCTGGCGGTTGTTGCAGACGGCATGGGCGGCTACGAAGGCGGTCAGGAAGCGAGCCGGCTGGCGGTGGAAACGCTGGTTGCGGCCTATCGCGACTTTGCCGGCGACGACCCTCAGGCGGCGTTGGTCGAGGCTTTGCAGACCGCCCACGAGGAGATCCGCGAATACAGCTTTGCGCATCCCCAACTACGGGGCATGGGGACGACCTGCACGGCAGCGGCGATCGTCGGGGGTGCACTCCGCCGGGCAGAGGGCAATGAGAATGAGAACGGCCGCGAGAAAGGTGGCCAGAACAATGATGCGCTCTATTACGTGCACGTGGGCGACAGTCGCCTCTATCTGATCCGCGGCGGCCAGATTACGCGTGTAACGCGCGACCACTCCTATGTGGGACGCCTGGTGGAGTCGGGCGTGATCAGCGCCGAGGAAGCCGAGACGCATCCGCAACGAAATATTCTGACCGCAGCTTTGGGCACGAACCCCGATCTCATCATGGACTCGCCCGCACAGCCTGCGCCGCTGCGCCCGGAGGACGTCCTCCTCATCTGCAGCGACGGATTGTGGGGGCAGGTACGCGACTCGGAGATTCTTGGCGCTGTGGAAAATAAAAGCGCTGAACAAGCGGGCCGCCAGTTGATTGAACTGGCTCGTCTACGCGGCGGACCGGACAACATCACGGTCGAGATTTTGCGTTTCCGCTAAGCCTGGTTCCGATCCTGAAAGCAGTGTCCGTCACAGGCCTTCCCCTTGCCTAAAAGTGAAAAGCCTTGCACAGCCGCCACTCTTCGAGACTCATCTTCCAGCGGTAACTAGCTGAAATCACAGGGCTGGCGCATTTCGGGAAATTTAATTGCTTTGGTACTGCGCTTGCATTTCTACAATGCCTATCACTAACATAGGGATAGTCGGGAGCAGGGTACCATGAAGATTTCCCAAAAAGGGTTGTATGCGTTGCAGGCGATGATGGTGCTGACCCGGCGCAACACCCAGGGTGCGATCCGGATTCGCGACATTGCCTACGAAGAAAATCTGCCGGAAAAGTTTCTCGAGCTGATTCTTCTGGAACTGAAGAACGCGCGCATCGTGGAGAGCGTGCGCGGCGCCAAAGGCGGATACCAGTTGCGCCGCTCGCCATCCGAGATCCGTTTAAGCGAAATCATCCGTCTGATTGACGGGCCGCTCGCTCCATTTGGGGATGCGGATCAGTTGCGCACCCTGATCGATCGCGATTCCCACCATCGCGCACTGTACAGAGTGTTTCTGGAAGTACGGGATGCGGCCGCCGGGATTCTGGAGAATACCACGCTGGCCGATCTGATCAGTCGCGGGCCTGCTGGCTCCCGTCCAAAGCTCATTAACAGGAAGACCAACAGGAAGAAAGCCGAGCCCATTGTGTTGCCAATGTTGGCTCAAGGCGAGGGCCATGACTAAGCGAGATTTCTTTGTTTCCGCGTTTTTTGTTTTTTTACTAGGTGCACTGGCTGGCGCGCAAAGTTCTATTCGGGTGGGCGCATTTCCCAATATCACGCACCCGCAGGCGATGGTCGGCAAGAATAACGGGTGGTTCGACAAAGCGATGGGGCCCCAAGTCAAGATCGATTGGAAGAGTTTTAACGCCGGGCCTTCGGCAATTGAAGCCCTATTTGCCGGGGCGATTGACATGACCTACATCGGTCCGAACCCGGCGATCTCCGGCTACGTTCGCTCCAACGGAGAAGCGCTGCGGATTGTTGCGGGTGCGACCAGTGGGGGAGCTGCGCTGGTGGTGCGCAGCGATTCCGGCATTCAGAAGCCGGAAGACTTCCATGGTAAGAAGGTCGGCTCACCGCAAATGGGCAATACGCAGGACGTCGCGCTGCGCGCATGGTTGAAAGCGCACGGCATGAAGACGACCGACAAGGGCGGGGACGTGCAGGTCATTCCGCTGGCGAATCCTGACCAGCTGACGCTATTCCTCAAGAAGGAGTTGGATGGCGCGTGGGCGCCCGAGCCCTGGGCAACGCGGTTGATCAAGGAAGGGAACGGCCGCTTGTTTCTTGACGAACGGACGCTCTGGCCGAATGGTCAGTTTATTACCGCTCATCTGATCGTGCGCACGCAGTTTCTGAAGGAACATCCCGATCTGGTGAAGAACTGGATCCGCGCCCACGTGGAATTGACGGACTGGATCAACGGCCACTTGCCCGAGGCAAAAAAACTTCTCAACCAGCAGATCGCAAAAGAGACCGGAAAGGCGCTGCCGGACTCCGTGCTGGATGAAGCTTTCGGCCGCTTGCAGGCGACTTATGACCCTTTGCGCGGGTCGCTGATGAATGCCGCCAAGTCCGCATTTGACGCCGGTTTTCTTGGGCGCGAGATGCCGGATCTATCGAGTCTGTACGATCTTTCGCTCCTCAACCAGGTGTTGGCGGAAAAAGGGAAGAAGGCAATCCAATGAAGGCGATCCAATGAGCACGAGACCTCAAAATGCGTATCCCTCGCCAGTCCCGGTTGGCCCTCGTAGCGGAGTGCGTGCGAGTGTGCTTCACGGAAAACCGGCTTCCTCGGTAGCCACGTTTCCGGGGCACCCGGTCGCCGAGATGGTTGTCCCGAAAGTCGCGCTGGATGAAATCTCGCTCAGCTACAAGACGACTTCAGGGGAGCGTTTGCTGGCGCTCGACAAAATCAATCTTGAGGTGAAGCCGGGAGAGTTTCTTTGCATCGTCGGTCCCTCGGGATGTGGAAAGTCCACGCTGTTGCACCTGATCGCCGGGCTGCATCCGCAGACCTCGGGGAAGGTTCTGGTGGATGGCACGCCGGTGAATGGGCCGGGAACTGATCGCATCCTGATCTTCCAGGAACTCGGCCTGTTTCCCTGGCTGACGGTCGGCGGGAACGTCGAGTTCGGCATGAAGATGAAGAACGTCAGCAAAGCCGAGCGTGAGGAAAAGGTGCAGTATTACTTGCGCCTCGTCCATCTTTCGAAGTTCAGAGAGAGCTACATCCATCAGCTCTCGGGTGGCATGCGGCAACGAGTCGCATTGGCGCGAGCGCTGGCGACCGAGCCCGACGTCCTGCTGATGGACGAGCCATTCGCCGCGCTGGACGCCCAGACTCGCGATCTTCTGCACGACGAGTTAGAGCGCATCTGGGCCGAAACCGGCCGCACCATCATTTTCGTTACTCATAATGTGCGCGAAGCGGTAAGGCTGGGCGATCGCGTGGCGTTGCTGACGTTCCGTCCGGGACGAGTGAAGCAGGAATTTTCGGTGAACCTGCCGCGGCCGCGCCACATGGAACAACCCGACGTCGCGCGTACGGCGGGGGAGATTCTGAATTGCCTGCGCGACGAAATCAACAAGTCCCTGGAAGCGGAGTACGCCGATGAAAAAGCTCGCTAAGCAGGTAATCTTCTATTCCGTTCTTCTAGGCATCTGGGCCCTGGTAGCGAAACTGCGTGTGTGGCCGCCCTATCTTTTTCCTCCGCCGTGGGGAGTGGGACGCGCTTTGTGGGACGGCTTTGCCGACCACAGCTTCTGGATTGGCATCGCCGTCACCATGAAGCGCATGCTTATCGGCTACAGCCTGTCGGTTGTACTCGGGATGATCCTCGGCTTAGCCGTGTCGAGCAACAAATTTCTGGAGGAAACTCTGGGCGGATTGCTGGTAAGTTTGCAGTCGCTGCCGAGCATCTGCTGGATTCCGCTGGCCGTTCTCTGGTTCGGACTGACGGAAAAAGCCATCCTCTTTGTCGTACTGATGGGTTCGCTGCTCTCGGTGACCATCGCGATGGAAGATGGCCGCAAGCAGATGCCAAAAATCTACGGCATGGCGGGGCGCAATCTGGGAGCGAGCGGTTTCCGCCTCTTCTGGTCCGTGCTCTTACCGGCGAGTTTGCCGTTTATCGTGAATGGAATGAAGCAGGGCTGGGCATTCGCATGGCGCTCGCTGATTCAGGCCGAGATGATTTTTCTCAGTCTCGGTCTTGGGCAGTTGCTGATGATGGGTCGCGACCTGAGCGATATGAACCAGGTCATGGCAGTGATGATCCTGATCATCATCCTCGGCTACGCGGTGGACGGCCTGATCTTCCGCACCATGGAGCGGCGTCTGCAAGAGAAGTATGGACTGACGCCAGCGTAGAACGGCAGGTGTCAGGTGGCAGGTTTCAGGTCTCAGGAAGAGCCTGCCGTTTCTCTTGGTGCAGGTGGTCTACCGACCGCAGGGGTTTCCTGACACCTGAAACCTGCCACCTGACACCTGTCACCTGCCTCCTGCTGTACCATTCCCTGTGCTCGTCTTCTGGATTCTCTTCAACCTGTTTGTGGTGGCGATGCTGGTGCTCGACCTGGGGGTGCTGAATCGCCGGTCCCACCGCGTCGGGTTTCGCGAAGCGCTG
>Ga0209131_1003461_pt1 | contig 10482 bp, 10 predicted proteins | sample GraSoi_2013_40cm_FD_185826 | JGI IMG/M metagenome (GOLD analysis project Ga0209131, IMG submission 185826) | Grasslands soil microbial communities from the Angelo Coastal Reserve, California, USA - Sample 9_17_2013_40cm (SPAdes) (version 2) | ecosystem: Environmental > Terrestrial > Soil >...
GTCGCCGACACGAAAGCAATCGCTATGGTCAGAAACTCGCCCTCAACGGGTGACGGTATCGCGCTGTACATGGCAAGCGCCGAACAGCCGAGGTCGGCTACGCCGATTCCGATCTGGATCAAGGTCGACGACCCGCCGGGAAGCCGGACGCTCCAATTTCTGATGCCGATTGCGCGCGGCCTGCCAGAGGCCCATGCCACATAGGCGCACAGCAGGACCAGCGCCGCGATGCCGATGCCCCGTACGGTCTCGCCCGACAGTTGAAGGATGCGCCCGGGCACCTCCGGCCGATAGGCCATCCCGCCACCCAACACGACGAAATTGCCGAGCCAGAACGTCAATCCGGTGAGAAAACAGATCTTTGCGACATCGATGACGCCGAGCCCGAACTGCGAATAAATGCGGTAGCGGATCGCCCCGCCGGAAACCGCGGTAGCGCCGATGTTGTGACCGATCGCATAACTCGTGAGGCTCGCCAGCGCCGCAATGCGGTAAGGCACGTGGTTCGCCCCGATCGTGCGCACTGCGAAGAAATCGTAACCCGTCAACGTTGCGTAAGCGCCGGCGACAAACAGCACGGCCCAGCCGACCTGCGAAGCCGGCATGGCGCGCACATGGCTCGCGACGCGGGCGAAATCGACGTCCTTGAGGATATTGGCGAGCACATAGACTGAAATGCCCACAATGGTTGCGCTGAGTGCAAATCCAATCCAATTCCATGAACTACGGGTGCGCGGCTTCCTGGCGGTCTTATCAGTCAGAGCGGACAATCAGCCTCCTTGCGACGAAGCGCGGATCGACAAGGAGTTTCCTTTAAGGGAAGACGGGACCGCATGATTTTGCGGCATGTCGTCACTGCGCGCGTTCGAATCGTCTATTAAGTTTGGACGACACAAGCGACAGTAATGCGACAAGCCCGATGGACCGTCACGGAGATGACGCATGAATCGGGGAGACTAATTGTCTCAAGGAAACCTACACTCCGAGCGACCTGATGCGGATTTTGATCGCAACCGACGCGTGGCGGCCCCAGGTTAATGGCGTCGTCCACACCCTGGAGGCGACCGCGCAAGCCGCCAAATCTCTGGGGGCCGAAGTATCCTTCCTTACGGCGGAAGGATTTCCGACCGTCAGACTGCCGAGTTATCCGGGAATTCGGATTGCGCTGCCGCGCGCTCGCGAAATCGCGCGGCGCATCTCGGTGGTTCGTCCCGATGCCGTCCACATCGCAACGGAAGGCCCGATCGGCTATTTCGTCCGCCGCTTTTGCCTCGCTGACCGGCTCCCGTTCACCACGAGCCTGCACACCCGCTTTGCCGATTATCTTGCGGCGCGCTGGCCAATCCCGCCGAACTGGACTTGGGCGTTGATGCGCTGGTTTCACAACGCCGGGCGCGGCACCATGGTCTCCACCACCTCGCTTGCAAACGAGCTGCGCAGCCATGGTTTTAACAACGTCCTGCGTTGGCCCCGTGGCGTCGATTCGGCGCTGTTTCACCCGGACCGCGCACGCGACCTCGGACTAAAGCGCCCGATCTTTCTCACGGTCGGCCGGCTTGCCGTCGAAAAGAACGTGGACGCATTTCTGGGGCTGGACCTGCCGGGAACCAAAGTGGTGGTCGGCGACGGTCCGGCGCGTCCGGGGCTCGAATCCTGCTACCGCGACGCGGTTTTCCTCGGAACCAAACACGGTGCGGAACTCGCCGCCATCTATGCGGGCGCCGATGTGTTCGTGTTTCCAAGCTGCACCGATACCTTCGGTCTGGTGCTGCTGGAAGCGCTCGCGAGCGGGCTGCCGATTGCGGGGTTTCCGGTGGCAGCGACGCAAGACGTCGTCGGGGCGGCGCCGGTTGCCGTTCTCGACAACGATCTGCGCGCCGCGTGCCTCGGCGCGCTCACGATTCCGCGTTACGCGTGCCGGCACTATGCCGAGACCATGACGTGGGAGGCGAGTGCGCGGGCATTCCTCGACAATCTCGTCAATTTCCGCAATTCAGCGGCCGTGGCGCTCTCATCTCCCTCCGCGACTTCGGGGAGGACGGGGTGGGGGTCGCGGGCGCCAGGTTTGTGGAAGCAGACACCGCCCTAGTAGAGCGTTTCCTGAGTTTCGAATCATCTCGATGTCATCCATCAACCTCGTCCTGAGGAGCCCGCACCGAAGTCGGGCAGGCCCGACTTCGGTGGGCGGCCTCCTCAGGACGAGGTCCGTGGGTTCTAATTCGCCGTCTGATCTGATTGCGTCGGACGAATGCCTACCCGACCTTCGGCTGCAGCGCCGTCGACCACAAGGCGCGATCATCGACGTCCTTGAGCGTCACAGTCATAACCTCCGTGGCGCCATCGATCGCCACGTGGCCGAAGAACTGAAGGCCGAGCGCAGGCGACAGATTCTGGCCCTGCTCCTTGGTCGGCGCCTTGACGAAGGCAAGTTGCGGTCCGAACGTGTTGTCGAGGACGGCGGGTCCGAAGGTGCCGGCGTGGATCGGGCCTGAGACGAATTCCCAGAACGGCTCAAAATCCTGGAATACGGCCTTGTTGGGGTCGTAGTAGTGGGCGGCCGTGTAGTGCACGTCAGCGGTCAGCCAGACCGTATTGCGGATGTTGGCGCGCTTGATGAAGGAGAGGATGTCGGCGATCTCAAGCTCGCGCCCGCGGGCAGGACCATCGCCTTGCGCGATCGCCTCGACGCCCCAATTACGGTCGACGTCATAGACCACGATGAGGCTGATCGGCATGTCGGCCGCGATCACCTTCCAGGTCGCCCGCGAATTCAACAGTTCGCGCTTGAGCCATGCGACCTGGGTAGGACCGAGGAAGTAGGAGGCGGGACCGTAGGTTTCCTCCTTGCCCTCGCCGTTCGGGCCGCGATAGCTGCGCATGTCCAGCATGAATATGTCGAGCAACGGGCCGTAAGAAATCTTGCGGTAGACGCGCCCGATCTCCGATTGCGTCACGCGCATCGGCATATATTCGTGGAATGCACGGCTCGCCCGCACCGCCAGCGCCAACGCATTCTTGTCCAGGTATTTCTTGCGCAGATGCTCGGCACGATCGAGCGGTTCGCCCGGCCACCAGTTGTTGGTGACCTCGTGGTCGTCCCATTGGGAGAAGATCGGGATTTCGCGATTGAAGGCGAGCACGTTACGGTCGAGCAGATTGTATTTATAGGCGCCGCGAAATTCGTTCAGTGTCTCGGCAGGCTTCGATTTCTCCTCAGTGACGAGGTTCTTCCAGACCTCGCCGTTCGGCAACTTCTGCTCCGCCGGGATTGGGCCGTCGGCATAAATATTGTCGCCCGAATGAATGAAAAAGTCCGGCCGGTTGCGCAGCATGGTGCCGTAGAGGCGCATGCCGCCCCGGCTTTCGTCGATGCCCCAGCCTTGGCCGGCGGTGTCTCCCGACCAGGCGAACGCGACCGACCGCCGATCCGCAGGCGCGGTGCGGAACCGTCCGACCACCGGCTCGCCGAGGACGCTGGGAGATGTGTAGTCCTGGAACTGCACGCGATAGAAAATGTCCTGGCCCGCGGGGAGTCCTTCGATCAGGGCATTGACGGTAAGGTCGGTCTCCGGCAATGCGTCCACATAGGCCGCGCGATGACTGTTCCTGAAGCTCTCCGTCGTCGACCAGTCGATGAGGGCCCGGGACGGCCGGTCGGCGCGCGCCCACACCACCGCGGAATCGACCGACACGTCACCCGATTGTACGCCATGGCTGATCGAGGGCCGCTCGGCAGCGCGGCTTACCATCGGCCGGGCGATGCCGCCGGCGGCGGCAATCCCTGCCGCAGCCGACGTCTTCAGGAACCGACGGCGCGTGAGTGGTTGGCGGATGCGAATGCTCATGAGAACCTCCGAAGCAGCCGGGGAATTCTTGCCGGCCGCAGCCGACATCAAGTTCATGAATCCTTGATGACATGCGTCAAATGCGGCTACCTTTACGTGGCCGGGTCTTGCCGTCATCAAACTTACATTTTCAGAGGTGCTTAATCCGTTGAGTCGTAGCAGGGGCAAAACTCATGGCGTCTTCGACGGGCTGCTGCCCGGCCATGACCAAGCGGGAACTGCCACGAGTCGACATTGACCGGAGGGGAGCCGAGATTGACATCGGGTGAAAAAACCGCAGCAAACCGCCGCCTGAAGCAGGCTGTCCGCCGCAACCGCGCGTTTTCCACGCAAGGGCTGCTGGAGTTTCTATTCACCCTGGCATTCAAGGGTCTGGTCTATCCGCAGATCTGGGAAGATCCCGATGTCGACATGGAAGCGTTGGCGATCACGCCGGACTGCCAGGTCGTGGCGATCGCGTCGGGCGGCTGCAATGTGCTATCGTATCTCATTGCCGATCCGGCTCGGATCACGGCGGTTGATCTCGCCCGCGCCCATGTCGCGCTCAATCGGCTCAAACTCGCCGCCGCTCGTCACCTTCCGACGTGGCAATCCTTCTACCGCTTTTTCGGTGAGGCCGACACCGATGCCAACGTTGCGGCCTATTGGCGGTTCCTGGAGCCTCATCTCGACGACGAAACCCGCGCCTACTGGGAAGGGCGGAACCTGTTTGGTCGCCGTCGCATCACGATGTTTTCCCGCAATGTCTATCGTTGCGGCCTCTTAGGTCACTCCATCGGGCTTGGCCATCTGCTCGCGCGCCTCCACGGCGTCGATCTGCGGGAGATGCTGCATGCTCGCTCTCTCGCGGAACAGCGGGCGTTCTTTGAGACGTCGCTCGCGCCGTTGTTCGACAAGCCTCTGGTGCGCTGGGCGACGGGGCGGCAGATGTCGCTCTATGGCCTTGGGATTCCACCGGCCCAATACGCCGCTCTGGGCGCCGGCACCCCGCACATGGCGACGGTGTTGCGCGACCGGGTCGAGCGTCTGTCCTGCGACTTCAGCCTTGAGGATAACTATTTCGCCTGGCAGGCCTTTGGCCGCTCTTATCAGAGCCATGCGAGCGGCCCGCTGCCGCCTTATCTCAAGCAGGCGCACTTCGAAACCATACGGGCGCGGGCGGATCGCGTCGAAGTCCTCAACCGTTCATTCACCGAGTATCTCAGGAGTCGGCCGGATCGGTCGCTCGACCGCTACGTCCTGCTCGACGCTCAGGACTGGATGGCGGACCAGCAGCTCAACGAACTTTGGCAGGAGATCACCCGCACGGCGCGCCAGGGCGCGCGCGTGATTTTCCGCACGGCCGCCGAGCCCAGTCCATTGCCCGCGCGGGTCGATGACACGGTGCTAGGACAATGGCGCTACGAGGCCGCGCAGTCGCGCGATCTTGCACGACGCGACCGCTCGGCCATCTACGGCGGCTTTCATCTCTATGTTCTGGCAAACTGACGAGACGACCGCGCATCCCGCGGATCTGATGAACCGAATCTACCGGCATCAGAGGCATGTCTACGATTTCACCCGCAAATACTTTCTGCTGGGTCGCGACCGCGTGATCGCCGAGATGACGGCGCATGACGGCGCCCGCGTCCTGGAGATCGGCTGCGGCACCGGGCGCAATCTCATTGTGGCGGCGCGGAAATATCCCGGCGCACGTTGTTTCGGCATCGATGTGTCGACCGAGATGCTCAGCTCCGCAACCCGCGCTATTTCGCGCGCGGGTCTTGAGGCGCGCATCCACGTCGCCCATGCCGACGCAACGCAGTTCGATCCGGGACCGCTGTTCGGGGTAGACCAGTTCGACCGAATTTTCATCTCCTACAGTTTGTCCATGATTCCGCAATGGCAGAGCGTGGTCAGCACGGCGATGTCGCACCTCGCTCCCAAAGGAGAATTGCGGATCATCGATTTCGGCGGCCAGGAACGCTTACCCGTTGCTTTCCGGCGGCTGCTGTGGCGTTGGCTCACGGCATTTCAGGTTGCGCCGCGCGACGATCTCGAGGCCATTCTGAAGACGCGCGCCGCAGCCTGCGGCGCGACGCTGGCGTTCGCTCGCCCCTATCGCGGATACGCGCAATACGCGGTGCTGCGGCGGTAAATAGCCCTCGAGCGTTTTTCGATCAGATTGACCTTGCCGGTGTCATTGCCCTGCGGATCAAGTCGCAGGGTGGGCAACGCCAACGGATCCGGCTGGAGGCTGCCAACGGGCCCGCCCGGTGACAGCTCCACGTGCTTACCACAGCGCCGTAACACCTCGTTAGACGCCTATTCTCCAAAATACTTAAGCGCGATCTGGATGCCTTCGTCGTACATCTTCTGGTACTCGGGCTGGAACTGCTCGCCGCGCTTGGTGCCGCGATGGAAGAATCGGGTGACGTTCGCGATCGGGGTACGACGCGGCCGATCGAACGCTTCGATCTCCGTCGTCGATCCGACATCGAGAAGACCATCGAGGTCGAAGTCATCCACATAGTAATACAAAGCACCGATATAGACGCCTCGCAAAGGCTCGTTGCGGATGCGGAGCATTTCCAGTCTGTTCCCCTCAGGCGGAATGTATTCGTAGCACCACCGACGTTCCTCAAGCCCGATACAGCCCGTCGTGGTGCCGCCGCCACGTTCGAGCCAGACGCGCTCGGTCTTCGCCCGGTTCCTGGTGAGACTTTCCGGGTACGGCATTTTGACGGACGTAACCAGATTAACGACTTTGCGCACGTCCTCGCGTTCGGCGGCGGACGCGGGAGGACAGGACACGCCTTGCAGCAGGACTGCCAGCACCAAAAGCGTAGATCTCTGGAGCATTGGGAATGCCTTTCCTGAAAGGAGCGCACTCTTTCGTGACCGAGCTTAGGGCCCAGGGAGACATTTGACTGCTGCCACGAACCGCCGAAGGCCGAAGCAAGACCTGGTCCCCCTTACACTCCCGGTCCCTTACAAGTGCGTCGTGAAGTGCAGGGCCGCGTTGAGCGCCATCAGGCGTGGCGGACCGCATGCGCAAGGCACGATACCCGGATGATGGGGCACTGCGCGGGCCGAAAAGTGGCCGGCGTTACGACTCGCGGAAGTGTTGCAATCCAGACACTTCTGGCGGCAAGTGGCGGAAGGCACAGCGGCTATCATTCGTCCTGCATCTTATGATTGAGGTCATATTGACTTTCTATTCATGTGTCCGCGTCTCGCTTCGTAAGGCTTTGTAACTGCGAGACTTTTAATTGGCTGTCACTCCCCTGCTTCGCCTTGATATGGCCCGTAGCTGCGCCCTCATAAGGCGTGCAGCAGAGGAGGTGGGCGCTTTAGCGGAGGAGGTGCACCATGTTGGATGCATTCAATCGAGCGGAACGTTGCCGGGACCTGGCAAAGGATTGTCGCGACGTCGCGGCAATTTGCTCCTCAACGGAAATGCGAGACCACTGTCTGCAAATGGAAGAACACTACCGGACACTGGCTCAGGCCGAGGAGTTCGCTGCTCTGGCGCACACGCTCCGCGATTAGCCGCGCGCGCCATTTCCCCAGATAGAGGATCCTAACGGCGGGCCTCAAGCCGTTAGGCCAGGACCCCAGGGCCATCCCCCCACCCCCTCGGCACGGCCCTGGGGTCCACTGCCATTCCGGTGCGAGTTCACATCGGGTCGTCCCGATTGCCCATCACGTTCCAGAGATCGATGTCGGGCCAAGCTGCCGTGAGCCAACGCTTCACGATTGTCCCAGCACGGAGAAGCTTGCTCGGGAGAAGCGCGGAAAGGCTTGGCCGCGCTTACGGCGCAGCATAAGGCGACATGCGCCATGGCCGAAAAATTGGCGGCCCTCCGAGCTATGTCGGGTGGCCGACATGCCTTGAGATTACTGCCAATCCACGAAATGCAGAGAGCACGACTCCGGGTCGTGGGGCGATACACTATGCATTGAAAACATTTCGCGCGCTGAGTGTAGCTCCGCGTAGGATCATTGCGACGAACCGGCACCGTCGCCGTCGCGGCCCCCGATCACATAACGAGAATGCGGCGTTGCCGACCAGGACGACGCCGCTGCTCAATTCAACCTCGGGATGATCCTCGCCGGATGCGGCGGGTGACCGCCGCATCCAGTTGCCTACGGACGCCGCTTATCTCGGGGCGATGGGGGCGGGAGATAGCGGGGCCGGCGCGGCACCTGTCGTGCCCGACGGCGTGATGATGTCAGCGACTCGCCTGTCTTTCGGATCGATCAACAAGACCGTGTTGTTGTCGAGCTTGACGTACCCGAGGTCCTTAGTGGCCGGGACCTGGGCGATCACATTAGGTGGCAGCTGATGCATCGACATCGACTGCGGTACCGAGGTGCCGACTCTGGGCTGGAACCCTGCCGCAGGTTGGCCCTGTTCGCTCTGGACGCTCTGCATGATCGATTGCTTTTGCTGAGCGGTTAAATTGACCTCTGCCGCTGTGGCAACAGCAACACTTCCGAGAAACGCGGCCACGACTGCGCTACGATAGACACTCTTACGCATGATGTTTCTCCGGTTTGCCCTCGGCACGGCGTTCTTAACGCCCCTCGCGGCCAGATGTTCCCGCACGGCGGACGAGTTGGTATCTCAAAGCGGCAGACCAGGGCGGAGGCAGACGCATGGGCGTCGTCTGGGCGATGCCAGAACGCAGGTGCGCCGCATGTGTCCCCGTCGCGTCATCGGTTAACTCGCCGCGGCGAGGTCGAGAGATTCAAAATGCGGCAACGGGGCACCTCTATTACCGTGCGGCAAGGCAGATGATCCCAAACGGTATGAACAGCCCAAGCGAGAGGAATGACGGCAGGAACGCTAGTTCTGCCAGCGCGTTGGCGGCGCCTCGGCTAATCATTCCGTCTTACAGCTCTTGATTGAGATCATATCAGATTTCTCCTCATTCGCCCTGAACTTTTGCCTTAAAGCTTTGACAGTGCGGTACTTTTAGTTGTCCATCATTTGCGCCGGCTTGCCTTGATACGGCCCCATACCTGCGCCCTCATAGGGCGGCAGCAGAGGAGGTGGGCGCTTAGCAGAGGAGGTGCACCGTGTTGGATGCATTGAATCGAGCAGAACGCTACCGCGAACTGGCGGAGGGATGTCGGCGCCTCGCGACAATTGGCTTCTCGGTCGAAACCCAAAGCCACTATTTGCGGATGGCCGAGCATTATAGCTTGCTTGCTGACGTCGAGGAGCAGGGCACACAAGTCTACGGCGATTAGCCCGCTTTCGACAGCTCCGATTAACAGCAGGCGTCTCGCATACGCGGCGCACCATTAGGCCAAGGACCCAGGGCCGTTCCTATTTCCCCCGGCGCGACTTTGGGTTCGCTCTCTCATTAAAATGCGGGCGAATGGTCGTGTGACGTGCACAGCGGGGCGCATGCCGTTGAGAATTGGGGGCGATATCCAAGCCAACGAGACAGGAGCAAACATGAACAAGAGCTTGCTTACGATTACCGCGCTCTTCGTCGCAACACTGCCGTATGCTGCGCACGCACAAGGCACGATCCGTGGAGCCGAGGAGGGTGCGGCTGCAGGCGACAGAGCGGCTGGACCGCTCGGGGCGATTGTCGGTGGAACCATCGGTGCCGCAACCGGTACCGTCGGCGGCATTCTGGGCGTCGAGGAGCGGCCGCGGTTTCGCGAATACGTCATACGTGAGCACCGCCCCTCGTTCCAGTATCGCGGCGAGGTGCGCATCGGCGCGGTGCTGCCCGCGCAAGGCGTAACGCTTTACGCGGTACCTCGCGAGTATCATGCGAGGCCCGGCTACCGGTACGCGATCGTGAACGATCAGCCGGTGATCGTGGAGCCGCGCAGCCGTCGCATCGTAGAAATCATCGAATAAGCTGTGGGCCTGTCTCTCCTCGCCTGAAGGCAGGAGAGGACGAAAGCAGCAAACTTCGAGGGGCGGCCTTCGGGCCGCCCTTCCCCCAATAGCTGGGCCGTCATCGACGCCTTGAGCGGGAGGTGCACCATGTTGGATGCATTGAATCGCGCAGAACGTTGCCGCGACTTGGCGGAGGAGTGTCGCCGCGTCGCGGCACTTTGCGCCTCAACCGAAATGCGAAACCACTATTCGCGGATGGCAGAGCATTACAGCACGCTGGCTGACGCCGAGGAGCTGGGCAAACGCGTCTACGGCCATTAGCCCACGATGGGCGCAGAAATTGCGGTAGTCGGAGAACTGGGGGCGTGTTGCCAGGTCGAGAAACCTAACGGATGGCATCATTCACACGCTGCGTACCGTTAGGCCCAAGGACCCCAGGGCCGTCCCCCACCCACCCCCTCAGCGCGGCCCTGGGGTCCGCTCGCTCCTTAAAATGCGGCAGGGGCGGGCTTGCTTCGCCCGGCCTCACTCCGCGGCCCGTTTCGCCGCTACGATCTGGTCGGCCGGCTTGCCGGTGAGTTCCGCCATGTGGTCGAACTTGAAGGTGAAGCTGCCGACGCCCGCAGTCGCGGAGCGTACCTCGATGATGAGATCGCCGATCTCGGTTTCCGGCATCATGGCGCGGACCATGTCCCAGCCCTCCCAGCCCTCGCGGGTGTCGAAACCGAGAATCTGACCGCGCCGGCCGGACAGGATCGCGTTGATCTTGGTGGAGGCCTCCGACGGGGC
>Ga0209131_1003463_pt1 | contig 10478 bp, 8 predicted proteins | sample GraSoi_2013_40cm_FD_185826 | JGI IMG/M metagenome (GOLD analysis project Ga0209131, IMG submission 185826) | Grasslands soil microbial communities from the Angelo Coastal Reserve, California, USA - Sample 9_17_2013_40cm (SPAdes) (version 2) | ecosystem: Environmental > Terrestrial > Soil >...
ACCGCACCAGCCTCGCCTTGGCAGAATGGCTTTGCCGAACGGCTGATCGGATCGATCCGGCGTGAGTGTGTGGACCACATCATTGTCTTGGGCGAGATGCAATTGGGTCGGGTCGTGAAATCCTACGCCGACTATTATAATAACGTCAGAACGCATCGATCCTTGAAGAAGGATGCGCCGGTTTCTCGCCCGGTTCAGCGAACCGGTGTGATCAGTTCACGCGCCATCCTGGGCGGACTTCATCACCACTACGCCCGTGTTTAGGTTTTCGGTACACACAGGAGCGCGGCGATGTCGGTCGATCACGAATCCCATTGATCGAAGTCTTCGGATGAAGACTTGGCCATAGGCCCCATCCCGATCGCGGATCAGATAGCGAGGGACTTGTTCCCAGCCGCAAGCTTCCGTGATCTGATTTGCAGTCCATTCCGCGGTTGGATGCGATGTGACGCCAAACCACAAAATCTGCCTTCGACCATGCGCCACAATCAACAAGCCATAGAGAAAACGAAATGAGATTGTCGGCACGACGAACAAATCTATCGCAGCGATCCCATCCGCATGATTGTGGAGGAAAGTCTTCCAACCCTGCGACGGCGGTTCTCGCCTGTTGACCATATACTTGGCCACACTCGTCTGCCCGATTTCGATGCCGAGCTTGAGCAACTCTCCATGGATCCGCGGCGCGCCCCACAGCGGATTGGCGATGCTCATCCCGCGGATAAGCTTGCGTATCTCCGGCGGTACAGTTGGTCGGCCACCACGACGTCTCGACTTCCAGCGCCAATACGCTCTGAAACCCGCGCGATGCCAACGGATGATTGTATCCGGCTTGACGATCGCCAGCGCATCACAAGCCTTGGGAAACAGTCGATAAAGACTAACGAATATCAACCTATCAAAAATACCAAAGGACTGCCTTCTCGGCGCGCATGTCGGTTGTTTCGTGAGCGCGCCCGCGAAGCGTGCAGAGCATCAACCTCGGTAGGGGAACTTCGCCGGGTTGATAATGCCAAGCCTGATCGCAAAAGTCACAAGCCACGTCGGCCAAACCGGCGTGCGCTCATGCTGGTCGATCTGTCGTGGAACTCCGAAATTTCGAGCCATGGTTTCTCTCCGCAACTTCAGATTTTTTTGCGGCCCATAGTGGTGAAATTGCGTTTCCGGCCTCGTCCCCGTGCAATTTAATGCGGCACCGGGCCGGCGTCTTGTGGTTCGCGGTTCCACTGTGAGCGGCCGGCAGCCCGCGCCGTTCGAGCTCTGATCGCATGTTTCTGTGTCCTGGCCATTGCCGCCACGCTCGAAAGATCGCCATCATCGCCCGACGCGAGCAGCGCAGTCGCCTTTTCAAAGTGGCGATCGATATGGTTCCAATAGACGGACATGCTTGACGATACCTTGCTACTCCTGGCCCGAAAAAATCCCAGAGAGCGGCGTGACGGTGCTCGTGAAGGTTGCTCACGTCCGGCTCTGTCGCAGCCGGATGTTTTCGTGCGGGCCCATCTGCGCGAGACGCAGGAGATGGTGTTTGACGACAACGATCGGACGTGGCGTTCACCCATCATGGGCGCACCGCAAGTCGCGGGTCTTTTGGGAACCACATACGCGCAGGTTGTGCTGAAAAACCACGAACAGGCCTTTTGTCGCATGTGATCTGAATGACAAACTCAGAGCGACTTTGTCCATAAGATACGTGCAGATTCCAACCATATCGAACGTTCTAGGCTTGGCGAGTACGAGCAGCACACTGATAGCGAAGTTGTCGATACGCGTATGGGCTATTGGCTGACGCAATTCGTCGAATTGGTACCGTTTGAGGAAGCGGCGTCATCGAAGGATGGCTATCCCCGGCGTTATCACGACCCAGCCGAGACGATACTGCTTTGTCAAATCGGTCCCTCTTTTCAAGTACGCCCGACGGGGCCACCAGATGCATGATCGAATCGCCACCGCGAAACCATTGGTGGGCGCGCCGCTGGAGTTGAAAGAACTTGGCCGCGACCTGCGCCTCGATGTCTGCCGGGGCATCGCGCTATGGTTCATCTTTCTTGACCATGTGCCCAACAACATCGGAAGCTGGCTGACCCTGCGGAACTACGGCTTCAGCGATAGCGCGGAAATGTTCATGTTCGTGTCGGGTGTGACCTGCACGCTGGCCTACGGCAGGGCATGGTGCTGCGAGGGCTGGACCGGCGTGATCAACCGCACGCTGCGACGAAGCTGGGACATTTATGCGGCATTTCTGCTGCTCACCCTGGCTTGTGCCATCATGGTTTACGTGGCGGGCGGCGGACGTGTTGCCGACGAGAGCAATACGCGTCTTCTGTTGGAACATCCCGGCGCCACACTCGCGCATGCCGCGATCCTGCAATACCGCCCCGTCAATACCGACGTCTTGCCGACCTTCGTGGTTTTTCACCTCTTGTTCGCGCCGCTACTGTGGCTGCTGCTGCGAGCGCCGAACGTGACGCTCAGCGCCTCGCTGTTGCTTTATGCGCTGGTGCATGTCTTCGGCTGGACCGTGCCGGCATGGCCGAACAGCCACTGGTTTTTCAATCCGCTGGCCTGGCAGCTGCTGGTTGTGTTCGGCGCGTGGTGGGTCATCGAGGGCAAAAGATTCTGGCCGTGGGTAACCTCGCGCACTGCATTTGTGCTTGCCATTCTCTACCTGGTCTTCAGCCTGATCATCGCGTTGAGCTGGAGCATCAAACCGCTGGAAGCGCTGGTCCCGCAGACGCTCGCAAGGCTGCTTTTTCCCTTGGACAAATCGAATCTTGATCCGTTGCGACTGCTGCATTTTTTTGCGCTTGCGATTTTGGCGGTATGGTTCGTGCCTCGCAATTGGCGAGGGCTGACGACACCGCTGATGCGCGGAGCGATCCGCTGTGGCGAGAACTCGCTGCCAATCTATTGCCTTGGCGTTCTGCTGGCGATCGCCAGCCGCATTGCCCTGCTCGACATCTCGGATGGGCTTGCGATGCAGATCGCGCTCGGTCTCGCTGGCATCCTGGTGATGATCGCGGCCGCGGCGCTGCTGAGCTCGATCAGGATCAAACCCAGGCAGCAACCGCGATCCGTGGCGGTGGCACAAGACTGGGAAAGCGGACATTACCGAGAACGCCTCGGCAACAGCAATGCTGCGGCCGGCGCGAAGGCTGCCGCCTTCGCGCGGTAGCACGAGCCGGATGAGTGAGAATGACAGGGGTGAAACTCCCCGGGCTTACTCGGCAATCTCGGCAATCTCGGCAATCTGACCATGCGCCGATCACTTCCGGTCTACCCCGTAAAGCAGACATTTTCTGAGCCGATCGGCATGTCTCAAAGGTGCCAATTTCGGAATTGGGAGTGTTGTGACGGCCCGCAGGAGATAGCGCGGGCCGCCACCGCGCGGCCAACCGGGCCCCGACCAGCGCCCGGTGGAACGAACTGCCCAGAGGGCCGTTCTTACCAAGCCTTCACCCAAGACCTGAACCAAACCTTGTTGTGAGGACGAACCGTCCGTATTCCTCGATTGCGCATCAGCACAAGGGTGCGCCGCACAATGGTCATGGTCCCCACGGTCGGAGCGCCGAGGACGAACATGAAGCGTGGGATTGCGATACTGGTTTCGCTTGGCGCGCTGTTGACCGTCGCCTATTTCACCGCGAGCAAATGGGCGATCCGCCACGAGACATTGACCTTCTACGATTTGAGCCGCGATAACCGTCCGGTTGCCGTGGACATCGCGGTGCGGTTCGACAAGGAAATGCAGGCGAACGCCGGCATGATCAAGCTGCCGGTGGCGATCCTCAACCACGGCAACACCGTCAAATTCACCGAGTACTCTTTTCTGGCGAACGCCTTTGCCATGCGCGGCTTTATGGCGATCAGCATCCAGCATGACCTGCCGACCGATGCACCGATGGTGACGAAAGTCGGCGAACTCTATGTTGGCCGGTTGCCGCAGATTCAGCGTGGCATTGCCAACATCCGCTTTGCCGCGAGCGAAATGAAAAACGTTCAACCCAACGCCGATTATGATCACCTGACCATGGTGGGACATTCCATGGGCGGCGACATCTCGATGTATTTCGCCAGGATGTATCCCGATCAGATGAAGAAGCTCGTGACGCTCGACAATCTGCGCGTGCCGTTTATGACTGATGGCAAATTCAAGATCCTGTCTTTCCGTTCGAAGGATCCGGTGTTCAAGCCTGATCCTGGCGTCATTCCTCCTGAAGAAGTCCGTGAGAAGTCTGGCATTACGGTCGTACAAACCGGCTTCCAGCATAACGACATGCGCGATACCGGTCCTGACGGGGCAAAGGCATCGATCCAGGTCATGCTCGACAAATTCCTGGATGACGACAGCCCGCAAAGGCCGATCGAGACAAAAGCGCCGCCGGCGATGACCGATCCGGGGCCGGTTGCGCCCTACGTGCCGTCAGTCAAGAGCTGACGACCGAGGCATCACACGCTTCGATCGAAGCAATCACACCAGCCGTGAGAAGGATCGGCGTGTCTAATAGCGCAGTGCGCACCTAGACGTTGGGCAATCGCGGTCTCAGACTTGGATCCGGCCAAATGTCCGAAAGTCAAAACTCGCCACAATAGCGGATATCGCCGAACACCCTGCCATGTCCGTTTCGTGCCCAGCATCGGACATTTGGAACCGATCACAAAGACACGACGATCAGCTCTTAAACTATCGGGCCCTCGCCGACGGGCAATGCGATATATTGCTTGCCACCAGCCATGTAAGTGATCGGCGCGCCGGTCGCGTTGGGCGGCAGTTGGCCGTCGATGTAGAGGCCGTCACTTAGGCGGCCTCTCGCTTAACGCTTGGATGTAGATTTCTTGCAAGCCAGCGGCATGGTGGGTCAAAGAAGAGGGCGGCCGCAGCACGGTGTTTGCGGCAGTGATCAAGGTCATAGCCACGAATGCAGAGATCATGAGCAGCTTCATGGCATTATCCGTTCGGTTCGATACGTAGAATAAGCCTGAACAGTCTCAATTAGCTCGATCGCCGCCACGCGAGTGTGAACTGCTTCACATCTCACGCTTTTATTCCTTGCCGTGATGCGAGCCGTTTCCGTCGGGCAATGGGTGCAAGGAGCCGCCTGAGCGCTCGCGCCCGTCAAGCCCCGGTATCGTCAGGGACTTATTGCCACTGAAATAAAAGCGAATGTCCACTTCGGATCATCTTTCGCACGTAGTCGCAGTATTAAACGATGTCCGTTCTACCCCCGATTAACGGTTGCACTTTGCGTTCAGCGGCGAATGACAAATGGCGTTCAGCCCGGCCTCGATAGTTGATCAAGGCGATGTCCGTTCTGGGTCCAAAATGCGAAATACTCGGAAAGAGCAGATGATTCCGCTTAGCCGCTAAGAAGGGACATCCCTAAGCTCGAACGCTATGTCCGTTTCGTGCCAGAGGCAGAAATCGTCGGCTTATTCGATCACCTCGTCGGCACGGGCTACCAATGTCGGTGGCACGGTGAGGCCAAGCGTCTTGGCTGTCTTGAGGTTGATCATCAGATCGAATTTTGTCGGTTGCTGGATCGGCAGATCCGCAGGCTTGGCGCCCTTGAGGATCTTCCCGGCGTAGACGCCGACCTGACGCCGGAGCGAAGCGACATTGGGTCCATAGCTGATCAGGCCCCCTGCGCCAACGAATTCCTGCAGCTCATATGTCGCGGGAACGGCGTAACGCGCCGCCAACGCTACGATCCGTTCGCGCTGAGCGAAAAAGAAGGCATCGGCGTTGACGATGAGAGCGTCGGCGTGCTGTTGGGAAATAGAGGCGAAAGCGGCGTCAAAATCACCGTCGTCGCCGGCCTTCACGATGAGGAGTTGTATCCCCTTCGCTCTCGCCGCCTGCTGCGCAAGCCGGATTGTTACCTCGGAAAAGCTTGTGGCGTTGGGGTTTACGAGCAGGGCGATCGTCCTTGCCTTTGGAACCAGCTCGGACAGCAGTTCGAACCGCTTCGATAACAGCTCAGTGGCAATCGCTGTGAAGCCGGTCATGTTGCCGCCCGGACGAGCAAGGCTGGCAACCAACCCGCTCTGGACCGGATCGCCGCCAGTGACAAAAACAACGGGAATCGAGGTGGCGCTTGCTGCAGCTCGTAATGGCGGCTCACCCATTGCGACGATCACGTCAACCTTGCGGCGGACGAGGTCGGCAGCGCACGCGGGCAGCCTGTCATAAAGTTCCTCTGCCCAGCGGTATTCGATGGTCAGATTTTCACCGTCAATAAAGCCAGTTTCCTTAAGGCCCTCGTGAAACGCGACCACAAAAGGATGTTGCAGCTGCGGGAATCCCACGCTCAGATAACCAATCACCGGCCACGACTTCTGCTGTGCGTGTGCCGCGATCGGCAATCCAGCAGCCACGCCCGCCAGTAGCTTGATGAACTCGCGTCGTCTCATTGAACCCTTGGAGAAAAAGCCTCATCCATGTCCAAAGCCTAACACTTTGCGAGGGGGCGGCGAGTCAGAAAGAGCAGCCAATCGACACCCGACGCTGCGACCCAATGTCCGTTGTGGGTCAATCGCGTCGTTTCCGCGATGTCGGCTGTGAGTCCGCTTTACCCCCGTGAACAGACATGGACTGTGTGGTCGGCGACGTCGGAAAAGTGCCGGCATCGGACTTCACGCAATCTTTTGTTGCCGGCTCATGGACCGCCCAACTAGCCGCCGGTTCGGGCAATGTGGTCTCGTCGTGCAACGCTACTTGCTACCGAAATCGGGCGCGTGCAGCAATCCGGTTGTTCTCTCCATGCCATGCCCTGTTTGGTAGCAGGCGCCTGTACTCATGCACCAGTTTGGCAAAGATCGAGAGCCAGTTGCGGCCGAATGCCGCAAACCAAGACATGCTATCCCAGAAAGATTGGGATAACGTTTCTTCGCCGTGGTCCAAAATTCGGCCAGCCGCCAAGCAGACAGTCGGTGGAGCCAATGCAGCAAATTGCGGACTGGCTCGAGAAGCTTGGGCTTGGGCAATACGCGCTACGTTTTGCCGAGAACGGGATCGATCTTAGTGTCCTTCCCGAACTGACGGACCAGGACTTCGATAGGCTCGGGGTCCTGCTCGGCCATCGTCGTAAAATGCTGCGCGTGAGCGCCGAACTCAATCAAGCCGAATTGGTCGCCGAACCGGCTCGTCGGCACGATGCCGAGCGACGCCACCTCACCGTTATGTTCTGCGATCTGGTAGGCTCGACTGCGCTCTCGGCGCGCCTCGATCCCGAGGACATGTGGGAGGTGATCCGTGCCTATCGGGTCGCCTGCGCGGGGGTCATTGCCACTTATGACGGCATTATCGCAAGGTTTGTGGGCGACGGAATACTCGCCTATTTCGGCTATCCCCGCGCACACGAGGATGACGCGGAGCGCGCAGTGCGAGCGGGGCTCGACATCATCGCCGCAATAGGGCCGCTCGAAACGCGCGCGGAAGAACGGGTTGAGGTGCGGATCGCCATCGCGACCGGGCTTGTGGTGGTAGGCGATCTCATCAGCGGAGGCGCGTCAGAGGAGCAGGCAATGGTCGGCGATACACCGAACGTCGCTGCCCGGCTCCAGAGCCTGGCGGAGCCGGGGGCGGTTGTCGTTGCTGCTTCGACGCGCCGGCTGCTTGGCGATTTATTCAATTTTCGCAACCTCGGCCGCCGCGAGGTCAAGGGCATCTCCGAACCCATCGAGGTCTGGGCGGTCGAAGCTGCAGCCGCATCGGAGAGCCGCTTCGAGGCGGTGCGCACCGCCGCGCGCTCGATGGGCTTTGTCGGCCGCAAGGCAGAGATTGCATTCGCGCTCTCGCGCCAGCAGCTGGCGTGGCAGGGCCAAGGCCAAGTGGTGTTAATTTCTGGCGAGGCAGGGATCGGCAAATCGCGCATCGTGGCAACGCTCTCCGAGAGCCTCGCGTTGGGGTCGCACCGCCGGGTGCGCTATCAGTGCTCGCCCTACCACACGAACAGTGCGCTTCATCCCTTCATCGCTCAGCTCGAGCGCGCTGCCGGCATTAGGTCACGGGACACGCCCGGGCAAAAGCTCGACAAACTTGAGGCAATGCTGGCGCTTGGTACGCAGCAAGTGGATACAGCGACGCCGCTCATTGCCGCGCTTCTTTCGATCACAACCGGCGAGCGCTATCCGCCGCTCATCTTGAGTCCGGTGCAGCAGCGGCGACAGACATTCGCCACCCTTCTCGACCAGCTTGAGGGCTTGGCACGGCAGCAACCGCTGCTGATTGTCTGCGAGGATATGCATTGGGCTGATGCTACGACGCTCGAGCTGTTCGACCTCACGGTCGATCGGATCAGGGGACTGCCGATCCTCGTGCTCATGACATTCCGGCCCGAGTTCGAGCCGCCTTGGACCGGCCTTGCCAACGTCAGTCTGCTGCGGCTCGATCGGCTCGACCGGCAGGACACGCGCGCTCTGGTCGAGCAGGTGACCGTCGGTCGGCAGCTGCCAGGCGAAATGATAACGCAGATCATCGACAGGACGGATGGTATCCCACTGTTCGTCGAGGAGTTGACTAAGATGGTGCTGGAGTCCGGACTGCTCGTGGAAGATACCGGGCGCTATCGCCTCGATAGTCCGCTACCACCGCTCGCCATTCCCGCGACGCTGCAGGACTCGCTTATGGCGCGGCTCGACCGGTTGGCGCCGGTCAAGGAGGTGGCACAGATAGGCGCTGCCATTGGCCGCGACTTCTCATACACGCTGCTGCGATCTGTGGCGGGGCGCGATGATCTGGCGCTGAGGGCCGCACTGGGGCAGCTCGAAGAGGCCGAACTGCTATTGCGCCGCGGGACGCCGCCGGAAGCGAGCTATAGCTTCAAGCATGCGTTGGTTCAGGAAGCGGCTTACGAGAGCCTACTCAAGAGCCGCCGGCAACTGCTTCATAAGCACATTGGCGATGTCCTGCGCGATCAGTTTCCAGTCATCGCCGAGACCGAGCCGGAAGTCCTTGCATACCACTTCACTGAAGCGGGGCTGAGCGGGGCAGCCCTCGAGTGGTGGCGCAAGGCGGGCCAGCAGGCGTTGAAACGCTCGGCATATTCCGAGGCAATCGCACATCTCGGCAAGGCGGTTGCCATCGCCGATGAGCTGCCTGATGAGCCTGGCCGGACCATGAACCGGCTCCATCTTCAAATCGAACATGGCCGTGCGCTGCGGGGCAGCCTTGGGCACAGCGCCCCCGAAACGGTGGCCGCATGGACGCGCGCACGACAGTTGGCAGCCGACATCAATGATCCGGTTGAACTGGCGCCGATCCATTCGGGCCTGTTCAATGCCTGCATGACTCACGGCGAGATCGCGCCAATGCGGGAGTTGGCGGAGGCAATAATGAGCGCTGCCAACCGGCGACCGGAATTGCCGGTGGCAGCAATCGTCGCACACTGGACAAGCGGGGTGACCTGCTGGCTCGCGGGCGATTACTTGAACGCGAGAGTGCATCTTGAGCAAGCACTCGCGATCTATAGTGCCGAACCGAATCCCGGGACCTTCAAGGCGTCGACACTGGACCTGCCGTCCGTGATCATGAGGTTCCTTGCTTTGGTGCTTTGGCCGCTTGGGAGGATAGATCGAGCGCGTCGGCTCGCCGGGGAAGCAGTGAGCGCCCCTGGCGAAAAGCGCGCGCTTGCTCAAGCCAATGCGCTTGTCCAAAAGGCCGTTTTCGACGGACTATGTGGGGTGCATCCACCCATGTTGCAACAAACAGAGACGATCCTTGCTCTCGCCCGCGAGCATGCGATGCCGTTGTATGTGGCCGCCGGCACCTACCTAAACGGCTTGGCAAAGTGGCGCGCGGGCGATGGAATGAGCGGTCTCGCCGATATGCGCCGAGGCTGGACATTGCTTCACGAAAATGACTGCTACCTTTGTGAACCATTTTGGGCGATGCAGGTTGCCGTGGCGAATGCAGAGGCAGGGCAAGTCGAGACTGGGTTGGAAATTTTGAGAGAATTGAGCGTCTGGACGGAACAATCCGGCCAGCATTGGCTCGATGCCGAACTGCATCGTGTCCAGGGTGAGCTTTTATTGCGTTGTGACCCGCCGAACGTTTCCAGTTCCGAAGATGCCTTCAATAGAGCCCTGGAAATCGCCCGAAGCCAACAGACGAAGACTTTCGAGCTGCGCAGCGCACTTGGACTTGCGCGCCTTTACAGCACAAATGGCCGAGCGGGGGTATCAGAGGTGCTCGCACCAGTCCTCGTCGATTTCGATACGGGACAAGATCTCCCCGAAATTCAAGAAGCGGAAAAGCTGCTCAAACATAAGCACTATGCCAGCCAGCCATTCTCTTGAAACCGTGTTTGTGCGATTCAATCCTTTTCTCATGGGTGACATTTTCACAGGATATCTTGGCACCTGCGTGACGCCTACCGTTGTGCAGCTCGGCTTCGCCAAGCTGCTACTTAACGCGGCGCTTTCGCAACGCCCCCAGCGAACGCATTTATCAGGGCATGCGCATAGCCGGGGTGCCGGAG
>Ga0209131_1003465_pt1 | contig 10473 bp, 10 predicted proteins | sample GraSoi_2013_40cm_FD_185826 | JGI IMG/M metagenome (GOLD analysis project Ga0209131, IMG submission 185826) | Grasslands soil microbial communities from the Angelo Coastal Reserve, California, USA - Sample 9_17_2013_40cm (SPAdes) (version 2) | ecosystem: Environmental > Terrestrial > Soil >...
CGTGCACGCCGCAGCCGAAGCAGTGATAGAACTGCTTGGTCGGGCTGACGGTAAACGAGGGCGTCTTCTCGGTGTGGAACGGGCAGCAGGCAGAGTAGTTCGCCCCGCCCTTCTTCAGCGGGACGTAGCGCTCGATCACGTCCACGATGTCGACGCGATGGAGCAGTTCTTGCTTGAAGGAATCCGGTATCACCGCCGGAATGCGCTCTGACAGAGTGCCGCGCCAGCAAGCGCGCCTAGATGAATGGGCCGCCGGGGCCCGTCCCTACTCAGCATCTTTCCTTTATAGGCGAAATTTTCCGAAGCGCAAGCCGCAAGGGTAACCCGGAAACCGTGATTGCAGCCACTCGCGGCACTCCGCCTTGCCAATCCCTCTCAGCCGGCAAGCTTCGATTTCACCAGCGACGATATTTTTCCCATGTCGGCGCGCCCCGCGAGCTTACCCTTCAATGCCCCCATGACTTTGCCCATGTCGGCCACGCCCTTTGCGCCCGTCTGCGCGATTGCCGCGGCGACCTCGTCTCCGATCTCTGCGTCCGTCAGCTGCTTGGGCAGGTAGCCCGAGAGAAGATTCAACTCGAAGGTCTCGCCGTCGACGAGGTCCTTGCGGTTGGCAGCCTGGAATTGCGCAATGGAGTCGCGGCGCTGCTTGATCATCTTCTCGATGACCGCCACGACTTCTGCGTCGGCAAGCTCTTTCCTCTCGTCGACTTCGCGCTGCTTGATCGCGGCGAGCAACAGGCGTATGGCAGAGAGGCGCTGCGGCTCCCGCGCTTTCATAGCCGCCTTCATGTCTTCGCTGATGCTGGCCCTTAGCGACATGCGCTCCTCGAAGGTCGGGATCGGCAAAATGAAACGGCGCGATGAGCGGCTCTGTCCACTCCATCGCGCCGGGTCGGTCCGGCGGCAGTGCCCTCCCGATCAATACAGCTTTGGCGGCAGCGTCTGGTTGCGCAGGCGCTTGTAGTGCCGCTTGACGGCGGCGGCCAGCTTTCTCTTGCGGTAGGCCGTGGGCTTTTCGTAGAACTCGCGCGCGCGCAGTTCGGTGAGAAGCCCCGTCTTTTCCACGGTGCGCTTGAAGCGGCGCAATGCCACTTCGAAGGGCTCGTTTTCCTTGACGCGTACTGTCGGCATGCAGTCTTGACCCCAGGGCTATGTTGCAGCAAGGGTGCGAATTCTAGACGTTTTTTCGCCGAGACGCCAGCTACCCGCCAAGCTTGCCCGTCAGTCCCAGGATCCGCGACTCCTGTCCGGCGGTCGCCGCACGCAGGTCCACTTCCGTGAGGCGCGCGTCCAAGCGTGAACGCGCTGCGTCGATCAATTCCAGCAGGGACCCGCGACCAAGCCGGTAGGCGTCTTCGGCCATCTGTTTGAGCGCGGGGATGCGCTCGCCGACATTGCGCCGGAACCGCTCGAGGGCCGCTTGCCGCAGCGCGAGCCCATCGACCAGCCTCCGCAATTCCACATCGATCTCGGCTTCGATCGCCTCGCGGCGTCTCTGCGCAGCCCGGAGATCGGCGGCCGCCTTGGCCATCAGGCCGCGCCGGGCATCGGACAACGGGATCTCGGTGGACAAGCCGACGAAGTTAGCGGCACCGAACGGATCGCTCGTCCATGTCCTGCCCACGCTCAGCACCGGGACGGGCCAGCGTTCCCGCTCGGTGCGTGTGAGCGCCGCCTGCGCCGCTTCTTCTTCGCGCCGCGCCGCGACGATCTGCGGGTTCCTTGAAATCAAGGCCTCTCGCCACTCGGCGGCATTAGGCGACAGGCCGGCGGGCACAACGGTGCCGCTCGCACTCGGGCGCCAGCCCGGCGCGCCAAGCAGGGCCGCCAGCCCCACCGCTTTCTCAGCCACGTCGGCCCGCGCGTCCGCCAGCCGCGCGTTCATGCCGGCCAGTTCGATCTCGACCCGCGTGAGGTCATACCGGCTTGCGGCGCCGCTCGCCAGTCGTCCGGACACAATCACTACGACCCGCTCTATTTCGGCCACCGACTCGTCAAGCATCGAAGCCTTTTCTTGAGCAGCCTGCAGTCCGACAAAGAGATCGGCAGCGCGCAGCGCGAGTTCGTTTCCAGCCAGTCCGACGCGGGCGCGGGTCGCGAGGAGACCCTGCTCGGCGGCTTCGATCCGTGCGCCGCGCTGGCCGCCGATCAAGAGCGGCAAATCCACAGTTGCCTGCTGCTGCTGGCTACCGTCGAACAGGGTTCTTGCTCCCGATGGAGTAAAACGCCCGTAGGAGACCGTCGGATTGGGAAACGCACCGGCGGTGATTCGTTCGGCCTCGGCCGTGTCGATTGAAACCTGTTCGACGGCGAGCCTGGGACTGCGCTCCGCCACCAGACGCAGCAGGACCGGCAAGGTCAGGCTTTCGGGAAGCGCCGACGCCGGTTCCTGCGCGAGGACGGATGCTGACAGCATCGAGACAGCCGAAAGTATCGCGATCCGGCTCATGGCTTGACCTCTATTAGTTCGTCCTCTTCCTCTGGCTTCGTCAGACGCCGCGGCGTGACGTAGCTGTATATGATCGGCAGCAGACACAGCGCGATCACCAGGGTGGTCAGCATCCCGCCCACCACCACCAGAGCGAAAGGCCGCTGCGTCTCGCTGCCCACTCCAGAACCCAGCGCCATCGGCAGCAGCCCAACGGAAGCGAGCAGCGATGCCATGAGTACCGGTCGCAGCCGCTCGCTCGCGCCCTCGATCAATGCCGACCTCAGCTCCTCACCGTTTCGCCGCCGTGCTTCGGCCGCGCTCAGCACCAAGAGACCCATCAGCGACACTTGGCCTAGCAGCGCGATGAATCCCACCGCCGCGCTCACCGACAACGGCACGCCGGCCGCGAGCAGCGCAAAGGCGCCCCCGGTCAGAGCGAACGGAACGGTCAGCAGGATGGCGAGAGCGCTGCGTCCCGAATTCATGGCCGCATACAGGAGGCCGAGCACCGCGAGCACCGCCAGAGGAACGACGATCCTGAGCCTGGCAAGCGCACGCTGCTGGTTTTCGAACTCACCGCCCCAGGCGAAGTAATAGCCTTCGGGCGCCGGCACGCTGCGCTTTACGGTGGCAATGGCGTCCTTGACCACCGATCCCATGTCCCGTCCTTCGATGTTGAACTTCAAAGCGAGGTAGCGGCTGTTGCCTTCCCGGTTGATCGACGCCACGCCGTTGGCGACCTGGATGGTGGCCAGATCGCGCAGAGGCACGCGCGCGCCGGACGCGGCAGTAAGCGTGATGGCGCCTATCCTTTCGGTGTCGTCGCGTATGTCGAGCGGCAGCATCAGCCGTACCGGTACCGGGCGTTCTCCCTCCCACATGTTGGTCGTGACGCGGCCGGCGAGGGCTGTTTCCAAAGTGTGCTGCGCGTCCTCCATCACAATGCCGGCCCGGGCCAGCGCCTGCCGGTCGAAGCGCACTTGCAACTGCGGGGTCGAGGCGTCCCGGTAGAGGTCGAGATCCACGATGCCCGGCAATGCCTTGAGCGCCTCCTTGGCCTGTTCCAAAGTAGTCCGCATTTGCGCGAGATCGGGGCCGAATATCTTCAGGACCACCTTGCCGCGTACGCCGCTGACGGCCTCCTCGACGTTGTCCTTGATCGGTTGCGAGAAGTTGTAGCGCACCCCCGGGATTTCGGTCAAAGAGTCGCGCATTTCGTCTATCAGGCGCCTTTTGTCATAACCCGCGCGCCAATCGCCCACCGGCTTCAGGCGTATGAACGTTTCGCTCATGTTGACGCCTTCGTTGTCGGTGCCGTCCTCGGGCCTGCCTTGCTCGCTCAGGGTCTTGCTTACTTCGGGAAACGCGAGAATCCGCCGCCGCACTTCGAGGAGGATGTCCTGCCCTTTTTCCAGCGCGATGCTCGGCGGCATCTCGACGAACAACTGTATGTCGCCTTCATCGAGCTCCGGCAGAAATTCGGTGCCGAGACGGGTGAGAGTCAACCCTGCCAGCGCCGGCAGGACAAAGGCCGCGGCAAGAACCCTCCCGCGGCGCTCGAGCAGCCATGACAGGCACCTCCGATAGCGGGCGCGCAGCCGCTCGACCCAGGCCGGCTCCTGAAGCTGGGCATGCCGCGGTCGGAACAAGGCCGCGCACAGGGCCGGCACCAGCGTGAGGGCGAACACGAGCGCGCCGATCAGGGCAAAGGAGTAGGTGAGCGCCAGCGGCCGGAAAATGCGCCCCTCGACCGATTGCAGCGTGAATACCGGCACCAATGCGGCGATGATGATCAGCATCGCGTACAGCGTGGGGCGCCCCACGTCCACTGCTGAACGCACCACGAGCCTCAGCACGTCGCGACGGTCGGCGGGGCGGTCCTGGCGCATTGTATGGATTACGTTCTCGACGAGGACGACGGCACCGTCGACCAGGATGCCGAAATCGATTGCGCCCATCGAGATCAGGTTGGCCGGAAGGCCCAGCGCGTAAAGGCCGAGGAAAGCCACCAGCAGCGACAACGGGATCACCACAGCCACCGTCAGCGAGCCGACGGTACTGCGCAGGAAGAGCCACATCACCGCGACCACCAAAATGAAACCGCTCAGGAGGTTCTTGTGAACCGTGGAGAGCGTCAGCCCCACGAGGTCGCTGCGGTCGTAGTAAATCTCGATGCGCATGCCCTTGGGCAGGATGGTCTCGTTCAGCTCGCGCACCTTGTCGTGGACCCCGTCCAGCACCAGCGAGGGATTCTGGCCGCGCCGCATCCACACGAAGCCTTCGATGCCTTCCTTTTCCAGGCCAGCGCCCACGGTGCCGCGCCGCGGCGTGAAGGACTGCACCACGTTGGAAACGTCGCCCACCGTCACCGCTGTCCCGTCTTTGCTCTTGAGGAGGATGCTCTTGATGTCCTCGGGTGACTCGAGGTAGCCGATGCCGCGCACCGTAAGTTCCTGGTCGCCGTGCCGCAGGAAGCCGCCGCCAATGTTCAGGTTGGATTTGGCGATCGCCTGCTCGACATCGCCCAGCGTCAAGCCCAGGGCGAACAGGCGCATGGGGTCGGCTTCGACATGCATCTCCTTGAGATAGCCTCCGAAGGGCACGATATCGGCTACCCCTGGCACTTGGCGCAGGACGCGTACGATGTTCCACTGCATTTCGGAGCGCAACTGATACAGATCGTGGCGGTCACTCGTGACACGGAACTGGTACACCTCGCCCAGGGGAGTCGCTTCCGGGGCAATCTCGGGGGTCACACCCGGGGGAAGATCGGCGGCGGCGACCCGTTGCAAGACCACGGTTCGAGCGGGAAAGCTGGCCGTATCGTCCGAGAAGGTGAGGGTGATCAGTGACAGGCCAAACAGGCTCTCGCTGCGCATCAACGTCATCCCCGGGGTGCCGTTCAGCTCGCGCTCCAGCGGCACCGTGACGCGCCGCTCGATCTCCTCCGGCGCATTGCCGGGGAGCTGAGTGATGACCGTGACCTGGGTGTTGGTCACGTCCGGGTAGGCCTCTATGGGCGTGTCGAGGTAGGCGCGCAGTCCAAAGGCCGCGACGACCAAGGTGGCGAACAACGCCGCGACCCGGCGGTGAACGCAGGTCTCGATCAGGAGGCGGAGCATGGTCAGAGCAGCTGCTCTGCCTGGGTGTCGAGCAGCAAGGCGCCGCGCACCACAACCCTTTCGCCTGCCGTGAGCCCCTGCACGATGACTACCCAGCCGCTGCGGTTCTGGCCCGTCTGAACCTCCCGCGACTCGAAACTGCCGTCGGCCCGCTCCACGTAGACCACGCGGCGTTTGCCGTCCTTGATTAGCACCGCCGAGACCGGGACCGAGATGGCCGCCTTGGCACCCACGCGCAAGGCAACCTGGGCCAGCATCCCGGCGCGCAATCCGTCGATCCGCTTGCCAAGCGCGAGGTATACCTGCGCGCGACGCGTTTCCGGATCCACGCGAGGGTTGAAATTCTCGACCCGTGCCGCGACATGGGCGGCGAGCGCCGGCAGCATCAGGTCGGCTTCCTGGCCGACCGCGATTCGGCGCAAATCGCCCTCCGGTACTTGCGCAACCACCTGCAGACGAGTCGGATCACCGAGCTCCAACAACGCTTCGCCGCCAGGCGCAACCGAGGCGCCGACCGCCGCGCGAATTGTTATCACCACACCATCCGCGGGTGCGCGAACGCTAACCCGTATGCCTTGACCGGATCCGATCAAGTCGGCTGCGTTCCGCGCGCGCTGATATTCCGCGCGCGCTTCCTTCAGCCGCGCTTCGGCTTCTTGTCGCTCGAACTCCAGGCCGACGCCTTTTTCCACCATCTCGACCTGGCGCCTGAAGACGCTCTCGGCACTGCTCAGCCTCGTGGATGCCTGATCGAGCGCGGCGCGCGCGGATCCCGCGTCGGCGCTTTCGATGGTCAACAGCTCCGTCCCGGCCTTGACGACTTGCCCGGCCTGAACCAACACGGCCACGACGCGCCCCGCCGTCGTGGCTCCGACAGCGGATTGCGCCTGCGGACGGAATGTCAGGCGCCCCGGTAACTCGAGCACATCGACCGCCTCGGAAACCGCGACCGTCTCGATGGAGAGATACTGTTTCTGGGCGTCCGTTACTGGTGCCGAGCGGGCGAGCGCATCGACGGAAGTCTTGAGCGCCGGTGCCGGGACGGCTGTCGATCCCTTCTCGCATCCAGCGGCCAGCGCGGAGAGCACGATCAACGCAACGGAAAAATCAGTTCGATTCATCGCCCAATAGACCTCAGTTTCCCGCTCGAAGCGAGCACGGGGACCGGTATTCGTGCAAATATGGTGAGGGCGCGATTTTAGAGGAACATGCTGACTGCCCCCTGACACGATGGTCGGAAGAACGCTGAAAAATCATGCTCATTCTGGGGATCGAGACTTCCTGTGACGAAACCGGGGTGGCCGTCTACGACAGCGGCCGCGGCCTGCTCGCCCACGCGCTGCATTCGCAGGTGGCGCTTCACGACGCGTACGGCGGTGTGGTGCCGGAGCTCGCTTCGCGGGACCACATTCGGCGCCTGCTCCCCCTCATACGTGGAGTCCTGCACGGGGCCGGTGCGAGGGAGTCTGACCTGGACGCGGTCGCGTACACCCAGGGCCCCGGCCTCGCGGGAGCGCTGCTGGTGGGCGCCGCCGTCGCGAACAGCCTTGCATTCGGCCTCGGAATCCGGGCGATCGGCGTGCATCATCTCGAGGGACATCTGCTTTCGCCTCTGCTCGAAAAAAACGCGCCGCGCTTTCCGTTCGTCGCGCTGCTGGTTTCGGGGGGCCACACTCAACTGATGCGCGTGGCGGGTGTCGGTGACTACGAGATGCTGGGCGAAACCCTGGACGACGCCGCCGGGGAAGCTTTCGACAAGACTGCGAAACTGCTCGGGCTCGGCTATCCCGGGGGACCTGCCCTTGCCAGGCTCGCTCAAGGAGGCAGGCCCGATCGCTTCGAGCTTCCGCGCCCCATGCTCGAGCAACTCGAGCAACGCGGCGATCTCAATTTCAGTTTCAGCGGCCTGAAGACGGCGGTCGCAACGCTCACGCGCGCGCGCGCACTCGACCCACAGACACGCGCGGACATCGCAGCCGCCTTCCAGGAGGCCGTGGTCGACGTCCTCGTCGCGAAATCACGCGCTGCGATAGGACGTACGGGCTTGGACCGGCTGGTCGTCGCGGGGGGCGTCGGAGCCAACTTGCGCCTGCGCGCCGTGCTCGATGCCGCCGGGTCTCGCGGCAAATTCGGCGTGTTCTACCCGGCGATGGAATTCTGCACCGACAACGGCGCGATGATCGCCCTGGCCGGGTATTTGCGCCTGAAGGCGGACGACGGAACGCGTCCCGGAACGGGCTCGGGCGGCTTCGCCGTCAAGCCGCGTTGGGACCTTGCCTCGCTGCGCTAAGCGGCTTCGCCCGTCTTTCTCTCGCCGATCCGACCTTCCTTACCGGCGACGAGGTTGAGGATGTTCGTCCTGTGGCGCCAGAGTAGGAGCGCCGACATCAGGATCAGCGCGGGCAGGATATCTCTGGCGCCGTAAAGGAAAAAATAGCAAAGCGGCGCGAATACGGCCGCTACGACCGCCGCAAGCGACGAATAGCGAAACAAGACCGCGATGACTATCCAAGTCGCGAGCGTCGCGAGACCGAGCCATGGGTCGATCGCCAGCAGGATTCCACCCGCAGTGGATACGCCCTTTCCGCCTTTGAAACCGAAGAACACCGGAAAGAGGTGGCCCAAAAACACCGCGACCGCGCAGGTCGCAACGCCCGTGGCGTCCACGCCGTAACCGGCGGCGTAGCGCGCCGCGAGGAACACGGCGAGCCAACCCTTTCCGCCGTCGCCGATGAGCGTAAGAAGCGCCGCGAGCTTCTTGCCCATGCGCAGCACGTTTGTCGCGCCGGGATTGCGCGAACCGTACGAGCGCGGATCAGGAAGCCCGAAAGCGCGGCTCACGATGACCGCGAAAGACAGCGATCCCATCAGGTAGGCGATCAGGACGAAGGCTGCGGTAGCCATGGCCTTGCTCTAGAATCGAGGGGCAAAGTTTAACGCCGCCACGCCTTGGACACCATTTTCATCCACCAGCTGCGCCTTCAGGCGTGGATCGGGCTCTATCGCCACGAAAAGATCGCGCCGCAGACGATCGAGATCGACCTCGAGATCGCTCTTCCGGGGGACGCGGTATTCAAGACGCGAAAGGTCGCGGACACCATCGACTACGGCGTCGTAGTGGAACACGTCCGCGCCCTCCTCGCGAAAGAGCGCTTCGGCCTCGTCGAGACCCTCGCCGAGCGAATCGCCGGCCTCCTGCTCCAGGACTTGAAGTCGCCGCGCGTCAAGGTCAGCATCGCCAAGCTCGGCGTGTTGCGCGAAGCGCAGCGCGTGGGCGTGACGATCGAGCGAAGCCGGTCGTAGCTTCCCGGTTCACCCCCGTGGGTGATGCTTCTGGTGCAACGCCTTCAGCCGCTCGCGCGCGACGTGGGTGTAAATCTGCGTGGTCGAGATGTCGGCGTGGCCGAGCAGGAGCTGGACGACGCGCAGATCGGCGCCGTGGTTGAGCAGATGCGTGGCGAAGGCGTGGCGCAGGGTGTGGGGAGAGAGCGATCTGCCCGGGAGGGCTGCACTGGCGCGCTTCTTGATCAGGTGCCAGAACGCCTGCCGCGTCATGGGGGTCCCGCGCCCCGTGACGAATACGTAATCGCTGGCCCGTTTCTTCAGTAGCGCGGGCCGGCCTTCCTTCAAATAGCGCGTGAGCCAGGCGAGTGCCTCCTCACCCAGAGGCACGAGACGCTCCTTCGAGCCCTTGCCGAAAACACGCACCACGCCCATGTCGAAGCTCACTTCGGAGAGCTTCAGGCGAACGAGCTCCGAGACGCGCAGCCCGCTCGCGTAGAGCACCTCCAGCATCGCCCGGTCGCGAATCCCGAGCGGCGTCTGCGGGTCCGGCAGCACGAGCAGCGTCTCGACGTCGGCTTCCGAGAGCGTCTTGGGAAAGCGCGGCGATTTCTTAGGCGGATCGAGCTTGAGCGTAGGATCGATCTCGATGCGCCGCGCGCGCGCGAGGAACTGGTAGAAGCGCTTCAAGCTCGAGTGCAACCGTGCCTGGGTGCTCGAGCGCATTGCGTGCTTCCTCCCGGGAGAGCGCCGCGAATAACGCCAGGCGAAATACCCGGAGAGATCGGCTTCGGTTCCGCCCAGGAGCGAGACCCGCCCTTGCCGCTCGTGCCAGTCGGCGAACAAGCTCAGATCGCGGCGGTAGGATTCGAGCGTGTTTTTCGCAAGGCCGTCCTCGAGCCAGACAGCATCGCAGAATTCATCCAGGAGCGCGGCGTTTTCCGCGTTCATCGCGCGAAGCGAGCGGCGCCTTCGTGTGCGAGCAGCCAGCGCTTGATCGCGAGATGGAATCCCCCCTCGTGGTGGGCAAAGCCGCCGATTCCACCCGCTGCGAGCACGCGGTGACAGGGGACCACGATCGGTATGGGGTTGGCGCCGCAGGCCTGGCCCACCGCGCGCGGCGCGGAACGCAGCTCGCGCGCGAGCTCACCGTAGCTTCGGGTGCGGCCGGCGCCGATCGCGGCGATTTTTCTCCAGACGCGGCGCTGGAACGGCGTGCCTTGCGCTGCCAACGGGACGTCGAAGCGGAATTCGGGATCTTCGAAATATCCTTCGAGCTGCCGGCAAGTGCGTTCGGAAACGCCGTCCCGCGGCGCGAGCGCGGCACCGCCCGGCCTCAGCAACACGATTTCGGAGAGGCGTCTTTCGGTGGTGCGGATCCCCAGCATCCCGAAAGGCGCCGGTAGTTTCGCCTGGTAGTCTGCAGTGCGCGCGCGCATCTTTGAGGTCATGCGGGCTGGCGCGCTGCGCGAATCCGCAGGAGCTGGATCGCGACGACTATCGCGAAAAGAGTCAAGCCGACGATATCAGCCGTCGTGGTCGGGTACACCAGCGCCAGCCCCGCGACGATCAACATCACCCGTTCGATCCACGTCGTGCGCCCGAACAGCCAGCCCTGTACTCCGCCCGCGAGCG
>Ga0209131_1003466_pt1 | contig 10468 bp, 6 predicted proteins | sample GraSoi_2013_40cm_FD_185826 | JGI IMG/M metagenome (GOLD analysis project Ga0209131, IMG submission 185826) | Grasslands soil microbial communities from the Angelo Coastal Reserve, California, USA - Sample 9_17_2013_40cm (SPAdes) (version 2) | ecosystem: Environmental > Terrestrial > Soil >...
CGATGCCACCGCAATATGAGCTTGGCTTGCTTTTTGAGGTTCTCTAGATTGGGCATGTAGGCCTCCACGATGAGATCGTAGGTGGGCATTGCCCTTCGGCGACGTGCCGTTGCATCCTACATGCGCAGATTGCAGTATCTGCGACGGTGTCAACAGTTGTCAATTGAGAACGCCGCCGCGCTACACATTGTTGGGCCGCACTTGCTCATTTTGTCGTATCACGGGCTACCCTGAAATAACCCCAAGGTAAGGTTTGCCGACAATCCGGGAGTTAATCGGTTCGGTCAACCCTGCCGCGTTACAAGGGATCGATGTAGATCGATGATGTCTCCTGAACCATGGTCCGGTCAAAGCACGGTCATGTAGTATTGCTGGGGTTCAATGCCAGCGCGCGCTGGAAGTCCTGCACGGCTTTTTCATGAGGGTAATGGTTGGCGAGAGACCAGAGCAGGTAACCCCGCGCGACGTACCCTTCCGCCAGTTCAGAATCCAACGACAGCGCATTCTCCACGGCGGCAAGCGCTTTCTCCTCCCACTGTTTTCCCTTTGGGTCGACGATAAAAGCCTTCGTCCCGTATTCGCGCCCCAAGGCCGCATAGGCGGGTGCGAACTTGGGATCGCGAGCGACGGCCTGCTCCAGCAACTCGACGGCGGCCTGATTGTCCTGGCGATTTTCCAGGCCGACGTGCACCAGCGCGCGCAGGTAAAGGTCATAGGCCTCGGAATTCGTGCGCTGCGAACGAGCCAGTCGCGCCTGTTCTTTCGGCGTCAACTGGACTTGCATTGCATGGACAATGTCGCCAGCCACTTCACTCCGAGTACTTGTGATGGGCACACACTCTTCCTTGTAGGACAGAGCTGCATTTGGCGCGCCCGCCCCCTGATTTGTTTGTGTCACCACACGCTACATCGCAGATAGACAGCTAGTCCTCGCCACCCACATCCTCAAAGCGCGTGCCCGTGCCGCTGGCGCAGGCCACTGCCAGCACGTTGCCGTTGGTGTCGAAAAACTGACTCGAGCCGTTGAAAGTCATCTGGTCGCCGTGAACCTCGATGTCCCGCATGAGCCGCTGCACGCCTCTCTTGAACGGGAACCCGGGAACAGCTGGAGGAGTGTCAAAGAGAATGAAGACCTCCCAAACGGCTTTGTAGGCATTGGCCTGCGTGTGGCTCCAGACGCCAAGGCCTGGTGTCACTTGGCCGGGCAGGAACGCTGCGGCGTTCACTACTTCGGTGAGCGTGCCGCCGCGAGCGTACGAATCCAGAGCAGAAAAGGAAGGGATAGGGAGGGGAGCGCCCGTTTGACAGTTTATTGGAGTGACCTGCACCCGCCACGTCCCTTGCAACGTGCCCTCACCATTCGGCCCGGCGGTTGCGTTCCCCCCAAAAGGCTGAACGAGCGCACCCGCTAAGACTAAGATCAATACAACAACCACAGAAGATGTCCTGCGCAATTTCGAGTTCATTGTTTTTCTCTCCTTTGTAATTTACCTTACAACACGCGTTCGCAGATCGCGCTTAGCGCCCCCACTCTCGGCGCGAGCGAGGTTTTCGATCAATGGATGAAGGCTGGCACGTGGCTGAAATGATTCTGACGGTGCAGGTAGCTGAAAAGATGAAGCTTGAGGCCCAGACAATGGCCAGTCCCCCGACCAGCCGGACCGCTGTGCTATACTCCTACGCAACGCAGGCACCCATGGCAATGGCCATTCCATCCAGCCGGGTCCGCTTTGGGGGATTCGAAGTTGACTTGCGCTCTGGCGAGCTGCACAAGCAGGGCATCAAGATCAAGCTTCATGATCAGCCCTTTCAAGTCCTGGCCGCGCTGCTGGAACATCCGGGCGAGTTGGTGACCCGGGAACACCTTCACCAGAAGCTATGGCCTGCCGACACATTTGTCGATTTCGATGTCGGCCTTAATTCTGCGATCAAAAGATTGCGCGACGCACTGGGCGATTCAGCGGAGGAACCCCGCTACATCGAGACCTTGCCGCGGCGCGGCTACCGCTTCATCGCCCCTCTGGCGGACCGCCCAGAACAAGGGACACCTGAGACACAGGGTCCCGCCGAACCCGCCACAGAACTGCACGCCGCTATGGAAGCCATGGACTCCCCAGGGTCCGCCGCATCGTCGGCGCCCGCCCCCGGCGCTCGTGGAGCCCGGATTGGTTGGGCGTTACCCGGATTGGGAGTTCTGGTGGTGCTGCTCTTTGCGACCATGCGCTTTGCGAACCCCCCCGCGGTTCCGCCCGCCGGCGCTGGGGTCAATGCCGCGCCCCCTTCGAAGACTCAACCCGCAGTAAGGAGCGCGCTCCTGATCGAGCATCCTTCGGCCAATGCCGAAGCCAATGAACTCCTCCAGCGGGCTCTGATTTTCATCCGCTTTCAATATGATCCCCTGCGCGCCCGGCCGATGCTCGAGCGCGCTCTGCAGCTCGATCCGAATTTCACCGAGGCCCGCGTCTATTATGCCCTCACCTACATTATCGCCGTCGAAGGCGGGCTCTCGAATGATCCCGGAGACGTCTTCCGGGCTGAGGCAGAATTGCGCCGCGCCGTGAAGGAGGATCCGGAAATAGCCCTAGCGCACGCGATGCTGGGCGCCGTGCATTTCTACCAGGGCCGCCTGGACTTGGCTGCACAGGAACTCCAGCAGTCGGTCCGATTGGCGCCCAGCGATTTGGGCGGCAGAATGTGGCTCTTGGTTCTAGGGCGCTTCCTGGGAGACGACGAAGAGGGCGCGCGCGCGACACGGAAATTCATCGAATCCGAGCCACTCTTCTGGCCCGCTCGGTACCACCTAGGGGAATTACGCCGTGAGCAAGGAAGGATTCCGGAGGCCGTGAGCGAATTCAAGAAAGTGCTGGAGCAGGACCCTCGGAATTCGACCACGCTTCGCTGCCTGGCGCGCGCTTACTTGGACGCCGGAAACCTGCCAAAAGCCCGGCAAACATTCGCACGGATGCGGCCGCAGGACGCGCAGAACTTCCGGGCGCGCATGGTAAGAGCGCAACTCCATGCAGTAGAGGGCAAGGGCGCCCTGGCGCTCAAGGAAATGGACGAAGAGGTGCTCAAACACGCCGACCTGCAACCCTTCGCGGCGCTCGATGCAGCAGAAGCGTATGCCGTCCTCGGCGAAACCGACAGGGCCATCGAGTGGCTGGACCGTTCCATGCGCAAAGGCGACGACCGCGCCGCTTGGCTGCGCATCGATCCTCTGCTGGCCAATGTCCGCCAGCATCCCCGCTTCAAGCAGATCCTGAATTCCATGGAATTCCGCTGGCAGCAGCGCATCGCACTTGCAAAACAGCAATAACAGTTGGTTCGAGCCATGCGCCTTCGTGGGTTGGCTCAAAGAGTAAGAGGTCGTCGTGAACTTTCCCCGTGAGTTCCATTCCCGTATGGGCGGTGATACTGAAAGGCTCCACCCAATTCTGGGGCGTTTTCCACCTCACATTCGGAGGATCCCACCTCTCTTTGAGGTCGCCGGCTGCCATCCGTGCCGCTAGATTTGGGCTCGAGCAGACTCTCACGTGGTGAGTGCGCCACACATCGTTTACGTGCGATTCGAGCCAGGACTCGCCCAATCCTTCGGATTACTCCCGAATGACGGGCAAACGGGAAGTTATCAGCTCGCCCATCGGGGTTAGTACCGACAAATGCCCTAGGGTCTAGGAATGCGATTGGACGCATTTCGCATTGGGAATCCACTTGGACAAATAGTCGTCATTTCGGACAAGTGACCCCAAACCTCTTGCAACTTGCCAAGCCAAGTTGTGAATGATAAAGGACGCTATCGCCAACATCACGAAATGGCCAGCGCGTGAAACCGTTCAGGCAGCGTCGCATGCGACTGAAATTCCAAGTCGATCATTCACCGCATCTTGAAGCTTCTGTTTGCTTCCGATGTACCGCTCCGTGGTCTGCACAGAAGCGTGGCCAAGGAGAAACTGAATCTGTTCCAGTTCGCCTCCACAACCATGGCACAGGCGCGCGCAAGTGCGGCGAAGATCGTGGGGGGCCAGATTACTTATGCCGGCTTGCCGGGCGCACCGTTTCACCGCGTACCAGACTACGTTGGCTGTCACGCCCGCTTCTTGTCGCATTCCCCCCTTCAAAACACGCCTGAATACTCTTCCCTCGCTCACTCCCGAATGCCGGAGCCATGCATCGAGAAGCTCTTTGCTCCACGACGGCACAGGTACCGTTCGTAGCCGTTTTCCTTTCCCGACCAAATTGACAATGACCCAATGACCCTCCCGCGATTGCAACTGATCGAGGTCCAAACCCACGACTTCCGAGCGTCGCAATCCGCATCCCAACAGCAGTCCAAGCATTGCGCCGTCTCTCCAACCACGTAGACTGTTCTTCGAGGCGGCGTTAACTAGCTCTTGAGCTTGATTGCGAGTGAGCCAGTTGCCCATTTTCCGTCCGAGCCGCTTGACTCCCTTAACTCTCCGGATTCCGATCGCATGTTCCGGGCTCAGCCAGCCGCTCTCTGCGGACTCATCGGCAAGCCTCCGAATCGCGGAAAGATGTAAGTTGATCGTAGCGGCGGACAAGGACAGGCGTTCTAGGAATGAGCGGTACTTCACCACGACAGAGCTGTTGAACGTTAATCTAGGTTCAGAGCAATACCAGGCGATAAACCTTTCGATGGCGTATTCGTAGCTCCGTCGTGAGTGTTGAGAAGCCAGCGTATTGAGCACGGCGGTCTTGGATTGTTGTAGTTCAGGGATCGTAGCGGTCGCAGAGAGACTGACAGAATTGGGCTGTTTCTGTGTGAGCATAGGAGGCGGCTCCTTCTAGCCGCCTCCGAACCTTCGATCTCGCGGAACCTCAGCGCCAACCAGTCGTGTTGGCACCAGTGTCCCTCGCCCTTGAGAAAGGGACACTTCGGTTGTTGATGTGAACGTCCTTTATCATTCGCTATCTGAGTTGGCAATCCACGACGGGGTTTGGGGGCGTTGGGCCGATAGGCCGGTTTTAGTCCAAGTGAAGCGGCCGCTTTAGTAGACACTTGCCGACTTCTCGGTACGAATGCACTCCTTCAATGAGCGTATGATAACGATTTGCCCGCCGGAACCCGCTTTCCGACAAATGCTGTCTCAATGTTTCACGTTTTACAACTCAAGGTCGTTTCTGACCGGATCGCGTCTTATGCGACGCACGGGACCGGCGCGATGGTATTAGTGAACGTCATGCGGATTCCGTGCTTCGGCCGCAGAATGACCATCGGACGAGCTTCGATCATTTGGCCCGGAGCCAACTGAAAATCGTATTTTCTGAGCAGATCGCTCAAAATCATGAGCATCTGCAGCATCGCGTAATTTCCACCGATACAGCCTCGCGGTCCGCCCCCGAAGGGAAGGAAGGTGAAGGGCGTGCGCAGCTTCTCGTTCGCTTTGGTGAAACGCTCGGTATCGAAATTCTCCGGATTCTGCCAGTAGCGCGGAGCATGGTGCGCACCGTACACATACACAATGACCATCGATCCGCGGGGTATGGCGACGTCGCCTACGCGGTCGTCCGCGACAGCCATGCGGTCGATCATCCAAAACGGCGGGTAGAGGCGGAGCGCCTCCTGAATAACCTGAGTCGCAAATTCGAATTTGGCAACGTCGCTGTGGCTCAGAGGCGCTTCGCCGAGCACGGAATCAAATTCCTGCCTTACCCTTTCGAGACAATCCGGACGCGAGCTCAAAAGATAAAGAAGCCACGACAGCGCATTCGACGATGTTTCATGGCCGGCGACCAGAAGTTGCATGCTCTCACTCAGGATGAGCTCATCGCTCATGCCTTCGCCATCGCTGTAACGCGCATCCATCAAAGTCTGCAGCAGATCGTGGCCGGGCGGTTCATTGCGGCGCTTCCTGATGTATTCGAGCAGAATGGCGTCCGCGCGGTTTCGCATGTCTTCGTGTCTGCGCAGTTCCCCCGAGACGGCGAGCAAGGGATTCAGATAGGGCTGAAGGGTTTGCCGAACAATGAATTCCTGGACGGTGCAGATGGTATGGCTGACAAGATCGATGTCTTCGTCCTTCAACCGTGCGCCAAATAGCGATCGGGCGACCATCGCGAAGGTAATTTTCATCAGCTGGGAGTAGATATCGACGGGGCCGCGACGGGTCTGTTTGTCGAAATCGCGCAGCGACTCGGCAAGGGAGTCCTGCATGATTGAGGACAGCGCATCGAGTTGCGTTCGATCGAAGCCTTTCTGGATGAGACGCCGCTGCGTGCGCCAGGCTTCTCCGTGGGTGGTGAGAAGACCTTTCCCAAGGAAGTGGCCCATGCGCTTTACTTGAATTTCGGATTTTTGGTAGTTCTCCGAATTGGTCTTTAACACGTGCTGAATGACGGCGGGATCGATCGTGACGATGGCCTCCTTCAGACCACCTAAATAGAGCCGGAATGTGTCGCCGAAGATTTCGTTGTAATTAGACAAAACCTGCACGGGATTGCGGAACATTGCGCGAGAATCCCCGAAGCAGCGAAATCGGGAAACAACGGGGATACGAGTGGATGAGGTCATAGCCAGCCATCCTGATACTGGCCGCGAACCGCAGGTAATTTCATGTTACTTGTAGGAAGTGGTAGCGGGGCCATCTGTAAAGATAAAATGTTCAGAATCAGCTTTCGTTCCCCAGTTGCTTCAAGAGTATCAGATGATGGCGGATTGCCTTAGTCATGGTGGGGTGCTGCCGATAAGGAACTCCAAACTCTTCGGCCGTTTCTTTCACAATCCTGGTCAGCGGAGCATAGTGGGTATGGCACACAAAAGGGCACAGATGGTGGACGATGTGATGGTTGAGCCCGCCAGCGAGCCAACCGACGAGCGGATTTTCCGTCGCATAATCGGCCGTTGTCGCGAAGATGTGATACACGCCGTTGTCAAACTCACCACGGTCCGTGGGAAAGTAGGTGCTGTCGATGGTGTGCGTCGTCTGGAATACAAGCGTTACGGCTAAACCGACGAACAAATGGACCAGGAGGAACGCCCCGGCGACCAGCAGAGGTGATTTCCCCAGTACCATCACCGGCAAGACAAGCATGTAAGTGAGGTAGAAGGCCTTGCCGGCGATCAGAATGGCATATTCGCGCAGAGAATGACTGGCGCGTTTCAGATAATCGTGGGACGGAAAGAAAAAGCTTTCGAAGTCCCTGAAGAACACATAGTCGAGAGAGAACATTGCATAAAAGAACAGCGCATAGATGTGCTGGAACCGGTGCCACGGCGCGCGGCATTCATAGGGGGTAAAGCGAAAGATGCCGCGTCCCGAAAGCGCATCATCTTCGCCGTGGAGATTGATGCAAGAGTGATGGCCCCGATGATGGAGGATACGCCACATGTACGAGCTGATTCCGCACAAATCGAAGACATAGTTCAGAGTCTTGTTGACGCGCGGTCGGGACGAAATGGCGTTGTGATTGCTGTCATGGGCGATGTTCAGCAAAAGGAATGTCTGCGCGAGGCCGCCTAATAGGTAGAGGGCAACAAACTTCCATGAATCGGGCCGCAGGGCATACAGAGCAATCCAGGCCCCCACGAGGACTGCGAGACCCACAGCGATCTTGACCCACATCGTACGGTCCGCTTTGTGAGTAATGTTCTGGTCGGCAAAAAACTTATCCAGACGACGACGTAAGACTTTCGGAAAGGAAGATGCACCGACGGGTTCGGAAATCGACGCCGCTGAGGATTCCGATGGTACAAGATCCGGAGTCTCCGGACCTTGAGTGATCAACACTTCGGATTCGAACGTCACCGGCGTCTCCGCGGTCATGCTAATTGGGCCCGACGCGTTCCATACGCCGCATCCGGGGTGCTGACGCTCAGCGAAATTGGTGCCGTGCCAACAGCCTCGCAGCACGATTTTAATGCGGGCCCGTAAAGACAATCAAGGACATTCGGAACGGATGATGCCTGGTTGCAATGTGTGAACAATGGAAGCGACGACGCATGGCATTGTCCATAACGCTTTGTTAAAATATAACCTTCAATGAACCATAACGAACCGGGCTTCCTGCAAGGGACCATAGAAGGTCGGCGGAGCTCCGCAATTCCCATTCGCGCCCTTGTGCGCCAAAAAGGAAAACATCCGTTCCCCAGAGCGTCGAGCGACGCTTATGCTGAGAAAAAATTACGCGTACATTCTCACAGTCGGCCTACATTTCAGGTCTGCACTTTCAAACTCAATCGCGGTTCACCTCGCTTGCTGGGAAGGGATGTTTCGTTTACTGACTTGCGCTCTATTCAACATTGGAGGATCGCTGATTGATGACGGCGTCAATTTTAGGCCACCTGGATAGGCTGGCAGATGAGCACCCGGACAAACTCCTTTATTCGTACCTTGATGTAAGCGGCGATCCGATCGAAAGCTACACCTACGCGTCGTTTCTCCACCGAGCGCAGGCGATGGCCGGACATTTGTGGAAAGAGGGTCGTTTCGCGGCGGGCGACCGGCTCCTGCTTGCCTACCCGCCGGGGCTCGAAATGATCTGCGCGTTTTTTGGCTGCGTGCGCGCCGGATTGATCCCCGTGCCGGTCTATCCCCCCAGTTCGCGTGGCTTCCAAAGCGCCCTATTCAAGATGGTCCACATCGCAAAGGATTGCCAGGCGGCTGGGATCTTAACGAGCAGAGACTACCACGCATCCCTCAAGACGAATCTCGCCAGAAGTGGAGTCTCGGCGTGCGGCGTTGACGTAGATTACATTTCCGGTCTTCCGTGGATCGCCACGGAAGATTTCGTGGATGCGATTTCGGACCGACCGGCTGTCGCTCCTTCGAAGATGTTGTTTCTCCAGTACACGTCGGGTTCGACGATGGAGCCCAAGGGCGTGATCGTGACGCACGAAAACATTCTGAATACGTGTCCGCTCGTGATCGACCATCCCGCGCCGGTCGTCGTTTCCTGGCTTCCGCAGTATCACGATATGGGACTGATCGGGTGCTACCTATATCCAGCACTGAAAGGTGGCACGACGTACGGGTTCGCTCCCATGGACTTCATTCAGCGGCCGATCCTGTGGTTCGATGCGATGACGACCTACCACGCCACCGCGACAGCTGCCCCCAACTTTGCCTACGACTATTGCCTGCGCGCCGGGAGGCTTTCCAAGGAGAGTCTGGAGGCTTGTGATCTCAGCTCGCTTCGCGTTTTGATGTGCGCCGCGGAACCCGTAAAGCCGGATACCTACACCCGGTTTCTAGAAGCGTTTCAGTCCTGTGGACTCAAGTCCGAGAATTTCTATGTCGCCTACGGGTTGGCAGAGAATACTCTGGCGGTCTCACTGGGCGGTCGCAACATCGTTTCCGTCAACAAGCGTGCCCTCGCCCTGGGGATGGCCCGCATGACGACGGAGGTCTCTGAAATCGGCGGGGCCACGCAGATTGTCAGTTGTGGAACGCCGCTCCCGGGTCTCGACGTTAAGATCGTGGATCCGGAGGGGCACTTCGCTCTTAAGCCAGAGCGCACCGGCGAAATTTGGGTCGCCGGAAGCGGTAAGTGCCGAGGTTACTGGAATAATCCCGAATTGACTCTGAAGCAGTTTCGTGCGCGGCTTGTGGACGATACTCCCTATGACGAAGGCTACCTTCGGACCGGCGACATAGGATTCTTCCACGACGGCGAACTCTACGTCTGCGGCCGCATCAAGGACATGATTATTCTCCGCGGGCAAAACTATTACCCGCACGACATTGAGAACGTCGTGGAGAAATCATCCGGTCTGATCCGGCACAACTGCGTCGCCGCGTTCCAGATTCAGGAAGACAGCGAACCTGCCCTGGCAATCGTCGCCGAAGTCAAGAATCCCAGGGCACTTCCCGACGCACGAAAGATTGCCGCCGCGGTCCGAAATTTTCTCAACGTGGAAGCGGCGGTGATTTCCCTCATCGCGCCTCGTGCGATCCCGAGAACAAGTTCGGGGAAGATTATGCGCCATAAGACCAAGCAGATGTGGCTGCGAGGTCAGTTCACCGTTCTTTCCGACTTTTCGCGGGAGAAGGACGCCGGGAACTCCCCGTCCGATTCCGACATGCATTCCTCTTTCGCCGAATTGAAAGCCAAGTACAGCCTGACAGGTCTGGAATCGTATAACCTCGTCGAAGCCGGCCTGGATTCCCTGGATCTTGTTGTGTTCATGCATGAGCTAAAGGAACTCCTGAAAGATAAAGGCGCCGAGATGCTGGCGAGGCAGGTTGATATTGGTGTCATTCAGCGTGTCAGCGTAGCCGAGCTGTTCGGACTAGCCGAACAGTTGAAGCGCGCTCCCGAAGAGGCACTCGTTCATCTGCGTCATTCCCTTGCGGCTTTCCGTGAAGAGCAGTGCGCCGCTGAGAAGCAGATGATGAGTAACGACAGGAAGCTCATCTTCGAGCCTCCGGTGCCTTTGCCCATGCCGGAGATACCGATGCTGAATCAGGTGCTGCTCACGGGCGGGACCGGCTTCATAGGGCCATTCCTC
>Ga0209131_1003467_pt1 | contig 10467 bp, 6 predicted proteins | sample GraSoi_2013_40cm_FD_185826 | JGI IMG/M metagenome (GOLD analysis project Ga0209131, IMG submission 185826) | Grasslands soil microbial communities from the Angelo Coastal Reserve, California, USA - Sample 9_17_2013_40cm (SPAdes) (version 2) | ecosystem: Environmental > Terrestrial > Soil >...
ACCGCCGATGCCGGTGATAAGGTCACCTGCTTTGAGTCCGCGCTTGACGAGGTCTTCGGTCAGAGTCGCAATGACGGTTGATCCGGTTACGAGGACAGCAGCCCCAGCTTTGGGATATTTCTCGCGGAACTTGTCAGCAAGCATACGCAGTGTATCCATATTCGAGTCAGGAACTTCAATCGCAAGAATATTTATATCTTTCACCGTTTGAACATTTGAAAGTTGAGTGTTGAACATAGACATGGCTTGCTGCACACGCAGATTCGCAAGTTCTTTCTTGAGATCAGAGATTTCGTCTTGTAGTGCATCCACTTTCGCAGGGACTTCCTCAAGAGAAGACTTCAACACATTAGCAGTTTGTTTGAGGGTCTTGAAACGTTTGTTGATGAGTTCATAGGCGCCGCGTCCAGTGACGGCTTCGATACGACGAATCCCTGCGGCAGCAGAACCTTCACTAACGATAATGAAGGAGCCAATATCGGAGGTGCGATCCAAATGTGTACCACCACACAACTCGTACGAATATTTGGAGTCAGGGAGCTTGCTCCCGCTGGACAGTGTACTGTCCGATTCCATAATGGAAATCGTTCTCACAGTCTCGCCATATTTTTCACCAAACAAAGCCATCGCGCCTTCTTTTTTGGCTTCATCCAATGATTTCGTTTGTTTTACCACTAGCATATCAGCTGCAATCGCCTCATTGACCATCTTCTCGACGCGTTCGATCTGTTCAGGAGTCATCGCATCGGGTTGAGTGAAGTCAAAGCGCAAATGTGTCGGCGCAACCAATGAACCCGCCTGACGAGCATGGTCACCAAGCACTTCATGCAAGGCCTTGTGAAGCAAGTGTGTCGCCGTATGATTGCGCATGATGTTGTGACGGCGGATCAGGTCCACTTCAGCGGTGGCTTGGTCGCCAACTTTAGGCTGACCAGAGATGACCTGCCCAATGTGCGTAATGACTCCAGCCGCCGCGCGACGAACCGCAGTTACTTCGATCTCCCAATCTTTGCCGCGGATGTAGCCTTCATCATTCACCTGACCACCAGACTCAATGTAGAAACCAGTCTTGGGCAGGATGATTTCCACTTGATCATCGAGCGAGGCGGATGAAACCGATTCACCATTGATAACAATCGCCAACACTTCACCGTCCACTTTGGGACTGGTATATGGATCATAAGCAACACCATCTTTGCCAAGTTTATTTTTGGCTTGAAGGTCTTTCAAAATATTTGCGAAGAACTCGGCATCCTCGCCACCGGTTTTGCCCATGGCTTTGCCACCACCTGAGGCTTTGCTGTGGTCTTCCTTGGCAGCATTGAAACCAGCTTCGTCAACATCAAGCCCTTGTTCGCGGGCAATGTCGCGACTAATCTCGAAGGGCAAGCCATATGTAGCATAAAGGTCAAAGGCTTTGTGACCGTCTAAAATGAGCGCGCTCTTCGACTGCGCTGCGCTCCGCTCAGAGCGAAGTTCCAAGAGTAGATTCTCTAAATGAGCCGTACCAGCTTCCACCGTGCGCGCGAAGCGGATCTCTTCCCGAGTCAGATTATCGAGAATGGTCGCTTTGTTCTTTTCCAGTTCGGGATAAAAGTCTCCATAATAATTGATCACAGATTCGGCAACCTTCGCAAGGAATGGTTCATTGAGCCCGATCTTGGTGCCAAAGCGCGCGGCGCGGCGGATGATCATGCGCGTGACGTAGTTGCGCCCACCGTTGCCAGGGACAACGCCATCGGCAATAAGGAACGCCGCAGAACGGGCATGGTCACAGATGACGCGATAGGGCGTAAAGTTTGCGTCCATCTCTTTTTCAGTGTGACCCGTGAGCGAACGTAGTACGTCGAGCGAGCCAGTGAAGAGATCAGTCTTGTAGTTCGAGTCGACGCCTTGCAACACAGAGACTATGCGCTCGAAGCCCATGCCGGTATCCACGTGCTTGGCGGGCAGCGGCTCGAGGCGACCATCTTCAAAAAGATTGTATTGAATAAAAACGTTGTTCCAGAGTTCGAGGTAGCGCGTGCATTCACCGTTCACGCCGCAGACGTGGTCGGTGCCGCGCAGGTTGTCGCGTTCTTCGCCGAGGTCAATGTGGATCTCGGAACATGGGCCACACGGACCGAATTCTGCCATTTGCCAGAAGTTTTCCTTACGCCCAAAGAATAATACATGCGCAGGGTCGAAACCGGGTTGCTCCTTCCAAATATCGCCTGCCTCATCATCACGCGGAATATTGCCTTGGTCGTCTTCAAAACAAGTGGCGTAGAGCTTATCCCTGGGCAAGCCCCATACATCGGTGAGCAATTGCCACGACCAGGCGATGGCTTCCTTTTTGTAGTAATCGCCAAAGGACCAATTGCCGAGCATTTCAAAGAAGGTGTGATGCGTATCATCGCGCCCCACGTCTTCGAGATCATTATGCTTGCCCGCCACGCGCATACACTTTTGCGAATCGACGGCGCGCTTATAAGGTTTGGTATCCGTGCCGATGAACACATCCTTGAACTGCACCATGCCCGAGTTGGTGAAGAGCAGCGTGCTATCTCCACCCGGGACAAGCGACATCGAGGGCACAGCGGTATGTCCGTGCTCAACGAAGAAATCTATAAAGGTTTGGCGGATTTCATTGCCGGTTAGTTTTTTGCTCATTCGAACTCCATGATGAAATAATGACTGGCGAATTATACCAAGTTGACAACAATCGCCAATAAATAAAAAATCCCGAACCTGTTGCGGTTCGGGACTGGAAGGACAAATTTCAGTCTGACGCTAACACAGGTTTATAGTACAGTCCCATAATTGGGCTGCGCTGGTAGCCAATGCAGCGGCGGCTTGCATAGAAATCAATTCAATCTTTTTGCTCATAGTGTGGATTATACCACTCTCGAATGACCATCTTTATTTACAGAAATATGCTCAGGCCTGAATTTTATTAACCAAGTTCAGCTTTGAGTATATCGATGGTCTTCTTAGCTTCTTCAAAACTTGAGTTATACATGGCATAGGATTGCAGCTTTTGTTCCAGTTCTTCCATGAGTTCACCTTTTCAATGGTTAGAGATATTATAGATGCAGGAGAGTATATGTATCCACGATGATGCTCAAATGACACATCGGTACCAGAGAAGTTAGGCATATATCCTTCTTTATATTTTAACTTGCTTTAGGTATTCACTATATTTTTCAAAGTGTTAAACCAAAAGTATTTATATCACTCTTGGTTTATGATCATGCATTGAGTATCATAAACCTCATCGAATGTAGCCTCTCCTGTTTGTGTCAAATCCTCACCCGTAATGAAAGAGCTTCTACAAACGTCCATAACCCCAATAAACAGATTCATGTCAGGTTTGGGTCATGATAACGTTTGAAAAATTGTTTTCTTTAAAGTTTGGAGGCTGAAAATGATCCTTGTAACAGGTGCAACTGGGATGACAGGCAGTGAATTGGTGCGGCGACTATCAGCCAAAGGCGTGCGTGTGCGCGGGTTGACGCGCAACATGGCAAAAGCCGCGGCGCTTGCCGCCCTGCCAAATGTTGAAATCGTAGAAGGGGATATGGAAGATCCTGAAACGCTGAGCGGTTCCTTACAGGGCGTAGAGCGCGCCATGCTCATTTCGTCATCAGATGCCCGGATGCTTCAAGTCCAATCGAATTTTATAGAAGCCGCGCAAAAAGCTGGCGCCAAATATGTTGTCAAACTTTCTGGCATCATGCCGGAACTTGACTCGCCTTTCCGATATGCACGCATGCACGGTGAGATCGAAAAGCGGCTGGAGACCTCGGGTATGGCGTTTACCCACCTACGGGCTGGTGAATTCTTTACTGCGTATTTTCGGCGGGTGCCATTAATTGTTGCGAAGGGACTGTTGATTCTACCGATGGAAAATGCGCGAATCGCATCCATTGATGTTGGTGACCTCGCTGAAGTAGCGGCTACGGTGCTGACGAATACGGGGCATGAAGGAAAAACCTACCCTCTGACCGGTTCCGAAGCCTTGACGATGACAGAAGTAGCTGAGAGGCTTTCTGTTGTCACCGGAAAACAGATTCAGTACGTCAATGTTGACCCCGAAGAAGCACGCAACACGAATCTTGCCAATGGAATGCCACCCTATATCGCGGATGGATTGTTTGAGCTTTTCGCCGAGCGGCGTAAGGGCAAAGAGTCACAAGTTTCAACGGTTATCCCTGATATTTTCGGATGGCAACCTACTCGCTTCGATGAGTTTGCAACGCGAAACGCCGCGATCTTTCGCGGTGAACAGCCAGCGCCGAAGGTCTAGTAGCGGATAGCCCCTAAGCAGCTGCACATAAATAGGTCAAACACCTTGTGAATTTGCTCAACCCGCATACTCCATCTCATTGAGTATGCGATTCAAGATATGTCTTTAGAGCTGAGAGTGTGGCAACTTCACCCTGCATGGAGTTCTGGATCATGGGGTTCATCAGTTTTGCCAAACCTTTGGGCAGAAAGTCCAATATGAAAGTTAGTGTAGTGGACTTACCGTCAGACTCAAAAGTATAGCTCCCAGTTGGGCGGGACCTGCTGTCACTTGAAATTTGATAACTTGATTGGGCTGGCACTCTGTGATCTGATAGTCACCATCAATTCTGCCGCCGGGACCTTTCAAGCCTTGTTTGAATGCCGACCCAAAGCCATACGGTTTTTCAGTCAGGGGTTTTATATCTACAACTGAAGCCCGCCAAAGTGGGTTATTTGCCCCATCCAAAATAAAATCAAACACTTGTTGGATGGGTTTATCAATTGTAAGCTTTCCTTCAGCATGTGCCATAATCGAACTCCTTTTCAAATATTAAACATTTTATCAGCTTATCCGTTTGCGACGCTACAACCTTTATTTCTTGCGTTGTAGGGACTCTTTCTCCAGCCTGTGACAATGTTCTCTTGAGGCAGCATACGGGGACTGCGTTTGTGCAATTCCCTAACATTAAAGTTAGCCTTCCATTTCATTACGACAATGTGCCTGATTATTTTCAGCGCTCAGAAAAGAGTCCTATTCGCTTTGTCCGGTTAAACTGTAGATCATCTTTACAAGGTCTTTCAAGCTGACGGGTTTGCTCAAGTATTCGGTCGCGCCTGCCTCCAGACAACGCTCCCGGTCGCCAGGCATGGCAAGGGCAGTGAGTGCCAGGATGGGTATGGATCGAAATCGAGAATCTGCCCGCAAGCGGCGGGTTGCCTCCAAACCATTCATCACGGGCATTTGAACATCCATCAGGATGATATTCGGGTTGATTTCTGAAGCCAGGGTAATCGCCTCCAAACCATTGTGTGCGACGACCACCCTAAAATTCTTGCCCTCCAAATAATCACTGATGATCAGGATGCTTGCCAGGTTGTCTTCTGCCAAAAGAATGAGCCTGTGTGAAGTGATAGCACTTGACTTTTCAACCTGTCTACTGACAGCGAGTTCGGTTCTCTCCAAGGTGCTCGCCTGCTGGGGTAACGTATCTGGCTGCCAGGGAAGATTAATTGTGAAGCGGCTACCACGCCCCGCTTCGCTTTCCACTTTCACGCTGCCGCCATGAATATCAGCCAGCCTCTGAACCAGAGCCAGCCCCAAACCTGTGCCTTCAAATTGACGATTGAGACGGCTATCCACCTGCACAAAGGGCTGGAATAACCTTTTTAGGTTTTCAGGCGTAATGCCGATCCCTGTATCACTGACGGAGAATTGAATTAATCCTTTCTCTGCGTTTGTGGTGACTTCCAACGCTACGCGCCCGTTTACTGGTGTAAATTTGACGGCATTGGTCAGCAGGTTTATCAGAACTTGTTTAAGATAGCGTGGGTCGGCGATAAGGGTGTGCCTGGCTTGCTGAGATTGAAAATCCAGAACAATGGATTTCTTGAGGGCTTGCTCTTTTACAAAAGCCAGGCTGGCTTCACACATACTCAATATTTCAACAGGCTCTGGGTGAAGTTGCAGTTTCCCAGCTTCGATCTTGGATAAATCGAGAATGTCGTTGATCAATTCAAGTAAATGATCCCCGCTGGACTCGATCACACGCAACGATTTCTGCTGGCGTTCGTTCATCGTGCCATAGACCTCTTCGAGCAGGGCTTCTGATAACCCCAAAATACTATTGAGCGGAGTACGCAGTTCGTGGCTCATCACAGCCAGGAATTCATCCTTGATATGCAGCGCCTTTTCCAGTTCTATATTGACGCGACTCAAATCCTCTGTGCGTTCGAGCACGCGTTGTTCAAGTTCTGCCGACAAGACACGGTATTTCTCCTCGCTCTGGCGTAAGGCTTGTTCGCTCTTTTTACGTTCGGTGATATCTTGAAAAATACCGACAGAGCCCTTGGGAACACCCTCATCATCCAGAATTTGAATGGAAGCATCGGAGAGCCAGCGCTCTTCTCCAGAACGCGTATGAATGCGATAATCACACTGCCATAATATTCCACTTCCGCCCTGACGAACGAGCTCGACGGCCTGCGGCATCGGTGTGCCTTTGAAGCCTCCCTGCATAATCGATTCTTCGATCAGGGAAGCCAGCAGAGTAGGAGTAAGTTCAACAGAGGAATACCCGGTGATTTCAGCAATACCCTTGCCGATGAATGTATATTGGTTGGCTGAATAATCCAGACTGTAAGGAATGGCATTGGCTGCTATGATCGCCTGTCGGTAACGTATTTCATTTACGATCAGTTCCTGTTCGATGCGTTTGCGTTCAGTAATATCATAGCCCACCCCGATGATTGATGCCTCAGGACCCAGCGCGTCCACCCACATGATCCAATGTGTGTTTCCCCATCGATCCTGGATCTCACGTTCATAAGGTTCCGCGCTAATCGTACTCTCATCGCTAGTATTCGAAAGGATGCGCTCTTTTTCAACTTGCCCAGCTCCCAGGCTGGAGCGGCTGACCTTCCACCAGTCATCTCCCAGAAGTTCGACTGGTTCAAAACCCAACATCGTCTTCACTGATGGACTGACGTATGAAATTGCTCCGTCTGCATTCGCCACGAGCACGAGAGCGTTCACGCGCTCGAGAATTTGATCGGAAAGCAATAACTTTGCATGGGCTTGGTTAATATTCCTCGCAATGAAATAGATCAGTGGAGAATACGCAAAGATCAACACGATCACAAGAAAAATGGATTCTTTATTGGGATCGAGAATCCCCATACTCTCGCTCCGCTCAACCACCCATGCCAACACGAGAGTGAGGGCGACGATTCCCAGCAACAGCGAACGCATGGCACTGGTTCCGGGCAGGTCGGATGAGAACACTTCCATTAATTCATGGGCGGGTCGCACTGCCATGATCGCAAATGAAATCACCAGAAAAGCGAGCCCGGTATGAGCTGGAATTTGGTTAGGTGCCGGATAGCTCGAAATCACCTGAAAATCGACCAGATTGTTGAAGATGACCAAGAATGATAGGACGGTTACGATATAAGCGAAATATCGAGAGAGCTTGGAACCGAGCCTAAGCAGGCTGATACTGCTCAAGCCGGCACAAAGAATTGCAAGTGGGGGTATCCGCCCTGGGTACAGATTCGGAGGCGCATCCAAATCCTTCACAAAGAATTCGTCAACACCTAGATTCCATCGAAATAGATACTCGCTGATGGTCAGCAGGCAGAGCAGGAGCACCAAACCTGCCAGTACCTGCCCAAGGCGTTTCTTTATCGGGCTGGTGTCTTCGTTTTTCATGAGCCACAAAGTACTACCCAGCAGCAACAGCGTTAGGGCTGTGTTGAAGCGCATGCCTGGCAGGTTGGGCAGAAAACTTTTAAGTAAGGGGATATGCAAAAACCAACCGGTGATAACGATGAGCCCCATAGTGACTATGATCAAACTGGCGGCACTTGCATAGATGCGCAAGAATAACAGAATGCGAGCATTTGATTCAGATTTCATACACACATATATCCAGAGTGTTCCATCGTTCAAGGGAAAATACACCTCAACGATTTCCCCCAATATATCACGCTTCTTCCGACAGTTATATTCCCCCTTACTTATAATTTGCCTGACAGGTTTATCACACAACTAAAAGTGACTGTCACCTCCGCATCATAGCTTCCCAATCGCAGTGGCTCATAACGAATTTGAAGCGGTTGACCAGGCTGAGAAACTTTCTCCCAGTATGATCCTGATGGATATTCAAATGCTCGAAATGGATGATGTGGAAGCGATCTGCCACCTGCATGCAAATCCACGCTTTGTTTCCACATCGATCATTGCCTCACAGCACTTGCCATGCCCGGCGATCGCGAGCGTTGTCTGGCGGCAGGTGCAAATGAATATATGAGCAAACCGGTGAGCCTGAAGGCGCTACTAAAAATCGTTGAGGATTTTATGAAACAGAAGTAGATGGGACATAAATAAATAGAAGTGCTCCATTCGGATGAGGGGCACTCAAAATGAAGCAATGACATTGCTGCATCGATTTAGATTTTGACAAGGTGATTGGGGAATTAATGAGATAGAATTGTTTTAGAAGGGGCACATGATGGCAAACCAGAACCAGTTCATTAGAGGTGAAGCATGTCCGCTCTTCAAGCTTTTTCAAAACCATCGGGCGCATCTAGTGAGGCTTTCTCTCGTCGCATGCGATCAGAGATCATGCGTCTTGCCATCATTGCGCTGCTGATTTTCGCAGCGGGTATCATTTTCAATGGAGGGTATTGGCTGCAAGTGGCATTGGACAATAGCGCCTATCACGTTGACGATATAATCATTGCAGTCTTTGCTGTAAGTTTTGTGCTGATGATTTTTCTGCTGCGCGGATGGCGAGAAGTGCGCCAGGAAGCGACCGAACGGGCTATGGCAGTCAGACAAATCGAGCAGCGCAGCGTGATCAACGCACAATTGAGCCAAATGACAAGCCTCTTACATGCCTGCTTTGCATTAGATGAAGCCAGTAAGATCATTTCCCATTTTGCCCAACAGCTTTTTCCAGATCATACAGGGGCTTTGTATGTTTTTCGTAGTTCGCGGAACCTCCTGGAATTAACAGCGGCATGGGGTGAGGACGAAAGCAATGAGCCGATGTTCGGACCGCAGCAATGTTGGGGACTGCGCCAGGGCCAAATGTATGCAATACTCGACCCCCAGCGCAGTATCTTGTGTGAGCATGTACATCATACACACCCTTATACTTGTCTCCCTATGATGGCGCACGGCGAGGTATTGGCGCTACTACACGTCTCTCCCCAGCATGACACTACCAATGATGAAGCGATGGCTGAGGAGCATTATGCCTTGCTGCGGCTCTTCACTGAACCCATTGCACTGGCAGTTTCCAACCTGAAATTACGTGAGTCGTTGCGTCAACAGTCCATCCGGGATCCACTCACCGGTTTGTTCAATCGGCGCTATTTGGAAGAGTCTCTGGCGATTGAAATCGAGCGTGCCAAACGCAATACTCTATCGTTTAGTATCATTATGATTGACCTCGACCACTTCAAGCGCTTTAACGACACCCATGGTCATGAGGCTGGGGATGCTGTGCTCCAAGCCTTGGGTGGCTTTCTACATCGGAATGTGCGAGGCGGCGATATTGCCTGCCGTTACGGCGGGGAGGAATTCACTCTAGTCTTGCCAGGTACGACCCTCGAGGTTGCTCAACAACGTGCCGAGCAGTTATGCGAGGGAATACGGGCGCTCAATATCGATTTCAAGAACCAATTCCTGGGTCCCTTGACTCTATCCATAGGAGTTGCCACTTTCCCCACGCATGGTGATAGCAGAGAAATGATTCTGCAAGCCGCTGACGTAGCATTATATCAAGCCAAGGGTAATGGGCGAGATCGAGTTGTTGTGGCAGGATAAATTTATGCTATAAACTATCTTTACCATCGCTATACGGAGGAATTGGGAGGCATGGTCAAGTGATATTGTATAACGTACTGCTGAAATAGACAAAGATTATTTATCAAATCTTCCAAAGGAGTGAAATGATGAAATCGACTTTCGAGCGGTTCGCTGGTATGGTGCAATACTTGCGGGCATCTCGGGTTTCCTGTATAGTGTTGCCTTTATTTTCCTGAAGAGCGATCTGTTAAGTGCAGTATTCCTGTTGCTTGGCGGTCTCTTTGCAACCGCAGGAATCACGGCGCTTTATGAGCGCTTGCGAGAAGCGGATTCCATTTTAGCCTTGTGCGGTTTTCTCTTCGTATTGGTCGGCGCGATCGGTTCAATCATTCATGGAGGCTTCGATCTCTCCAACGCATTGCACCCGCCTGCCAACCTCAATACAGATTTGCCCAATCCAATTGATCCACGCGGCTTGCTAACTTTTGGATTAGCCGGCATCGGTCTTTTTGTATTTTCAGGGCTGGTTATGCGGAGCGGAAGCTTATCAAGAACTTCGGCTATCTCGGTTATCTCTCAGCTATTTTTATGATCATTCTTTACCTGGGCCGCTTGATCATATTACAAGCCACGAGCATGATCATTGTGATCCCCGCCTTGCTTGA
>Ga0209131_1003468_pt1 | contig 10465 bp, 5 predicted proteins | sample GraSoi_2013_40cm_FD_185826 | JGI IMG/M metagenome (GOLD analysis project Ga0209131, IMG submission 185826) | Grasslands soil microbial communities from the Angelo Coastal Reserve, California, USA - Sample 9_17_2013_40cm (SPAdes) (version 2) | ecosystem: Environmental > Terrestrial > Soil >...
GAAATCCAAGCAACGTTTTGCTGCGATGGGAACATCGAGTCCGACCTCTAGCTCTTCATACATTCGTGGAAGGACCGTCAGCGGCACAACTGCACAGGAACGGCTCAAGTCTCACACGATACCACAGGAAGCAACCGATCCCGAAGACGTTTCAAAATTTCCGTCGCCCAACAACTTGAAGACACGCCGCAGCCTCCTCGGGCTCTTTGCAAAGAAGGAAAGGGATCGCCCAGTCACCCCTCGAGCTGCGTCTCCTCCCCCGCCCGTTCCCTCACTTCCATCTAGTGTGCCTGGCACGAACTCTGGATTAGCACCACAGTTAACGTCCTCCGCTGCCCCAAAATCACCAAGGAGAATTCCGCCACCCAGTCTTAACACGGTGGAAAACTCTCCATTGACTGAAAACAATGCTAAGGAAAATACGAACTTGTCCCCTCTCCCATCTCCAAACCCCCAGCATACCACCCCCTCGCCCTCTGTTCCATCACCTCCCCCTGTTGTGATGGCGCCTCAACCCCGCAAAAAGGTAACCCTTTTGGGTCATGGCTCCCGTGCGCCCCTCGCAAAACCACCGTCGATCAATCGCAACCCCGGTTCCACTTCCCCCTCAATCGCGTTCCCTGCCCTGCAAGTCCGACCCGTATCGACTATACTCTCATCGCTACCGTCGGACTATCTTTCTGGAGCTGCATCTCCACCACCCGTCCCGGTGTGGCCTTTCCGCGCCACGGCGGATTCACCCTCGACGCCTAGGTTTAGTTCACGTTCTGCCTCGATTTCGACGGGCTCCAGCGATGTGGGACCTCAAACGCCTTCGGTTGACCATAGCGCCAACGCCGCCGTCCTGTCACAACTGCGGGATCAGGTCAACAGCGCGAGAGAGGTATGGAAATCGCAGATTGGTGATTTGGAGGCGCAAGTGCGGGCCCTCAAGAAGGAGATCGATGAGCTCAAGGTGGCGCCGTGTGTTGCTTGTGGCCATGTGGCATGTGCGGGTGTCCCGAATGGGGAGGTGAAGACAAGCATGTTAAATAGACCGAGGGCGAAGATTGCTACTGGTGGAAGGACGCTGTTTGGAGGTGATGATTAGTGTTTGTAAGAACTCTCCCTACTTCTCCGCTACCGGAGTGAGCTAACGGCCGTCACCTGCAGTACATTTGTTCATACGGCCGTTCTGGATATACATAGCCTTTATTGTCGATGCTATTGTTTTGTGCTATTTGTATTCCTCTCTCCCTCCTTTTTTGCTCACTCGAGCGTACCCTCATTCCAGAGTCTCACCCATTTTCTTGGACCCAAATCACGTTTGTTCGTCCTTGTTTTCCCTGCCTACAACTGTTCCTATACTTGAACGGAATTCCCGTCATTGACGACTCCTACACGTTCCCACTACCCCTTACACTCCTTCTGACTTGATTCTTGTTGAACTATACATAGTTGGGGTGGGGTGGACACACTTTTTATGAATTCCATTCTGACTATGGACTTGGCCCTTTCCACCTAGTCCTCGTCCCAGCCGCCGTGTGAGTGGTCAACGGTTACCCATAGTAGGTTTCCTCCTTCATTCTTAGCTTCATGACCCACCTCAGTCGCATCAGTAAGGACTTTCAGGATGTCTGGACAACTCCGAGTGGTACCACAGTTCGTCAATAACAAAAACTAGAGCGTGCTTTTGGGTGGTGAGAAAGGGAGCGGATGATGTCAAGGAAACGAGAGCTATTCATCGACTTGATGTCGGGTTTGGGATACTGTGAATACAGCCTGCTACGATCCATGCTTCGAAAAATGGGGAAGATTCCAGCGAGGTTGTGATGATGAGCAGTGTCGGAAGGCGATTGATTGAGGCACTAATCGCTCATTAGACTCCTTTGCTCAGTGCGAAGGCGAAGTTGTGGGTAGTCGTTCCATTAATATTGACAGCTCTAATGGTACCTATGTAGCCTTCCCAAGAGGAAGGCCACACCACCATCCGACCAGAACGCGCAGGTGCAAGATCGAAAACTATCAAGTCAACGAATCGCCGTGTTGGTGAGATCGAAGACGTTGAGGACCCATGCTAGACGTCCGCGACTTGCGGCGTGCTCACGGGCGCGCACTCTGCCAGTACTGTTTCGATGCTTTGGGTCAAGGTGACGGTCGTTCTAGATATGCCCTCAACCTCTTTTACTCTCTCCCTCTCTGTCTCTTTCTCGCGTGACCTAGATCTCGCTATCGCCTCACTCGTCTTCCTTGACTCAGGCTCTTTCGATATTGTTCCTATTGGCCTATCTACCTGACGCCACAACCATACGGTAGCTGTGGTGTAGCCCAAATATTGTTACCAATTCACTCTCATATTCTGAATATGAAATTTACTTATTCCTTCACACCTTTCGTCCTTTCAAGTTCCGAGCCTTGGCGTTCGCTTTCGCTTTGTGGCCTCACCTGACCCCCCACCACCACTCTCGCAAAAATATGTTCACGGCTCGTCGTTCGTGTCTGACTCTCAACCGTCGAAGGCTCTCCTCGCTCGCACGTCCGCGTGCTGAGGCTATCTCGGCACATTGGCAGGGTACCAGCTGTACAAGTGGGAAGACGAAGAATTTCATCAGCGGTCATTTTGAGGAGAGTAAAACCGATAAATGGAATGACGTGAACGATCCTAGTACACAGTCGTTGCTTTCCCGCGTGCCAGAGACGACTGAGGAGGAGTTTGAACGCGCTGTCGCTTCTGCCAAGAAGGCCTTTGAAAGCTGGCGCCGGACGAGTGTGCTCACGAGGCAGAAGTTTGCACTTGAGTGAGTTAAGAGTTATGATTGGAGGTGAGAAGGGTGGGGAGACTGATGAAATCACGTAGGTTGCAGAGGCTTCTTCGGGAACATGCGGACGAAATTGCCGCCTCTATTGTGCTTGAGCAAGGCAAGACGATAGGAGGTGTGTCCTACTTGCCTTTTGTGGGTAGCAGTGGTTTCGGATACTGACGAGTTTTACCTCTAAGATGCCCACGGCGACGTCCTGCGTGGGCTCCAAGTCGTTGAGACTGCTTGTGGAGCCGCTACAGCGCTCTTGGGTGAGAAGATCGAAGTATCGAGAGATATGGATACCGAGACAAGGCGGCTCCCTCTGGGGGTTTGCGCAAGGTTAGTTCCTCGTCGGTCACATGTTTCAGGGGCTTATGACGGGGAATAGCATTGCACCTTTCAACTTCCCTGCAATGATCCCTCTGTGGTCGATACCGCTCGCCACTGTGACAGGCAACACGTTGATTCTCAAACCGTCTGAGAGAGATCCTGGAGCTGCAATGATAATAGCTGAGCTCTGCAAGCGAGCAGGTGCTGTGAATCTTTTCTCTTTGCCTATCTGGATTCTAATGCGGCATTGGAATAGGCTTGCCCGATGGCGTGCTGAGTGTCGTGCACGGTACGGTCCCTACAGTGAATCGGATATGCGACCATCCCGATATCAAAGCCATCAGCTTTGTCGGAGGTGACAAGGCCGGAAGGCACATCTACGAGAGGTCGGCTTTCGTTTCATTCATCAAGGCTGACTGAGTTTAATATCCATGCCCTTTTTAGGGGCATTTTGAATGGAAAGCGGGTGCAGGCGAATCTTGGTGCGAAGAACCATGCCGTGATGATGCCTGATGGTATCGCACACATCGATTACCGATGACCAAACGACTGATCGTTCTGTAGCTAACAAGAACCTTGCTCTTAACTCAATTGTTGGTGCTGCCTTTGGAGGTGCGTTGAACTTGGCGTATCGCGGCGTTCAGGAAGGATTGACACGTTCGCAGCCGCTGGTCAACGTTGCATGGCACTCTCCGTGGGTGAGTGAGGTGGCATGTCGTTGCATATCTGTCCACCCTGAGTTATCCCCATTTTAGCCGTGTTCGTGGGTAACGCTCAATCATGGATCCCGGAACTTGTGGAACGAGCGAAAGGTCTCAAGGTTAACGGCGGTTTCGAACAAGGCGCAGACCTGTGAGAACTTCATCATCTCCGGCTTTCCCAACCTGACTCAAACCAAAAATAGTGGTCCCCTCATCTCCCCCGCTGCGAAGCAGCGAGTGGTTGGTCTCATCAGCTCAGTTGAAGAGGAAGGTGGTCGGATCCACCTTGACGGCCGGAATATTACAGTCCCTGGCTATGAAAACGGAAACTTTGTGGGCCCAACAATCGTTGAAGCTGTTACCACAATGCGAGCGTACAAGGAAGAGATCTTTGGGCCAGTCCTGGTGGCAATTATGGCCGACACTTTAGATGACGCACTCGCGATCATCAACTCGAACCGCTACGGTAACGGAACGGCCATCTTTACGCAAAGTGGGGCCACTGCAAGGAAGTTTGAGAAGGAAGTCGAGGTCGGGCAGATTGGCATCAACGTGCCTATTCCGGTACCGTTACCAATGTTCTCGTGGAGCGGAAACAAGGTCCCTAGTCGAGCTTTCCTTAACTCGACCCCTCGATTCTGATACGCGTCCACAGGGCAGTTTCCTTGGCGATATTCCATTCTACGGGAAGAAGTAGGTTATACCGTCGCCTGTTTTATCCAGAATCTGACACTGTCAAATCTACAGCGGCATAAATTTCTACACCCAAAACAAGGTGAGAGTGTTTGAATGACGAGTACTCTGGAGGTTAATACGTTAGCAGACTATTACATCTCTTTGGAGGGCCGAGGTGTGTCTCTATCGCTGTGAAGGCTGAAGCGTGAGACTCACATTTCTTTAGGACGCCATTGGCAACAAGGCATCAGTCGATATGCCGACAATGCGATGAAGAAGGTACCTCTCATCTCACACATGGCTGATCTACATCTGTAACCTCATCAGTCAATTCGCCTCTGAGCAGTCTTCCCACCACGTTGCTGACCCTGGACGATCCCTTTGTTCCCCTTGGGGGCTCGATCAAGGGCTCTTACACATAATTGTGGTGGCCATTGTCGATATTGAACAGTGGTACCCTGTTCATGGTATTCTCCGCTCTGCTCACGCCAAGACTATTACCAATGTGAAGTTGTAGGACCCCTCTTGTCAACCCCGTTTAATATCCTCGGGATTTTCTCACATTCACAGGGTTGTTTCTTTAACTCCTCGTGTTATCACATAATCAAAGCTATCTATTCTGGACTTTTGTTCGTCCATTCCTCAGGGGCAGGCCGATTGCGATGCAGGTCGAGTATGAGGGCCGCATTGGCCGCCCTTAGTAGACGTAATACTTGCTCTTCCGTTCTGTTGATCCGGGTCACACCCCTGGGGTTGCCCTCCTTTATGTTAGTGCGTACCTGTTTTGTGGACGTCCCTCCTTGATCGCATCCAGGTGACTAATATGCCACAGGGAACGTGAATGGAGTTTTCAACAAGCAGTGTAGGTATACCACATTACAGTTAGTGCCCTGACTGGTCGCCAACACGCTAGTTTGTTCAGCAGTCGGTCGACAAGGGTGGAAATTAAGGTCCTTCGCTTGCACTCTGGCGTCAGAGATAACCAAAACCGGTGGAATGGGGAAAGCGCCTTCATGTTCCGCAAAACCGACCTCCCATATCGTACATCACATCTCCTAAACGAAGGGAAAGCAGTTAAACGCAACGGAGTCGATGGCTAAGAAAAGGAAAGCAAAAGAACAAAAACAAATCACGAACAGTTCCAGAACAAGGGATGCTACAACGAAAGGATCAACTGCTTCTGCTGAAGGAACGGGGTTTAAAGTCCAAGACGAAAAAAGTCAGTGCACAATGGCATGGGCGAACAAGTAAGATCGTGCGTAGTCGTGAGCAGTAGAGAAAGAGACGAAGCAGGCAGATTCTGAAAGGAGGGTAGAAAGTTCAAGAGATGCGAAAGTCAATGAAGAGAAAGGAGTCCTTTGAATGATCACACGATCAATTCGAAACAGTCAGGCGTGAGCTCCGTTTGCTACCATCAAGCAAAGTAGAAAAATGAGAAGAAAAAAAGCCGAGCCGGGCGCATAATGAGTGTGGGCGTACGTGCGTAAGGAGTTACACGACGGAGACGAAAAAACAGTTGATGCAGAGTCCAATTTCGCGTATGCAAGGGTGGTGAATGGTGAAATATGGGGAGGGTGGGGGAATGAATTTGGAAAAACGATGTGAAAGGCGGTTTTGCAATTGAGGGAAGCGATGAGGCCGACAGAGAGACAAGAGCAAGAGCAAGAGCAAGAGCAGACAGGCACATAGGGCAGGCACATCGCGTCTGCCAAATGCGAAACTATGGCAACACACAATCACAGGATTGCGATTTGACAATAAGCGAAGTCGGAGGTGCATGACAAAGCGTAAGATGGGCAACACGGGATGCCAAAACACCATCGCAAGTCGTTTGGTACGTGATTCATACGTATCTGGGGCAGTATGTTACAGTGAGTTTGTTGAAAAAAGAATATTTCAGGGCCATTTTTGCTCTTGATTTGCTTTTGCTTTTGTCGAGTGGTGCAATGGGTCGGGGAGGTTTCATGGGTCGGGAAGTCCGAAGCATCCCTTGGCATCGACGCGCGCAGTCGCTATCGTAGGCGTGACAGGTGCCGTGCCACTCACCCAACTTCTCCTCCCGTCCGTCCGCTTTCGCATGAATGACAATGCTCGGGGAGTCAACCCTCCTTGTTGTGCGCCGAACCCAGCGGTCAAATACGTCGGTGTTTGAACTGTCGTGAGCATTAAAGTGCTGGGGGTCTTTCCACCGTTGCCTTTCGGAGAGGGCGGGAAAACGAACAGGGTCTGCGACGCAAGAGGCGTAGCGCTCACTGCACTCGCAAGTAGTGGAGGAGCCTCTGTCGACGGGAAGGGGACGCGAGTAGAAGGCTTGTACGACTTTCGGCGCGAAGACCGTGGAACTTTGGATGATGTTGATGTGGAGGAATCGACCGACAGAGCTGATGAGGATGCAAGAGAGTCTGAAGACGTGACGGAGCTGACAGAAGAAAACGCAAATGAGTTTTGAGAAGTAGAACGCGAGGGCACGACTTGTATCTGGATGTCCGAGTGGGGGGCAGGAACCCCGAGGAGCGGTGGAGGTCTCCGCTTCTCCTTCTTGAGCCCGGCAGCCGGGACTGTAACTGCAGTTTCGCTATGCCCGAATGACTGTCGGTGGAACGGCGCTGAAGGCGGGGGTGCACCGGAAAGGGAGACCTTGAAGGTTCGTTTGTTCGCTGGCGCAGATGGAGGGACCGCGGGAAGATTGAAGGAACGCTTTGCTGCCGGTGCCGACGGAGGGACACCGGCAGAGGCAGCGTCCATCTTGAGCTTTGCAAGCCTCGCGGGAGTAGCAGGAACGGGTGGCAGCTTGAATGTAGGTCTTTCCAGTTCGCCGCGAACCACAATTATCTGACCGCGATGAGCGTCATCGTCCGTAGCATCCGTACTCGGCGTGGTAACCTTCTTGCCGCTGCCGAAAGTGTCTTCTTCTTCCTCTTCTTCCTCGACAGGATCTTCGGAAAGCACGCTGATGGAGCTTCGGCTCGTGTACGAGCTTCCAATCGATCCCGCCCTCGTCCGCTGTGACGCGAGTGTAAAACCAGCATGACCAAACCGACTGCGCCATGGAGCGCCATTTCCAACAGCCCCTGTAAACGAATTCATGTTTGAGCCCACAGAAGCGAGGGAACCGTGCGACGCCTTTCGGGCTCGTCGTTCTTCCATCTCTTCATCAAGTGCCTTCGCCTCTTTGAGAACTTCCGTCAACTCTTGGTCGGGCTCTTGATCTAGCAATCGCCTGCGCCGTTCCCATTCCTCATCTTCAGACGGGCCAAACGAGTCAGTGGGTGAACCGCCCCTGAGTGCTCGCTCGTAGTCCAGGAGCTGGTAGATGAGTCTACAGACGGTGTTAAGGAGGGTTCGGCAGTAACAAGAAAGCAACTGATTGGCACATACGACATATTGGGTCCGACCCATTTACTCTTATCCTTGACATATGTGTAGGCGGCCTGCATGCCTTGTCCCCGGAGGGCCAAAACATCTGCTGGTATGTTGGGGCCCCCGAGTTCGGCTGCACGCATTACCAGGGCGATCACCATTGTCGCGGAGCGTGAAACACCACATTGACAGCTGTGGGGAAAAAAATAATTTGAGTGGTGACAAGGGGCGTTACTAGGGATCACCACATACTGTATCAGGATTCCCTCGTTGCGGGCCAGGGCGTCGTCTACAAATCGCATGCCCTCGACGAACCCAACATTGACGAGATCAGATTGGCCGTGCGACCACGCAAGCTTGAGGTAATGCATAGCAGGTCGCCCTGATGGTATGTGTGCATGCCAGTATGTTCCGGTTGGCCGACTCGGCGGCTTCTGGAGGTCTGGAGTTGAGACGAAATTGCGGAGGGACACATCGGGCGCTCCGGTGAGAGCAGCATCCACGGGACCGGCTACTTCCTTGGCAACGTTGAGAATGGCTTTGATGCGGCGCGATACGAGGCCAGGCCAGTCTCGATCGGCCCATCGAGATATGGAGCACCATTTGCTTCGCTCTCATCTTTATAAAGGAGAGTTGCTGCGCTGGCTCCTGGGAGAGATGCGATCGACGGGCGGCGTGGCGGTGGAGGCGCTCCACCGGCCGCAAGTGACACTGGGGCAGTCGGGGAGGATGGGCTTGCATGCTGTGAGGAGCCCGCGCTTGAAATGGAGAGAGAGAGTCGTTTGACGTTACGGAGGGAGCGGGGGCGGGTGTCTAGTCCGTCTGGCTGGCCGACCATGGCGACCATCTGTGCTGGGACCGCCGGGCCGCTGTCAACGATCGCTGACGCGAGCGGTTTGTGGGCAAGTGTCAAGGGTGCTGGTGGACCTCGTCGCTTCGTTTGAGGGCGGGGCGCCTCTAGGGCATCTGCACTGGTGGCAACTGTGTGGGTCGGAAGGACAGGGAGCATTATGGTGAGCGTCGGGGAACAACGGTAAGTCACGACCTGCGTGTGAATGTGTCGTCCAAGGGTTGTCTTGCGAAATAAAGGCGAAAGTAGAAGCTCAAAAGCTCGTTCACTTGCGTCAAGGAAATTTGTTTCGAAAACGGGCTGGCTGGCCTGCTGCTGCTGCTTGTGCGTGCGTGCGTACGTATGCGGCTACTACGAGTGCGTCGACGTAGAGCCGGTCGCTCCTCGCTGCTGCTGCTGCTGCTGCTGCGGCCGCCTGATGGAAAAGTGCTCAGTGCCGTTAGAGGCAAGATGCGAGCAAACAAGCACCAAATACGCCGGGCAGAAACGGGCCGCGTTTCTCAGTCAGCTCTCATGTCTAGATGTCTGCTTATATATTATTTATGACATCAGCAGTCAGCAAATGTTTATCCGCTCAGCTCCCGCTTCTGATTCCGATCCAACGGAACTACGCTTTCATGGTCTCAGTTCTCCGCCGCCGCAGCAACTGCAACTGGCACTAGTACCTGCAAGGGTCTGGCCGTCTCGCGTCAACGTTCTTTCGTGCAGTAATGGCAATATTAATGGCGATGAGGCGATGAGGCGATGATGCTTCTCAACACGCTAAACGCCCTGGCCCCGGGCGTCTCTTGATTGAGTCGTCATGTCGACTATGTCCTATGTCCTATGTCCTATGTCCTATGTGGCCTTATCGGATCACAAACAGCTCAACTAACCCATGAAATTGAAACGGGCCGGCCGATGAATACCCGCATTAAACCTAATACAATCTAGTACAACTTAGTACAAATTGCCATCACCGGTTCACCTTCTGCTGGCCACCGGCTATACACCTTCCCGAAAGGTTAGCCGCCCAGCCGGTCCCTCACTACAGAGGGTAGGGATGGGACATGCTGGGCAAGGGTATCCTCCATAATACCGTCTCATGGTCAACGGAAACTCGGCTTTTCACATTAGTTGAGACTGGAAAGTGAGGCGGAAACGGGGGTGGAGACACACCGATCGCAAATCTGCTGCCATTTCAATAACCACGTTTGCATGTTGGTTGCAATTGATTTCTTGATAACGACCAACACGACCAAATCGTTCATGCATGCGGCTATAGTACTTTGAGTCCAATTACTCCTGTGCGCAAGAAATTGCCGATATCTTACATGGAACGAAATCGCATCTCAATCCAGAGGGAGACCAAGCATCTGAATGATAACGCGTTGAGGAACCGTGTTAAAGTCCGAGGCAATGAAGGTCTCCATAGCGAAATCCTCCTGCTAGAGTATTAGTTTCAATAAGTAGACATCGTACTGGTAAAAACCAAGCAACCAATTTTGGGACCCGTAGTGCGTGTATCGGACTGCCACCCAGCCTCCGAATGCCACGCGCGAGCATGCTGCATTCGGCCGCTTGCACCCTGCTCTTCGGACTCCAACACACCCTACAAGTGCCCTAAATAGATTTTCTATATTTCAAATGCAACCCCTTTCCATGTGGTATGTGCGTTGTTATTATTTTTGTTCTGGGATTGGTGATCATTGAAATCGCGCGTGAGACGGGGTGGATCAAGGTCAGCGACGAGGACAAGACCATATTCGCTTCACCAGCTACAGATAATG
>Ga0209131_1003469_pt1 | contig 10465 bp, 7 predicted proteins | sample GraSoi_2013_40cm_FD_185826 | JGI IMG/M metagenome (GOLD analysis project Ga0209131, IMG submission 185826) | Grasslands soil microbial communities from the Angelo Coastal Reserve, California, USA - Sample 9_17_2013_40cm (SPAdes) (version 2) | ecosystem: Environmental > Terrestrial > Soil >...
TCGTCGGCCTCGCGATCGCGAACTGGCCGGCACACGCAATCGATTCGAATGGTGTTCGCGCCGTGCCGACGTACGAAGCGGCCGGCCTCTATTGGTCGAATGCCGGCGCCAATTCGCAGACGGGCTGCGAAGTGAAGTTCCGCAAGTCGGGCGACGCCAACTGGTCGCAGGGCCTCGCGATGTGGTTCGATGCCCGCAACGGCGAGTGCCGCGGCTCCATCGTCGGCCTCACGAACGGCACGACCTACGAAGCGCAGATGAACCTTCCCGGCCAGGCGGCCGCGAAGAGCGTCACCTTCACCACGTGGAGCAACGCGATGCCCGTGGCGAGCACCGTGAAGGTCGCGAGCGGCGCTTCGACGGTGAACATCACCCAGGGCGGCTCGGCGTCCGGCTACGTCGTCTACGACGGCACGGGCTCCACACTCGATGCGCAGAATGGCCAGCAGTACAACATCTCGGTCAATGCCTCGTACGTGATCGTCCGCGGCTTCGCGCTGAAGGGCGCGCAAATCGATGCGATCCGCATCTCGCCCAATGTCTCCGACGTGATCATCGAGGACAACGACATCAGCGGCTGGGGCCGCACGCGCGACGGCACGTGGGGTGCCGACATGGACTCGGGCGTTCGCGCCGTGTGCTCCAACCAGGAGCTGAAACGCGTCACCGTGCAGCGCAACAAGATCCACGACCCGCGCTACAGCGCCAACAGCTGGAGCGACGGCCACCCGGCAGGTCCCCAGGCGATCACCTTCAGCTACTGCGGCGGCAACCACGTGTTCCGCTGGAACGACATCAACGGCGGCTCGAAGCACTTCAACGACGGCATGGGCGGCGAGGACAACTTCTCGACGACGGGCTTTCCGAACGCGGACTCGGACATCTACGGCAACAGCATCCAGAACACGTGGGATGACGGCATCGAGGCCGAGGGCGGCAACAACAACGTGCGCATCTGGGGCAACTACATGAACAACACCGCCACCGGTGTGGCGACGACGGTGACGAGCGTGGGCCCCGTGTACATCTTCAGGAACGTGTTCAACCGCAACAAGTTCTTCGAGAAGGTGACCTGCGACGGCGACGACCGCCAGCCCTTCTTCAAGTCGGGCTCGGATGCCTCGCTCGGCGACGGACGCCGCTACCTCTTCCACAACACGATGCTGCAGGCGCAGCAATCGGGCTGCTCGTATGGCCTGGGCGGCGGCGCGGGCGTGGGCGGCACCGGCGATTCGCAGCTTGTGCACAACACGATCTCGATGAACAACATCTACCACCTGTGGAAGCCCAACGGAATGGTCTACCAGGTGGCCGGCGACAACACGTTCCAGAACGACATGTACAACGGCAGCGCCGGCACCTCGGTGATCTCCGGCATCAATGCGACGCCGACGTACGCCGCGGGCAACGGCTGGTCGAGCGAGGCCAACGGTGCCTACGCGCTCGCCGCCGGCACGCCGGGCTTCGACGGCGCGGTGCGCATCCCGAACTTCAACGACGCGTTCGTGGGCGCGGGCCCCGACGTGGGTGCGGCCGAAGCGGGGGCGCCGGCCATGAAGTTCGGCCTCGCGGCTGCGGATGCGACGCCCGTTACGACGCCCACGACGACGCCTACGCCCGCGAGCGCGCCCGATTCGAATCCCGCTTCGCGTCCGTCCGGCGCGCGCCGCACCTATCGCTCCAACACGACCTTCGTCCCGCCCGCATCGACGCCGACGCAGGCGAGCGGATCTTCCCCGATTTCGCTCACGATGGATTCGTCGAGCTACACGGTGAACGTGGGGCAGGGCGTGACATTCACCGTGCGCCTCATCGGCAACAGTGCGACGCCCACAGGGACCGTCGCCTTCAAGGCAGGCGGCACGCCGATCAACGGCTGCGAGTCGATCACGGTTTCAAACGGCCAGGCCAATTGCACCACGACCGCGCTCGCCTCGGGCAGCTACCAGATCACCGGCACGTACTCGGGAGACTCCACCTATAGCGCCGGCATCGCGGGACCGATCACCGAGACGGTGAATTGACGTCTCCTGGCGACAGCCGCAACCATCGCGTCGCGACGTCCATCGCATGTAGGACGCCAGATGTGACCGGGGCCCCCGGAAACGGGGGCCTTTTTCTTTGTAGGACAAGGATTTGCGGAACCAGAACGCCGCCTTTTTAGTCCGTAGGAACTAGTGGGGACGTTCGTTGCTGCAATCCTGCTTTCCTAGACTGAGGCTGCCATGGAAACGATCTACTCGGACGGCACGTACCTGCGGAACAATCCCGCCTGGCACGTCGACGATTCGCCCTGGAAGGCGACGCACATCGCGACGATGCTGGAGCGGCACGGCATCGTGCCAACGACGGTGTGCGAGATCGGATGCGGCGCGGGCGAGATCCTTCGCGCGCTCTCGACGCATCTCGAGCCCTCCGCGCGTTTCTTCGGCTACGAGATTTCCCCCAATGCGTACGAGATCTGCTCGGCGAAGTCGACTCCGAGGTTCACGTTCCGCTTCGCCAACCTGCTCGACGACGAGGCTGCGCGCTTCGACGTCGTGATGGCGATCGACGTCTTCGAGCACGTCGAGGACTACTTCGGTTTCCTGCGCAAGCTGCGCGGCAAGGGGCAGTACAAGATCTTCCACATCCCGCTCGAGCTCTCGGCGCAGCAGGTCCTGCGCGGCTCGCCGCTCCTCGATGCGCGCCGAAGCGTGGGACACATCCACCACTTCTCGAAGGAAACCGCGCTCGCAACACTCGAGGACTGCGGCTACCGGGTGCTCGACCATTTCTACACCTCGGGGCGCACGGAGCTGGGCGGCCTCGGTTGGAAATCGCAGATGATGCGCATCCCGCGCCAGGCGCTCTATCGAATGAGCCCGGACGCGGCGGCGCGGATGCTGGGCGGATATTCCCTGCTGGTGCTCGCGCAATGAACGCCGCGACGATGAGCCGCGCCTCGCAAGCGAGCATCCTCATCGTCGACGACGACGCAGTGACGTTGAAGGCCATGCAGGCGACCCTCTCCGACATGGGGGCGCGCCTCATGACCGCGAGCTCCGGCGAGGAAGCGCTTCGCAAGGTGCTGGACGAAGACTTCGCCGCGATCCTCATGGACGTGCGCATGACCGGCATCGACGGGTTCACCGCCGCGAGCATGATCCGCGAGCGCAAGCGCTCGCGCTACACGCCCATCATCTTCGTCACCGGGCAGGACGAGGACTTTGCCACGATGTTCAGGAGCTATCGCGCCGGAGCGGTGGACTACATCGTGAAGCCGGTGATCCCGGACGTGCTGCGCTCGAAGCTCTCGGTGTTCGTCGGCCTGCACGACATGAACCGCATCCTGAACGCGGAGCTCGCCGAGCGCACGCTCACCGAGCAGCGGCTGCGCGCGTCCGAGGAGAACCTGCGGGCGCTCGCAAAGCACCTGCAGAGCGTGCGTGAGGAGGAACGCATCCACATCGCGCGCGAGATCCACGACGAGCTGGGACAGGCGCTCACCGGCCTCAAGTTCGAGCTGAATTCGTTTGCGAAGCAATACGAGAGCGACGACGCCGACGCCAGGAACGAAAAGCAGCAGGCGCTCAATGTCGCCATCGACAGGATCATCAACTCGGTCCGCCGGATCGCCTCGGGGCTTCGTCCCGAGGTGCTCGACGAGATCGGGCTCGCCGCCGCGTTCGACTGGCAGGCGAGGGAATTCCAGCGGCGTACGGGCATCCGCTGTCACGTGAACATCCCGTCACGGTTCGCCGATCCCGACAAGGAACGGTCGACCGCGTTGTTCCGGATTTTCCAGGAGCTTCTCACCAACGTGGCACGCCATGCCAACGCGACCCGCGTGAACGTGGCGCTGTCCGAGGGCGAAGAAGCTCTCGCGCTCTGTGTCGAGGATAACGGGCGCGGCATCAAGGAAACCGAGGTGCAGAGTCCACGCTCCTTGGGATTCCTCGGGTTGAGAGAAAGAGTCCTCGCATTTGGCGGCACGATCGATGTCAAGGGAGACGAAGGAAAAGGCACGCGAGTCTGCGTGTCGATCCCGGTCACCGCCAACCAACCGGAATTTCACGCATGACATTCGCCACCTCCCAGGTTTTGCACGGCACGCAGGGCGCGCCGGTCAAGGTTCTCATCGCCGACGATCATCCCGTCGTGCGCCAGGGCCTCAAAGCGATGCTCGACAACGATCCCGAGCTGGACGTCGTCGGCGAAGCACGCGACGGCGACGAGGCCTTCGATCTCGCACACAAGGTCGATTGGGACGTCGCGGTCTTCGATTACTCCATGCCCGGGCGCGGAGGCGTCGAGCTTCTCTCGGACGTGAAGCACGACTATCCCGACAAGCCGGTGCTGATCCTCAGCATCTATCCCGAGGATCCGCACGGGTTGCGCGCGCTGAAGGCCGGCGCCGCGGGCTACATCTCCAAGGAGACCGCGGACGAGGAGCTCACCGCGGCGGTGAAGAAGGCCGCCTCGGGCGGGCGCTACGTCTCGGCGCAGCTCGCGGAGAAGCTCGCCTCGCGGCTCACGCCCGAGCAGGAACGGCCTCCGCACGAGCGCCTCTCGGACCGCGAGTACCGCGTCATGTGGCTGCTCGCCTCCGGCAAGACGCTGCACCAGATCGCCGACGAGATGCACCTGTCGCCGAGCACGGTGAGCACGTACCGGGGACGCATCCTCAAGAAGCTCGCGCTCAACACCAACGTGGACCTCGTCCACTATGCGATGAAGCATCGCCTCATCGAGTAGGTTGTGGTAGCTTCCTCCCAGCGGGGGAGGCTACCCATTGAACGCTGTCACACTTCTCGTCGCTGTCGCAATCAACATCGCGCCGCAGCCGCTGGCCATATCTCCGGACTTGGACGCGGCCGAGAAGGCTGCGCTCGTCGACCTCGACTCGGCCGCGATGAACGCGAAGGTGTTCGCCGCGATGGCGATGCCGTACAAGTACGGCGTCTCGCAATTGCCGTGCAAGGCGAAGGAAGTGCAGCCGCAGCGCGGCTGGAAGCCGGTTCGCGAGCCGGCGGGCAAGATCCAGTGGGTGATCGGCCCGGCAAGCAAGGCCTTCTGGCAGGGAATCTACGGCGTGTGCCTGATCCAGGCGCCGAAGGCGAAGGAAGACCTGGACATCGTCGAGCGCGCCGCGCTCGAGTGCGAGTGCAACGGCTGGTTGCCTGCGCCCTGAGCGGTCAGTAGCGGTAGAGCACCGCGTGGTTCTGTCCCACGAAGAGCAGGGTGCCGTCGCCCAGGCGCGTCACCGTCGTGGCATTCATCTCGACCGCGGGAAGGCCGTCGTCGATCCAGCCGCCCGGAGCGTCCGAGTACGTCACCGCGTTGGGGACATAGCGGTAGTGCACGTTCGGCACCTGGTCATACGACTGCGTGCCCTGGACGATCATGGCGCCGCCACCACGCAGCGGCGCGGCCAGGTGGCCGTAGCGCGGCGTCCCAATGTCTCCCGCGTCCTTCCATTCCCTCGTCGCGGGATCGAAAATGTCCGCGGTGTCCAGTGTCCAGAAGAGACGCCAGCCATCCGGCTTGAATCCGGACGTGTAGCCGCCCGCCACGACCACCCGGCCGTCGTCGAGCAGCGTGCTGGAGTGCGACCCGCGTCCTGTGATCGTGCCGGCCGTCATCCACGTGCCCGATTTCCAGTCGTAGAGCTCCGTCTCCCTGACCTGCATCTGGAACATGTCGTCGTACCAGCCACCCACGACGAGGACGTTGCCATCGGGAAGGGACGTGGCGGTGTGCCAGAAGCGCGCGATGCCCATGGGTGCCGCAGCTCTCCAGTGTCCCGCGACGGGATCGTACAGCTCCGCGCTCGCGAGCGAATCGTCGCCGCCGTCGTAGCCGCCGACCACGAGCACTTCACCGCTGGGCAGGAGCGTCGCCGTGAAGCCTCCACGCTTCGTCAGGAGGTTGCCGGTCGCGGCCCACTTGTTGGTCGCGGGATCGAAGATCTCGGCGCTGCCCTCGAACGGGAACCAATCCATCGCGGACCGGGGAATCTCGCCTCCGACGACGAGCACGCGCCCGTCCGCCAAGCGCGTGCCGGTGTGACCCAGCCGATCCCTCGTCATGGGAGCGGTCAACGTCCACGTGTCCAGCGTGGCGTCGTAAATCTCGGCCGTCATTTCGGGCACGCCCGTGTCACCGGCGACGAGCACGCGCCCGTCGGTCAGTAGCGTTGCGGTGTGGTTGCCATGGTATGTGCGAAGGGGCGCCGCCTGCTCCCAGCCGGCGGCGACATCTGCGCACCCGAGCTGGCGAAGGATGTAGTGGTTCTTGCAGCGCTTGAGGGGATTGTCGTCCGCGGCTACCGCGGCCAGGGGCACCAGGGCGGCGGCGAGAAGCAGTGCGGGAATCACGGATCTCATCGCGTTCCTCCCATTCGATGGGAAGCATTCTAGGCGCCGGCCGGGTCGCCGAGTGGTCACGTAGTCCGAACCTATCGAAATTCGCATTTATCTCGCCCGTTGAGCGACCATGCGGTTCCTGAACAAGGAAAATGTCGCCATGAAGGCCAGGCGGCCCGCCACGATTTCCGTCGCCGAGGCGTGGGAGCTCGCGCGCTCGGGCGACCATCGCGGCGCAGCGGAAGCCGCGCGTCGCGGACTGGCGAATGCCGGTGTGACGCCCTCCCGCGAGGTGGAGCTTCGCCTCGTCGTGGCATCGTGCCAGATGCGCCAGGGGCTGCATGCCGATGCCCTGTGCGAGCTCGATGCCGCGGCCCGATCCGCCGCTCTTTCCGGAGTGGTCCCGCAAGCTGCGATGCGCGTCGAGGCCTGGCGCGCCGAGCTCGCCTATTTCCAGGGACGCTACTCCGCCGCCGAAGAGGCGATCGGAAAACTCTTGCCGCAGCTCACGCGCCGGCGCGACTGGGCGTATGCCGCTTTCGTGGTGCGCATCAGGATCGCGATCCTGCTCGCACGCGCCGAATACGATGCCATCGAGGCCCTGGCGCCGACGGCGCTTCGCCATGCGGATGCGAGCGGCGACCCGTATGTCATCGTGCAGGTGCTCAACATCCTCGGTGCCGCGCGATTCGACCGCGCGACGTCCAAGCTGGCGCAACCGCATGCGCGATCGCACTTGTCGGCGCTCGATCCGGACGACGCCGCGCCCATGGAAAGCGATGCCCGCGAGGCATTGCGTTTCTTCGAGCGCGCGCGCGAGGTGGCGGAGAAGGGGGGATATGAATTCGCCGCGTGGTATGTGGCCGGCAACATCGAGCGGCTGCAGATCCTGCTTGGCCGCGCCGCGATCGTCGTGCGTGCGATCCGCAAGCGCCTGGAGGTCCTGCAGGCGAGGGGCGCGAAGTATGACGAGATCGTCACGCGGTCGAACCTCGCTTGGGCGCTGCGCCTGCTGGGCAGGCACAAGGAAGCGTTGCACGAGCTGGATGTCGCGCTCAACCTTGCGCGCGAGACGGGCACGTTCAACGTGCTGCTCGAATTCCTCCATTACGACCGATCCATCGTGCTCGAGGCGCTCGGCGACCATCCCGAAGCGCGAGCGAGCTACCGGCGCTATGCGCGCCTGGTCGGCAAATCGGGCAGCGCGCCGCGCGTAGCCGGCGTTGCAGGCTCGGGGCCGGCGAAGCGGCCGCTCGAGCCCTATTTCCTGAAGCGCGCCGATCGCTTCATAGTCGAGCAGATCGCAACGACCATCAGCGTCGCGCGCCTGGCTGAGCATTGCGGCGTGAGCTGGCGCACATTGCAGAAGGCGTTCATGGATTTTCGCGGCGTCACGCCCGTGGCGCATGCGCGTAATTTGCGGCTCGACCACGCGCATCGCGCGCTCAGCGAACGCGGCGCCCAAGTCGCCGACGTGGCGGCGCGTTTCGGGTTTCGCAGCCCGACGACGTTTTCGCTCGAGTATCGCAGGCGCTTTGGGCTGCCGCCGAGCCGCACGAGGCGCGCCAGGCTGTAATCAACCTGTCATTGCCGTGCGCGTAAATCCGGGTCTCTTCCAGGGAGACCACCTTGCGCACACTCGCGTTGACCGCAGCCCTTTCGCTAACCTTCGCCCTTTCCGGATGCGGGGGCGGCGACGACACCCACAATGAAAAATTCACGGTCGCGGTGATCGGCGACGTCCCCTACGGCGTCAATCCTGCGGACAACTCGCAGAGCCTCGTCCATCCCGCCCTCATCGCTGCCCTCAACGCCGATGCCGATGCCTCCTTCGTGATGCACGTGGGCGACATCCACTCGGGCAAGCAGTTCTGCACGACCACGTACAACAACTCCATCGCCAACGACTGGAAGGCGTTGAAGAAGCCCATCCTCTATACGCCGGGCGACAACGAGTGGAGCGATTGCCACAAGACGGGCGAGGGCGGCGGGACCTGGAATACCGCAGCCGGCGCGATCGACTACATCCTCGACTCGACCGGCGCGAAAGCCTCCTACCAGGGCGGCGATCCCGCGGCGAACCTCGCGCTGGTGCGCAACATCTTCTTCTCGCAGCCGGGAAAGGACTTCACCGGCCTCATGGGCGTCCACAGCCAGGCGCAGGAATTCGATTCGGGATTTCCCGGCGACGCGGCGTTCGTCGAGAACGTGTGGTTCGAGAAGTCCGGCGTGCTGTTCGTCGCGATCAATGTGCCCGGCGGCTCGAACAACGACAACGACATCTGGTACGGCGCCCCCATGATGAGCGCCGCGCAGTCCCAGGAGGTCGCGACCCGCAGCGCCGCGAACCTGCGCTGGCTCGACGCCGCGTTCAAGCGCGCCGTCGGCAACGTGGATGTCGCGGTGGTCGTCTGGCTGCAGGCGGACATGTGGGACGTCGACGGCAAGACTGCGGCTCACCTTACGCAGTACAAGCAGTTCATCGACAGCATCGCCGCGAAGGCGAAGGACTTCGGCAAGCCCGTGCTGCTCTTCAACGGAGACTCGCACTTCTATCGCGCCGACAATCCGCTCGTGCAGGGCACGCCGTGCGTGATAGAACCCAGCCCCGGCGCTGCGGCCGTGACGTGCGCCGCGGGCGTCATGCCGGTGGGCAACCCGCCCGATCCGTACACGAACCAGCCCAACGGCTACAACGTGCCCAACTTCCACCGTGTCGTCGTGCACGGCAGCGCCATGCCGCTCGAGTGGCTGAAGGTCAGCGTCGATCCGCATTACGACCCGAATGCCGCAGCGACTGCGACGAGCTTCGGCCCGTTCAGCTGGACGCGAAAACCGCTGAGCTAGGAATTGGTGGGCGATACTGGGATCGAACCAGTGGCCCCTCCCGTGTGAGGGGAGTGCTCTACCGCTGAGCTAATCGCCCGAATGGGATGCGTATTTTAGCAGACCGACCCCGTAGAATGGCGGTCTTTCCACGCGGCGTCCCATGGTTCGCACCCGATTCGCTCCAAGTCCCACCGGCTATCTCCACATCGGTGGCGCGCGCACCGCCATCTACTGCTGGGCCTATGCGCGCCGTCACGGCGGCAAGTTCATCCTGAGGATCGAGGACACCGATGTCGAACGCTCGACGCAGCAATCGGTGCAGGCGATCCTCGACGCGATGCAGTGGCTGGGCCTGGACTACGACGAGGGTCCGTTCTATCAAATGAAGCGACTCGATCGGTACATGGCCGTGGGCGAAGACCTTCTCGCGAAAGGGCTCGCGTACTGGGACTACTGCTCGAAGGAAGAGCTCGACGCCATGCGCGAGGCGCAGGTCGCGCGCGGTGAGAAGCCGCGCTACGACCGTCGCTGGCGCGATTCGAAGGAGGCACCTCCGCCCGGACGACAGCCCGCATTGCGCTTCAAGACGCCGCTCACGGGCGACGTGACCTGGAACGACGTCGTGAAGGGGCCGATCACCATCTCGAACGAGGAGCTCGACGACCTCGTCATCCTCCGGGCCGACGGCGTGCCCACGTACAACTTCGGCGTCGTCGTGGACGACATCGATATGGCGATGACGCACGTGATCCGAGGCGACGACCACGTGAACAACACGCCGCGCCAGATCAACATCTACAAGGCGCTCGGCGCGGACCTTCCGCATTTCGGTCACATGCCGCTCATCTTGGGCCACGACGGCCAGCGCCTGTCGAAACGCCACGGCGCCACGAGCGTCATGGACTACCGTGACCAGGGGTTCCTTCCCGATGCGATGGTGAATTACCTCGCGCGGCTGGGCTGGTCTCATGGCGACGAGGAAGTGTTCTCGCGTGAGCAGCTGATCGAGTGGTTCGACTTCGAGCATGTGAGCCGCTCGCCGGCGCGCTGGGATCCGGAGAAGCTGAAGTGGATCAACGGCGAATACCTGCGCCGCATCCCGGATGTGGAGCTCGCCGCGCGCCTCGAGCGCGAGAAGCCCGAGGTCTACAAGTCGATCGCCGCGGTGATGGATCCCGTTGCGATGACCGCCGCCGGCAAGGCGAAGTACCAGCTCCTCGCGGACCACGAGCGCTTTCTCACGACGATGGCCGAGCCTTCGCATCCCGACGAGGCGATGGCGCGTGAGC
>Ga0209131_1003470_pt1 | contig 10465 bp, 8 predicted proteins | sample GraSoi_2013_40cm_FD_185826 | JGI IMG/M metagenome (GOLD analysis project Ga0209131, IMG submission 185826) | Grasslands soil microbial communities from the Angelo Coastal Reserve, California, USA - Sample 9_17_2013_40cm (SPAdes) (version 2) | ecosystem: Environmental > Terrestrial > Soil >...
GGTGCTGCGGGTGAAGTAGGGCGGGTTCGCTTTACCCCGCCGCCCGCGGCGTGGCCCTGGCGGATTACGCTTGCGCTAATCCGCCCTACTGTCAACTCACCGCCAGCGGCGCCAGCGCGTCGATATCCGTCACCACGTCGATCACGGCCGGCCGGTTCGCCGCGAGCGCCTGGGCGAGCGCCGTCGGGAACGCGGCTGCGTTCTCGACCCGGATGCCGAGCGCGCCCATGTCCTCGGCGAGGCGGGCGAAATTCATCTTGTTGAAGGTCCACAACGTGCGCCCGCCTTCGGTCTGGGTGCCGCCATAGACGCGGTCGAAACCGCGCTTCGACTGGTTGCCGCTGCCGTTGTTATTGACGACCGTGACGGCGTTGATCCGCCAGCGCACGGCGGTCTCGATCTCGCCGATGTGATACCAGAACCCGGCGTCGCCCGTGAACGTCACCACCGGCCGGTCCGGGCAGGCGCATTTGGCGCCGAGCCCGGCCGGGAACGCCCAGCCGAGATGGCCGGCGCTGCGCAGGTAGCTCTGGCGCGGGCTCGTGAGGTCGTACATGCCGCCCATCCACATGCCGGCATGGCCGGTGTCGACCACCACGATGGCATCGTTGGGCGCATGCCGGGTCAACTCCGCGCACAGCCGCTCCGGGCGGATCGGCACCGCGTCCGATGCGAGCAGGGAACGGTATTTCTCCCGCCACTCTGCGGAGATGTTCCGCGTCTCTTCGATCCAAAGCTTGCGCCTGCCGGCGCTGCCGCGATCGGCCGCCGCCAGCATGCGGGCGAGCGTTACCTTCGCGTCCCCATTGACGGCAGCAAGCAATGGATAATTGCGCCCCAGCGCCTCCGGATTGATATCGATCTGGATTGCCGGCGTGCCGATCGGCGGCACTGCCCAGAAGTGGGTGGTCATGCCGCCCGCCTCGCTGCCGATGAAACACACGAGATCGGCGCGGTTGACGACGCGGTTCGCGCTCTCGCGCGAATAGGAGCCGACGACGCCGACCGACAGCGGGTGAGTGCCCGGAACGGTGTCCTTGCCGTTGAGCGAGGTCGCGATCGGGATTTGCAACGCTTCGGCCAGCGCCAGCACATCGGCCTGCGCGCCCGACGCACGCACGCCCCCGCCCGCCACGAGCACGGGGCGCTGCGCCGCCTGGAGCGCATCGAGTGCGGCGCGCACGCTCGCCTGGTCGGGCTCGGGACGGAACGGCGGCACGCAGGAGAATTGCGGCTCGCACAAAGGCTCCATCTCGGCCTCTTCGGCATCGACTTGGCCCTCATTGCCGCGAAACTGCAGATGCACCGGGCCGGGCGTGCCCGACACCGCAACCCGAAAGGCCTGGCGCACCATATCGGGAAAGCGCGCCACGTCGTCCACCGTGGCGTTGAACTTGGTCACCGGCTCGAACGACGGCATGTCGTCGACCTCCTGGTAGACCTTGCGAAATTTCGTGCGCGGCTCGCGCCCGCCCGTCATGGCGATCACCGGCGAATGCGCGAGCCAGGCGTCGCGCAGCCCGGCCGCGAGGTTGAGCGCGCCGATCACCTGCGCCATGCAGACGCCAGGCTTTCCCGAGGCGCGCGCATAGCCGTCCGCCATGTAGGCGGCCGATTTCTCGCCATGCACATGCAGCCGCTTGATGTCGGTGCGGCGCTCCATCTCGACGAAGCTTCTCCGCAGCACCGCCGGTACGTGAAACACGTGGGTGACGCCGTAGCCCTTGAGCATCTCCGCCATGCACTCGGCGCCAAGCATTTTCTTGCGGTTGTGGCCGATGAGCATAGCGGATCATCCCTTGTGTTTGGCGGTGTTTTACGTTGTTGTGGTACGTGGACTGCAGCGGTTGCCGTTCATGTCGAATCACTCCGCCGTCATGCCGGGCTTGTCGCGGGCATCCACGTCTTGCTGAGCTGCAGCAAGGAAGGCGTGGATGGCCGGGACAAGCCCGGCCATAACGGCGCAGAGAGGTGCTTCAATATGACTGGAATGCCGCTCTAAAGGAGTTCCCCCCCGAAGACAATCGCCTGTTTACGGATGACGGAGATGCGTGCCATGACCGTCGACTCAGCAGCTTCTTTCGCAAGCATGGACGTTGATGAGTTCATGGCGTTCGTGGAAACGCGGCCTCACGGCGAAGACTGGGAGCTGATCGAAGGCGTCGCGGTGATGAAAGCACCGGCGACCTATGCGCATCGACGGCTCGCGTTCAACCTCTGCGGTCTTCTCAACGCCGCCTCTGACGCACGGCATGTTGATCTGTTTGCCTACGTTAACGTTGCCGTCCGGAATCACGGGGTACGGAATTTCCAGGCGCAGCCTGACGTTGCGGTCGTGCCGGGTACGGCGAGCTATGATTTTTACTCGGAGCGCTATCAGCTGGTGGCCGAAGTGCTGCCGTTGTCAAACGCGCGCGACGAAATCGACCTCAACTGCGCCGCTACCGCGAGGCGCCCGACAATCTCTATGCGGCTGTGATCGATCCGCGAGAATTCATGGTGGAAATTTACTCCAAGAGCCGGAAGTGGGAGCCGGTTGTCTTCAAGCGTCCCGACGACGTGATCGAAATGCCGGAGTTCGGGCTGCGCTGCACTGTTCTCGACCTCTATCGGGGCACTCTGCTCGCCCCAGTACGGTAGGCTAACCTCGAACATCATAACCGAGACGCGTCGACTCCGATTTGAGCTTTGTAAAGCTGCGATCAAGAAATACGATAAGCTTCGGGAATGATTCCTCGGTGTCCTCTATGCGAAGGCCAGTCGAGAAGAGGCCATATCTATATCTACTAAGATTTTGAATCCGACTGCGTGGGAACAGAAACATTCGCCCTTGGCACCGGAGCTGGAGCGATTCATTGTCGCCTGAAAGTGTTGCAAGGGGCCAAGTCGCAAAGAAGAAATGGAGCCTGACTCCCCCCGTTCGTGAAAAGTAATTCGGGTCCGTCCATTGCCTCTCGCGCTCGGCCTCCCGCGCTTTGCGCGATGCAGCGATGGCGTCAATCATCAAGCGCAACCCCCTCGCAACACGAGTTATCATGGCTCTTGCCTCTGCCATGCCGCCGGTCTCAACTCATCCTACGCTTGTCACTTGATCGCCAGCGGATTGACCGGCGAGCCGACCGCGCCGGTGATCGGGATTGCGGGCGCCACGAACATGAACTCGTAGACGTTATCGGCTCTGCAGTCGGCCGCAAGTTCGGCGACCTGGAAGATTTCCCCCATGGTGATGCCCATGATCGGGATGGTGATCCAGTGCCAGGGCTGGTTGATGCCTTCCTCCGACTCATTAGGGCGCACCTCGCAGCCCCAGGTGTCGCTTGCGATCGCGGCGATCTCGCTCTTGTGAATCCATTCCAGCGTCTCGAACGAAAAGCCCGGCGCATCGCCGCCCGGATAGCCGTCCCAGCTTCCGAGGCGTTGGCAGCGCTCCATCTGGCCGGTGCGCACGATGACGAAGTCGCCGCGTTTGATCTTGACCCCCTCTGCGGCGGCGGTCTTTTCCAGGTCTGCCGACGTGATCGCATAGCCATCCTCGAGTTCCTCCTTGCCGAGCGCGAGGGGCAGGTCGAGGAAGACGCCGCGGCCGACCATGCGGTTCTTGGTCTTCTCGATGCCGCACTTCGCCGCGCCGGCGCTCGACACCTCGCGGCAGTCATAGCCGTTCCACATGTAGTTTTCGTAGAAGATGTGGCCGAGGCCGTCCCATTGGGTGCCGGATTGCAGCGGCATCACCACCACATCGTCGGAAGCGCGGATACCGCGCTTGTCGAGCACGCCAGAATAGGCGTCGGTGCCGGTGCGCAGCATGAGATGCAGCGGATTGATGCGGCCCATCGGCGGATACTTGGTCTTGCCGCCTTGCGGGCCGAACTGGTCGAAGTTGAGCGCGAGCGAGATCACCTTGCCCTTGCGCACCAATTGCGCCGCCGCGATTATATCCTCCGGCCGCGTATAGTTGAGCGTGCCGATCTCGTCGTCCGGGCCCCATTTGCCCCAGTTCTTGTACTTCTCGGCGGCCTCGCGAAGGTCCTGGCGAGTGAATTTGCGTGACGGCATGGGCGGTCTCTTTTTTGGAGAGATGACGGGAGGGATCAGCAGGCGATGGCGGGCCGTATCTCCCTATAGCGTGTCAACGATGATGCGTCAGCCCCATCGCGGCGATGCGGACCAACGAGCCGGCATCCGCCCGGCGCGGAGTGGTGACACGGTGTGCAACAAACACTAACCTGTCATTCCCTGCGCAAGCGGGGAATCCAGTAACCCGCGGCCTTCGGAACAATGGCATAGTTGGTGGCTACTGGATCGCCCGGTCAAGCCGGGCGATGACACTGGGTAGGACTTTCGCGACACGTTGGTGCGACGGACGGGGAACGAACCAGGGAGGATGCGATGCAAAGGATCGTTCGCGGTCTTGCCCTCGCGGCGGCGCTCGCGGCCACAACCGCAGCCCACGCCGAGGACGCAAGCTATCCCAACCGCCCGGTGCGCGTTATCGTGCCGTTCGCGGCGGGAGGGCCGCCCGACGTGATCTCGCGTCTTGTTGCGCAGAAGCTGTCGGAGCGCTGGCGCCAGCAGGTCTACGTGGAAAATCTCCCAGGCGCCGGCGGCAACACCGGGACGGCGACCGCGGCGCGGGCGGCGCCCGACGGCTACACGCTCTACATGATGAGCACCGGCTTCATGGTGAATCCGAGCCTCTATGCCAAGGTGCCCTACGATCCCATCAAGGACTTCGCGCCGGTGACGCTCGCGGCGGCATCGCCGAACATCCTGTTCGTCCATCCTTCGGTGCCGGCGCACAGCGTCACGGAGCTGATCAGCCTGATCAAGAGCAGTCCGGGCAAGTACAGCTATGCGCAGCCGTCGACCGGATCGACACCGCATCTGTCGGGCGAACTGCTCAAGCTCCAATACGGGCTCGACCTCGTGACGGTGCCGTTCAACGGTGCATCGCTGGCGGTGAATTCAACGCTCGCGGGCCACACGCCCATTGCCTTCACGGCATTGCCGCCGGCCATCGCCAATATCAAGGAGGGAAACCTGCGCGGGCTCGCCGTGACGGCCGCGAAGCGCTCCGCGGCGCTGCCCGACGTGCCGACCATGGCGGAGGCCGGCGTGCCCGACCAGGAGGCCGAAACCATCAACGGTCTCTTGGCGCCGGCCGGGACGGCCGGCGACATCATCGCGCGCATCAATCGCGACACCGTGGCGGTGCTGTCGCTGCCCGATGTGAAGGAGCGCCTCACGGCTCTCGGCTTCGAGCCGGCCGTCACCACGCCGGCCGAATTCGGCGCGCGCATCAAAAGCGAAATCGCCAAATGGGACAAGGTCGTGCGTGCAGCGCACATCAGGATCGAGTAGATGAGCGTTTCGGCGAACTTATGCTGCGGCGGCGAAACATTCACGACCTCATCCTGAGGAGCCGTGCGCAGCACGGCGTCTCGAAGGATGGATGCACGGCACGGACTCGCTGCCATCCTTCGAGACGCGCGCATCGAAATCGGCTGTTGCCGATTTCGACACTTTTTGATTGCCGAAGTCGGGCAGGCCCGACTTCGGTGCGCGCTCCTCAGGATGAGGTCGATACAAGTTATGAACGAGACCCTGGGCGATGAGGAGCGGAGACAGGTGATGTGGAATTTGCGTTTCATCGTGACGGTGGCGGCGCTGACCTTTGCAGCCGCTTCCCCCGCCCAGACCCCGCCCGGCAACTATCCCGAAAAGCCCGTCAAAATCATCGTGCCGTTCGCGCCGGCGGGGCCGACCGACGTGGTGGCGCGCCTGATCGCCACCAAGCTGTCGGAGCGGTTGGGCAGGCAGTTCTACATCGAGAACGTCACCGGCGCCGGCGGCAATACCGGCATGGGCCAGGCCGCGCGCTCGGCGCCGGACGGCTACACCATCCTGTTCGTGTCGTCGAGCTACGTGGTCAACCCGAGCCTCTATCCGAAAATTCCCTATGATCCCTACAAGGACTTCATCCCCGTCACCGTCGCGGGCGACGCGCCCAACATCCTTTTGGTCCATCCGTCGGTGCCGGCAAAGGCAGTCGGCGAACTCATCGACTACATCAGGGCCAATCCCGGCAAGGTGAGCTACGCTTCCGCCGGCACCGGCACGACGCCGCATTTGTCCGGCGAGCTGTTCCGCCTGAGCATGAAGCTCGACATCGTACATGTGCCATTCGGCGGCGCCGGGCCGGCGATCCAATCGCTCGCCGGCGGCCATACGCCGATGGCGTTCACCTCGCTACCGCCCGCGATCCCGCTGATCCAGGACGGCAAGATCCGCCCGCTCGCGGTATCCGCCGAAAAGCGCGTCGCGGCGCTGCCCGACGTGCCGACGCTCGCCGAGGCCGGTCTTGCGGACCAGGAGGCAGATACTCTTCAGGCCGTGCTGGTGCCGGCCGGTACGCCACGCCCGATCGTCGATTTCCTCTACCGCGAGATCAAGACGATCGTCGCGCTGCCGGACATCAAGGAACGCTTCGCGATGCTCGGCCTCGATCCGGTCACCAATACGCCCGAGGAATTTGCAGCGCAGATCAGGAAGGAGATCGCGAAGTGGGGGAAGGTGATCCGCGACGCGAATATCAAGATGGAGTGAATTGATCGAACAAACGCTTAGAGCATTTTTTCGATTAGGTTGACCTGCCTCGGCGCTGTCATCGCCCGGCTTGACCGGGCGATCCAGTAACCACCGGCCGGGGATACTGGATTGCCCGGTCAAGCCGGGCAATGACACTGGCACGGTCAACCTAATGGAAAAATGCTTTAACGCAGTCCGAGCGTGCGCACAGCAAGGGCCGCCGCCGAGGCACGATTTTCGACTCCGAGCTTGGCGTAAATCTGCTCCAGGTGCTTATTCACCGTGCGCGGGCTGAGATCGAGGATTTCCGCAATGTCGCGATTGGACTTGCCGCGCGCGATCCACATCAGCACCTCCGACTCGCGCTGGGTGAGCGGAAGCTTGCGCTTGAGCACGAGGTTGTCATTTTCAAATTCGCCTTCGACCAGCCGCAGCAGGATTTCCTCTGCCGCGACCTGGCCCATATAGGAGAGCTGGAGCTTGGGTGAGCTTGCCTCAAGAGCAATCGAATCGGCTGCGGATTTAACATCCTGGCGCACCCGCTTCTGCAACCATTCCTGCACATTGGCAGGGAGCAGATATCCCTCGCCGTGGAAGTCGCCAAACGCAAGGCTGAGCAGCTTTGCGGTCTGCGGCGTGCACCACAGCACGCCCCCCGAAGTGTCGGTGGCCAGCAAATAACGTCCCGAGGCGTCGAGCGCGGCGCGCGCCGAGTGGGCCAAGCGCGCGTTGGCGAGATGGACGCGGATGCGCGCCAGCAATTCATCCGGAACGATCGGCTTCGTCACATAGTCGACGCCGCCGGCCTCCAATCCTTTGACGATGTCCTGCGTTTCGGTGAGCCCGGTCATGAAGATGACCGGCACGTGGGCGAGTGTTTTGTTGCGCTTGAGACGCCGAGTGGTCTCGAAGCCGTCGATGCTCGGCATGACCGCATCCATCAGGATGACGTCCGGGGTAATCTTGCCAACGATGGCCAGCGCCTGCGCGCCTTCGAGCGCGACCAGCACCGTCATCCCGGCTTCCTCCAGCGCATCGGTGAGCATGCGCAGGGTATCGGGCGAATCGTCGACCACGAGCACGATATCGCCGGCCTCCTTGGGGCGCATCAAGTCCTCCGTTGCGCGTCGAGGACCGTCAGAAACCGGGTCAGATTGAACGAATTGGCGATCGCACGCAGCTCCGCCACCGCGGCAGCGCATTCCGGGGAGGCGGCCTCGATCTCGTCGAGCGCGGCGCTGATCCCGCGGAAATGGCCGATTTGGCCGAACCGGATCAGCGCGTCGATGGCGTCCGGGGCAAGGCTCTTGGTAAGGCTCTTGGCGGGCGCTGGGGGCGCCGGTGCAGGCGGCACTTTCGCGATTTCATCGCGCGCGGTCCATTCGATGTCGAGCAGGGTATGAAACTTCGCCAGCATCTGCCGCAGATCGATCGGCTTGATCATATAATCGTCGAAGAGGCGGTCGGACTCGGCCGCGCGCTCCTCCTCCATCGCGATCGCCGACAGCATGATGATGGCGGGCCGTTCAAGAGGCATCTGCCGCAGCGCTCGCGCGACGGCCCAGCCGTCCATGTCGGGCATCGAGATATCGAGCAGGATCAGGTTCGGCGGACGCTCGGCGACGAGCGCAAGGCAGGTCCCGCCGCTCGCTGCCGCCATCACGTTGAAGCCGAGCGGCTCGAGGAGTTCGCGGACGAGGTCGCGGTGCACCGCGTCGTCATCGACCACCAGGACGGTCTGGCGCGGACCATCGTAGCCGCACACGCGATGCTCGAACAGCGGCGCGTTGCGCGGCCGCGCGACCTCGGCAAGCATCAACTTGACCTGGAAGCGGCTGCCCCGGCCGATCTCGCTCTTCACCGCGATTTCGCCGCCCATGGTCTCTGCCAGCATCTTGGTGATCGTGAGCCCGAGTCCGGTCCCGGTCCTGGCATTGACCGGCCCGTGCTGGGCGCGCTCGAACGGCTGGAAGATGCGATTGAGGTCGTCCGGATGGATGCCGATGCCGCTATCTTCGACTTCGAAGCGCGCGACCTGGTTGCGGTAGGCGACCCGCATCGTGACGTGTCCGGCGTCAGTGAATTTGATGGCGTTGGACAACAGATTGATGAGAATCTGACGCAGCCGGTTCTCGTCGGTATAGACGGACGGCGGCAGCTTCTCGGATGCGCTGAACGTGAATTCGATGCCTTTGGCGCTGGCCTGCAGGCGGAACATGTCGACGAGCTGCTGGAGGAACTCGCGCAGCCGCACCTCGTTGCGATTGAGATGGAAGCGGCCGGCTTCGATCTTGGATATGTCGAGGAGCCCATCGATGAGGCCTGACAGGTATTCGGCATTGCGGCGCACGACCCTGATGGCATCGAGGCGGCGCACCGGAATCTCAGGATCGCGTTCGAGGATCTGGGCATAGCCGGCGACCGCGTTGAGGGGCGTACGCAGCTCGTGGCTGAGCCCCACCACATAGCGGCTCTTGGCCTTGCTCGCCGCCTCGGCTTTCTCCTTAGCCTGTTGCAGTTTGACGTCGGTGCGCTTGTGCGCCTCGATCTCCTGCATCAAGAGTTCCGTCTGGCGGCGGGACTCCTCCTCGGCGACGCGGCGACTCTCGTGCACCAGTACGAACAGCCACGCCGCGATTCCGGCGATGATGCCGAGGATGAAGAACACCGTCCACAAGGTCGAACGCAGGATCTGCCTCTGCAGATCGGACTCGAACGAGACCTGGAAGTACACGAAGGCGAGCACCGATCCGATGATGATGGCAAACAACGACAGCACCCCGACATATTGACTGACATCGTTATTGAGCAATTTGACTGCCCAGGCCGGCAGAGTGCGGTCGACGAAGGCGCCGACCTGCCTGGAGATTCGCGCGTCGGGTTTGCAAGCATCGCGGCATCTGGTTTCGAGCGAGCAGCACAGCGAGCAGATCGGCCCCGAATAGGCCGGGCACTGCGCCATGTCCTCGGCTTCGAAGGGGTGCTCGCAGATGCAGCAGCGCACCATGCTCTGGCCGTCCGGCAATTTGCGCGGCGTGCGGGCGAGATAGAACTTACCGCGCGTTGCCGCCGCGATCGCGGGCGCGGTCACGAAGGCGACGGTGAGCGCGACGAAGCTCGCCAACGCCTGCATGACGGTGCCGAAGACGCCCGCATACGCGACCGTGCCCGTGATCGTGGCGAGAATCATCGCGCCGACCCCGACCGGATTGACATCATAGAGATGCGCGCGCTTGAACTCGATGAACGGCGGGCTTAGCCCCAGCGGCTTGTTGACGACGAGGTCCGCCACCAGCGCACCGACCCAGGCGACCGCCACCAGCGAATAGAGCCCGAGGATGTGCTCCAGCGCCTTGAAGACGCCAAGCTCCATGAGAAGAAGCGCGATCGCGACGTTGAAGACGAGCCACACCACGCGCCCGGGATGGCTGTGCGTCAGCCGCGAAAAGAAATTCGACCACGCGATCGAGCCCGCATAGGCGTTGGTGACGTTGATCTTGACCTGGGAGATGATGACGAAGGTACAGGTGAAGGCGAGCGCGACCTGCGGCGACGAAAATACGTTCCCGAACGCAACCAGGTACATCTGGGTCGGCTCGGCCGCCTTATCGACCGGCACCAGATGGCGGACGGCGAGATATGCGAGGAAGGAACCGGCCAGAAGCTTCAGCAGCCCGGGAATGATCCAGCCGGGGCCGGCGGCGAGGTAGGCGGTCCACCAGGCCATCGATCGCCGCCACTCTTCCCGCTGGTCAGGGCAATCGCATATGGGAGCGGCGCCCTTTCTGCTCCCCTCCCCCTTGTGGGGAGGGGTCGGGGGTGGGGGTCGAGGAGTGGGGCAAGACTCTGCCCCCCAGCACGACCCCCCACCCCCGCC
>Ga0209131_1003471_pt1 | contig 10464 bp, 6 predicted proteins | sample GraSoi_2013_40cm_FD_185826 | JGI IMG/M metagenome (GOLD analysis project Ga0209131, IMG submission 185826) | Grasslands soil microbial communities from the Angelo Coastal Reserve, California, USA - Sample 9_17_2013_40cm (SPAdes) (version 2) | ecosystem: Environmental > Terrestrial > Soil >...
CTCCCAACTTCAAGAATGGATTTCGCCTTAAGTTGCCGGGTGAGCTTGAGCAACGCCTGACCACGCTCCCATTGCTGGGAGGATGGATAACGCTGGTTATATTCATTTGCGATCTTATCGTAGTTAAGAGTATTGGAATTCATATGACAAAGGATGTGGCGAGTCCCCGTCTTATTACATCCTGCTAAACGATCGTAACTTTTATTCTCATCACGTGCTGGTTGATCGCCCCGAAACGGTACTTGTATTCTTCATCACCGCGCATGAAATCAAATTCGACGCGCTTGTTCTCACAACACCACTGGATCGTATAACTAAGCAGCACCCAGCCAGGGGATAGATCCATATAAGTACGATCGACTCCGGCGTTATAACCCCAAAGTTTATTATTGTAGTCAAAGTTCAGCGCCGCCGCAGCACGCTGGCCATCGACTTCGAGAAAGGCCAGCCACAACCAGCCTGCTTCATGCGCAGCGCGAATGATCGAGCGCACTTGAGCGCGCATGGATTCATTGAGAAACTTGGCCTTGTTCTGGTCATCTTCCATTAATTTGACGAACGCATCTATCTCCGCGTCAGGGTTCTGCATGTCTGAGATGAACCAACGCACACCGCGTCCGCTTTCTTCCGCGCGACGAACTTTGCGGCGGATCTCGTGCCGTTGTTTCTTTTCCAGCTGCGAGAGATATTCATCGAAGTCTCCGTTCAGCGGGATACGCGGAGTGGGCCGATAGATCTCCTCGTGATGAGCCCAGCCGCGCTGTGTCGATTCCGCTTTAAGGGCCGCACGTGTCGGTGATGAATCGGGGATGTTATACCAATCGAGGCCGCGCCAGCCATCAGTTAATTGAGAGCCGAGAAAGTCCAATAACCCGCTTACGAATCGCGTATGGTCATCTATTCGAACGATCAAATCCAGATAATCAGAAATTTCGATGCTGCCGTTGAGCATCAAGGCGCGTTGACCATTGTATTCCGCAATAAAGAGAGGCGCGATACCGACAAGTTTTTCATTCTCACGGGCAGAGACCAGTACAAGTTGTGCATTTTGCCATTCCCCGCCTCCGCGATGCTCCCACCAAACGCGCTGATACTCATGACGTAGAAAAGGCGAATCGCTTATGGATTCTTTTAACAAATCATTCCAGGTTTGAACATCGATCTCGGAAAAATCATTATGAAGTATATAATTCATGGCCGCCGAATTTTACCAGTATAATGAAGTGAGATTAGGGTTACTTCTTACATGTCTCTTGACATCAGTCTTTCGCCTCTATACCGCATCAACGGACAGGAAGCCCCCAGTATGCCGGGTTTGCTCGCGCTTATGCCACCACGCACTGCCACGCGCGGCCGCGAAGGGGATCGACTCATAACGTATTTACTGCTCACGGGAAATTCCACCTTCACTACAACCGAATATATGCAGGTCGCAGAAAATGCAGCCACCATGTTTTATGCCACGTCTGGTTCAATCACCAATGCGTTGCGCGCGGCAGGAGAAACGATAAACAAGACCCTGCTCGAGCGCAATATGAACACCAGCAACCGCGGCCAATATGCACTTGGCTGGCTCACCCTGGCAGCCTTGCGCGAATTCCAATGCACTTTTCTATTAAGCGGCCCAATGCACATTTATCATTTTGGGCTGAATGAATCACGCCATATTTTCGAGCCCAATGTTTCCGGCAAGGGCCTTGGCATGAGCCAATCAGCAGGCATCCATTACGCGCAGGTGACTCTTCAATCAGGAGATCGCTTAATGTTCTGTGGCAAAGTCCCAAGCGCGTGGGAAGGCCCATTGAACGACCCCAAACCTTCCTCCATCACTGCAATGCGCCGCCGATTGACCACGATCACAAATGAGGATTTGAACGCAGTATTAATGCAAACAACAGAAGGCAACGGCCTCGTCACTCTTTTAAGTGGGACTGCTGAATTAAAAGAGGAAAAGGTCGAGCAAGCGGTACCGCCCCCTCCTTTAATCTCAAACCTGCCGCGCCGCACTGAGACAGCCTCCACTCCGGAAATCCCGTCTGCCCATGTTGTTCAGCCTTCAGCGTATGCGATCCCGGCCCAAAACGAGGAACAACGAGATAATCCAGTTACGAGCGCGTCGCGCGGGACAAGTTCGCGCGATTTCCCTTCGTCGATCCCGCGTGCCGAAGCACAGTCACAGCCCTTCATTACCAACCAGCCTTTTGTCGAGCCGCGAAAAAATATTACGGAAAGGCAAAGACCCGCAGAACCTGAAGCTCCACGGGAACCTTCCAAAAATGCGCGCCTCGCTGCAAAGACCGTCGCAAGTGGTATTCAGACGACTCGAAAGCTAAGTGAGAACATTGGTGAAAGGCTCAAGAATTTTCTGCCGCGCCTGTTACCCAATAGTGAAACAGGTGAACCATTGGCCCCCTCGAACACAATGATGATCTTCATTGCAGTGCTTGTGCCATTGATTGTAGTGACCATTGCCAGTGTCGTATATCTGCGTTATGGACGCAGCCAGCAATATGAAACCTATCTCACGCAGGCGCAGGAGATGCGCACACAAGCCGCCTCGCTGACAAACCCGGTCGAGCAGCGTAAGGCATGGGAAAATGTTTTGCTTAACGTGGACATTGCCGAGTCTCATCGTCAAACATCAGAGACGATCTCATTACGCAAGGAAGCCGAAACGAATCTGGATACATTGCTTGGCATTACACGCTTGCAGTTCAGTCCCGCTTTTAGCAGCAGCCCCGGCATTGATATCAGCCGCATGGCGGCCAGCGAATCGGATTTGTTTTTGCTCAACGCCGCCGACGGAGAGGTGCTGCGTGCACAACTCACCAGTGGCCGCGGTTTCCAACTCGACACAGCTTTCAGTTGTCGACCTGGTGTGTACGGAAACTACACGGTGGGTCCGCTTGTGGATATTCTGACCATGCCTACGTTGAACTCGATCAACGCGACCTTGCTCGGCGTTGATGCGGGCGGCAATTTGCTGTATTGCGCTCCGGGGCAGGTGGCACAAGCGATTCCATTGCCTGCGCCGGATACCAACTGGGGACGCGTCACCGCTTTTGTTTTGGATGGCGGCAATCTATATGTTCTGGATGCATCTGCGCGTGCAGTTTGGGTATACAACGGCAAAGATGGCACCTTCATTGATCGTCCTTATTTTTTCTTCGGCGGGCAAACACCCGAGAAGCAGGATGTGATCGATCTGTTGGTCACTGGCGATGACCTCTATATGCTTCATGCGGATGGTCATCTCTCAACGTGCTCGTACAGCCGCATTGAATCTGTGCCGACACGCTGCCAGGATCCAATCCCTTTGGTGAATCCGTTTGCTGCATATCAGGATACTGATCTATTTGGCACCTCTCACTTCACACAGATGTTATTCAGCGCACCGCCGGACCAGTCCATCCTTATATTAGATGCCGATACACAGGGTGTGATGCGTTTCGCGCCGCGTACACTTGAGTTGCAGAATCAGTTTCGCCCGACGACCGGAACGGAGAACCCGATCCCAGCGGGGCCGGTCGATGCAGTAACGATCAGTCCCAATCATGTGATGTATCTCGCGGTCAATCGACAGGTCTATTTCGCACCGATGCCATAAAGATGGAGGCGATATGAACAACTTATTCAACAGCCTTGGAAATTTATTCAAATCCACAAGCGCGCGCTATCCACAGGACAGCGTAAATGAGCCGGCACTGATTTCACAAATCAAGGTGCTGGCGCTTGTATTCGATCCAATTATGGACAAGGCCAGTGGTGCAACGCTTTCTCAAACGATGAAATGGTACCGCGCGACGGATTTGATCACGGGTTTTATGGCAGACTTAGTGCTTATCAGCAACGGGATGGCACGCTATCAGATCGTTCAGCGTATTGACATCGATGAATTCCCTCAAAAAATAGACGGTTTTCGCTATACGCCGGAAACATACCTGGATGTCTTGCAGAAAAAAGCAACAGTTCACCTTCCGCAGGATGTAAGTTATGACGTGATACTTAAAAAATATGACATCCTGCAGCGCGTGGCAAAAGGTCAGATCGATGAGGTGTGGATATTTGGATTCCCAAATGCGGGATTCTACGAATCGACCATGGGCGGACCGGGTTCGTTTTGGTGTAATGCACCGCCATTGAAGGGTACCGAAGCAAGCAAACGACGATTTGTGATCATGGGATTCTCTTACGAACGTTATGTCGGGGAAATGTTCGAATCATATGGTCACCGCGCTGAATCCATTATGGATAAGACCTTCAGTAAATTAACGGGGGATGCCAATTTATGGAGACGTTTTACGCGATATGAAAAGATCGCGCCGGGAAAGGCTGCATGTGGCAATGTCCATTTTGCACCGAACAGCCAGCAGGATTACGATTGGAATAATCCCACGGCTGTGAAAAGCGAATGCTACGACTGGCTGTTGAACTTCCCGAACTTCAAGGGGGACGTACGCATGGTTGGCCCATCTGAATGGGGAAATGGCGACCTGCGCAAACATCATACGTGGTGGCTAAATCATTTTCCGCGTGTAGCGGGACGAAAAAACGGCATTCACAACAATTGGTGGCAATATGTTGCGAATCCAAATAATGTGATCGTATAAGGGGTTTTCCACCTTAGCTTGATTTATCCTGGCGAGGATCGATTTACTGCACAAATGTACGATTAATGGATTCGAAAGGCGGGGGTGAATTTTTTACTCAACTGCAAGGTTCCATCTAAATATTAAGAATAAAATATTAAGGACTGTCTTCCCTGTTAAAGTGCCTTTATCCTGAGCCATGCAGGAAAACCTTGATCGTTACGTTCCTCTCGTCTATTTACTGGCTGCTGTTCCATACGCATGGCTTGGTCTATACGCCTGGCGCAAACGGCCCGCTGTAGCTGTTACTCCATTTGCCTGGGCCATGCTGGGCATGTCCTTCTGGTCGTTCATATATGGGGTGGAGATCTTTTTTAGGGACATCCAAGCCAAACTTTTCTTTGCCAAACTTGAATATATCAGCATAGTCTCGATTCCTGTTTTCCTGCTGGTTTTTGCGTTTGAATATACCGGCAGGAGTCACCTTCTCACAGCGCGTAATCGCGCCCTGATTTGGATACTTCCCGTGGCCATTTTTTTTCTGGCGTTAACCAACGAACACCATCATCTGGTCTGGGATCAGGAAGCCGTGGTTGAAAGTTATGGCATTCAATTATTGTCTGTAAATTACCGTTTATTCTACTGGATCTATATTGCCTACTCATATATCTTCATGGCAATGGCAAGCCTTCTACTTATCATGGAATTAATCCAAAGGCCGGGCTTATATCGGGTACAGAACAGTCTTGTGATTCTCGGCATCATTTTTCCCTGGTTCGGTAACATCATCTCCATTTCAAACTCAGGCCCGATCCCTCATCTTGATATCACGCCTTTGTTCTTCATTCCAACCGGGCTTGGGCTTTCCTGGGCAATTACACGGTATCGTCTGCTCGAGATACTGCCTCTGGAACATCTCACTGTTCTGCAAAATATGAAAAACGGTGTGATTGTATTGAATTCGGCTGAACGAATCTTATACATTAATCCGATCGCGCAATCCCTGTTTGGACGCTCAGATGCAGACGCAATTGGACAACCCATAAGTCATATTTCCGGCCCATACGGTGAAACTCTGGCTTCATTCTTAATAAGCAAAAAACAGGAGACAGAAATCAAGTTCGGCGAAGACGGGCAGACAAAAGTTTATGAGGTGACCATATCTCCGGTTTCCTCATTGATCGAGCCAAATACATCGATCGGCCCTGACAGCATGCTTTTATTCCATGATATTACCCAGCGCAAAGAAACAGAAACAGCATTGGGCCGCCGCGAATCGATCATGTCTGCGATCAGCCTCGCCGCGGGAAAATTCTTAAAGGAAAGCACCTGGGAACATTACATCCCGGGCGTACTTGAAAACATCGGGCTGGCCGCGAACGTCAGCCGCGTATATGTATTCATGAATTATGCGGACGAAAAAGGCGCGATCCACACAAGCCAGTGTTATGAATGGACCGCACCGGGAATTCAAGCACAGATCGATAACCCCACCCGACAGCACGTGATGTTGTCTGAAATCGGTTTTAAACGTTGGGATGACTCACTCTCGAATGGTCAGCCCATTCACGGTTTGGTGCAGGATTTTCCTGAATCTGAAAGAGACCCCCTCGGAAAACAGCAGATACTCTCATTAGCCATCCTGCCCATTTTTGTGGAAAATCAATGGTGGGGCTTCATCGGCCTTGACGACTGCATCAATAAACGTCATTGGAGCGCTACCGAATTGGAAGGCCTGCATATCGTCGCAAATATTTTCGGTTCCGCTGAAACGCGTGCACGCACCGAGCAAAAGCTGCTCCGCAGACAAAAAGCCTTGAATCTCCTGCATGAAATAGTACGTGAGGCTTTACGCGCAGATAACCTTCAATCCATGGCCCAGGATCTTGTAGAACGCCTTGCCGAGTTGATCGGCGCTGATGGATGCTTTATCGCGCTGTGGAACGAAGCGAACAGACAAACATTTCCAATTGCAGCTTACGGCCCGTATTCAGACATCTATCTATCCCTGCAAACTATTCCCGGTCAACAAACCTTTACCGAATCTGCCATGAATATAGGCCGCACTTTGATTGTCAACGACACAAGGAATTCCGTTTATGTGAACAGGGAATTTGCCGAGAAATTTCCGTTCTCCTCTGTAATATTATTGCCGCTTATTGCGGGACCAAAAAAACTGGGGGCCATCGTTCTGTCATTTGATATTCCACACAGCTTCCAAGCGGAAGATGTATCCATTGGCGAACAGGCAGCCAGCGTGATCGCATTGGCTTTTGAAAAATTTCAGGTTATGGAACAGACAAAACACCGTGCCGATGTCTCCGAATCCCTGCGAAAAGCAGGTGTGGCTTTGACTGAAACGCTTGAAACCAATGAAGGCATGGCACGTATTCTGGAGCAACTTAAACAGGTGGTCCATTATGACAGTGCGTCGATTCAATTGCTGAACGGAAACGAATTGGAGATCGTTGGTGGCAGTGGATGGGAGGATCTGAGCAAAGTAATCGGGGTACGTTTCCCAATTCCAGGTGACAATCCCAACTCGGTCGTGATCGAATCCGGCAAACCCTACATTCTTTCCGATGTAGGAAAAAAATACGCTGCTTTTAGCCAGCCGCCTCACGACCACATCCATTCCTGGCTGGGTGTCCCGCTGATTGTGCAGGAAAAAATCATTGGACTCTTGTCGGTCGACAGCTCCAAACTGAATCATTTTACAAAAGAAAGCGAGAATATTGTTCTGGAGTTTGCGGATCAAGTGGCAATTGTGTTGAAGAACACACGCCTGCTTGAAGAAACACGCAGGCTGGCGATCATCGACCCATTGACCGGTGTATATAACAGACGCGGATTATTCGAACTTGGAAAAATCGAGTTTGGCAGGTCACTTCGTTTTGCCCGACCGTTCTCGGGCATCATGCTCGATATCGATCATTTTAAAGAAGTCAACGATACACACAGACATGAGGCGGGCGATAAAGTCCTGACGGAAGTGGCGAAACGCTGCAAAAAATGCCTGAGAGATATAGACCTGATTGGACGCTATGGCGGAGAAGAACTGGTAGCTCTTCTTCCCGAGACTGATCTGGAATCAAGCCTTATCGCGGCAGAACGACTGCGCCATGCAATCTCCAGCAGCCCAATAAAAATCACAGACGAATTGAAACTAGATATTACTGCCAGCCTTGGCGTGGCACATAAGGATGAAAATACAAACAGCCTGGAAATTCTGATCGCTCGTGCAGATCAGGCCATGTATATTGCAAAACATAAGGGGCGCAATCGCGTTGCCAGCAGCAAGTGATCAAACCCAGGTCTGATACAATCCCAATCTTCCCCCATCGCCGTCGGAGAAAAAAGACTCGCTCACGCGCATCCCAGCCTGCTCCGCCAACCAATGTAATTCCTCCGCTGAAAATTGGTGCACATATCTCAGACCTTCTCCGCCGCTGCGCCAATCGAGCAGGTAATCCCCATCATCTACATCTTTATCAGCCAAATCAACCTTACTCCACGGCTGGATGCGCGCCTTAAGCTTTTCGCTGTTCAAAAACTGCCAATTGGATAAAATGAAGTGTCCGTTTTTCTTTAATAATTTGTGAACCGTCTTCAAAATATCCAGGCGCAATTCATCAGATGGTATATGATGCAGCACGGCAAATGCCGTAATAAGCGACCACCCTCCATCGACCGACAACTGATTACTTATGGCCGATAGTCTCGCAAGATCAACCTCACGAAAAGAAGCATGTGGCGTTTTCTCTGCATCTCGGAGCAGAGGCAGACTGAAGTCCAAGCCGAGATACGGGCCGCGATGTTCACGCGCAGCGAGTTCGCGCGCAAACTCTCCGTTGCCGCACCCCAGATCTAAAACGGACTCATCCCCTTTAAGTGAATCGAGGATTCTTTTTACTCCGGGTTGCAGCCGCTGACGCGTCGCGGAAAATTGTTCACCAAACCGATCGTAAAATTCCCGATTGATCGCAAGCAAACGCTCTTTTGTAGCCGAATCCATATCGGCATTATACTCACTGAGGTATTATATAACGGTATAATCTCGGCATGTTATTGGCACAGGAACTCGATACACTTTCAGAAGAATTTGAGACGAAGACCCCGCAAGAGATCATCCAGTGGGCCGTGGACAGGTTCTGGCCCGAGATCGCGATGAGCTCGTCGTTCCAGACGCAGTCGATGCCGCTGCTGCACATGGTCACCCGCATCAAGCGCGGGATACCCATTTTCTTTCTGGATACCGGCTATCATTTCTGGGAAACATTGATCTTTCGCGAGAAGATCGCATCCGAATGGCAGATCAATGTGATCGACCTGTATCGCGATACACGTTGGGATGTGTTCGCCCGCCAGAACGCACGTACGCTTCCACTGGAAGACCCAAACTTATGTTGCTATTTGCGCAAAGTACAGCCCATGCAAAAAGCATTGAAAGATGTGAAAGCATGGATCAGCGGCATCCGCCGTGACCAGACTTCAGTACGGGCGAAAGCAAAATTTTTAGAATTACAGGAAGACGGATTATTGAAAGTGAATCCGCTCTTGAACTGGACAAAAGCCGATGTAAAACAATATATGGAAGAAAATAACCTGCCGAAACATCCGCTTTATGAAAAGGGATATCGAAGCGTGGGCTGCGCCCCATGTACGATGGCCATTGGTATAAATGACGACGAACGTGCCGGCCGCTGGGTCGGCCGTGATAAGATCGAGTGCGGTTTGCATACAGATATGTTCCATAAGAAAGATATCGCGGATGCCGAGAAGGAATTTCATACAAGCATGCCCAGGGTTAAGTAGTCCATTTTATGAATATCACTGAACGACAAAGACGTTGGAAGCAATCCAACACACTCACGGCGCAAAAACTCACACTTGCTCATCGTATACTGGATGAGATCCGTGGTGGAAGTGAAGTGTTACAGACACTTCGCAGGCATCCATTGGAAAGCGGTGGCTATCTGAATAAAGCCGCGCTGGTCGCCGCGTATCATCAAATGGTGGATGCTGGAAAAATTTCAGCGGATGGATCGCTGCTCGAACGCATTCGCATGAAACCGATGCGGACTCTTTCCGGCGTGACGACGGTAACTGTGTTGACGAAGCCATATCCCTGCCCTGGGAAATGTATCTTCTGCCCGACTGATGTTCGCATGCCGAAGAGTTATCTGCCGGATGAACCCGGCGCGATGCGCGCGCTCGAACATGAATTTGATCCCTATACTCAAGTGGAATCCCGCATCCGCGCGTTAACCAATCTCGGCCACCCAACCGACAAGATCGAATTACTAATTTTGGGCGGCACATGGTCTTCATATCGTCGTGATTATCAGGAGTGGTTCGTCAAACGCTGTTTCGACGCGATGAATGAAATCAATGAAGATAAATATAAAGAAGAACCAAAAGAAAAATCAGGAGATCCAGACGTCGAGCTTGCTAAAGCACAAGCACTCAACGAAACTTCATCTCATCGCAATGTAGGATTGGTGATCGAGACCCGCCCGGATGAGATCACACCGGACGAGATCCTCTGGCTGCGTCATCTCGGCGTAACCAAGGTGCAGATGGGCGCGCAAAGTTTCGATGACCATATTCTGGACATTAACAAACGCGGACATGATGTGGAATGTACGCGCAAAGCAACAGCTTTGTTGCGCGCTGCCGGGTTTAAGATCGTCCTGCATTGGATGCCCAACCTGCTTGGTGCGACGCCGCAGAGCGACCGCCTGGATTTTGCAAAATTATGGGATGGTTTCTGCCCGGACGAAATAAAAATATATCCGAATCAATTACTTGCCAATGCAGAGTTATACGAGTACTGGCAACGCGGCGAGTTCAAACCATATACAACTGAAGATCT
>Ga0209131_1003475_pt1 | contig 10455 bp, 8 predicted proteins | sample GraSoi_2013_40cm_FD_185826 | JGI IMG/M metagenome (GOLD analysis project Ga0209131, IMG submission 185826) | Grasslands soil microbial communities from the Angelo Coastal Reserve, California, USA - Sample 9_17_2013_40cm (SPAdes) (version 2) | ecosystem: Environmental > Terrestrial > Soil >...
CAGATAAGATACGTTAGATTCCAGCCCGTGAGCGAATTCGTTTTCGGTACGCACAACGCCGCCTTCGTACAGGTGATGTACGAGGAATACCTCCGCGACCCCTCGTCCGTGGGCCAGGAGTGGCGGGAGCTGTTCGATAACGGAAAGCTCGGGGAGCTGCCGATCATTCAGGGAGCACGGAGCACGGAGCCGGTAGCAGCGACGCCTGCACCGGCGCCCGCCGCCCCTCCTGCTCCACGCTCCGTGCTCCCTGCTCCTCCCGGTGCGACTCCGATAACCGGCCCTGCCGCCCGGCTCGTGGCCAACATGACCGAGTCCCTCACGGTCCCAACCGCCACGTCGTTCCGCGACATCGCGGCGACCACGCTCGACGCCCGCCGCAAGGCCCTCAACACACAGCTGGCCGCAGGCGGCAAGAAGATCTCGTTCACCCACCTGATCGGGTATGCGATCGTCCAGGCAGCCAAGCGTTTCCCGGTCATGACGCACCACTTCCAGGACATCGACGGCAAGCCGCATCGCGTGGACCCGGGCGGCATTGGCCTCGGCCTCGCCGTGGACGTCGAAAAAAAGGACGGCAGTCGCGCGCTCGTCGTGCCCGTCATCAAGCATGCCGAGACCATGGATTTCGCGGCGTTCCACGCCGCCTACGAAGCGATCGTCGAGAAGGCGCGCACCAACCGCCTGATGCCGGACGACTTTGCCGGCGGCACGATCCAGCTCACCAATCCCGGCACCCTCGGCACCGTTGCCTCCGTGCCGCGGCTGATGAAAGGCCAGGGCTCGATCATCGCGACGGGCACGATTCGTGACATCGCCGGTGCGAAGATCATCACGATCACGAGCACGTACGATCATCGGATCATCCAGGGCGCTGAATCCGGAATGTTTCTGCGCACCCTTGATGCGCTGTTGCAGGGAGAGGAACGGTTTTATGAGCAGGTGACGGAGAGCCTGGCAAGGCCCGGAGCACGGAGCACGGAGCAGTCAGCGCCGGCACCGACGCCAACTCCCACTGCTCCGAGCTCCGTGCTCCCTGCTCCAGGTTTGGACGACCTCAGGTACGTTGCCGCTGCTTATGCGCTAGTTCGAGCGCATAGGAACTTCGGCCACCTCGCCGCGCATCTCGATCCCCTCGGCAGCGAGCCCCCGGGTGATCCGTCGCTCGACAGCGGCCGGCTGGGCCTCACGCCCGACATCATGGCGCGCATCCCGACGGAAATTCTCCGCACCTACGTATCGGGCCAGACGCTGGCCGACGCGCTGCCGAATCTGCGCGCGACGTACTGCGGAACCATCGCGTACGAGGTCGAACACATCGGCAGCCACGAAGAGCGGTTGTGGCTGCGGCAAGTGATCGAATCCGGCCAACATCGGCGTCCCCTGTCGGCCGATGGCAAAAAGCAGCTGCTCGCGCGTCTGACGGCGGTGGATACACTCGAACGCTTCCTGCACAAAGCCTACCTCGGCCAGAAGCGGTTCTCGATCGAAGGGCTCGACATGACCGTCCCGATGCTCGATTTCACGATCGAGCTCGCCGCCGCGCACGGGACGCGCAAGACGGTCATCGGCATGGCGCACCGCGGGCGGCTCAACGTGCTGGCGCACGTCGTAAACGTCCCGTACGAAACGATCCTCGCCGAGTTCGAGGGCGGGCGCAAAGAAGAGACGCCCGAGAACGAAGGGGCGACCGCGGGGACCGGCGACGTGAAGTACCATCACGGCGCCGAGGGTGTCTATCACACGGCGGGCGGCGCGGATATGGCCGTCACGCTGTCGCCCAATCCCAGCCATCTGGAGTCGGTGAATCCCGTCGTCGAAGGCCGCACCCGGGCGAATCAGACGAACCGCGGCGGCCCCGCGGCGGAACACGACGCGAAGGTCGCGCTGCCGGTGCTGTTGCACGGCGACGCCGCGTTCGCGGGCCAGGGCGTGGTCGCCGAGACCTTCACCCTCGCGCGGCTGCGGGGCTACACGACCGGCGGGACGATTCACTTGATTCTCAACAACCAGATCGGCTTTACCACGGAACCGCGCGAAGCCCGCTCGACCGACTACTCGAGCGACCTCGCCAAGGGCTTCGACGTGCCGATCATCCACGTCAACGCCGATGATCCCGAGGCGTGCCTGGCGGCGGTCCGGCTCGCGATGATGTATCGCGAGAAATTCCATGCCGACGTCGTGATCGATCTGGTGGGGTATCGCCGCTACGGCCACAACGAGGCCGACGAACCCGCCTACACGCAGCCCACGATGTACGACCGCATCAAACAGACGCCGCCCGTGCGGGAAAAGTACGCGGCACAGCTCGCAGGCGAAGGCGTCGTGGACTCGGCCGCGGCCGCCGCCGATGCCGAGGCCGCCTACCAGCACCTCACCGCCGTCCAGCAAGCCGTCAAATCGGGCCAGCGGGCCGACGAACCGCAGCGTATCACACGTGAGAGCGCGCCCGAGCCCGCCACCGCGGTCGCGGGTGATGTACTGAAGAGGCTGAATACCGAGTTGCTGGCCGTTCCCAACGGCTTCGTCGTGCATCCCAAGCTGCTCAAGCAGCTGGAGCGCCGCCGCGACTCGCTCACGTCGAAGGATGGCATCGAATGGGCGCACGCCGAAGCACTCGCCCTTGCGTCGTTGCTCGTGGAGGGCACGCCGATCCGCCTGACGGGCCAGGACACCGAGCGCGGCACCTTCAGCCAGCGCCATCTCGTGCTGCACGACATCCAGAACGGCAACCGCTACGCGCCGATCCAGCATCTTCCGGACGCGAAGAGTCCGTTCGAGCTGCACAACAGCCCGCTCTCGGAATACGCGTGCCTGGGGTTCGAGTACGGGTACGCGGTCGAGGCGCAGAACGCGCTGGTGCTGTGGGAGGCGCAGTTCGGCGACTTCGCCAACGGCGCCGAGGTCATCATCGACCAGTTCCTGATTGCGGGGCTGGCGAAATGGGGCGAAACCTCGCGCCTCACCCTGCTGCTGCCGCACGGCTACGAAGGTCAGGGCCCGGAGCACTCCAGTGCCCGGCTCGAGCGTTTCCTGGCGCTCGGCGCCGAGGGCAACATCCGGGTGGCCAATTGCACGACGCCGGCGCAGATCTTCCATCTGCTGCGGCGCCAGGCTCGCCATACCGAGATTCGGCCGCTCGTCGTGATGACGCCGAAGAGCCTGCTGCGGCTTCCCGCGGCGGCCTCACAGCTCGACGACCTGGTGCTCGGAAAGTTCCGGACGGTGCTGTGGGACCGCGATCGTACCTGGCCGGAGAAAGTGACGCGCCTGCTGTTGTGCAGCGGCAAGATCTACTATGACATCGTCGCGTCGCCGCGCCGCGCTGACGCGCCGCACGTCAAGATCGGGCGCGTCGAGCTGTTGTATCCGTTCCCCGGCGCGGAGATCGGCGAATACGCACGCCGCTATCCGAATCTCAAGGAAGTCGTGTGGGTCCAGGAGGAACCGCGCAACATGGGCGCGCGCAAGTTCGTGATGCCCAAGATTCGGGACGTGCTCCCCCAGGGCGTGACCCTGCTGAACGTGTCCCGGCCCGAACGCTCGAGTCCGGCGGAGGGCTACCCCGCCGCGCACAAGATCGAGCAGGAGCGGATTGTCGCTGCGGCGTACGGTCAGAACACCTAGTCCATGGTAGTTCCCGCCGTTCTCCGCTACGTCGTCATCGGCCTGGTTGTCCTCGCCGCGCTCGTTGCCCTCGGCTCATGGCTCATTCGCACCCGGCGGGTCTCTCCCTTCCGCGTCCCCGGCCGCATGCTCCGCGGAGTGACCGATCCCGTCATGCGGCCCGTCGAGCGGCGTATCGTGCGCCTGGGCGGCAACCCTGTCCACGCCGGGGGTTGGCTGGTCGTGATCACCGCAGCGCTTGGGATCGTGTTCCTGTCGCTCGCCGGCTGGTTGGTGACCACGCTGCACGTGGCGTACGCCAGCGCCACCGGAGGCCCGCGCGCGACGTTCGCGCTGATCGTCAATCTGGTCTACAGAATCCTGTTCGTGGCGCTGGTCGTCCGCGTGATCGCCGCCTGGTTCGGCATGTTCCGCTACAACCGCTGGATCCGACCTGCCTATGTCCTGACCGACTGGATCGTCGAGCCGCTGCGCCGGATTATTCCACCGGTCGGCGGGTTCGACCTCAGCCCGATGGTGGCTATCATCCTGTTGGCGATCGTGCGGCAAATCGTCCTCCAGGGGCTGCACCCCTGACGGCGCGACTCGTACTTCACATCGTGCCGCGCGCCCGGGCAACCGCCGTCGCGGGACGTCATGGCGACGCGCTCAAGATCAGGGTCGCCGCGCCACCGGCGGGCGGCGCAGCCAACGCCGAGCTCATTCGGTTTCTTGCCGCGCGGCTGGGACGTCCCCGCAGCGCGATCGCGATCACCGCAGGACAATCCGGCAGGCGGAAAACCGTGTCGATTAGTGGTCTGGAGTCGGCCGCGGCACTTCGAATTCTGGAGGCGGGATGAAGCTCCTCAAGACGCTGGTCAGTTTTGTCGTCGGAACGATCGTTGGTGCCGCCGGCAGCAAGGTGTTCGGCGTGTGGGGAGGGCTGCTCGGCTTTATCGCAGGCGCGCTGGCGGCATGGTGGGTGGCGCAGCGGATGGCCTTCTTTGAATGATCATTGATTATTGATCATGCGCTCCCGGTCCTTGATACGCTGGTCCAAATCGGGGAATGCGGAGCGCAGTTGTTCGAGCGTTGCCCGCGCGGAGTCGGGCTTTCCCACCGCGACGTAGGCGTCAGCCCTCAAGAATCCGAGTCGGATCTGCAGGCGGCGATCGTCAGCTGCCGGCATGAAGTGCGACAACGCGTTGAGTGCCACGCGGGCCTCGCGCTTGTCGCGCAGGATCGACTCGATCATCAGGATCCGCACGTTCGTATCGGTCGGGAATTCACGCTCCAGCTGGCTGAACAGGGTGGCGGCGCGGGCGCTGTCGTGTTGGGCGCGCGCCTGCTGTGCCGACTGATAGAGGGCGGCGAGATACAACCGGTTCACGTCGACCGTATCACCCGATCGCGTGCCCACGCCGCCGGCGTAGCTGTACACCAGATCGCCGCCGCGGTCGGCGGCCTTCACGATAGCCGCGAAGCCGAAGATCCCCACCACCGCTGAGCTCCACAGGGCGACCCGCGCGGCGTTGATGCTGCGTTTCTTGGCCGCCAGCGCGATGATCTCGAGCAACGCCACGATCATAAAGACGTTGCGAGCCCAGTGGCCCGCATCTTCGTGATCCTGCACCGCCTGGCGGACTCCGGGGATTCGCTCGACCGGGCCGTGCGCGTCCGTTCCTGAGTGCACGGCGAGGAATGCCGCGGCGGCGCCGAGGATCAACAGCGTCGCGGCCGCCGGCCCCGCGAACGGCGCGCGGCCCGTGAGCGAGAGCCAGCGGAAGATCACGCCGAGGATGACCAGCACGATCGCGAAGTGGACGATGATGGGGTGGTAGGCGCCGATATTGGGCATCGGCAAAAGATCAATGATCAGTGATCAATGATCAATGACCAATGATCGTTGAGCATTCGCGCGGCGCGCGCCGCTACTGCGGGCGCACGGCGTCGCGCACGATGTCGTCCACCGCAAACTTGATGAACTCGTCGCGGTGGTCCCGCCGACGCTGGCTCTCGGCGCGGACATCGGCGAGCCGCCGCTCGATATCGGCGATCTCCAAGTCGCGCAGCATGTCCTCCAGATCGAAATGCTGGTCGATGATCACCACGATCTGCCTATGGATCGCGGGCCGATTGGATTCGGATGCCGTCCGATAGGCACGCTGCTCTGCCCGCGCATTGGCTTCGAGCCCGAACATCCTACTGACGAGCTGCGCGCGAACACTGTCACGGCCGTTCAGCTTTTGAACCATGTCGAATTGGACCGTGAGCTGCGCGACCTCCATCCAGTATTGGTCTTGCGATGGCGGACTCGAAACAGGCACGCCGTCCACCACTACGAGCGGCTGATTGCGCCCCGCATTGGCCTGCTCCCGCAGCGAGTCAAGGCCCTTCAGGCGCTCTGGAGCGACCAGCATGAGAAATGCGCGGGCGGCGGCCTCCGCTTCACGCGGCCGCTGTTGCATGATCTGTTGAACCTGCATCTGCATCGCCTGGGGATTGGGCATCTCCTGCGCCGCACCCGAGGATGCCGCCAGCAGCCCAAACACGCCAACCACAGCACTAATTCGGCAAGCCATAGTACCGCTCCCGTTCGAGTCGAGTGAGTTGTGCGTCGATATCGGCCATCGCCTTGCCACCGGTCACATATCCCGCGGTCGCCGACCACGTCGTCGTCGACGTCCAACGTACGCCCGGGTCGCGAGAGGGTCCGGACTTGATGATCAGCACCCCCGCGAGCCCTGCTGCGACCGCGAGCGCGAGTGTGGCCCAGACGATCGCGTTGCGAGGTCCCGCCGGCACTGCAACGTTCAGCGCGACCCGGCCGCGCTCGAGCTGGGCGAGCCTCTCCTGACACGTGCGGCACGCTGCTGCGTGAGAGTCGATTTCCGCGGCCCGCGATTCAGGGAGCTCGCCATACGCGAGAAGCAGCAGCTCGTCGTCGGTCGGATGATTCATCGATAACTCTCCAGTGCCGCGCTGATTCGAGCGAGCGCGGCGCGCATTTGCGTCAGCACGGTGCCGAGCGGCCGGTGCAGGCGGTCGGCGATCTGCTGGAACGTGAGTCCGCGCTGTTGTCGCAGCTCCACCACCTGGCGTTGGACGGTCGGGAGATCATCCACGGCGCGGCGGACCTCGTCCTCCAGCAGCGGGGCATCGGCGGCGGCGGCCAGGGCGGGCTCCCCGGCATCGAGCGCCACAGCTGCTCGGCGCCGCACCAGCTCCCACCGCAAGTGATCGTGCCACACGTTGGCGGCGATGCGAAACAGGTAGCCGCGGGCGTTGCCGTTCAGCGACAGCCGCGGCGCCGCGGTGACCAGCCGGGCGGCCACTTCTTGCAGCAAATCCGCCGTCAAATCGTCGTCCCGGCAGCGCGCCCCCAGGAAGTTGCGGAGCGCCCGTTCGTGGTCGGCGAGGAGCTGGTCGGCCGATATGATGGCCATGGTTACCTAAGAGTACGTGCGAAGGGGGTTATTATTTTCCGTTGTGACTACCACCTTCCGCGCACTCCTGGATGACGGCCGGGTCCACGTCTTCGACGGGGCCATGGGCACGATGCTGTACGGCAAGGGCTTCTTCCTGAACGTCTGCTACGACGAGCTGAACCTGAAGCAGCCGCGGCTCGTGCAGGAGGTGCACGCGGAATACGTGCGTGCCGGGGCGGAGATCCTCGAGACCAACACCTTCGGCGCCAATCCGCTCAAGCTGGGCAGCTACGGGCTCGCCGACGAAACCGAAAAGATCAACCGCACCGCCGCCGAGCTGGCGCGCGCGGCGTCAGGCGGCAAGGCGAGCGTCGTCGGCGCGATCGGCCCGCTCGGCGTACGGATCGAGCCGTTCGGACCGACGTCCAAACTCGAAGCCGAGGCACTGTTCGCCCGGCAGGTCCAAGGCTTGCTCGCCGGCGGGGTGGACGGATTCATCCTCGAAACGTTCAGCGACATGGACGAAATGCACGCCGGCCTCCTGGCCGTGCGCGCCGCGTCCGATCTGCCGGTTGTGTGCCAGATGACGATCGGCACCGATGGGCTCACCTACTACGGCACCGATCCCGAGACCTTCACCAAGCAGCTCGCGGCGTGGGGTGCGGATGTCATCGGCGTGAATTGCTCCGTCGGACCGGCCGGCCTGCTCGAGGCCGTCGAGCGGATGGTGAAGGCTGCGGACAAACCGATCTCGGCGCAGCCGAACGCGGGCCTGCCGAAGGACGTCGGCGACCGCAAGATCTACCTCGCCTCGCCCGAGTACATGGCGAGCTTTGCGCGCCGCATGATCGAGACCGGGGCGCGCTTCGTCGGCGGCTGCTGCGGCTCGACACCCGAGCACATCAAGAAGATCCGCGATTACATCGCGAGCGTCGTACCGCGCCAGCCGAGCGTCGTGGTCTCGCGCGCCCAGATCCAGGCGCCGCCCAATGTGACGCCGGTGCCGCTCGCCGAGAAGTCGCGCTGGGGCGCGAAGCTGGCGCGGGGCGAGCTCGTGACGAGCGTCGAAATCGTGCCGCCCAAGGGCATCGATCCGCAGCCGATGCTCGAGCAGTGCCGCGCGCTGAAAGCCGGAGGAGTGGACGCCGTCAACGTGCCCGACGGCCCCCGTGCGCAGAGCCGCATGGGCGTGCTGCCGTCGGCGCTCATGATCGAGCGCGAGGTGGGGATCGAGACCGTCATTCATTACTGCTGCCGCGACCGCAACCTGCTCGGCATGCTGTCGGACATTCTCGGGGCGCACGCGGCGGGGCTGCGCAACATCCTGATCATCACCGGCGACCCCCCGAAGATGGGGCCGTATCCGGAAGCGACGGCGGTGTTCGACATCGACTCGATCGGTCTCACGAACCTCGTCTATCGCCTGAACCAGGGACTCGATCCCGGCAACAACCCGCTCGGCGGCGCGACCCGGTGGGCGATCGGCGTGGGCGTGAATCCCGGCGCCGTCGATCAGGACCGCGAGCTGTCGCGGTTCGCGTGGAAAGTGGACGCGGGGGCGGAGTTTGCCGTCACGCAGCCGGTGTTCGACGAGCGCCAGCTCCAGGCGTTTCTCAAGCGCGTCGAGCAGTTCAAGACGCCGATTGTGGCGGGGATCTGGCCGCTCATCAGCCTGCGGAACGCCGAGTTTCTCGCGAACGAGGTGCCCGGCGTGTCGGTACCGGACGAGGTGCTCGCGCGGATGCGGAAGGCGCAGGAAAAAGGCAAAGAAGCGGCGCTCGCCGAGGGCGTGGCGATTGCGCGCGAGATGTTCACCAAGGTCAAGCAGCTGGTGCAAGGGGTGCAAGTGAGCGCGCCGTTTGGGCGCGTGGAGGTGGCGCTGCAGGTGTTCTCGTAACCATTGTCTATGCTCGCGCACCTGCTCATCCCGCTCTGCGTCAGCGCCGCGCTGCAGTCGAGCCTCGACAGCGTCGTTCGGCGCAAGACGCTGCCGAATGGGCTCGAAGTCATCGTCGTCCGAAATTCTGCCGTCCCGCTGGCCACCGCCCTCGTGGCGGTGCACAACGGGGCGTTCACGCAAGACTCGGGCGACGCCGGCCTCGCGCATCTCTATGAGCACCTGCTCTTCCACTCGTTCCGGAACAACCCGGAGGCTTTTGACATCGAGGCGACCAAACTGAAAGGGGCATCGAACGGCGGGACATCCGAGGAGGTCGTGGACTATTACGTGATGGTGCCGTCCGAAAACGTCGTGCGCGCGATCGGCCTGCTCGCGGACCTGGTCATGAAAGCGCGATTCTCCAATGGAGATCTCAAGGCCGAGCGCAAAGTCGTGCTCGACGAGCAGCAGCGCCGTCTCTCGGATCCGGAAGGCGACCTGGAGCAGCAGGTCCAGCGCACGCTCTGGGGGAGCGCGTGGCACCGCAAGGATGTCGGCGGTGACTCGGCCTCCCTCCAGGGGATTTCGCTCGACCGCCTCAAGGCGACCTACGCGCGGTACTACGTGCCGAACAATGCGGCGCTGATCGTCACGGGCGACGTGGACCCCGAGCGGATTTTCGCGGCGGCGGAAGATAAATTCGGCGATTGGAAGTCCGCGCCGAACCCGTTCGCAGATCGGCCCATTCCGATCATACCCCCGCTCGAGCGGACGACCGCCGTCATGGTGGCCAAGGACGTGCTGGACGTCACGATCGTCGTCGCGCTCGATGGGCCGAGCGTCGGGACTGATCCGGGCGCAACCTATGCGGCCGATGTGCTCTTCGACGTGTTCAACGATCCCAGCTCGGCGTTCCAGCGCCGGCTCGTGACGTTTGGGCCGTTCGAGTCCGTGTCCGGCGCGTACCTCACGCTGAATCACACAGGTCCGATCGAATTCCGCGGCACGACCACGCCCGAGCATGCCAAGAAAGCGCTGCTCGCGCTGATCGGGGAGTTGCAGAGTCTCGATTTACTCGACGGCGTCACGGATGACGATCTCGCCATCGCCCGAAAGCACCGTCAGGTGGCCGGTGCGCTGGGCCGGGAGCGCACGGCCTCGCTCGCGCCGGGCATCGCCTTTTGGTGGAGTACGACGGGGATGGATTATTACCTGACCTACCACGATCGCATGGCGACTCAGACAGCCGACTCGCTCCGCCGCTTCGCGCGCACGTACGTGGTGAACACGCCGCGCGTGATCGGGGTGCTCGCGCCCCCCGACGTTGCCGCGGAGATGGGCGATTGGCTGCGGCAAGGAGCGCGGAGCCCATGACCTGCTTCTCGCTCGCGCTCCTGCTGGCCGTCCAGACGCCCAGCGCCGACACGCTCACCATGTCGTACGACGTGTCGGGCCTGCACGTCATTCAGCGCGTCAATCGGTCCACCGATATCGTGGCAGCCCGGCTCTACTTCCTCGGCGGGACACGGCAGATCGCGGTCG
>Ga0209131_1003476_pt1 | contig 10454 bp, 11 predicted proteins | sample GraSoi_2013_40cm_FD_185826 | JGI IMG/M metagenome (GOLD analysis project Ga0209131, IMG submission 185826) | Grasslands soil microbial communities from the Angelo Coastal Reserve, California, USA - Sample 9_17_2013_40cm (SPAdes) (version 2) | ecosystem: Environmental > Terrestrial > Soil >...
TAGACTTCATCAACTCGCAAGCCAGAGATAAAGGTGAGCAGGTCAAGCCAGTGCGAACCGATATCGCCAATAGCGCGCAATGTGCCACCCAATTTAGGTTCGAGCCGCCAATTCCAATCAGTGGGGAAGAGCAACCAGTCTTGCAAATAAGAGCCCTGTATGATGAAGAGTTCCCCCAATTCACCCTTTTGCACGATATTGCGAGCTTTTTGTACTGCAAGAGCTGGGAAACATGTTCTGGTCGAGAAACCGCTGGCGCTGACCTATGAGGATGCGCTCCAGATGATTGAGTCCTGCAAAAATGCGCACGTCATTATGGGAACCAATCCTCACTTGCGTAATGCAATTACACATCGCAAACTACATGATCTTGTTGCGGATGGTGCGATTGGTCGTCCATTAGCTGCTCGAGTATTCCATGACGATTTGATCAATGCTGGAGCAACCTGGGTGGATGAAGCTGCGTGCCGCGATGGGAATCAGGTTTGGGGTCGAGTAGTGGCAGATATCCCAGCCTTTGCCGGGAGCTGATGGAAGCGTTGGTGAGTCGTTTGTAAAATTCACGTTGTGAGTTAATGCATCAAGCTAACGTTCCGCCTCAACTCAACCATAACCCATCCTGAAAGTAAGGGAGGAGAGAATGAGGGCGGAAGGTACACCAAAGGGAAAAAGAGCAACACGTAAGCAATATAGTGGAACCGAAACATCTCGGCTCAAGTTTCCAGTTCTATGGCAGTGCTGGGAAATAAAGTGGAAGAGGAAGTCGGTGTTAAGTCCTAACGTTTTTCACTTGAACCGCGCGCGATTAACGTCCCCTGGAGAATTACAGTTTTTGGAGAGCGGGTCGGTTCTTCGATTCTCTGAAAGAGCAGTTCTGTAGCCGTGCGGCCAATCTCTTCGGTAGGCTGTGCAATCAAGGTAATGGGAGGATCGACCAATTCGCCCCAGGTTGTTTCGTCGAACCCAACCAATGCAACATCATTGGGCACTTTTAAGTGGCTACCACGAATGGCTTGAAAGGCTCCGGCCGTTAATAGACTATTGCTTGTGAAGATGGCGTCTGGACGATGAGATTGACTCAATAATCCCACGGTAATTTCATATCCTTGTTTGATACGTGGCGGAATGAAATATTCTCCAGCAGGCTTTAGTTGATATTCACTGAGCGCTTTGCGAAAGCCCTGGTTTCGTTCCGGCGCAGTTGTGCTGGCATTACCGAATAAACCGGCCACCTTGCGATATCCGTTTTCAATCAGATGCTTGGTTAACTCATAACCTGCGGCCACATTATCCAATAGTACCATATCAGCTTGCTTCATATTTACAGCGCGATCGATGATGACAAAAGGGATATTGGAATTGAATGTGGATAGTTTCGTACTAAATTTTTGTGTGGGGGAATAAATGATACCCGCCACGTTTTCATCATGCAGCAGGTTGAGATAGAGTTCTTCTTTTTCGGGATTTTCATCGGTGTTGCACATCAATATGGAGTAACCCTGCTCATAGGCTGAATCTTCCACCGCGCGGCCGATGGCGGTAAAGAAGGGATTGCGAATATCGGAGACAACCAATCCAATCCTGGCACTCTTCTGCACACGCAAACTTCGGGCAATTAGGTTGGGCCGGTAGTTCAGTTGCTCAACCGCTTCCCTGACACGTTGCCGGGTCTCCTCTTTGATACGTGAATGGTTGGCAAGCACGCGCGATACAGTTGCAGTGGATACCCCGGCAGTTTTGGCGACATCTTTGATACTTGCCATGGTTCAGATTATACCATTCTATGTAAAACAGATGAAAACGATTTCACTTCTTTCGTGTTTTACATTCTTCAATGTTCTCTATTTTTCATAAAACGACATTTTTTTCATATTTTCCGTAAAAAAACGCCAAAACAACCGTATTTGTCTATTTATCTTGACAAGTAAAATGTAATCGATTACACTAACGCGCATTGAAACCTATATACCCAATTAAAGCGCACTAGGAACACTTCAATTTATCATAACGTCGACTTTGAGGTCTAATGTTACGACCAACTGTCAATCAGCGAATTAAATCTGGCATTTCTACAGAATCAAGGCTGATTATGATTCATCAGGATAATTACCTATCTTGTGTTGCCAAATCTGTTTCGCATCGACGTTCCACTTCCCCCCCCATCTCTTTAAAATATTTCAATCAGTTATCTTTTGACATCTCTGCGATCGTTCACGATGGAGGCTTTCAGATGCCTCCCGTCCCAGCGTTCGCAACTTCTCTTAAACAGGATCAAATTCCAGCTTAGATCCAAAGCAGGAATTGATCCTCGAAATTTTTCTATTGACCGCGCTCGATCCTTCCCAAGTGGTTACCTGGTAACAATCGGATTGTTACCTTTGTAATTCGGGAGACTGCCATGGAGTCGCCCGGCTGTCATAAAGCCTGAAATCTCAGGCGAAATCTCAAGTTCTAAAAAAGGAGAAGATAAAATGAGAGAGAGATTGCAACAATTTGGCGGTTTTTTGGCCGGGATGGTCATTCCCAACATCGGCGCGTTCATCGCCTGGGGTTTGATCACAGCTTTGTTCATCCCAACCGGCTGGATTCCAAACGATAATTTGGCTAAGCTAGTCGGTCCGATGATTACCAATTTGCTCCCGTTGTTAATCGGTTATACGGGTGGCAAAATGGTTCATGGTCATCGTGGTGGTGTGGTTGGCGCAGTTGCTACAATGGGTGTCGTTGTGGGAGCGGGCATCCCAATGTTCCTCGGCGGCATGATCATGGGACCACTAGGTGGCTGGCTGCTCAAAGTCATAGACGGATGGCTTGAAGAGAAGATTCCGGTTGGTTTCGAGATGTTAATCAACAACTTCTCAGCTGGTATTCTCGGAACGATTTTGGCGTTGCTTGGTTTTGTTGCCATTGCTCCGGCGGTCACGGCGGTCAGTAACGGCGCTGGTGCCGTGGTGGACTTCCTTGTGAAGGCACGCCTGTTGCCCCTGGCAGCTATCATTATCGAACCTGCAAAAATCCTGTTCCTGAACAATGCCTTGAACCATGGCGTTCTGGCTCCGTTGGGAGTGGCTGCTGCAAAGGAATCTGGTCGCGCGATCCACTTCTTGCTGGAGACCAATCCGGGTCCAGGTTTGGGTTTGTTAGTTGCGTTCTATGTTGCTGGCAAGGGCATGCTTAAAGAATCTGCTCCGGGCGCGATGGTGATCCACTTCCTCGGCGGTATTCATGAGATCTATTTCCCCTATGTGTTAGCCCACCCCATCATGATCCTGGCTATGATCACTGGTGGTTTCTGTGCTGACTTGTGGTTCGTGATCTCTGGCGCTGGCCTGGTTGCCACTCCTTCCCCCGGTTCAATCTTTGCTTACTTTGCTGTGACGCCTCCAGGGCAATACTTCCAGGTAATGACTGGTGTGTTGATCGGCGCTGTTGCCTCCTTCCTGGTTGGTTCCTTCATTCTACGTGTTCGCCCGGTGCCTGAAGAAGAAGGGGAAGAATCTATGGCGTCGGCTGGTCCAGTTGTAGGCGCAACGACCGACTAATTTGGCCCTTGCTCTCGATCTGGCAGATACGATAGACTTGTAGAAGTTCTGTCGTATCTGCCAGAATTTTGTAAGGAGAAAATAAAATGTCAAAGACTATCTCCGCTGCCCAGGTTAAAAATGTGATTCTGGCTTGTGAAGCTGGCATGGGCTCCAGCTTGATGAGCGTCAATTCTCTGAAGAAGAAATTGAAAGCCGCACAGATCATGGATGTGACCGTGGTTCACAAACCTGTCCGCGAGATCCCTGCCGATGCGCAAGTCGTTGTCGTCCACAAGGGATTGGCGAGGTCCGCCGCGAACAAAGCGCCGAACGCGGTAGTGATCGCCTTCAACCATTTTTTGAATGATCCGGCGTTTGATAATCTTGTCAAAGCCTTTGTTGACAAGACCGATATTGTGGGCACGGACCTTTAATTGCCATGTCCATTCTTTCTAAAGAACGTATCCAGCTTAATGCTGTTGCCACGGACCGCACGGATGCCATCCGCAAGGCTGGTGATTTATTGGTGAAATCAGGCTGTGTGTTGCCTGAATATGTGGATGGTATGCTGAAACGTGAGACAACAATGTCCACGTATTTGGGGAGTGGCGTTGCAATTCCGCATGGCGTCTATGAAAACAAGGATCATATTTTGCAAACGGGAATTTCTGCTCTGCAACTTCCCCACGGCGTGGAGTGGGATGAGGATGGCGAACCAGTTTATCTGGTGATTGGAATCGCCGCATCCTCCGATGAACATGTGGGCGTGTTGGCGAGTCTTGCCGAAGCTGTGGAAGATGAAAACATCTTGAATGAAATGATCCACGCCATCGATCCTGAAATTATTTTGAAACACTTAAGTAAGGAGCCGGCGGCTTAATTGTTAGTATGAAGATTTATTGGTTGAAAGGATCCTTGCTGTAAGAATGGAGTTTCGTCATGAAGCAATTGGAGATCACGATCAACAACGAGACGGGGTTACATGCGCGACCTGCTAAGACTTTGGTGAATCTTGTCAAACAGTTTAAGTCTGATATTGTCATCTGGAATGGAGAGAAGAAAGCGAATGCCAAGAGTTTGATTTCGGTATTGACATTGGGGGCGTCGAAGGGAAGCCAGCTTAAGATCGAAGTGAACGGTGAAGATGAAGGGACCGCGCTCGCTCAAATTGAATCAGCGATTCTCTCTGGTCTCGGCGAAGGCGAGTTGGCAGGCGAAGCACAAGGAAAACCTTCGACGCCTCCAGCGCCGAAGATTGAAGCAACCCCCGTCGAAGAAAGTAGGCCTGTCAAAGTCAATACACTGAAAGGTGTCGGAGCGGCACCTGGGATCGCAATCGGCCCTGTTTTTCAGTTCCAGCGGCAGGAACTTTCCATCAATGAAGTCTCGGATGGACTCGTCATCGGCTGGGAACGCTTGCAGGATGCGCTGGCGCGCGCCCGTGAGCAATTAGAAAATTTGAACCATCAAATGGTTGAAAAGGGACTGAAGGCCGAAGCCGCCATCTTCGACGCACATCTTGGCTTGTTGGAAGACCCTGAATTGACCGAAGCCGTGCAGACGCGTATCCAAAAGGGACAGGATGCTCTCAAGGCTTGGAAGGAAACGATTGAAGATAGCGCAATGGTGATCGCCGCTTTGAATGACCCGATATTGTCGGCGCGGGCAGACGACCTGCGCGATGTGGGCAGGCGTGTGTTGAAACTCATGGTTGGGGCAGAAGATAAAAACGATTCTCTTCCAGATAAACCAGTTGTGATCGTTGCCCGCGAACTCTCCCCCTCTGATACAGTCTCCTTTAATAAAGATTTTGTGCTGGGCTTTTGTATCGTCAATGGCGGGCCAACGTCACACAGTGCGATATTGGCGCGGGCGTTGGGGTTGCCCGCCATTGTCAGTGTGGATGAATCCGTTTTGAAGTTGGAAAATGACTCTTATATCATCATCAGTGGAAGTGACGGCATGGTAACTCTTAATCCTGCCCCTGAAGAACTTCAAGCCGCTGAACAGGAAAGAAATAACTGGATTGAAAAACGCCGCGTCGCGCTGGAACAGGCGAATGCGCCTGCCATCACGGCAGATGGTCGTCATGTGGAAGTGGTCGGTAACGCGGGTTCGCTCGCAGACGCAGAAAAAGCGTTGAAGATGGGCGCAGCCGGCATCGGCTTGTTGCGAACCGAGTTTTTGTTCCTGGAGAGGACAACGGCTCCAACAGAAGTCGAACAATTTGATGTGTATCGTTCCATCGCAGAAACGATGGGCAAACTTCCCGTGATTGTCCGTACGCTGGATGTAGGTGGTGACAAGCCATTGCCTTATATTGAAATGCAGAAAGAAGAGAATCCGTTTTTGGGCGAGCGTGGCATACGCCTGTGTTTGAATCGACCGGAGTTGTTCCGTATGCAATTGCGCGCAATTATGCGCGCGGGTTTGCATGGGAATTTGCAAATCATGTTTCCCATGGTGGCTGATATCGAAGAGTATCGGCGAGCGCGTTTGATGTTGGATGAATTGCAAATCGAGTTGAATATTCCGCACGTGGTGGCGGGGATTATGATTGAGGTTCCATCGGCGGCGTTGATGGCGGATGTGCTCGCAAAGGAAGTTGATTTCTTTTCGATTGGTACGAATGATTTGACTCAGTACACGCTGGCAATGGATCGAGCAAATCCTGCGCTCGCTGCCAAGCAGGATGGCCTACATCCCGCTGTGTTGCGTTTGATTGCCAAGACCATTGAGGGCGCGCACAAACATGGCAAGTGGGCTGGCATTTGTGGCGAACTGGGATCTGATCCATATGCGGTTCCGATTTTGATTGGCTTGGGTATTGACGAATTGAGTGTGAATGTTCCGTCAGTACCTTTGGTGAAGGCACAGATCCGCAGTTTGAAAGCCTCTGAATTGCAGAGTCTGGCGCAACAAGCATTGGAATGTTCCACCTCTCGCGAAGTGCGTGAGCTGGTGAAGAAACAATTAAGCATATAATTCCGCTGGTTGAGTAACCCTAAGCAATGGCGAAGGGCATATCGAAACCACAAGTCGGCAAGAAAATATTTGTAACAAGATTACTTTTGATATCTGTTGGCTTCGATACAGGCGAGAGAAACACATGCCCTCTCCACCAACGGTGTATCTCTTGAAAGGAAGAAACAGAATGGGCGAAAAATATAAAAAATATCGGGCGGCAAAATATCAACTGCCGCAAAAAAGTTTTGCATGGAATCTCTACGGGGCGGGCATGGAAAACATGGGCAAGGAGGGCAAACCAGAACCGTTTGCACTGCCCGAGCCGAACGATGATCAATTGCTCGTGCGCATCGACAGTGTCAGCATCTGCTTTTCAGATGTGAAGATCCTCAAGCAAGGTAGCAGTCATCCCAAACTCTACAATCGCAATCTCTCTGTTGACCCTACACGCCTTGGGCACGAAGTCTCGCTCACCATTATCAAGGTTGGCAAAAATCTGGCGAAGGATTACAGACCCGGTCAGCGACTTGCTGTGCAGCCCGATATCTATCAAAACGGCATGAGCACCGCTTATGGATATACTGTCCCGGGTGGATTGGTGCAGTATCACTGCATTGGCCGGGAAGTGTTGGAGACGGATGCAGGCGCCTGCTTGTTGCCCGTGGATAATGACATGGGCTATGCTGAGTCAGCTTTGCTGGAGCCATGGGGATGTGTCGCTGCGGCTTACACTCAACGCCGCAGACTGGACCCAAAAGCTGGCGGCACAATGTGGATCATTGGCCAACCGGACGATGCGACTGACTTTACCTTCTCCAAAGGCTTGCACACGCCGGCCACTATCGTGTTGACGGACGTTCCTGCTTCTGTCAAAAAACTTATCTCAGCGACACAGGCTAAAGTGATTGAGAAAGATAATCTCTCTCCCAATGACTATGAAAAAGTAAGCCATGAATTAACGGAAAAAGACTTTGATGATATTGTCATACTCAATCCCAATTCGGCGAGTGCAGTGGCTCAAGCAGCCCTTTTCATCGCTCGCCGCGGAACATTGAATGTGGTTGGCACCAAACCTTTGGATGGTCTCGTGCAAGTTGACTTCGGTCGGCTTCATTATGATTACATTGCGTTCGTTGGAAACAACAGTAAGGATATTGCTGCGTCCTATGGCGCAGTGCGCAATCGTTGTGAACTGCGCCCAGGTGGAGTGGCAGTCTTCATCGGCGCAGGTGGACCGATGGGACAGATGCATGTGCAACGCGCACTCGAATTACCCGATGGTCCCAAATTGATCATTGCTACAGAAATTAGTGATGAACGTTTACAAACTTTGAATGATATGTTTGCTCCATTGGCAGAGAAACATCATCGCACGATTCTATTTTTCAATCCAAATACGGCGAAAGAATCTTTCTATGACTTTGTGATGAAGGCAACGAATCATCAAGGCGCAGACGATGTTGTGGTCAGTGTGCCAGTTGCCCAGTTGATGGAGGAAGGCGACACAGTGATGAAGTCTGATGGAATGCTCGTTTTCTTTGCGGGTGTTCCCAATGGCACAATGGGCAAGGTAAATCTCAGCAATGTCTATCTGTCGAATGCGCAATACACCGGCACATCTGGCTTGACGATTCATGATCAAGCGTCAGTGATGGAGCGCAGAATCGCGGGGACGTTATCACCTGGTCGATCCGTGGCAGCCATCGGTGGGATGGAAACGGCGGCGGATGCCATCCAATCTGTGATGGACAGCAGATATCCGGGCAAGGTCGTCATCTTTCCCCAAATCCATAATCTGCCGCTGACGAGTCTCAAGGAGTTGCAGGATCGTATCCCCGAAGTCGCTGCTAAACTCGGCGAAGACTGGATGTGGACGAATGAAGCGGAAGAAGCGTTGATCGAAAGATTCTGGCAAGAGCCTGTGTAAATCACTGCAGAACATTGGAGCCAACATGATTTACACACTCACGCTCAACCCGGCCATCGATCGGGAGTTGACGGTCGCCGAGGTGCAATTTGACTCGGTGTTATCAGCGCTCAAGTCGCAGGTAGATTTCGGCGGCAAAGGCTTCAATGTTTCGCGCCTGCTCAAGTCGATGGGCATGCCCAGCACCGCACTTGGTTTCATTGGAGGCAGAACGGGTGAACGATTGCGGCTTGGATTACAGGCTCTTGATATAGCGACCAATTTCGTTTCGATCGCCGGTGAGACGCGCACCAACATCAGCATTGTCACAGAGAAACACGATCACTACATCAAGGTCAATGAAAAAGGACCGTTGGTGGATGAAGCCAAACAGCGCGAATTGCTAGATAAAATCGCCTCGATTGCCGGACCTGGGGACTGGTGGGTGCTTGCAGGAAGTTTGCCTCCCGCCGTGCCTGACTCTTTCTACCCTCAAATTATCTCGATACTCAATGAACATCAAGCCATCAGTATTCTGGATACCACCGGTGAGAGTCTGCGATTGGGATGTGAAGCCAAACCGTTTCTTGTCAAACCCAACGCGGAAGAGACTCAAAAGCTGACAGGTCTGCCTGTGGATACACCCGCGCAAATTGCAGCTGCTGCTGAAGAGCTTCGCAAGATGGGGACACAAAATGTCGTGATTTCGTTAGGCAAGAAAGGCGCCCTACTGCAATCTGCAGATTGCACCTGGCTGGTCCATAGTCCCAAAATCAAAGAGAAGAATCCAATCGGTGCCGGCGACTCGATGGTCGGCGGATTGGTCTGGGCATTGGCACAGGGACATTCTTTGAAGGAAGCGTTGGGTTGGGGCGCCGCGAGCGGAGCCGCTACTGCCAGCTTGAGTGGAACAGAAGTCGGTTCACGCCTGCTGATTGAGGAACTGTTTTCTCGAGTCCAATATGAAAGCCTCGAAACTGTATAAAGTGTGTCTGCCTGAAAACGAGGAGAAAATGGAATTCCTAATCAATCTGAATGCTGCCTACATCTTCGTAATGGCAGCCGTAATGCTATTGATCACAACCATCATTTCCTCTAGATCGTTCATCCTGAAAATTTTGACTGTCCTTTTCCTGGGAATGGCTTTGTATGAACTCGCGCATCTCAAAGCGAATCTCTGGACATTGGTGGTAGTGACCCTAAGTATGTTACCCTTCCTTGCCGCAATCCGTCAAACACGCTTCCACCTTCCTCTACTAGCCGTCACAATCCTCTTGTTGATTGTTGGATCTAAATTCCTTTTCACAGATCAGAATGGCCGCCCCATCAATCTTCTATTAACTGGAATTGTTTCCGTATTTTGTGCTGAGTTTATCTGGATCGTGGTGAGACGTGAGTTGAATTTCAACAATCCAAGAATTAGTAATGATCGTGACTCGCTGGTGGGTATAATCGGAGAAGCATACTCAGAGATTCATGAATTCGGCTCGGTGCGCGCCGAGGGTCAAATTTGGCAGGCACACAGTGAGAACATCATTCCGGCTGGCAGCACTGTGCGCATCCTGCGACAGGATGGATTTGTACTCACCGTCAAAAAGGTGGAAAATTTGACCAAAAAATAAAACTGCAAATTGCAGCTCGTTATCTTGCAATGGATGGGTCGCCACCTTTTTCAAAAACATGTCCCCAGAAAGTGAGTCTCATATGCCATTCGAACAACATCAGGAAAAAAATTATTCGCAAGACCGCAGCCAAGTCTATAATGCCGCGTTGAAATCCGTGGAGAAACTCAAAGGGCAGATACTTAAATCCAAACCCACTGATTTTCACTTTGAAGTGAAGTTCGATAAAACATTGCTCGGCAAGGTTCTCGGTGATCGAACACAAATGACCTGCGTCGTTCAAGCGGATGGCGAGGGCAGCAAAGTCGTTATGGATATTTATCCGCTCGATGCCGTTGGACGAAAGTTGATGTTTGGCGCGCGGAAAGGTGTGTCGGAAGAAGTTCTCAGGTTGTTTGCAGAAAATTTGGAAGGTAATTTGAAATAAGAGAGCTC
>Ga0209131_1003477_pt1 | contig 10451 bp, 11 predicted proteins | sample GraSoi_2013_40cm_FD_185826 | JGI IMG/M metagenome (GOLD analysis project Ga0209131, IMG submission 185826) | Grasslands soil microbial communities from the Angelo Coastal Reserve, California, USA - Sample 9_17_2013_40cm (SPAdes) (version 2) | ecosystem: Environmental > Terrestrial > Soil >...
AGCACGCGCGCGTCACTGCTATAACCGACCACGCGGTTGCGACCGTCCTCCAGCCGCAAATGAAGAGTTCGAGAGGCGCTATCGACCCGCTCAACTTCCGCGAAGATCTCGTCTTGATCCAATTGCAGCGTCGGTCTGCCAATCAACGCAATGTTGTCACCGCAGCCGACGCTCGCGGTGAGGGCCACGGCCAAGACCAACCCCGACGCTGCATGACTGATGAGCTTCATCGCCGCTCCTAATAGATGATCGAGCCCTTCTCGATCTGCGACTTGCGGTTCAGGTATTCCGCGCGAGAGATTTTCTCGTTTTTGTAATCAGATTCGACCTGCTCCATCTTGCTATGAGCGTTGATCTCTAGGCGCCACTTGTGCCCAGCGCTCCCACCGCGGCGCCGCCCAAGAACGCACAGCCGCTTTGACTGACACCGATCAAAAGCACCAACGCCAAGATAATATTTTTCATATCAACCTCCTCGGTTGTACCGATTTAGAGGGTCTAGTCAGGCTTGCATGAAGGATTTCAGATAACCTCAATAAAACACCCCTGTAACGTAAATGACTGCAAACCGATTTGCTCGCGTGGCTGTTCTTAGAGCCGATCGCTCAAGAGCAGAATGACCAGGACCAGCAACAGCGCGCCAGCGAAGCCCGAAGGCGCAAAGCCATACTTATGATATCCCCAGTTGGGCAGAGCTCCGACTAGAAATAAAATCAATATGAACAACAACAGTATGCTCATGGTAACGCATCTCCCTTGGTATTTTCCTCTTTGAACAATAATGAGAGCAGATCGCGTGCCAGCCCTTGGGCAAGGACAACGTTGGTTTTTGCAAATGATTTTCTCGGTTTCGGATTCAACAGGCAGTCGCGTCCGTCGAAACAGTCGATTGGCTCGACCAAAGCGTCGCCGAGACTGAGCAAATGGGGCGGTGAAATTTCGGACGGTCGAAGTGGCGGAATTTACTTTAGGCGCGGCGATGAAGTGACCGGCGATGCAACCAACAACAAAAAATTATCGCACTGCGCGCTTGCTTGATCGTCAGCTTTAGGCGATCTGCGCGAGATAATTGACGAGTTTCTGTTCTTTGATGATCAGGTAATGATCCTTGTTGGTCTCGATCAAGCCGAGGTGATGAAACCGCTGCATGAACAAGCTGATCCGCGGCCGCGTCGTGCCGACCATCTCGGAGAGTTCTTCATGGGTAATCTTCAGCTCAATGCGAATGCTGCGCGGATCCTTCTTGCCCATCGTGCGCGCCAACTGTAACAGGATCTGCCCCAGCCGCTGCTCACTATCCACGGTCACCAGGTTGGCAATGACATGCTGTTGGTCGGCAATTCGCACCGCCAGATAGCGCACGAAGCCCTCAAACAACGAATCGCGGCTCAAACGTGCAAAAAACTGTGCGCTCGGAATTTGTTTCACGGTCGTCGCTTTCATCGCGGTGGCGGTTTCCAGGCGGTGACCCAAGCCGGACAAACACAGTTCGCCGAAAATATCTCCGGCGCCGTGGATCGCCAGGAGACACTCTCTACCGTCCGCAGAGAGCATCAACAGTTTGATCTGGCCGCTCTCAACGAAGTAGACGGCTTCGTCCTGATCGCCGGTGGTGTAGACGTTAGCGTGCCTGGCGACCCTGACCGCGCGAGAATTCATCGTCTCGCGCTGCAAGGATTCGCGCAGTTGCAGCTTAAACTGATCGGCTTGGGCAGTTTGTTGAATCGTCATCGTGCCTCCTTTCGAAGCCCGCGATGATGATCACTGCGGTGGACTTTCCTGGGGCTTGGCCGGTGACTCCTGGTAAAGACAATCTACTTCGGCGGCTTATCTGCGCCAAGAACCTTAACTCCTTGGCGGCGCCGTGTCTAGACAGGGACTTGATGCGGTCCAATGCCTAAGCTTTTTCCGATTGTAGCCCGGTTCCAGCCCGAGCGCAGCGCAGACCGGCACGAAGGAGAACAGCCAGCGCGAGTCATCGCTGAGAAATCAGGCCTCAGCCTCGCGCGCGCGATCGATGAATCTTGGCGCCGTCTCAGACTGTTTATTAGAGCAGAGAAAAGCATCTTCGAGCACGGCGTACATCAACGCCGTCTCCGAACACACGGCGGCGAGTTTGACCCGCAAGTCAAAGAACTGTTCTTGCACTGCGTTGAGCGGGCCGGTCCTACCAGGCAACGCGTGCTGCCGAAACGGGTCGCGCGGCTTCGCTGCGCTGCGGGCGTATACGCGTAGTGGGCATCCAATCTTCCACTCTGCGAACTGTTTGCGAACTACGAGTGCTTCGGCTGGTAGACAACGACGACACCCCCGCCGGCCTGTTTGGCAGCGTACATGGCCGTGTCTGCCGCTTGGATTAATTCACCGGCAGTGGAACCGTGTTCGGGCATGCCGGCAACGCCGGCCGATAGCGTGATCGGGCCGAGCACCGTGCCGCCATTCCGAACCTGGGTTTCTTTAATCAAAGCGCAAATTTGCTCGATGCGATGATGGGTGTCGGCTAGCGAAGAATCAGGCATCACGACGACAAACTCATCGCCGCCATAGCGGCACGAAATATCGCTCTTGCGCAACTTGGCATTCAGCGCTTGCGCCAGCTCGCGTAACAGCAAGTCGCCGCCATCGTGACCGAAGGTATCGTTGAATAGCTTAAAGTGATCGAGGTCGAGCATCGCGACACAGAGCGGCGACTCACCGCGCCGTGCGCGATGCAGCTCGCGCCCGAGATTCTCATCGAGATAGCGCCGATTGTATAGCCCGGTCAGCGGATCGCGGATCGCCTCTTCGCGCAAACTCTCGCGCAGTTTCAAATTGGACAACGACAGCTTGATCGTTTCGCCCACCGCCAAGGCTAGTTGTGGCCATGGGCGTAAAACTGTATTTTTTGGCGCCGTGTCGACCAGACTCATCAGCCCGATCGTTCTGTTCTGGACGATCAAAGGCACGCACAAATAGCCGGCCTGCGGCGGTTGGGCAAAATGCTGGCACATTAGATCGGTTCGGGAATCGCTAACTTCATGCAATTTACCCTGCCGTAGCGCCCAACAATCCGCCGCGGCAAAATTGGACTTTGACGCCGGCTGATCGCCCCAACTCACGACTGTATTTAAATGTTGATCCGAATCTTGATCGGTAGCAGCCAAAATGGCTAAATCGCCACTCTGCCCATTGAATAGTTCGCCAGCCAGATGACCCACCACCTGGTAGGCTTCGTCCTGCGTCGCGCACGATTGCAGCAATTCATTTAGGCGGATGAGCGATTTCATGTCGTCGTCACGTCTTTGCAATGCAGCTATCGAAGCGATCAATCCTTCATTGGTCGTCCGTAAATCCTCCTCGGCCCGTTTGCGGTCGGTGATATCACGGACATTGCATTGAATCACTCGCCAGCCATCGACCAGGTAGACATTGCTGACGAACTCCACCTGAATGTGTCCTCCGGCCTTAGTTTGCAAAGGGAGATTCTCGTAACGGACGTATTCTTTTTTCTGCAACTCGCGCATGGCCTGCTGGCTCGCGGCAATATCTTTGACTGCACCGATCTCCCAGAGCGCCTTGCCGAGCAAATCGGCATGGGAATAACCGAGCATGTCTTGCAGGAACGGGTTGGCGTCGGTGATCCGTCCGGTATCCGCATCCAGGATAATTATGCCGTCCTTGGCCGTCTCGAAGAGTCGCCGGTAGCGACTTTCGGAAGCCTCCAACTTTTCTTGTCTCACCTTGCTCTTAATGTTTTTGGTAATCACATCGTTCATTTGAGAGTTCCTCCTTCGTCACCGGCACACCGCTTAACGAGGGGAAATTAACTCGATGTAGCAAGACAGTGTAACAAGTCCTTATCTCACGCTTATCGGTAAATTTCTGTCTACAATTGGACAATCGTGAGAAAATCCGCCGCGGCGCTGGGTATGAAAAGATAAAGGATCGCTGATGGATTTCTTCGGTCATAACTAAGCAGTGTCGGGCGATTTGTTGGGCTTGACGTGGCTTATCCGGCAGTTCCGAAGAGCGCTCCAACTCCCGCGGTTACGCCCATGGCCAACGCGCCCCACAGGGTGACGCGCATCGCGCCCATCGTCACCGGTGCGCCGCCGACGCGCGCCGCCAACCCACCGAGGAGCGCGAGAAACACTAGTGAGGTTCCGGACACGATGGGAATCAAACGCGCCTCGGAAACTAACGCCGCGGTCAAGATCGGCATCGCTGCGCCGACAGCAAAGCTGCCGGCCGACGCAAATGCCGCCTGGATCGGACGCGCGCTGAGAGTATCGACGATACCGAGTTCGTCGCGGGCGTGCGCGCCGATCGCATCGTGGGCCATGAGTTGGTCGGCAACTTGTGCCGCGAGCTCGGGGTTGAGGCCGCGAGCGACGTAAATCGCCGTGAGTTCCTTATGCTCGCCCGGGGAGTCTAATTTTAGTTCGGTGCGCTCTAGCGCAAGGTCAGCCTGTTCGGTGTCGGCCTGCGAGTGTACCGACACCTATTCGCCCGCGGCCATCGACATTGCTCCGGCAACCAGGCCGGCGACTCCAGCGACCAGCACGTTGCTGTGATTTGCCTGCGCTGCAGCGACGCCAAGTAATAGACTTGCCGTCGAAACAATTCCGTCGTTCGCGCCCAAAACCGATGCGCGCAGCCAGCCGATACGTTCCGTGCGATGCCGTTCCCGGTGTTTTAAAAACATTGTGAAAATCCCCCTGTAATACTGCTGCGGCGCGGCGCCCGACTAGCTTACAATTGATGATGACCGTGACTTTAACTCGACGGAAGCTTCAGTGAAGCTCGACCCGGTTCGCTTTGCTTGCAGACGATCAAGTAGCCTAAGGGGCAGACGCGCCGCCACGAATTGCGGTGAATTTAACCCAACTGTCGCGCCATCGCTGTCGAATGTTGGCTGAACGACGACGCAACGTTCGCCGCAGCTTAGGTGAGTTGCCGATCTCTTGTCGCCTTGGTTTGATGAGCGACAATTTGCACGCCTTGAGGATGGCGACGCCGTTGTTCCTGAAACCACGTATCCCTGGGCCATTGCCAGTTAAAATGCGGTAGATCGGCGCCTCGATAGGCGCAGCCATTCGCCTCACTCTGCATGAATATGAACTGCCAGTAACTGGCATTGTGATTATGTTGCTCGATTTTTACCGCGACCTGTTTTAGCAACGTGGCGATACGTTTGAGTGAATCGATCGCCGCGAAATGAATCGGCGCCGAATTTTTATCGATAGAGATCATATCATCGGTCTCTTCAGTGCGTCAGGCGCGAATCCTAAACAGCTGGCCAGTTTGGCTTATCCGACCCAGGTGATTACGTCGCTGTGAAATCATCTTTGTTCGCTGTGACGTCCTTGACTCTATGCTGATGTCGGTGAAATGCTGTCTAATATTGGACGGTCAGCAAAACATTATTGGACTATAAATTAGCCGGTTTAATCGCCGGTGGAGGTTCAAATCCTATGTCAGGTCAAGATTGGGATTTCATTGTCTGGCAGCGGGCCAACGATCTGCTCCAGAAGACCCAGCGGATCCATAGAAATTTTTTACAAGTCGCCGCCAGCGCGCGCTACCGCGCCCAGCCTGGCAGATCGCCGAGCTGGGAACCTCCGGTTAACATCGTCGAGACCGGCGAAAGCGTCTGGGTTATTTCGGCCCTCGCGGGAGTTGCCGTTGACGGCGTTCACGTGCGGCTGGAAGGACGTGACCTGGTGATCACTGGCGAACGGCCACTACCACCTTGCTGCCAGGATGGCGAACTCAAGGTCTGGGAAATCCCGCTCGGCCTGTTGTTAGGCACCGTTTCCTTCCACGACGGGCTCCTGAGCATTGAACTGAGGAAAAATTCATGAGCGCTGAAGCGACGGAAGCTCCTACGACTAAACCGCACCTCGATATTCCCATCGGAGCACTGGTCATCATACCCATGCGCAACCGGGTGCTCTATCCGTCCATGGTCATGCCGCTGATGGTCGGCAGCCCCGCGCGCCTTCAGGCGGTCGAAGAAGCGGTGCGCCAACAGGTGCCTATTGGATTTATCGTTCAGCGCGATCCCAATACCGACGCGCCTCAACCAAGGGATCTCTACGAAGTCGGCACTGCCGCAGATGTCTTGCGGATGTTCACGCTGCCCGACGGTCGGCGCCAGGTCATCGTCCAAGGCCGCCGCCGTTTCGAAATCGGTGAAGTAATCCAGACCGAGCCGGTGCTCATCGCGCGGGTCACCATGGTCGAAGAAACAGTCCCCGCAACCAAAGAGTTCGCGGCGCGCATCATCCATCTGCGCCAGGAAGCCGCTCGGGCACTGTCACTGTTCCCTGATCCGATGAACGAACTGAAGGCGATGATTGAAAGGATCGAAGATCCGATTTCCGTCATCGATATGATCGCTTCCACCCTGGATCTACCAACCGCCGAGAAGCAGGAAATCCTCGCAACCCTGGATCCGGAGACGCGCGCGCAAAAGGTTTCGGAAAAATTGGCGCGGCAAATCGAGTTACTCGAACTGAGCAGGAAAATCGGCGACGAAACCAAAGACTCGATGGACAAATCGCAGCGCCAGTACTTCCTGCGCGAACAATTGAAGGCGATTCGCAAAGAGCTCGGCGAGGACGACGGCAAAGCGGGAGAAATTGACGAGCTGCGCAGCAAACTCCAGGAAGCGAAAATGCCGCCGGAGGTCGAGAAGGAAGCGCTGAAAGAGCTGACTCGCTTCGAGCGCATTCCCGAGATGGCGCCTGAACACTCGCTGTTGAGAACCTACTTCGACTGGCTGATCGATTTGCCATGGAGCATATCCACCAAGGAGGAGATTGACCTGCCCAAGGCGCGCCAGATTCTCGACGCCGATCATTACGGTCTCGAAAAAGTCAAAAAGCGCATTATCGAATTTCTCGCCGTGCGTAAACTCATGCCGGAAGGTAAAAGTCCCATCCTATGTTTAGTCGGCCCTCCAGGAGTTGGTAAGACTTCCCTGGGGCAAAGTATCGCGCGGTCGATGAATCGTAAATTCGTGCGCCAGAGTGTTGGCGGCGTCCACGACGAGGCGGATATTCGCGGCCATCGGCGCACCTACGTCGGCGCGCTGCCGGGTAATATCATTCAAGGGATCAAAAAAGCCGGCAGTAAAAATCCGGTCTTCATGTTGGATGAAATCGACAAGCTCAGCGCCAGTTTTCATGGCGATCCTTCCGCCGCTTTGCTCGAGGTTCTCGATCCCGCGCAGAACGCCAGCTTTCAAGACCATTACCTCGCGCTGCCGTTTGATCTAAGCCAAGTATTGTTCATCGCGACGGCGAACGTCCTCGATACCATCCCTGGTCCACTGCGTGACCGTATGGAAGTTCTAGAATTGCCGGGCTACATCGAAGAAGAGAAACTGGCCATTGCCAAAGGATTTCTAATACCTCGACAGATTGCCGAAAACGGTCTCACCGCCGGCGAGATAATTTTTACTGACGATGCCATACGAGAAATTATCCACGGCTACACGCGCGAAGCCGGCGTTCGGCAACTGGAGCGCGAGTTGGGCGCGGTCTGCCGCAGCGTGGCCACGCGCGTCGCGGAAGGTTTTAAAGAGACGATCACGGTGACGCAAGCGGCCCTCCATGGCTATCTCGGTCCGCAAAAGTTCTTCAACGAGATCGCCCTGCGCACGAGCTTACCCGGCGTCGCAACCGGACTGGCTTGGACGCCGTTCGGCGGCGACATTCTGTTTGTCGAAGCGACTAAGATGGCGGGCGACGGCAAGTTGATTCTAACCGGCCAGCTTGGCGAGGTGATGAAAGAAAGCGCCCAGGCAGCATTGAGTCTGGTCAAATCTCGCGCCGAGACCCTGGCCATCGATCCTGAAATCTTCAGAAGAAACGACTTGCACATACATATTCCCGCGGGCGCCATCCCAAAGGACGGCCCCAGCGCCGGGGTCACGCTTTTTGTCGCACTGGTTTCATTGCTAACCGGACGGCGCATCAGCAAAGATGTCGCCATGACCGGTGAGATCAGCCTGCGCGGTTTGGTCCTGCCGGTCGGCGGCATTAAAGAAAAAATGCTGGCGGCGAAACGCGCTGGGATTTCCTGTGTCTTGTTGCCCGAGCTGAACCGCAGAGACCTGGAAGAAATTTCCGTCGCCGGCCGGGCGGGCATCCGCTTTGAGTTTTTGCAAACCGCGGACGAAGCGCTGCGGCTAGCCTTGGAGCCGGCAGCTCCAAGTGGCTTTTCTCCCGGCGAACGGCTCGCGGCTCGTTCGCAATCCTAAATTTCGCCCCACCGAATTGCCTATTGCTCCCAGCAAGAGGATCCGGCATGAGGTGACCCCGCGAGCTTCTGCGAAGCTTGAAATTCATCCACGGCGTAAATGATCTTAGCGCGCCTGCTTCCCCTTCGGTCACAAGCACGAGACATCGCTGGCGCCAATTTCTCACGTGAAAGCTCTTTCCAACTGGCGCAAGATGCCGTCCGGCTCGCGCAGCGTAAGCTCGACGATTTGATCCGCGCGCGCTTGCGAGCTGCTATTGGCATAGATGCGCAACTGCGGCGCGTTGCCGGATGGCCGCACGTGGGCCACGTCGCCATTGCGGAAATAAACCCGCACGCCATCAAGCACATTGATCCGCACGATATCGTCGAAGCCGAGGGCCGGTGTGAAGAAACGCTTCAGCGCCGCCTGAAACTGCTGCCACGCCTCGCACGCCGACTCAGGAAGCAGCGCGCCGTTCACGCCGGCGCTGCTGCGGTCGATGACTTCGCCAGTGCCGGAGTATTCAACTTCGATAGTGTCGCCGGACGGAATCAGTTGTGCGAGAATTTTCTGGCTCGCCGCAACCGGGAAATTATCGAGCAAGCCGGCGCGGCCGAAACGGGCCGGCAGCCGGTCCCACAAAGCAGACAATCCAATCCGTTGTTCTGCCGCTGCGTATAGATTTGCCAGGATCGGCAGAATCGAATCGCGCGTCGGCAGCGCGTCAAGCGTGCTCGCGCCGAGCGCGATGTCGCTGCCGGTGAGAAATCCGCCGTTGGCTTCCCAGCCAACGGTGCGGCTGTAGCTCGCGTCAAGGCGCAACTCATCGAGCGCCGCCACGACGTAGGGCGAGCCGATCTTAGTTTTCAGCAGCGCAACTTTGCGCTCGACCATGCGGCGCTCTACCGCATCGTTGGCGCTGATGGGAACCGCCGCGCCATCCGCGCGCAAATATTCCGCCACGACGATGCCCAGAAGATCACCGGGCAAGAAACGCACACGTCTGGCGCCGGAACCAACCTCAGCACTCGGCAGCACGGCGGTGACCAAAGGCCGATCGGAGTCACCGTCGGTAGAAACAATCGCCGCAATGTTACGCCCACCGCTCTTTTCAGCGGCCGTGGCGAATGCCTCCAAGCGATCGAGCTCGTCATCGGTGATGTTCTCGGTATCGATCGGCACGAATGTATCGCTGCGCCCAACCGTGACCACCTCTGCACCAAGCTCGCTTAAGATGCGCGCCAATATGTCGCGGCCCACGGCGGAATGCTGATAGACGATAACCCGCGTATCGCTGAGAACGCCGCGTTTGAAACAATCTATATAGCGGCGCGCGTAGGTTTCTTCGGCGGCGCGATCGAGTGACGGCAATTCCGGCGCGTGCTTCAACATTCCATTCGCATCGAATGGCGACGTCGTTGCGGTCCAGTCATACTCCTCGGCGCGCACCCGAGCGATTTCGCGGCTGATGCCCGCTTCGTCCGATTTCAGCACCTCGCCGATGCTCTTGTTGATTTTGATGCCGTTGCGATCGAATGGAATATGGCTGCCGCTCACCATCACGCCGGCGCGTTTGGTGTGAATGGCATGAGAAATCAGCGCCGGCGTGGGAATCTTGCCAGCGTTTTCGACTTGGCAACCTGAGTCGACAATCGCTTGGGCGCAAGCGCGCATGATGCGGTCCGTGCTCGGCCGCAGATCACCGGCGATGACGACGCCGTCACCGACGTGAATGTCGCCGATGCTTGCTAAATATCGCAGCGCTGCTTTAACGTTGATGTAGGCTTCGAGGTCGGTGATGTCCGTAACCAAACCGCGCAGTCCGCTGGTGCCAAACGCCAACGGGACCGGCATATAATTAAGAAACGAAACTGGCGATATTCTTGAATCGGCCATAGGTATTCTCAAATAATTCGCTTTGCCGCCCGACCGGGGAGGCCGGCGTGAATCTTTACAATGCAGGCCAATCGCGCTTGAAACCAACCCTGGGCTAGCTCAAGCATACGACAAATGGCGAGAAACGAGAAATGTCGGTGAGGGTTATCGCTAAACAAAGTTCGCCGCCCCGACCTAAACGCTAAGTGCGCCGGATCGCGCGGTTGAACTGTCCGTCACAGTGATCCAAGCCGCCTCAGCGCAGCGCGTTTATCAAAGCCGCTTCGGCCGACGGCGAAATGCCAAGGCGATCTTGCCGCCCAAGCCGACCACGATCGGCGGTGCC
>Ga0209131_1003478_pt1 | contig 10448 bp, 11 predicted proteins | sample GraSoi_2013_40cm_FD_185826 | JGI IMG/M metagenome (GOLD analysis project Ga0209131, IMG submission 185826) | Grasslands soil microbial communities from the Angelo Coastal Reserve, California, USA - Sample 9_17_2013_40cm (SPAdes) (version 2) | ecosystem: Environmental > Terrestrial > Soil >...
TGACCGTCTGCTGCGACGTACTGCGCAGCGTTCCCGCCGCCTGCGCCCGCTGGCGCAGGACCTGGACCGCGTTCATTACTTGGCCGGCGTCGCTCGTGTAGGCGGCGCCGAGCGCGGAGGTCCAGGCGAGGTTGCGCGCCGCGTTGTCGAGCAACGACGGGAACGGCGTGAGCGCCTTGACGCTCGGATCCCACGGTTGCGAGTCGACCGCCGCCGCGAGCTGCGCGCCCTTAAGGCTCGGGTTCGCGCTCACCCAGTTCGAGGCCTGCACGATCTCGGACGGATAGGTCGAGGCGGCGAGCACCTGCGCGACGAGCTCGTCGGGATACAACGCGATCGGCGCGACGAGCTGCAGCACCTGTTCCGAAGGCTGCGCAGCGAAGGCGGCGGGCGGCGGCGTGCCGTACTGCTCGGCGCCGTAGACGACGGGGTCCTGCGCACAGGCGCTCATAGAGAGGGCGACGGCGACGCAAAGCGCGATGAGGCGATGCTTCGGTGTGTTCATCTGGGTTCCTTGTAAACGTGCGCAGAATCGCGCCCCCCGATGAACCGAGCATTTCGCTCGCATTACCAACGCAATGTGCGGCCTGCGTTACGCGCGTGGCGCTCGAGTCGGCGTGCATGTCGCATCGATTTCAAAGCGGTTACGCCCGAAACGCAGCCGGAAATCCTCGCGCAATCGCGCGGTTTCAAGCTGGGCTATGAAAGTTGGAATCGTCGGCGCCGGCAGGGTCGGCGCGGCCTGCGCGCTGGCGCTCGTTACGCGCGGCTCGGCGCGCGAAATTGTCATCGTCGATCGGACCCGCGCGCGAGCCAAGGCGGTCGCCGCCGATTTGCGCTACGGCGCGCCGCTTTGTCCCGAGGTTGCATTGCACGACGGTGACTACGCTCAGCTTGCCGGCGCGGACCTGGTGATGCTCACTGCCGGGGTGAATGAAAAGAGCGGCGGCGCCACGGACCGCGGCGATCCCGAAGGCCGCCTCAGGCTTCTCGACACGAACGCCGGCATCTACCGGGACATCGTCCCCAAGGTGGTGGCGGCGGCGCCTGCTGCGGTGCTTCTCGTGGTCACCGACCCGCCCGATCCGCTGGCGGATCTCGCGCGCCGGCTGGCGGGACACGACCGCGTGGTCAGCACCGGCACGCTGCTCGACAGCCTGCGTTTCCGCGTGCATCTCGCCGCGCGGCTCGGAGTCGATCCTGCATCGGTTGAGGCCCAGGTCGTCGGCGAGCACGGCACTTCGGAGGTACTGCTCTGGTCGTCGGCCCGAGTGGGCGGCATGCCGGTCACCGAGGCATTGATGCACGACGTGCGGAGCGCCGTCGAGCGCGAGGTGCGCTACGCCAACATTACGATCATCGAAGGCAACGAGGCGAGCCAGTTCGGCATCGGCATCGTCTCCGCCCGTATCGCCGAAGCCGTGCTGCGCGACGAGCGGGCGGTGCTGCCGATCGGCGCCTACAACGCCGGCTACGGCGTCACGCTGTCGCTTCCGAGCATCGTCGGCCGCGAAGGCGTCAGCCGCATCCTCCAGCCGGCGATGTCCGACGAGGAACGGCGCTCCCTCGCCCAAAGCGCCGAGGTGCTTCGCCGAGCTTTACAGAGGATCACGTCATGACCGCTACTGCCGATGCACTGCTCCTGGCGCGCCTGCAATTCGCCACCAACATGTCGTTCCACATCCTGTTCCCGGCGATCTCGATCGGGCTGGCGTGGCTGGTCCTCTACTTTCGCCTCCGCGCGAACTACAGCGGCGAAGCGCGCTGGGCCGAGACCTACACCTTCTGGGTGAAGATTTTCGCCCTCACCTTCGCGCTGGGCGTGGTCTCCGGCGTGACAATGAGCTTCCAGTTCGGCACCAACTGGCCGGGGTATATGAAGACGGTCGGCAATATCGCGGGCCCCCTGCTTTCCTACGAAATTCTCTTCGCCTTCTTTCTCGAGGCCGCCTTCCTCGGCGTGATGCTCTTCGGTGGGCAGCGCGTCTCGCCGCGCATGCATGCGGTGGCCGCCTTCCTGGTCGCGCTCGGCACCACGATTTCGGCGTTCTGGATCCTCGCGCTCGACAGCTGGATGCAGACGCCGGCCGGCTTCGCCATGATCGACGGCCAGGCGCACGTCACGAGCTGGCTGGCGGTGATTTTCAATCCGTCCTTTCCTTATCGGTTGACCCACATGCTGCTCGCCTCGGGGCTGACTGTGGCGTTCCTGGTCGCGGGAATCTCGGCGTACCGCTGGCTGCGCGGGCAGCGCAGCGCGGATGTCCAGGCGGCGCTGCGCACCGCAGTGAGGCTCGCCGCCGTGCTCATCCCGCTGCAGATCGCCGCCGGCGACCGGCACGGCCTCAACACACTGGAGCACCAGCCGGCGAAGATTGCGGCGATGGAAGGCCTGTGGCAGAGCGCACGTGGCGCGCCGATGGTCCTCTTCGGCGTGCCCGACGAAACGCTGCGCGCCAACCGCTACGAGATTGCGATCCCGCATCTGGCGAGCGTCTATCTGACGCACTCGCTCGACGGCGAGATCAAGGGCCTCGACGACTTCGCCGACCATCCGCCGGTGGCGCCGGTGTTCTTCGCTTTTCGCGTCATGGTCGGCATGGGCATGCTGATGCTCTTCGTGTCGTGGTTCGCGGCGTGGAAGCTGCGCCGGGGAAGACCGCTGACCGCAGGCCTGGCGCGCAGTCTGGTCGCCATGACATTCGCGGGCTGGGTTGCGGTGCTGGCCGGCTGGTACACGACGGAAGTCGGACGCCAGCCCTGGCTCGCGACCGGAGTTCTCCGGACCGCGGACGCCGCTTCGTTGGTCCCCGCCCCGATGATCGCCACCACGCTTGCGATGTACGTGGCGCTGTACGCCTTCCTTCTCGTGTCGTACGTCTCGGTTCTGTTCTACCTCGCCGGCAAGGCGAGCCCGGTACGCGCTTCCCTGGAGATGCAGCATGCATGAGCTTTCCCAACCCGGCGGCTGGCTGCCGCTCGTGTTCATGGCGCTGATGGGCATGGCGATGCTCGTCTACGTCGTTCTGGACGGCTACGACCTGGGGGTCGGAATCCTGCTGGGTTTCGCGGCCGACGGGGAGAAGGACGCGATGGTGGAGTCGATCGGACCGTTCTGGGATGCCAACGAGACCTGGCTGGTGCTCGGCATCGGCCTGCTGCTGTCGGCGTTTCCAATCGCGCACGGCATCATCCTCGGCGAGCTTTACCTGCCGGTGGCGATCATGCTGGCCGGGCTCATCCTGCGAGGCGTCGCCTTCGACTTCCGCATGAAGGCGCGCGCCGTTCGGAAAGGCTGGTGGAACGGCGCCTTCCATGCCGGCTCGCTGATCGCGGCGCTCGCGCAAGGCGTGATGCTCGGCCGCTACGTCACCGGGTTTCAGGCGGGGGCCTGGGCATGGGCATTTGCCTTGTTCGTCGGCGTGAGCCTTGCCGCCGGGTACACGCTGCTCGGGGCGTGCTGGCTGCTGATGAAGACCGAAGGCGAGCTGCAGCGCCGCGCGGTGGCCTGGGCGCGGCGCAGTCTGTGGCTTGCGGCTGCGGGCATTGCGGCCATCTCCGTGGCGACGCCGCTGGTCAGCAGCTTCGTGTTCCATAAGTGGTTCTCGTTCCCTAACATCGTGCTGCTTGCGCCGGTGCCGCTGATGACGGCCGTGCTGTTCGCGATGGTCGGTGTCACGCTCGCGCACCAGCCGCGCGCGGACGAGGCCTGGGCGTGGCTTCCGTTCGCCGGGTCGGTAGGCATCTTCGTTCTGGCGTTCTTCGGGCTCGCCTTCAGCATCTTCCCGTTCGTCATCGTCGACCGCATGACCCTCTGGCAGGCCGCGGCCGCACCCAAGTCGCTGATCTTCATCCTCGTGGGTGCGCTCATCACGCTGCCCGTGATGGCCGCCTCCGCCGCGTACACCTATTGGGTATTCCGCGGCAAGGCGCGCACGCTGTCGTACTGAAAGGATCAGGCATGAAATTGCAAAGCATCGATCCAAGCACCGGCGAGCTCATCGAGAGCTTCGACGAGATCAGCGACGCGGAGCTGGAAGCGGCTCTGGCGCGGGCGCAGCAGGCCTTCCGTGCCTACCGCACGACCTCGTTCGCTGCGCGCGCCGGCTGGCTCTCCAAGGCCGCACAGATCCTGGAAGGCGAGAAGGACAAGTGGGCGCACGTGATGACCCGGGAAATGGGCAAGACCTACAAGGCGGCAGTGGCGGAAGCGGAGAAATGCGCCTGGGCCTGCCGCTATTTTGCAGAAAACGGCGAGCGCTTCCTCGCCGACGAGGCGATCGAGACCGATGCGGACAAGAGCTACGTGCGCTACCTGCCGCTCGGGCCGGTGCTCGCGGTGATGCCGTGGAACTTCCCGTTCTGGCAGGTGATGCGCTTTGCGGCTCCGGCCTTGATGGCAGGCAACGTTGGGCTGCTCAAGCATGCCTCGAACGTTCCGCGCTGCGCGCTTGCGCTGCAGGAGATCTTTCGCCGCGCCGGCTTCCCCGCGGGCGCGTTCCAGACGCTGCTCATGAGCTCGAAGCGCGTCGCGCGAGTGATCGCCGACGAGCGCGTCAAGGCCGTCACGCTCACCGGCTCGGACCTCGCCGGCTCGCAGGTCGCCGAGCAGGCCGGCAAGCACATCAAGAAGAGCGTCATGGAGCTGGGCGGCTCCGATCCATTCATCGTCCTGCCGAGCGCGGACCTGGACACGGCCGTCAGGACCGCGATCACCGCACGCAACCTCAACAACGGCCAGTCCTGCATCGCCGCAAAACGCTTCATCGTGCACGCGCAGATCTACGACGAGTTCGAGCGGCGCATGGTGCAGGGGCTCGAGCGGCTCAAGGTGGGCGACCCGATGCGCGAGGACACCGACGTCGGCCCGCTCGCTACCGCGCAAATCCTGGAAACCGTCCAGCGCCAGGTCGACGAGTCGCTTCAGGCCGGCGCGCGCCTCCTCGCGGGCGGCAAGCGCCTGGACCGTCCGGGCAATTTCTACCCGGTCTCGGCTCTGGCCGGCATACCGCAGGGCGCTCCGGCTTATCGGGAAGAGGTGTTCGGTCCGGTGGCGCTGCTCTTCAAGGTGCGCGATCTGGGCGAGGGGATCGAGCTCGCGAATTCCAGCGCTTACGGGCTGGGCTCGAGCGTCTGGACCAACGACGAGCAGGAACGCCGGCGCTGCGTCGACGAGCTGGAAGCGGGCTCGACTTTCATCAATGCCATGGTGGTCTCGGACCCGCGCCTGCCCTTCGGCGGGGTCAAGCGCTCCGGCTATGGGCGCGAGCTCTCACGCGACGGCATTCGCGAGTTCGTCAACGTCAAAGCCGTGTCCATTACCGAGCGGGCCTCAGGCGCGGGCAGTCATACCGAATAAGAATCTCAGTTGAGCGCTTGCACCGCCACGCTGAAGACGTAGCCGGCGCCGCGCTCGGTGCGGATGTATTGCGGGCGCGCCGGGTCGGGCTCGATCTTGCGCCGCAGCCTGAGGATCTGCACGTCGACCGAGCGGTCGTACACCTCGGCGCCGTTGAGCCGCGACAGATCGAGCAGCTGCTCGCGCGAGAGCACGCGCTGCGGCGCGGCGCAGAACGCCTGCAGCAGGTTGTATTCGCCGAGGGTCAGCTCGACACTGCTGCCGTCGGGCGAGATCAGGCGGCGCCGGCCGAGGTTGAACTCCCAGCCGAGGAAGCGATAGGCACGGCGCCGGTCGGTTTTCGACGGCAGCAGCTCGCGCGCGATGCGATGGCGGCGCAGCACTGCGCGGATGCGCGCGAGGAGCTCGCGCTCGCTGAAGGGCTTGGTGATGTAGTCGTCGGCGCCGAGCTCGAGGCCCATCACGCGGTCGGCCTCGTCCTGCTTGCCGGTGACGATGATGATCGGCACCTCGGACTCCTCGCGCAGCCGGCGCGCGAGCTGCATGCCGTCCTCCGAGGCCAGGCGCAGATCGAGCACTACGAGATCGATCGCGCGCTCGGCGAGCGCCTGCGCCATCTCGGCGCCGGTGGCCACCGTAGTGACCTGCAGGTCGTTCTTGCCGAGGTATTCGGCAACCAGCTGGCGCATCGCAGGATCGTCGTCGATCGCAAGGACATGGGTTGTGGCCATCGCGGGCCTCCTTTACGCCATTGCACTGCCTGCGCATGTCTGCGCCATTGCGCGACGGTTACAGCTGAAACACAGGGACTAGCGGCTCGCTTGAATCTCGAGCTGCGACAGGTACGCGGCTGCTTCCTGGATCTGTTGCTCGTCCAGCGTCGCCGCGACCGCGGTCATGGTGCCGGGTTGCGGGGTCTTTTCCCGTGCGCGCGCCTGGAATTCGTGCAGCCGGTCGATCACGAACTGTGCGGGTTGGCCCGCGATCCGCGGAAAGCGCGCGCCGTTGCCGGCACCTTGCGCCGCATGGCAGCTGAAGCATGCGGCGGCATTGTCGGCTCCGGTCTGCGCAAGCCGCCTTCCCGCGAGCACCAGCTGCGCTGACGGCGACACGGCGGCCCGTACCAGCGGTGGGCTTTGCTGCGAAAAATAGTCGGCGAGGCGGGCGATTTCGGCGTCGCTGAGATTCCGCGCGATCGGCTGCATGATCGGGCTGGCTCGCGTGCCCGCCTTGAACATGGAGAGCGCGTGGCTCATGTAGTCGGCGTTCTGTCCCGCGAGGCGCGGCACGCCGTTCGGGCCGCCCTCACCTTGGCTGCCGTGGCACGCGGCGCACACGGGAAGTGCCGTGTCGGCCGGCGCAGGCTGCGCCCGCGCAGTCCCGAGGCTGATACTGAGCAGCAACCCCGCTAGAAAGATGTGCTTCCTCATTGCGCTCGCGCCGGCGGCGCCATGAACTCCGGCCCTATCGGGTCGGTGATCCGCTCGCGCAGCACGCGGTCGATTTCGGCCTTGACGTCGGCGCCGAGCGACCAGCCGCCCACTTCGGCGACCGGGCCGAGCTGGTTCGGATGGCGTGCGCCCCAAAGCGCGGCGCTGACGCCCTGGTCGAGCATCCAGCGCACCGCGAGATGGATCACGTGCTTGGCATAGCGGTACTCAGCAAGCAGGTCGAGGCGCTGGACCGCGGCGAGATACTGGTCGAAGCGCGGCTGCTGGAATTTCGGGTCGTTCTGGCGCAAATCGTCGCCGCTGAAGGCCGTATCGCGTCGCATGCGCCCGGAGAGCAGCCCCCGGCATAGCGCGCCGTAGCCAAACACCGCGATCCTGTTCCTGCGGCAATAGGGCAGGAGCTCGTCTTCGATGCCGCGCTCGAAAAGGTTATAGGGCGCCTGCAGCACGTGCAGCGGCGCCTCGCGCCGGAAGACTTCCATCTGCGCGACCGAGAAATTGCTTACGCCGATGGCGAGAATCTTTCCCTGCCGGTACAGCTCGGCCATGGCCGAGGCGGTTTCCTCGACCGGCACCAAAGGATCGGGCCAGTGCACCTGATAGATGTCGATGTAGTCGGTGCGCAGGCGCCGGAGCGACTCGTCGACCTCGTGCAGGATGCGCGCACGGCTCGCGTTGCGGAACACCTGGCCATCGCGCCACTCGAGGCCGGCCTTGGTCGCGATCACCGCGCGCGAGCGCAATCCCGGCGTGGAAAGCGCCTTGCCGACGACCTCCTCCGAGTGGCCGAAGCCGTAGGCCGGCGCCGTGTCGATGAGGGTAATGCCGCGGTCCAGGGCGGCGCGGATCGTCCAGATGGACTCCATCACGTCGCTGCCGCCCCACTTCCAGCCGCCGATCGCCCAGGTGCCCAGCGCGATGCGCGAGATTTCGACGCCGCTGCCCGGAATGGCGGCGAATTCCATGTTGAGATCGAGAAACTTGGCGTTGCTGCCCATGTCCGGCGGGCTCCTATCGTGTGCTGTCGTAGTCACTCTGGTTGCGCATGCGCGCCTTGATGTCCGCCTGCCAGTCGGCTTTGGCGCCGCCGGCCTGCGGACTGTCCCAGGGCTCGAGGTTGGTCTCGGCCTGGTCGCGCTCGCCGCAGCCCGAGAGCGCGGTGGCACAGAGGATGATCGTCAGCAAAAGCGTACGCATGACGGGATGCTGAGGCGCGCGCATTGCTGGCGCGTTTCGCGCTCCCGCAATGGAATTACCGGTGCAACATCTCCGTAGCGCACGTCACAAAAGGGATTGAAACGCTCTACCGGGCCGATAGCAGCGGGTTCAGCCCGCTGCGCGTCACGCGGCCGTAGAGCTCGCGGCCGAGCGCCTGCTCGCAAAGCTCGGCAGTGGCGAGCAGGCCGTCGAGGTCGACGCCCGTGGCGATGCCCATCGATTCGAACAGGTTCACCAGGTCCTCGGTGCACACGTTGCCGGTGTGCCCGCCGCCGTATTTGACCTTCGCCGGATGCCCGCCGACGCCGCCGAACGCGCTGTCGAACCACCGCACTCCGGCCTCATACGCCGCGACGTAGTTCACCAGCCCGGTGCCGCGCGTGTCGTGGAAGTGCGCGATTGGCGTTCCGCCTTTGATCCTTGCAAACATGGCTTTGACGGCCGCAGGGGTCGCGGTACCGATGGTGTCGCCGAGCGCGACGTGCTCGACTCCGAGGCTTCTGAACTTTTCGTAGTCAGCAACCACGACCGCGGGATCCACCTTGCCCTCGAACGGGCAGCCGAACGCGACCGAGACGGTGCCGATCAGCCGGAAGCGGTCCTTGGCCGCGCGCGCCATCTGCTCGATGTTCTGCCACTGCTCGCCGCGCGAGCGGTTGAGGTTCTTCTGCGAATGCGCCTCGCTCGCCGAGGCGAGCAGGCTGATCTCGTTCGCGCCGAAGCCGGCATCGAGGTCCGCCAGCGCGCGCTCGACCGCGCGCACGTTGGCGCAGGTCGCCTTGTAGTGCACGCCGGCTTTCCTTTCCAGCGAGCGCAGCAGCTCGGAGGCATCGGCGAACTGCGGCACGACCTTCGGGTTGGAGTAGGAGGTGGCCTCGACGCGCCTGAAGCCGAGCGCCGCGAAGCGCTCGACCAGCGCCCGCTTGGTCGCGGTCGGCACGAAGGCGCTCTCGTGCTGCAGGCCGTCGCGCGCGAAGCACTCGCAGAGCGTCACCGCGTCCATCGTTGACACTATCAACGACCTCGTTTACGGTGTCAACCATGCTGCCGCGGCGCGACCCCGAAACACAATCCGAAGGCACCGTGGCGGGCTACGCGCAGACCTTTCAGCGCTGGCCGTCGCAGCCGCTGGTGCGCCGGCCGCAGACGCACTCCGAGCTTACCGGTCCGCAGAACCTGGCGCGGCGCCTGGGCAGCGTGCGCGGCGATCTTGCCGGCCATGGCGCGAAGCGCGCGCTCGGCCAGCTGATCCACCTGCGCACGCGCGTGGTCGACGAGGACGGCGCGCCGGTCCCCGGAGCGGTGGTCGAAGTCTGGCATTGCAATGCCGCCGGCAAGTACATCCATCCCAACGACACCAACGATGCGCCGGCCGATCCGAACTTCTACGGCGCCGCGCGCCTTGTCGCGGGGGATAGTGGGCTGATCGAGCTGCGCACCATCAAGCCCGCCGCCTACCCGGTGCCCGATACCGCGGGCTGGTGGCGGCCGCCGCACGTGCACTTCTCGGTGTGGGGCCGGGTGTGGCTCTCGCGCCTGGTGACGCAGATGTTCTTTCCCGGCGAGCCGCTGAACGATGCCGATCCGATCCTCAACGCGATCCGCGATCCGCAAGCGCGCAGCCGCTGTATCGCGCGCCTCGCGCTCACCGCGAAGGGACCGCAGAACGCGCTGGTCTATGAATACCAGCTCGTGGTTCGCGGCCGCAGCGCTGTGCCTTCGCTTCCATGACGCGCCTCGTCCCGACGGGAGAGATGACGCTCGGCCCGTTCTTCCCGCGCGAGTTCGCCGAGGGCGCCAACGACCTTGCCGCCGGCGTGAGAGAGGCGCAGGTCATCGAGATCACCGGCCGCATCACGCAGCTCGACGGCAAGGCGCTCGATAACGTCATCGTGGAAATCTGGCAGGCCGACAGCCAGGGCCGCTACGACAACGCCGAGTTCTACGGCTGGGGCCGCGCCGCCACCGATGCCAATGGTGTCTACCGCTTCCGCACCGTCAAGCCAGGCTCGTACGACGGGCGCGCAGCGCATATCAATTTCCTGCTGCTTTACTCCGGCCTGATGCGTCAGCTTCAGACGGTGATGTTCTTCGAGCCGGCGAAAGACCCGGTGCTGGACGCTGTGCCCGCTTCTGCTCGGCAACGACTGGTGGCCAAGAGGGAGGGCACCGGCTATCGGTTCGACATCCGCCTGCGCGGCGACGGCGAAACGCCGTTCTTCGATGACTGAGATCCGCGACCTGCTGTCCTACAAGCTGCACCGCGTCGCGAACCTGCTGTCGCGCGGCGCGGAGCTGCGCTACCGGCGCGAGTTCGGCGTCAGCCTGTGGGAGTGGCGCACCATCGCGCTGCTGGGCAGGTCCGACGAGCCGATGTCGCTCGGGCAACTTGCCAAAGAGGCGACGATAGATAAGAGCCA